>Ga0070658_10002768_pt1 | contig 14582 bp, 15 predicted proteins | sample KBSC13metaG_FD_64664 | JGI IMG/M metagenome (GOLD analysis project Ga0070658, IMG submission 64664) | Corn rhizosphere microbial communities from Kellogg Biological Station, Michigan, USA - KBS C1-3 metaG | ecosystem: Host-associated > Plants > Roots > Rhizosphere > Soil ...
CGCGCGGCTTCCTTGAACTTGTCGAGTTGGGGCTTTTCATCCTTCGGCATCGTCTGGGTCCGGCATATTCTCGTGGGGCTCTAGGTTTAGCTCGGCCTGCTTCGCGGCTTCCGGAATCGGTATCTCGCCAATGCCTATCGGCGTGATTCCACACAGTCGCGCGCGGTTTGCGAGGCCCTTATCATCGGTGTAGATTTCGGTCGCCCCGTAGACCTTACATATCGCCACGATCTGGCGGTCAACCTTACGCTTCTGGTATGGCTCTGCCTTATTCTGGTCGTCGTTCAATCGAAAGGTATCGCGATTCAGCAGCGCCAATTCCGCCGCGCCCCGCGCGTCAAAGTTTCCGACTTCGAATACCCGCGAGCGGCTAACCACATTGATGTATTGTTGGGCGTCCGGACCGATGGCCGTTAGCAGCTCGGCGCATGCGGGGGTCGGCAGAATGATCTTTCGGCGCTGCTTTTGTATCTGCTGAACTACCGACTCCGCACGCGACTTGGCATCGGTCACCGCATTGCCCGTAGTCCCGTCAAGCGGAACGTCGCCATCCGGATTAAGCAAGATGCTCAGCATCGTGTTGTCGAAAGCAACCGTCATTACGATGCCTCGCGTTCATCGCGCAGACGGTCCAGCGCGTCCTCTGGCCATACCACGTTGAGCCCGCGCAGGCGGTCCAGAACTACGCTCAGCTCTTCATCGTCTAAGCGTTCGTAGCTTTGGACCTGCATTCGCTCCAGATGCCAGTCGCCGTCAGCATTGCGAGCCCAAAGCCCTACGCCGCTCAATCTCACCGGCTCCCAAAGTAGGCTGGCTAAATCCTTCGCCAGTGCCCGCTTCGCCGTGAAGCCAGACAAAATCCGACCCTGGGAGTCTTGAACTTGCATGGCCGCGTCTTCCCCTGCGCCCCCCACGCGGATCAACTGACCGTCAATGGTGGTTGCTTGCCGAATGCCCGATAGTTCGCCCGTATCCTCTGGAGCCGCGGGTATCTCCAGCAAGACTTGCTTCTCGCTACGGAGAAGCGCTGGCTTGCTGAGGCGGGGGGCGTCCCGTCGCACCATCCGCCGGATGCGGTTGTAGGCGTCGATCTGCTTTCGGGTGCCGTCCCCAACTTGCACGCGCCGAGCACGGTCCCGCGCTTCTAGCGCAACGGCCTTAGGAGCATGGAGTACCGGCGTTACACTCCCCTCGGTCACGGCGACGAGGTGCAAGCTTTCGGGATCGCCCAGAACCACGGCCATTTGTTGCAAATATTCAATGAGGCGACCAAGCGGAATGGTCTCCGGGGTGTACCCCGGAATGACAAAGCTCAGCTCTTCAAAATCCGCCATAGGCGGATTCTACCGTACCCCCGAATCGGGGTAAAGCATTACCTTCGCTTAACCCAACTGGTTATCCACCGGCTTCGTCTCCGGGGCGGTTCCAATCCCGGCAGCCACAACTGGATTGCTATCTTAGGCGCGGTCGTCAGATGACTTATAGGTGAGGCGCTTGCCGGCGATGCCCTTCACCGCTTCAACGGCCCGAGCGCGGTCGTCAACGCCGTTGGCAATCCGGTTATTATAGCGGAACTCGAAGTCCGCGAGATAGCGATGCAGGTGATGCTCTGCGCAATGCTGATACACGCCACGCATACCCCGCTTAAAGATGCTGAAAGCGCCTTCGACGGTGTTCGTGTGGATGGTGCGGTCGTTCAGGTCCACATAGGTGCCGCCGCCGTGAAGGGTGGTGCCGTGCTCCGCGAAATCCCAACCAATGCGGCGGTAGATATGCGCTTCGTCGGTCATCAGGCGGGTTCGCGGCTGATGTTGGCGCTGATGATTGGATATATGTCCGCCGCCTTAGTGCTGTCGATGTGGAACCAGCGGCTCTTGCCGCTCTCCCGGTCCACCAGCGCGAGAACGCCGAGCTTGTGGCCCCAGCCACCGCGCGCCTTCGGCACACCGCGCTTGAAGCCGATGTAGGTTTCGTCAACCTCAACCGGGGTGCCGCCCGAACCGAACGGCACATCAAGATCGCCCGAACGCATGGCCTCACGGATGCGATGCGCGAGGAACCAAGCGCTCTTGTACTGGACCTCTAGCACGCGGCTAAGCTGGTGGGCGCTGATACCCTTCTTGCTCGACACCATCAGGTGAACGGCTTGGAGCATCTTAGTCAGGGGCAGGCGGGCGTGTTCAAACACGGTACCCACCTTGGCGGTGAACTGCGCGCGGCACTCGCCACACTTCTTGAGGCCGTGGCGCACCTTGCCTTCCGGGTTCTTCTTGCTCGCCTTGGAGCGGACGCCCGAAAGATCGTACACCCGGCCGCCCGTCACGCCACAGTGCGGGCAGGTGATGCCATCCGCCCACACGATGCTTTCAAGGTACTCGAAGGCCTTGGCTTCGTCGTGGAAATGGGGGGAAGAAAGAACCGACATGGTACGCTCCGTTTCGTTGGAGCCTGTCTAGCCGATCACCGTGGGTTTGTAAAGTACATAATCGCCTTCCCATTTGCCTCGATCCATTGCCCGACAAGCTCGGCTTCGGTCGTTTGAAGTGCAATCATTGGGTGAAGCTACACGACGCCTGCCGTCTCGCAAGGCGGCAGCTTTCCGGCCGCTACATCAACCGGTTCTATGACCATGATGGGTCGAATGCAGACGGTCCGCAGGCGCTTGGCCCATCGATGAAATTGACGCCGACTAAGTCGCATCCCCGGCCGCAAAGTGGGCCATCTGATCGTTATATGCTTTCTGGAAGGCCGGGCGCGCCGTGGCGCGTTCAACATACGCACTGCAGGCGGGGTATGCTGCCAGCCCCTCGAATTTATGCACAGGTCGCAGCACGTCGGCCATCAGGAGATCAGCGACGGTAAATCGACCGCCTGCGAGCCAATGGCGGTCGGACAGGACCGCTTCCATTCGATCGAGCCTCGCCTTCAGGAAGTCTTCTATGAACTTGGCCTCGGGCGCCTCACCCGGGAACCCCATGAAGCGGAACAAGACCCACGGCTGGCTCGGCAAGTCGACCGAGTTGAGTGCGGCAATGACCCATTCCAGCACCTCGGCCCGCCCTTGCCCATCTGTCGGCATCAGCTTCGGGCTCTTGCCGCCTAGGTGCAACAAGATGGCGCCGCTCTCAAATATGGTGAGGTCTCCGTCGGTCAACCATGGGACCTGCCCGAAAGGTTGCGCCGCGAAGTGATCGGGTCCGCGATCTCGGAAGGGCGTGCTCTCCACGCGATAAGGAAGCCCCGCCTCCTCCAGTGCCCATCGCACCCGCAGGTCGCGGACAAGACCCCGCGGTGGTTCGGGCACCCAATCGTAGGTAGTGAGGATGAGCTCGTTCATTCGCAATCTCCGATGACAAGCGGAAGCTCAAATCGGTCGGTTCGACCAAACTGAACGACGGCGCCAAGGCCTGCAACAAGTCGCTAGCGGAAGGTCCGCTAACGATCCATTGCAGATGAGGTGGATGGCTCCCGCTCCCGGCATCTAAAGTGCCAAAGTGTGGACGCTATCGAGCGACCACGAGCCAAGGGAGCCACCCGTCATGGATATTAACACGATCGGCCTCGATCTGGCCAAGAGCATTTTTCAGGTTCACGGTGTTGATGCATCAGGTGCGGTCGTCGTGCGCAAGACGCTTCGGCGGAGCCAAGTGCTGCCGTTCTTTACCAAGCTGCCGCCGTGTGTGGTTGGCATCGAGGCGTGCGGCACCTCGCATCATTGGGCGCGCGAACTGATCAAGCTTGGGCACGAGGTGCGGCTGATGCCGCCGGCTTACGTCAAGCCCTATGTAAAGCGCGGCAAGACCGATGCCAACGATGCCGAGGCGATCTGCGAAGCAGTGACCCGACCGACGATGCGGTTCGTGGCCGTGAAGTCGCCTGAGCAGCAGGCGGCATTGGCGCTGCACCGCGCGCGCGACCTCTTGGTCAAAGAGCGCACGCAGCTGGTGAACATGGTGCGCGGGCTGCTGGCCGAGTTCGGGATCGACATCCCCCGTGGGCTCGAGCGTGCCCTGACGATGGCGCGCCAGATCAACGAAGGAGAGATCCTCGATGTGCCTGACGAAGCGGCAACGGCGATTACGATCCTTTGCGAGCAGGCGCTCGCCGCCCATGAGCGCCTTCGCTCGATTGATCGGGCGATGCTTGCATGGCAGCGCGCAAGCGATCTCGCGACGCGCCTGGCGACGATCCCGGGCATTGGTCCCGTCGGGGCTTCAGCGCTCGCTGCGTCGGTCGCCGACCCGCATCAGTTCAAGTCGGGCCGCGAGTTCGCCGCTTGGCTCGGCCTCACTCCGCTCCAGAAGTCGAGCGGCGGCAAGGAACGGCAGGGGCGCATCAGCAAGATGGGCGACAAGTACCTGCGCAAGTTGCTCATCGTCGGCATGACGTCGCTCGTGCGCCGCGCCAGGTACAAGCCGGAGAGCGTCGATCCGTATGTCGCCGACCTGCTGGCGCGAAAGCCGGTGCGCGTGGCAACGGTCGCGATGGCCAACAAGACAGCGCGGATCGCCTGGGCGATCATGGCGCGTGGCGGCACATATCGCGAGCCCGCACCGCGGCTTCTCGCCGCATAAGTGTTCACGAGGTTGTGAGAGCGATGTGAAGTGATGGCAAACGGGTTAGACCGGAGCTGGGACACCCCACCTAACGTCCAAGGCAGCATAGCCTGCTTTGCAGATTGGGACCCCTCTCGCGGACTCCATCAGGGCCAGCAGTCCTCTATGCGGCTGCATCAACAGGCCGAAGACAAGACTGCTTCCGACCCACGCCAAATCAGCATATCGTCGCTTGCAATGCGGGAGCCATCCAGACAGGCATTAAGCGCGTCGCTTCTTCGCGGTGATCCCGATGGTTGGATTGAGGAACGCAGGGAGGAACCGGGCCTGCAATCCGGCAACTTCCTGCACTTCAAAAAAAGCGCGAAGCTCCCGAACGAAGTTCCGCCAAGAGAAGCCCTTGTGCTCCCGCCGGCCGACCCTGCTCACTATGCCGAGCGTTTGGAATAACGTCTCACTCAAAGAGTAATCGCTAGCACCTTCGAGAAAAAGCGCCTTGTAGATTTGCTTGGCAAGGAAGAGCGGGCCGGTCTCGTTCGGAATCGAGATCAGGATGACGCCACCATACGATAAGCTTTGGGCGATCCTCCGTAGATAGACCGGGAGGCTGCTAGGTTCGATATGCTCCAGCGTTTCAAGGCTTATCACAATGTCGCAGCTACCCGGTTCAAAATCGGCGGGAGCTTCGCACCTGTGCAGAGTAATGCGAGGATCGGTCAGTCTCAACGCCGCAGCGCTAAGCCCGCCTTCCCAGTCGGCATCAAACCCGCAATAGCTTTTGAAGTCCTGCGCGACGTGCCGAAGCGCACGGCAATCAAAGCAACCAAGATCGACGATGGCAGCCTTCGTGACGGAACACTTTTTCAGCTCTTGCTCAAGCCATTTAAACCGGGCTTCATGCACCCATTTGCGCAGTCCGCTCGAAAAGAGGCGCTCGTTATAGCCTACGGCGAATCTGCCACGTGTCACTACGGCCACTTCCATCGCGGTATATTGTCAAAGTTTCGCTTTGATGTGAAACGATTTGCTCCCTGATGGGCCAACTCCATGGCACGGGTTGCGCTTGCATCGAATATCGGGCCCTCGCATCTCAACCATCTGATGCGTTGTCCGCTTTCCACCCATTGCGACCAGCCGCAAAAGCCCCATTGCCCCGACACGGGCACGACCGCATTATCGTTGGCAATGACACTCACCCGCTATTTGATCCGCTCCTATTTGCTTCTGGTAAGCGCGTTTGTGGTCATTGGGGGCGCCGCAAAACCAACTCGAACTATTGAGGACTGGAGCGGTCTGCTGGTCGTGGCTTGCCTCTGGCCTTTGCTGGTCTTGGTCCTGATGGTTGCGCCGCTGGCCTCGACCACGCCGCCCGAAACTCGTGAGACGTTTTCGTCATTTCGACACAGCAATCTTCTCCTGATCTACCCAATGGGCGCCATAACGCTGCTGATCGTCATAGTTTCGATTGGAGAAAGCTTCGGCGTCTGGTGAGGTCCCGTTTCCACCCGTTCCGGTCTTTCAGCGTAGGGGCACGCCCTCGAATAGCGGTCCGTCAGCTTCTCACCGAGACAGACCAAAAGCGGCCCGTAGGCTGGCGGCCAAACGCGGCCCTCTGCTAGGGCCTGCTCGGCCCGGGCGGCACATGGATCGCGATAGAGGCGGCGGCGAGCGAGCCGTTCGCTAATGCCGCCCGACGATGTCCATCACCTTCTTGCACTGTACTTGAGCTGTGTGGAGTTTTGGCGACCGGGATTACGGTGGTGGTCCGGCCTACTAAACTCGTTTAGCGCGGCTAGCTTGATATAGTGCGGGTGAAGACGATCGTCGGGGCTCTCCGTATCTGAGTCGGCGCGCTTGCGCTGAGAGGAGGCGATGTGGCAGCGACGATGCCTGCCGATATGACCGTGGAAATATCACTTGCGGGAGGGATCATGAAGCGGCGGACACTCCTTGGCGGAACGGCGGGGCTGACCGCGGCGGCGGCGATGGATCTGGCGCTGCCTTTGTCCTGCGCCGAAGCCGCACAGGCATCGAGCGAGACTCCGCACGTTGCGCCGGTCGCGTCGCATGCGACTGGTGTCGGCGACCGCTTGTCGTTTGACGAAGGTTGGCGCTTCCATCGCGGCGATATCGACCTGCCTTACCCGAAGACCGGCGATACTTACGGCTATACGAAGGCCGGAGCGGCGAGCGGTCCGGCGGGGGTCAAGTATGACGATAGCGGCTGGCGCGTCCTCGCTCTGCCGCACGATTTCGTCGTCGAGGAGCCGTTCGACGAGAATGCCAACGGCGACCAGGGTTATCACCCAAAGGGCGTCGGCTGGTACCGCAAGAGCTTCACGTTGCCCGAGAGCGACCGCGGGCGTTACATCGAGCTCCAGCTCGACGGAATGGCGACACTCGCCACGGTCTGGTTCAACGGCAATGTCGTCCGCCACAACTGGAGCGGCTACGACAGTGCCTACATCGACCTGACTCCGTTCGCGCACTTTGGCGGCGAGCCGAACGTGGTCGCCGTCCGGGTGGATTCGAGCGCGCTACAGGGCTGGTGGTACGAAGGCGGCGGGATTTACCGGCACGCATGGCTGGCCAAGCGTTCGCCGGTCCATCTGATCACCGACGGGGTGTACGCGCATCCGCGCAAGCAGGCCGACGGCGGCTGGCTGGTTCCGGTCGAGGCGACGGTTCGCAATATCAGCGAGAAGCCGGCGCAGGCGGAGGTCCGTTCGGTCGTGATCAACCCTGCTGGGCGGCCAGTCGCGCAAGGGCGGGCGACGGTAGTCGTCGCGCCCCTCGAGCAGGCGGTCGCGACCATCCCGCTTGCAGTCGCGGGGCCGCAATTGTGGTCGGTCGAAGAGCCGCATCTGTATGAGGTGCGGACGTCGGTGCTGGTGGACGGAAACCAGTTCGATCGGCTGTCTACGACGGCGGGGTTCCGAACCATCCGGTTCGACCCGACTGAAGGCTTTTTCCTCAACGACAGGCATCTGAAGATCCAGGGTACCTGCAATCATCAGGACCATGCCGGAGTTGGAATCGCGCTCCCGGACTCGATCATCGAGTTCCGTCTCAGGAAGCTGAAAGAGCTCGGCTGCAACGCGCTTCGAATGTCGCATAATGCGCCGACTCGCGAGCTGCTCGACGTCGCCGACCGGCTCGGCTTGCTGGTGATGGACGAAAACCGCCTCTTCAATCCCAGCCCCGATTATCTCGATATGCTCAAGTGGCTGGTCAGGCGCGACCGCAATCATCCGAGCGTGATCCTCTGGTCGGTGTTCAACGAGGAGCCGCTGCAGGGCACGCCCGAAGGTTATGAGATGGTCCGTCGCATGGCCAGGGCGGTGAAGGAGCTCGACACTACGCGGCCGGTGACGGCAGCGATGAGCGGCGGGATGCTGAACCCGCTCAGTGTCGCCGATGCGGTCGATGTCGTCGGCTTCAATTATCAGATCGATGACTATGACAAATATCACGCGGCTCACCCGAACAAGCCGTTGACCAGCAGCGAGGATTCCTCCGCCTTTATGACCCGCGGCGTGTACGTCGACAACGAAGCGGCCCACGTGTTGGACTCGTACGACGACCACAAGCCGGGGTGGGGCAATCTGCACCGGGTGTCATGGAAGGCGATCGCGACGCGGCCGTTCATGGGCGGCTGCTTCGTGTGGACTGGTTTCGATTATCGCGGCGAGCCGACGCCGTTCCGCTGGCCGACGATCAGCTCCAATTTCGGAATCATGGACACCTGTGGCTTCCCGAAGGCTGCTTATTATATTCGCCAATCGCAATGGGTGCACGACCGCCCGGTGCTGTGGCTCATCCCGCACTGGAACTGGCCGGGCAAAGAAGGCCAGCCGGTCAAAGTGATGGCGATGTCGAATGCCGAGACGATCGAGCTGCGGCTGAACGGACGGTCGCTGGGCACGCAGCCTGTCGATCGTTTTGAAATGAACAGCTGGCAGGTGCCGTATCGGCCGGGGCGGCTGGAGGCGGTCGCACGGAGCGGCGGCCGGGTGGTGGCGACATACGCGGTCGAGACGACGGGCGCCCCGGCATGGCTGAAGCTGACGCCGGACCGCGCCGCGCTCGACGGCGACGGCCGCGACGCGGTGCCGGTCACAGTCGAAGCGCTGGACTCGCACGGTCGGCACGCACCGACGGCGAACCTGCCGGTGCAGCTCGAGGTTTCCGGCGGCAAGATCATCGGCGTCGGCAACGGCAATCCAAACAGCCACGAACTGGACAAGGCGACCGCCCGCAGCCTCTACAACGGCTACGCGCAGGTCATCGTGCAGTCGGAGAAAGGCGGCGCCGGCACGCTGATGCTCCGCGCGACCTCGCCGGGTCTCACGGCAGCTACCGCCTCGCTCCGGGTGCGCTCCGTGACGAAGGTGCCAAGCGTCACCTGAACGGTCGTGGTTCAAGCGATCGGCGAATAGACGAAATAGCCGTCGGCCGACACGACGAAGCGACCAATGGATGCAATTTGAGCGATGGCCGTCCCGTCTTATTCATCTCGTAACTGCCCGTCCCCTATCGGCCATTTTTGGTTGAAATTCAGTCGCGCTCTCACCGCCGGCTAACTGCCCTACGCTTGCGGTCAACCCGGGATTCTCCTGGCCACGCCGTAATCACGGAAGCCTCCGGGCGGATGATCGATCAGGCTGACGACGGAAACCGCCACTATCCCGATTAGCAAGGCGGCGGTAACGAGGCCGAGGGCCAAGGCGCCATTGCTTTGCCGACGCGCGCTGATCAGTTCGCGACCCGTGCGGATGCGGCGGTTGACGAAGCGGGTTTCCTCACGTCCCCAGCTATAGACCACCCAGATTGCCGACAGCGAGAACATCATCGTGCCCGGTATCCACATGATGATCCCGCCAGTCTGCTCGTCGGTCAGCTCCGAGACATGCCACATGTGGCCGAGAATAATGTAGGCGCTGTAAAGTGGCACATCCTTGAGGCTCAGAAACGCGCCGAGGATAATATTGCCCAGCGCAGCAGCGACGAACATGCCGAGGCGTGTTGCCAATCCTGGTCCCGGAGGCCCCATACGGCGGTCGAAGATGACTGAGAAATAGATCAGCCCGCTCAACAGCAGGCTGATGTGCCACAGGTAATGGATCGGCTCGTTCTCGATCGCCATGTCATGGTAGTACGGGATCATCCAGAAGTAGCTCGACAGCAGGAACAGGATGGTCGCCAGCGGCGGGTAGCGCAGCACGCCCACTAGCCGGCGCAACCATCCGCTGCCGACGAAGAAGCGCGCCAGCCACTGGGGACTACCGCGGACCATTGCCCCCTGAGGGGCGGAGAGGAACAGCAGCATTGGCGCAACCGAGCGCAGCAGCATGTGCTCGACCTGGTGCACGGCAAAGATGTGGTCGGACAGCTCCTCGATGGGCGAGATCAGCGCCACGAACAGCGCAGCGAGACCGCCGAAGAAGGCGGCGATCCGCCAGCGGCTGTCGACCAAGCCATGGCGACTGCCGCGCCAGTAGATGAGCCCGGCAATGGCCAGGCCGAGAATGATCTCAGGAGACAGCTGCCACAGCGACCACGGGTTCGTTCCGCGCTCGAGGTGATCGCCGTGAGCCAATGCAGGAGCGGCGGTGAGCAGCAGCGCTGCCGCACAAAACCAGCGTTTGAAGGGCATACAGGCGCTCTTAGGCCGCACAGCTAAGCGTGCAACCCCGCCAGTCGCACCACATAACCTTGGTGGACCCGAGGGCAGCGGCCGACTACGGCCTCGGCGATGAAGTCGCCGTCCCAAGTTGCCCGAGCCGCTCGCGAGCGGATGCGCGCTGGCCTGGTCGATGCCGAAGACTGGCGCCGTCGGCTAGCGATGCTCACGTCCGCGGTCGTGATCGGCATTCTTGCGACGCTGTTCGCCTGGGCAGCGAACGCGGCTCAGCGCGATTTCGCTGCCTTGGCCACGCGTGAGCGATACGTCCCGTTGGTGCTGACGCCGCTGCTCTTTTTGATGATCGCCGCCGTCACGCGATCCTTCGCCCCTGCATCGCGCGGCTCGGGCATTCCCCAGGTGATTGCCGCGAGCCGTGATCCCGGCGGGGAGACCACCGCCGGCCTGCTATCGATCCGCACCGCGTTCGCCAAGCTGGCCCTGTCGATTGCCGCGCTGCTTGGCGGCGCGTCCGTCGGCCGCGAAGGGCCGACGGTGCAAGTCGCCGCTGCGGCCATGACGCAAGTGCACCGTTTGTTCAGGGTGCGGGTCACACCCGGCGTGCTGATCGCCGGCGGGGCGGCAGGTGTCGCCGGAGCCTTCAACACACCGCTGGCCGGTATTGCCTTTGCCATCGAGGAGCTCGCCTCCGCTTACGAGCAGCGGGTTGCCGTCCTCGTTATGGGCGCTGTCATGATCGCGGGCCTGACGAGCCAAGGCATCGCGGGTGAATATCTCTATTTCGGCCAGATGACGGCGGCGCTACCGCTGCGGGTGGTACTTGTGGCAGCGCCGCTCGCCGGGGTCGTCGGCGGCCTCTGTGGAGGGTTGTTTTCCCGCGCATTCTTGATCCTGCGAGGGCCGAGCGGCCGGTGGAGCCCGCTCCTGCGCAAACGACCGCTGCTGACGGCGCTCCTTTGCGGGCTGATCGTTGCAGGAATAGGAGTTGCGGTTGGCGGCTCGACGTGGGGCACCGGCTATGCGCCGACGCGGCAACTCCTCGAAGGAGCGCATGGCGGTTATGCCTTTGGCCCAGCCAAGTTCTTCGCTGTTCTGGCAACGAGCGTCAGCGGCATGCCCGGTGGAATATTCTCGCCCTCGCTGGCTGTCGGCGCCGGAATTGGAAATCTGCTGACACCACTCTTTCCGGGCGAGCAAAGCGGAGCGATCGTTCTCCTCGGAATGGCGGGGTACTTCGTCGGCGTGGTGCGCGCGCCGCTCACCGGTGTCATCATCTTGAGCGAAACCACCGGCACCACGTCGGCGATCCTGCCGCTGTTCGTCGCCTGCCTGATCGGGGATTGGGCCGGCTCTCTCGTTTGTCGCGAGCGACTTTACCACGCGCTTTCGCGTGATTTCATGGCAACCAGCTCGCCGGACTAGGTGAGGACCTGGTGAGTAAAAGCAATGTCCCTTTCCACTCGTTCCTGTCTTTCAGCGTAGGGGCAGGCCGCCGAATAGCGGCCTGTCAGCTTCTCACCGAGGCAGACCAAAAGCGGCCCGTCGCCTGGCGGCCAGGATTTGCCACGCTGGCCGGATTAAACCAGGGGAATGGGTCTGGCACAGCGTGGCAAGTTCTATGCTCGGGGAAGGGACCAACCATCTCCCGGAACGGAGCTCACGTACCTGAAGACCATAAAGGCAAGTTGCGATTGGCCTGCGCGTTTACCCTTAGGGGGCCGCTTTGGTGACCCACCGATGCAGCCTGGTCGTTCGGTCGTCAACCTGTCGAACGTCTGCTACGAGTGGAAAACGACCTTAACCCGTGACAAACCCAAACGCAGAGCGCCGCCAAATCCTCGACCAGCGGCGCTCACGATGACTCAGGAGAAGAAGTTGCTCAGGCGTTTGCCAGCCGCCACCGAGTGCCTTGCTTGCGCCGCCGACGCATCCCCGCGCCAATGGCTCCGCACCTCTCGGAACAGCGTAGGAGGCCGTTAGTGGGCGCCACCGCCGGAATGATCCGCACGGAGATCGTCGAGGCTGCGGAAGCCCTTGTGCAAGGCGGCACACTGCCGGTCAGACCAGAATTCTCGTGGTGTCGTAATCCCGAAACCGGCGAGTATGCCGAGCGACTCCTGGACCCATTCGAAATGAGGGACATGCTTCGTCAACGCGGATACAAGGCGACAGTTCGGCACGCCTTCCGAAGGTTCCCCCATCGGCTGTTGAATCCTGTTTCCTTCAGGCCGCTAAATGAGAAGATCTTCGACGTTCGCGCGCAATTCGTGCTGGTCGCCGAGAAGCCCGCCTAGCGATTGCGAGCGCTTTTGTGGCTCAAGGGATGGAAGCCGCGACCGAATTACCTTCACTTGCGCACACCTGCAGCGAAGGACCACGGCGAATTTCAGCACTGACTTTGCGGTTGAAGGGTGGCAACGTCGATTGATGGAGCAGTCGGTAAAAGCACGACACGAGGCGCTCGGTTATGAGGTAGAGCTCGTCGTCCCGCTGGAATCGCGCGATCGGCCGGCAGTGGCCGCATTCATGTCCGGCCAGTATTACGAGCCGGAAACCCATTCCGCGTTCGCCGCGATTCTGCGAAGGCGGCGGGGGGCGGCGGTTCACGCCGGCACATTTTTCGGCGATATGCTCGACACCCTTTCGCGTAACGCAACCGCCGTCGTTGCGTTCGAGCCCGTCGCTCGAAACTTTGAACTTGCGACCATAAACTCAGCCTCATTGTCCAACGTCACTCTCTACCACGCTGCCTTGAGCAACCGGGACGGCCATGTGCGCATGGCCACAAGAACCTGGACGCGAAAGCCGCTCGGTGGTGCCAGTACGGTTTCTCCGCGAGGCAACGAAGTAACCCGCTGCATGAAGCTGGACACTCTTGGCCTGCGGGATGTGTCGCTCATTCACCTTGACGTAGAAGGGCACGAACTGAGCGCCTTGGAAGGGGCGAAGGGAACTATCGTGCGGGATCGGCCGACGATCTTAATCGAGGACAACGCCAAGAACTGTGACGCCTTCCTTGCGACCCTCGGCTACTCGCGCGCAGGGAACGTGGAAACGCTTGGGCTTTACGGAGCGATCAACAGCGGAGGTTGAGCTTGGCCACCATCCGTCGGGTCCCCTTCGGGTGCCGGCGCTCGCTGGCCAGCTTGAAGGCCATGAAATTGGTCGCAAGGTCCGCCCGCGCTCAGCCTCGAGGTGCTGGAGTTGGTCGGTGGCGTCCTCCAGCTCGAAAGCGGGGAACGCCTCTCGGAAGCGAGCAGCAGCCTCCACGGAGCGGAAGTAAAAGCCCATGGCGTGCAGCCCATGCCGACCTTGACCGTGGACGGCAAACTGACCCCAACCAGGTATCAACCAACCATGCCCCCGCTTCGCCGAGTCTCATTCCCAGCGGGTCCGATAGGTGGTTCTGCACTCCCACGCGGATGGGGAATGCCTGGTCATCTTGTTTGCTTCGAGGCGGAGTACGCTGAACCATCTTTCTGTTCCTTCGGATTGTTAGCGCCGTCTCTGGCCTGCCCGCTTCCACTCGCGCGCGGGGCGCAGGGGCAGGGAATGGTCATTGTCCGGTGCTTCAACCAACTCCATCTTTGGTGAGCGCACCTTCTCTCGGTCCACTTCCCAGCAGGTCCCGCAGATGATCCGCTTGGCAACTTGGCTCAGGTGTGCGTTCCAGCCCTTCTCTTGGAAGCGCCACCAGACTGCCGCTGCATGGAGCACCTTCGAATGGCCGCAGCGAAGGCAGGTGTGAACTTGCGATTGAGACGATGCGCTCCCACGTCCCACAGATCGGTGACCGCATGAGGGGTGCCGTTGATGAACATCGGACACTCGTGCGCTGCGTCGCCGTCTGCTCAAGACCTTTGTTCTTTTTTCGTTCCCGTGTAAGGAAATCGACAGATCGAGTCGCGGAGCAAGCATGTCTGAGGAATTGATGCTGGAACTGGTTGGTGGATCGGGATTGAAGCCTGAGCGGCCTGGAGAACCGACCGAGCCGGAGTCCTAAATCTTCGTTGCCACCGCTGAGGATGCCGCTGTGATGGACGATAGGAGGCTCACGAACATCTATCGCGATCAGCTCGAGTACGACCGAACCGCTGGCCGAAACATTCGCGTACTTGGCGCGGAGTTGGAGCGACGCGGGCTACTCCAAAGCGGCGCATTGCGTCTCATACCCGGGACGGACACTCTGCACCGCTTCTGAAACGGACTCCCGCGATCGCTCTGATCAGTTCGGCAATCAATTAGCAATAGGCGGACAAGTCCGGTAAGCGACGCGGTTGGTGGTTCTGAGGAGAGCAGAGATGACCTTTGTGCGTGGCGGACTTTTTGCCCTCGCTTTCATTTTGCCAGTGTCGATCGCCGTGCCTGCTAGCGCAGCTTCG
>Ga0070658_10002769_pt1 | contig 14581 bp, 12 predicted proteins | sample KBSC13metaG_FD_64664 | JGI IMG/M metagenome (GOLD analysis project Ga0070658, IMG submission 64664) | Corn rhizosphere microbial communities from Kellogg Biological Station, Michigan, USA - KBS C1-3 metaG | ecosystem: Host-associated > Plants > Roots > Rhizosphere > Soil ...
GGCGGATTCAACTGGCCTATGAGACCTGCTACGGCCGCCCGGCAACGTCTGCCGAGGCGCTGCGCGCCCAGGAGTTTCTTCAACGGCTCCAGCCGCTCTACGCCGCGCAGCCTCCGAACGGGGTGACCGTGCCGCAGCGGGCCTGGCAGAGCCTCTGTAAAGCGCTCATCGCGTCCAACGAATTTATCTACATCGAATAGTTTGAAGAGAGGGAGCAGAGATCCGCATGAATGCACACTGGAACAGCGGGGGCAAGCCGCGACTGACGCGCCGGGAGATGCTTCAGTGCAGCAGTATCGGCTTCGGCAATCTGGCGCTTTTGACGCTGTTGGCCGAAGGCGCGCAGGCCGACGGCGGCGCGCTCGGTAAGTCGGCTGGACACGCCGCGCCGAACCCGTTGGCGCAGAAGCCGCCGATGTTCGCGCCGCGTGCGAAACGCGTGATCTTCGTCTTTCTGCACGGCGGCCCCAGCCAGGTGGACACCTTCGACCCCAAGCCGCTCCTGACGCGCGATCATGGGAAGCCGCTGCCGTTCGATAAGCCGCGTGTCGTCTCGTCGCCTACCGGCAATCTGCTTAAGTCTCCCTGGGAGTTCAAGCGCTACGGGAAGTCCGGAATCGAGGTCAGCGACCTGTTTCCCTCTCTCGGCGGCTGTGTGGACGATCTCTGTCTGATCCACTCCATGTACGGATCGAATTCGCGGCACGGCGGCGCGCTCCTGGAACTGCACACTGGTTCGGACACCTTTGTTCGACCGAGCATGGGATCCTGGATCACCTACGGTCTGGGCACGGAGAACCAGAATCTGCCCGGCTTCATCACCATCTGCCCGACCCTCACGCACGGCGGCGTCAACAACTGGAGTTCCGCCTTTCTGCCTGCGGCCTATCAGGGCACGCCGATCGGGAACGCCAGCATCGCCGCCGAGAAGGCGAAGATCCCGTTCATCGAGAATACGGAGACGCCGCGCGCGGTGCAGCAGGCGGAGCTGGATCTGATCAACCGGATCAATCGCGAGGGACTGGTCAAGACAGGTCCGGACCCGGCGCTGGAAGGCCGCATCGGCTCGTTCGAACTGGCGTTCCGGATGCAGATGGCGGCTCCGGAGCTGGAGGACATCTCCGGAGAATCCCCCGCGACCCGGCAACTCTACGGCCTGGATGATCCCAAGACGCGCAACTTCGGCCGACAGTGTTTGATGGCCCGCCGATTTGCCGAACGGGGCGTCCGGTTTGTGCAGGTGACGCACAGCTACAAGTGGGATCAACACAGCGAACTCTATAAGGAGCACACCAGCAACGCCCGCGAGGTGGACAAGCCGATCGCCGCGCTGCTCCAGGATCTCAAATCACGGGGACTGCTGAAGGACACTCTGGTGGTGATCGGAGGAGAGTTCGGCCGCACGCCCTGCGCCCAGGGAACCGATGGCCGCGACCACAATCCGCACGGCTTTACCATGCTGCTGGCGGGCGGCGGTGTCAAAACCGGCTTCAAGTACGGCGCAACGGACGACTACGGCTATTACGCCGCCGAAAACAAGGTGCATATCCACGACCTGCACGCCACCATCCTGCACCTGCTGGGCCTGAACCACCTCAAACTCACCTACCGCTACGCCGGACGCGATTTCCGCCTCACCGACGTCTCCGGCAACGTCGTCCACGACATCATCATATGACTTGCGGTGAAACGATTGATAGGGCGCTTGAGAACCGCCCAGAGACTTTCGTTTGACTAAGAGAAGGTTGTCGAAGATGTATGTATCACGGTTCAAAAATGCCTTCGAACCCAACATCGCTATTTGCCCTGAAGAAGTCTAGCATGGCCACATACACTTCAAGATCGTCTCTAACGCTTTCAATGGAAAGTATGAAGAAGCAAACCAGACAGTGGACAGAAATACTCCACTGTTATAATTGTTGTATTTGTCTACATAAATTCTGCATTATGCAGGAAAAAGTCGCTCAGAAAAGGAATGATCAGCGGAAGGAGGCAAAATTATGACACTAGAACTTGATCTTGACTTTGGTGAGACAACATCATCAAACTATACATTAACGCGCACCCTGTCGTATCCGCGTCTACGCTTTATGGGATCTAAATTCAAGGTGCTTCCCTCTCTGGTGAACATCTTATCTGACATCCCATTTGATACAGTGCTTGACGCCTTCAGTGGGAGCGGTGTAGTAAGTTATGCTCTAAAAGAAATGGGGAAGCAGGTTGTCGCCAACGATTTCCTTAACTTTACATCAACAGTGGCGACTGCCCTCATTGAAAACCCTGGGGTCACTCTATCAGAAGAAGACGTCCATCGACTACTCTCGCCAAACTCAGATGGCCGCAATTTCATACAGAACAAGTTCCAGGGGTTGTATTTTCCTGATGAGGATCATGCTTTTCTTGATGCGGTATGGTCGCATATTGAACTTCTGCCTCGATTCAAACGTGAGTTGGCACTCTCGTCCTTATTTTTGGCCGCAGTGCGAAAACAACCACGTGGAGTGTTCACTGTAACCACATTCCGATATGATGATGGAAGACGTAACCTCCGTATGCCGTTGCGCGAACTTTTTCAGCAAGCTGTCGCCGAATACAATTGTGCAGTCTTCGATAACCAGCGGCACAACCGAGTAATCTGCCAAGACATCTTTGACGTTGATCCAAGCGGGTTTGATCTAGTTTATCTCGATCCACCCTACGTTTCTACCACTGATGACAACGATTACATAAAACGGTATCACTTCTTGGAGGGCTTGTCTGTCTATTGGAGAGGACAGAAAATCATGGAGGATACCGCTACGAAGAAGATAGCGAAGCGTTATACTGCGTTCGCATATAAGCATACCATGCGAGAGGCTTTCAGGGAACTGTTTTATCGATTCCGAAAGAGTACGCTCGTTCTTTCTTACGGTTCTAATTCGGTTCCCAACAAGCAAGAACTCTTGGCACTACTGTCAGAGGAGAAACAAAACGTGCAATCCTACTCGATTTCGCATCGCTATTCCTTCGGTAACCATGTCAACGCTCTTCGTCGCAAGGTTGAAGAATATGTGTTTGTTGCAAAATGAGGACTTGATCTGAAGACAATATTCCAGTAAAGGAACACTCTGTGCTGGAATTATGTTAAATCGGGCAAATCGAGAGAAAGATTTGCAGGAGGATGATTCTCCTGTATGACATCAACGAAATCGACGTCAACAAAGTCGTCGTTATTGTGCTGGTGAATCTCTTTGGAATTCAGACGCTCTACTATCACATCACATGATTGGATCTCTGTTCCGATCCATTTTCGTCCTTTTTTTTCACATACAACATATGTCGTACCACTTCCACCGAAAGGGTCAAGCACGACATCATCTTTACAAGTCGATATTTCGATGACACGGTCTAGCAGTTTAGTTGATAGAGCATTCGCTTTTCGATTTTCCGACTTGTATTTTCGGTGACGTACGGGTGGAATATCGGACCAGACGTCCTTTAAATTTATCCCATTAGGATTCATTTTACCGCGATGTCCTCCATAGTCCTTAATTTCCTTACCACAATGGCGGCAAGTCAGAATAGGAGTACGGATACGGCGAAATGTTTTAGGTTTCCCTTTTGTATAGTACAAGAGACTATAGTGGCTGGGATAAAGCCCGTTAGGAGGAGGCAAACCTGGACTGATCTCGATAGCAATCCAATGCTGAAACTCCATGCCAGCCTCTGCGAGAAAGTTGCCAAGAAGTACATTCCACTTTGGTAAGTTATACAAGAATAGCGCACCACCAGGTTTGAGGATGCGAATACATTCATTAATCCACTGCTCGCACCAAGGAATATATTGGTCTTCAGGAATCCGATCTGTTGTTTTGTTCCCGTACTCCTTTCCGAGGTTAAAAGGAGGATCCGCAAATACAGTATCGACACTCTCCGATTTCAGAGTAGGAAGGACGGTAAGACAGTCACCCTCAAACAGTGCGCCTAGTTTGGTTGAATGGTATGGCCGTACTTCGGGATAACCTTCCGCGATAAAATCGTGAAGGGCGAACAAATTCCCATTGTTTGGGTTTCTTGCTTGACGCATCGTTTTTCCAGATCTAAACGGTATCGAATTGAATTGAATTCTTGAAAGTCTGTTGGGATCTCAATCATTGAGTCCATGACACATCTATTTCACCAGTATCGCTAACATAGCCGGTAGCCGAAAAAATAAGATCCAGACAGTCTTTATAGACGACATCAGGCGCAAGAGAAGCACGCGGATCCCAGACAAATGAGAACACCCACGTTACCATAGGGGCTTCATTTCTTGCACCACCATAACGAAGATTCCGCGATGTCTTAACTTGCCAGTTCTGTAGATAAACGAGTGAAGCAATTTTTTTGGGAACAAAGACCATTAACAGTCTTTGCTTGTCCTCCAGAGATAATGCTTGCGCGTCGAAGGGCTGGTCCGAATTGATTGACTGGTGAAGGGTATCACCGAAATGCTGGCGACACGATGCCTCAAATTCAGCCGATCTTTTGAAGTTGTCCTGTAAGAACTGTTGAATGCCTGTTGCAATCGACTGCGTCCATGTAATCGAACTATTGAGTGTTAAGCATAGACACCACTCTTGACCAGGCTTACTGGACGCATGAATTTGCGCCAACTTTTGAATCCATATCAGCGTTGGAAAGTTGATGTTTCCGTTATCCTCCGTGACAGTTAAAGAATCTTGAAAGTCCAGATTTACGATACGAGCGCAACATAATTTCTCGTGAGCACCCGTTGGATAACGTAACAACGAATTACCAACAAGCAGATTCGCAAACTCTTGTTCTACGATCTTGAGGCCAGGAAACAACCGTTGGAGGCTCAACACTGCCAGACGGCTTCGCTCAATGGCAACTACTCGTTTTGCTGAACCAGAAGCAATAGACCCGTTTTCTGTTAATTCGATCAGCTTGTGGTCTACCAGTAACTTTATGTCCCTTGCTTCTGCACCAGATAGCGTCAAGTAGAGTGGTACATCATCGTCAGTATATGAATCATTAAACCTTTTAATCTCTTCTAACCATATGTTACGTATGGTTTGCTTGGCTGCACGCTCTTGCCCCATTGCTATATCAATCCCACGATCAGAATGCGTTTGCAAGGATTGCTCAGGTTTTTGGCCTTCGGTAGATTTGTTTTGATTCACTTCCCTATTTGCTCCGTTAGACGTCTTAGCAGCGCAGCCAATTGTTCCTCAGTTAATAGACCTTCAGCTATCTTTATGATCGTCTCGTAAACCTCGGTAACTGTAAATTTTCTTTCGAGTGCTCTACGAGTAGCAGGAACAACATCTATATTTTCCATTGCTTTCACAAGTTGTTGGGCGACATCAGGGGCGATATGCGCGACTTTCTTGGATGCCAGAGATGCGACTGCATCCTTTGTAACTTGTGCACGCTTGCTCTTACGTTCTGCATTTCCAGCCTCATATATGTCTGCACGCGCCTGACTCAAGACCATTTTCAGATGCTTGTGAATTGCATTTCGTAATTCTACATAAGGAGGCATTGTGTCACGGAGAGTCCGACGGTCTATATTCATTGCGTCTTCCAACCGATCATCTGCCCAAATCTCAGCAGACAGCCACCGCTGAATCACAGAGTTATCACTTGGTGAGTAACCCCAGAATGAGTGGTCGTATTCGCCAACAGCAGCATCTCGTATTCGCACTAGCAATCCTTGAAGTTCTTGAGGCTTAATTGTGCCATGTTGCGCGTAAAAGTAGCCTTGAGCCGAAACATGTTCGCCGACAAATTCGAATCGACTTACAAAGCAGGTTTCTGAGGGGGGCACATATACGATTGGCTTCTTGATTTCAATGCCATCATAAAGAACATGGAAGTCGAGATCCGCAGTTTTCTCAACGTAGTCGTTCACTTGGTTTTCTAATTGAACGGGTATCCATCCAGCATAATAGGCGACGGGCACATTGAGCGCCACTTCCATGATCGTCTGTGAATACTGGTCGAAATCTTTCCATGTGCCTATGGGCGATTTCAATAATTTCACGATGTTCGTTTCATTCAGTCCATAAAAGGTATATGCCTTGGCATCACGATTTAGCAAACTTGCGCTTGCCATGATTTTCTGTGCTTCTCCACGAACGGACATAAGAAAAAGGGACGTATAATGTTCCTCTTGCTCGGCGGTTAGAATTTCGCCTTCATAGTCCCCTTTAACGAAATCCGTTTCACCGCGGCGGCGAACTTCAGGGGCCTTCCGCATTTCAGCAAAATTGATAGTAACATGGAGCAGTTCAGTACTTCCGGCTTCAGTTGAGAATATTTCCATTATCTCGCAGATTTCGTTAGCTGCGATGAAACCTATCCCTATCTTTCCAATTTTTGGACGACCGCCTTCTGTAAGATCACTCGACATACGTTTATGCGACTCGCTGATGCGACTGAAGTGACTTACGAAATCATCCTTACTCATACCACAGCCATTATCAGAGATGATAATGCGATCAGCGTCAGGTTTCACATAGATTTCGACGCGCGTTGCATCCGCATCATACGAATTGTTAACCAACTCCTTTAGGCAGGCTGCCGGTGAATGGTACAGACCTGAACTAAGAAAATCGATTATGCGTGATGCAACCCGGATGTCACCACGAAAGCTTGTATCTGTAACCACCTCTGACATAGGGCCGCTCCTACTATAGACGACTTATCTCTCATACCCTCTATTATACCCAGACCTACTGGATTAAGGGCGGTTTCTGTAGCGCCATCTTGGGTTCTCATCGTCTTGAATACAGCGTTTGCCTTTGCGTTGAGCAATGTCTCAAGCAATGTGGCCCACGAGATCATTGTGTGGTCGGGACAAATATAGGCATGTCAATCGTTTTCTGGGACAACACAGGCGCATTTTTCGAGGAAATCAGTCCGGATGAGGTATAATACTGGACAATAGAACTCCCGAGAATAATCTTGTTTGCCGAAAGGTTTGCCTGTCTGCCGCAGGGCAGTAAGAAAGCAAACTGTCCTTATATCAACAAGTCGGAGACGTTGTATTCTCAGGGGTTCAGGGGGCCTTCAAAGCGTACGAAGACTTCGACATGGGGGTAGGTGTGTACGATCGGTTCGCCTTTTGTCTGTCCGAGAACGCTCACGACTTTGGAGAGGCTGTCGGAAGTCAGGCCGTTGGGAGCGGTGATCGTCACCTGGATGCGGTCGGTGAGCGCCTGGCCGGTGCGCGGATCGACGATGTGAGAGTAGCGCTTTCCGCCGATCTCCACAAACTGTTCCGTATCCCCGGAGGTAGATACCGCCCGATTGGCGAATAGAAGGACGGGAGCCTGGGTCGTCTTTTCGGCGTTGGCGACCTCGATCTTCCAGCCGGTTTCGCCGGGGGGAGGATCGGTGACGACGATATCGCCGCCCGCCTCTACCAGTGCGCGGGTGATCCCGTTCTTGCGGAGCGTCTCCTGCGCGCAGTCGTCGGCATAGCCTTTGCCGATCCCGCCCAGATCGAGTTTCATGCCGGGGACCCGCAGGCGCACCGTGCGCTGCCGCGAATCCAGCGTGACCTTGCGCCAACCGACGAGGGCACGGGCAGCGGTGATCGCTTCCGGCGAGGGCAGGACATGGGTTTTGCGCGCCTGTCGCCAGAGGGCGATGAGGGGGCCGCAGGTCACATCGAAAGCGCCGTCGCTCTTTTTCGCCACCTCCTGCGCGCGCTGGAGCACCGTAAAGAGGTCTTTGCTGACCGGGACAGGCGGCCCGCCCGCCTTCGCGCAGAGTCGCATGAGTTCACTGTCGGGGCGATAGTCGCTCATAATGGTATCGAGTGCGGCGAATCTCTCGAATGCGGCCGTGCAGGCGCGTTCCGCGGTCGGCTTGTCCGGGGCATAGACCACCAAGCGGACATCCACTCCCATGTGGTATTCGGTATAGGAGTATCGTGTGAGTGGGGTTGTATCGGCATGGCAGAGAGTTGTCGCCAGCATCCACCAGGAGATGACAGCACTGAGGGAAAGGGAAATCTGACATTTGAAACCACGCATTTTGTTCACCATAGCACCCGGAAAATCGGCATCGAACGCCCGGAGAGCCGTCCTGAAGATCGCTCTGCCCGTGGTCGGTTCGCTGCTCTGTATTATACCTGCCGTCCTGCGCGCGCCGTATGCCCACGCTGCCTCCCCGCAGAGTCCTCCACCGGCTGCAGACACACAACCGACCTTGCTGACTGGCGGTTTCACGGACATTGTCTCGCCGGAGAGTATCCCAATGGTCGTAATCGCAAAACAGGGCACGGCACCTGCCGGAGCGGAAGCCTTAAAACCCTATGAACTGACGATGCCGAACTCGGTCGTGAAGGTGAAGATGGTCCCGATTCCCGCAGGCAGCCTGACGGTCGGGGGCAAGAAGGTGGAGGTCAAACCGTTCTGGATCGCGAACACCGAGATGACCTGGGAGGCGTACGACACCTTCCTGACCAGCGGTGAGCCGTCGAAAGCCTACGATCAGACCGAATTTGCCGCCGACGCCATCGCGCGTCCAAGCAAATCGTACATTTTGCCTGATCTCGGCTGGGGCCACCACGGCTATCCGGTCATCAACGTCAGCTCCCTCTCCGTCACGATGTTCTGCCGCTGGCTCTCCAAGGAGACCGGCAAAAAGTACCGTCTGCCTACCGAAACCGAATGGGAGTACGCCTGCCGCGCCGGCTCGACCTCCAACAAGCCGATGACGGCCGCGCAGGCGAACAAAGTCGCCTGGTACGCCGGCAACAGCGATGGCAAAACGCACCCGGTCGCGACAAAGCTCCCCAACGCCTGGAAACTGTACGATACGGAGGGCAACGTGGGCGAGTGGGCGACCGAGGCAGACGGCAAATTCGTTCTCTGTGGCGGGCTGTTCCGAGACAATCCGGACCGGCTGCTGCCCACCATGCGCCGGCACTTTACTCCGGCGTGGCAGGCCACCGATCCCCAACTTCCCAAAAGCCGCTGGTGGCTGGCCGACGGCAAATTCATCGGGTTTCGCATCGTATGTGAGCCGTAAACCGGGATTGAAATCCCGTTCTGAAACGGGAAGTCCGCGAAGGCGGACTGGATGCATTTTAGTCCACGAAGGTGGACTTTCCCTGTCAGAACGGTACTTCAGTGCCGGGCTGCCTGATAAAGGAGAGTGTGATGACGGATTCTAGATCTCGGCGTGAGTTCCTTAAGACGACGACGGCGACCGGGGCGGCCCTGCTCGCCACCGGCAACTACGCGTTCGCTCAGGGGTCGGATCGCCTCAAAGTGGGACTGATCGGCTGCGGCGGACGCGGCACGGGCGCGGCGGCGAACACGCTGGCAGGCGACCCGAACGTGGTTCTGACCGCGATGGGGGATGTCGTCAAGTCGCAACTGGACAGCAGCCTCAAAGTCCTGAAGCAGCAGGAGGGCATCGGGGCGCGGGTGGATGTGAAACCGGAGATGCAGTTCATCGGACTGGACGCCTATCTCAAGGTGATCGACAGCGGTGTGGATGTCGTTCTGCTGACGACGCCTCCCGGCTTTCGTCCGCAGCATATCAAGGCGGCGGTCGCGGCCAAAAAACATATCTTCGCGGAGAAGCCAATGGGCACCGATGCGGCGGGCGTGCGCTCCGCACTGGAAGCCGTGAAGGCCGCGCAGTCGAACGGCAAATGCTTCGTCTCCGGATTCTGCTACCGCTATAGTTTGCCGCATCGCGCCTTCTTCAAGCGGCTGCATGAGGGCGCCCTCGGCCCCGTGCGCCATGTCCACTCCACCTACCTCACCGGCCCGGTGAAGCCGATGCCGCCCGCCTCGGAGCGCCCGGCCGGAATGAGCGACACCGAGTGGCAGATACGCAACTGGTACAACTTCGTCTGGCTCTGCGGCGATGGCCTCATCGAGCAGGCGTGCCATAGCGTGGACAAGATCCTGTGGGCGATGAAGGATATGCCGCCGGTGCGCTGCGTCGCGACGGGCGGACGGGACAACCCAAACCACGAAGGCAACATCTTCGATCATATCGACGTCTTCTATGAGTTCGCGGACGGCACACGGGCGACCATGGCGCAGCGCCAGATCCCCAACTGTCCCCATAACGACAACACGGATTACGTGATCGGCGCGAAAGGGACCGGCACCATACATTTCGCCGATACCGACATGAGCGGCGACTCCAAGTGGAAGTACGAAGGCCCCAAGCCCAGCATGTACGACATCGAGCACAAGGAGATGTACGCCGCGATCCGATCCGGTAAGATCATCAACGACGCGGAGCGGATGGCGCGCAGCACCCTGGCCGGTCTCATGGGCCGGATGGCCGCCTATACCGGCGCCAGCATCAGTTGGGAGCAGATGCTGACCTCGAAAGAGAACCTGTTTCCCGAGCATCTGGATTGGAACGCGCCTCTCGCCATTGCACCGATGGCGGTTCCCGGCAAAACTGTATTCGTCTGAAAGGCGTAATCGTCAGATACCCACTGCTAAAGCAGGGGCTTGCAGGGAGTTGCTTGCAAGCCCATTCTGACCAGACTCAGCACAAGGTAGTAAAGTGCTCCGTTATCTTTGTCATAACACCCTGGGATGCGTGCCAGTCCCAGGCTCTGTTGTTCAGGATTAAACAGGCCATCGGGAAAAGCCAGTGTTCTGAGCGTGACAAGCAGAGATAACATTGTCGAGGCAAACTTTACCCTGGAAACAGGAGAAAACCCAATGTCTGCTTTCGTCCTGGTAGTAGACAAAAACCGTGTCCCGCAGAACCCCTTGCATCCGGGACAAGCCAGACGCCTCCTTAAAGCAGGCAAGGCTGCGGTCCTGCGGCTCTTTCCGTTCGTCATCATCCTCAAAGAGGCGGTGGTTTCTGCGCCTCCCACACCTCTCGTCGTCAAGATAGATCCCGGCAGCAAAACCACCGGGATCGCGGTAGTACAGGGTGATAAGGTAGTATTAGCAGCGGAACTTACTCACCGAGGCCATGCCATCCGGCAAGCTCTGCAAAAGAGGAAGTCTCTTCGGAGAGGACGACGCTGTCGCAAAACTCGGTATCGTCAACCGCGCTTTCTGAACCGGATACGACCGAAGGGCTGGTTGGCTCCTTCTCTGATGCATCGTGTGCAAACAGTTCACACCTGGGTGGAGAAGCTGCGCCGATATGCTCCTGTGAATGCTATCGCTCAAGAGTTGGTCAAGTTCGACACGCAGGCAATGGACACTCCTGAAATCAGTGGGCAGGAGTACCAACAGGGCACTCTAGCGGGCTATGAAGTTCGGGAATACCTGCTGGAGAAATGGGGACGCAAGTGCGCTTACTGCGGTACGAAGGACACTCCCCTGGAAATTGACCATATAGTAGCAAAGTCCCGAGGGGGCAGCAATCGGATTTCAAACCTCTGTCTTGCCTGTCACGAGTGCAATCAGAAGAAGGGTAACCTCTGTGTTCAGGAGTACCTCAAGGACAAACCTGCAGTGCTAGCCCGCCTCATCAAACAGGCGAAGTCTCCCCTCCGAGATGCTGCTGCCGTGAATGCAACTCGTTGGAAACTGCTGCAAACCCTCAAAGCTACAGGGCTGCCAGTGGAGACAGGCAGTGGAGGACGGACCAAATGGAACCGAACTCGATTGGGGCTGGAGAAGACACATTGGCTGGATGCTGCCTGTGTCGGGGAGGTTGAAACGCTTCAGGTGAAGCTGAAGCAACCTCTCCTCATCACATGTGTAGGACACGGAACTCGTCAAGTGTGCCGGACAGACAAGTACGGATTTCCGAGCAGACATAAGAGCAAAACGAATCTCCATTTTGGTTTTCAAACAGGAGACATCGTCAAGGCTGTGGTGACGAAGGGAAAGAAAATCGGGGTTCATGTCGGGAGGGTGGCTTGTCGCGCGACGGGGAGGTTCAACATCTCCACTCCCGCAGGATTGGTGCAGGGCCTTTCTCATAGTGTTTGTAGCCTGATCCACCAAAAGGACGGTTATGCTTACACACAGGGAAGCGGCGGTATATGAGAGGATAGTATGGCAGTGCTGCTACACTAAATCCTGACCTTCTTTAATCAACGGAAAGGCTGGAGTCACGCCTGCGGCGGGCAAGGGTACCATTCCTTCCCTGCCTGAAGGCAGGTGGCTCCTGGTATGCTTTTATGACATCACCCATCAGTCGCCGAAGTTTTCTGGCGCAGACTTCCGGCGCGGCGCTGGCCCTCAATGCCGTCAGCGCGGGCGCAGAGGAGAAGAAGGACACTTCGGGGCCGAAAAAGGCGGTCCTGTTCGGAATGCTGCCGGGCAATCTCGATATCGAATCGCGCTTCAAGTTGGCGCGTGACGTCGGTTTCGCGGGCGTCGAGGCTGGTCCCGCCGATCTGGCGACGGCGGACAAGATGCGGGCGGCGGCGGAGAAGGCCGGTATCCATATCCATTCGGTGATCTATGGAGGCTGGGACCCGCCGCTCTCCGCGCCGGACCCTGCCGCCGCGGCCAAAAGTCTGAAAAATGCCGAGGACGCGATTCGCTGCGCGCAGCACTATGGAGCCGAGACGATTCTGCTGGTTCCCGCGGTCGTCAACGCCCAGACCCGCTATGTGGATGCCTATAAGCGCTCCCACAGCGGCATTCAACGCCTGATTCCGATCGCTGAGGAGTGCAAGATCACGATCTGCCTGGAAGAGGTATGGAACAACTTCCTGCTCAGCCCGATGGAGTTCGCGGCGTTTGTGGATTCGTTCCATAGTCCGCGTGTCATGGCCTATTTCGATGTGGGGAATGTCGTGCCGTTCGCCTGGCCCGAAGACTGGGTTCGAACGCTGGGCAAACGGATTCGCAAGGTACACCTGAAGGACTTCAAGGGAGGTCCGGGGCTGTTCGGAGGCGTCGGGGGCGGCCATTTCACCAATCTGCGCGAAGGCAGCATCAACTGGCCCGAAGTGCGCAAGGCTTTCCGCGAGATCAACTACACCGGCTACATGACGACCGAACTCGGCGGCGGCGACGAGACGTATCTGCGGGACATCAGCGCGCGCGTCGATAAGATCCTCGCGGGAGAGTAGCGCCCGTGGAGCGGCGTCGGGGCCGGGTTCAGCGGGTTGCGAGGGAGATGCTGCCGTTGGAGGTGCGGGCGGTGATGCTGGCCTTGCCGCCGTTCAAAACGACATGGCGGGTGGAACGATCGCTGTCGGAACCCTGATCGGCAGGATCGGTGATCCCTTCCAGGGCTACGTTGCCGTTGCTGGTTCGCGCATCGACGGTCGCTGAGAGGGCTGTCGGCATCTCCACAGTGATGGGGGCGTTATCGGTTTGGAGGTCGGCCTTCGTCAGAGCAAACTCCGTGGGTTCGAATGTCACTTCACCGTTGCTGGAGTGGAGGGTCGCGGTGGTGGCGTCTCCCGCATAGGCCACCACCGCATTGTCGGACTTCAGGATAACATCGAGTGTGGGAGAGGCTGCGTGGATCTCTTCGCACACGATGTTGCCGTTGGAGGTGACCAGTTTCAGACTCGTCTTCGCCCGGGCTTCTTTGAGGCTGATCGGCGCATTGCTGGTTTCGGCATCCACTGTTCCAGCGAGTTGGCTCAGTTCGACGGCTCCGTTGGAGGTGCGCAGGGTGATGCCGCCTTCCGCGCCGGTGGCGGAGATCGGGCTGTTGTCGGTGCGCAGATCCAGCGCAAGTCGTTTCGGGACTGAGATCACGAAGGCGACAGTCGCATTGACATTGTTCGGCAAGTCGGCCTTTTCATGTTCGGCTTCAACGACAAGAGCGTCGCCATCAAGATGGGCGACGATTTTTAGATTGGGGAGCAGTTTTTTGAGGTCCGATGCGGAGAGATCGCCGCCTTCCAGGGTCTTGGTGGCCTCGATGCGGATCTCGTCCTTGCCATCCTCCTCCGGCTTGATCTCAATCGCCCCCATCTCATCGCGCACCCGCAGCGTCTTCACTTTCACGGCGGTGTAGGTCTTCTGGTACGTCTCGCTGACGCCGGCAGTGGCGCGGGCTGTATGATCGACCTCGATCATACGCCTGGAATCGGAAGAACCTCTCAAGTTCGTGATGATGGAGCAGCCGGATAACCCGACCGCGATCCACAGGCCGGCTATCCCTGTGAGCAGAAATCGCAAACTGTTGCTTCTACCAGCCATGGCCCCTCGTTTCTTCCTCTACACACGTCTACAGATGTCCAGGCACGCGTTCCGGACTGGGAGGCTGGACGTCGAGATCGCCTCCCAGGCAGACACTCCACACGGTCCCTACAGATGCGGGCGCATCCAGCGCGCCTCACCCCGCACTCGCGCTCCCAGCCAGTCGGTCTCTCTGCCGAAGCCGGTCGCAACCGCCGCGCCCAGACCCATCACCGCGATCACGCACTCCAGAGCCAATGAGGCTACGCCCAGAGTACGGCTCATACTGCCCAGCACCACATTCGCCAGGAAGAACAGGCCGAGGCTGAAGGCGATACGGCCATAGAGATTACCGCCGGACGGTCGTCCGAAGCGACGGGCGATCAGATCCCCGGCATAGCGCATTCCGCTCAGCCAGCCGAAGCCCAGAACCATGGCTGCGGCCAGAGCGAGCACCATCCCAAAGGGCGACCAGAGCAGGCCGACGC
>Ga0070658_10002770_pt1 | contig 14576 bp, 10 predicted proteins | sample KBSC13metaG_FD_64664 | JGI IMG/M metagenome (GOLD analysis project Ga0070658, IMG submission 64664) | Corn rhizosphere microbial communities from Kellogg Biological Station, Michigan, USA - KBS C1-3 metaG | ecosystem: Host-associated > Plants > Roots > Rhizosphere > Soil ...
TGATCGCCGTTGCAGAGCGTCTTCAGGCGCCGATTGGAAAGCCGTTGCTGGGCAAGGCGACGGTGCCGGACGACAGCCCCTACACGACCGGCGGCGTCGGACTGCTCGGCACGCGGCCGAGCCAGGATGCGCTCGAGAGCTGCGACACCTTGCTGATCGTCGGCTCCAGCTTCCCCTACATCGAATTCTACCCCGAGCCGGGAAAGGCCAGGGCGGTCCAGATCGAGCTCGATCCCAAGCGGGTCGGCCTTCGCTATCCGGTGGATGTCGGGCTGGTCGGCGACAGCAAGCGCGTGCTCGGCGAGCTCCTTCCGCTGCTTCGGAAGAACGACAGCGGCAAGTTCCTGGAGAAAGCGCAGGAGGCTACTCGCGAATGGCGAGAGTTGATGGAGGACCGCGGCACGCGGCGCGAAACGCCGATGAAACCGCAGGTCGTCACGCATGAGTTGAACAAGCTTCTGAACGACGACGCAATCGTCATCACGGACAGCGGCACCATCACCTGCTGGACGGCGCGGCACGTCGACATGCGCGGAGACATGATGTTCAGCTGCTCCGGAACGCTCGCGAGCATGGCCTGCGGCCTGCCGTATGCGATCGGCGCAGCGACCGCCTACCCGGACCGCCAGGTTGTCGCGATCATCGGCGACGGATCGGCGGCGATGCTGATGGGCGACTTCGTGACTTTGAGGAAATACAATCTCGACGCCAAGATCATCGTCATCAAGAACGACACGCTCGGGCAGATCAAATGGGAGCAGATGGTGTTTCTGGGCAACCCGGAATACGGCTGTGAGCTCGAGCCGATCGACTTCGCGAAGATCGCCGAGGGCGTCGGCGTACCAGCAATCCGGATCGATGACGCCGCGCGTTGCGGCGAGCAGCTTCGGGAGGCCCTGTCGCGCAAGGGGCCCTGCCTCATAGAGGCCGTGGTCGATCCCAACGAGCCGCCGATGCCGCCGAAGATCGAGGCCAAGCAGGCGCTCCGTTTTGCGGAGTCGCTCGTCAAAGGCACTCCGAACGCCGGAAAGATCGCGTTGACGGTTGCGTCCGACACGGTCCGCGAACTGGTGTGACAGAGGGGGGAGAGCGGGTCCGGGAATATTCGCCGACGGGACGTGTCTCGGCGGATTATCTCTTCTACCCGGACGAGCAGGTGCGCTCGCTCGGGGATGACCTCCGCCGCTCGCTGTCCTGTCCTGTGCATTTCGAGGCGCAGGCCAGAGCGCTCTACGCCGCCGACGCGTCCAATTACCGCCAGGTCCCACTTGGGGTGGTCGTTCCGCGTAACGTCTCGGACGTGGTCGAGGCCGTGGACATTTGCAGGCGCCACGGAGTCCCGATTGTCGCTCGCGGCGGCGGCACTGCAATCGCGGGCCAGACGATCAACGTCGCGGTCGTCATCGACTTCTCCCGCTACATGAACAGGATCATCGAGATCGACCCGGAGCGCAAGACGGCGCGGGTCCAGCCCGGCTGCATCCTCGACGATTTGCGCAAGGCGGCCGAGGAGCATCACCTGACGTTCGGGCCGGACCCGGCGACACACGATCACAACACGCTTGGCGGGATGATCGGCAATAACAGCTGCGGCGTCCACTCGGTTATGTCGGGGCGCACCAGCGACTATGTGAACCGGCTGACGGTGCTCACCTATGACGGAGAGCTAATGCAGATTGGGCCCACGCCGGAGCCCGAACTCAGGAAAATCATCGCCGGCGGTGGACGACGCGGTGACATCTATCGACAAATGCTCGAATTTCGCGACCGCTACGGCGAGCTGATCGACAAGAGATTCCCGGACATTCCGAGGCGGGTTTCGGGTTATGACAGTCTCGACCGGCTGTTGCCGGGAGCCGACTTCAACGTGGCCCAGGCGCTGACGGGAACGGAAGGCACCTGCGCTTTGATCGTCGAAGCCGAGTTGAACCTCATCCACAGTCCGCCGCACCGGGCGCTTGCCATCATTGCCTTCGACGATGTGGCATCCGCCGCGGACGCCGTTCCAGGGATGATGGAGCATGGGCCGTGCGGGCTCGAGGGTTTCGACAATCTGCTGTTCGACGCGGTAAAGGAAAGCAATGCGCCTCCGGAGGGACTTCAATTCTTCCCGGAGGGCGGCGGCTGGCTAATCGTCGAAATGGGCGGCGAGAGTGCCCGGGAGGCGAGCGACAAGGCGAAGGCCGTCGCCGCGAAGTTCAAGCGAGTCAGGATCGTTACCGACGCCGCCGAGCAGAAGGAAGTTTGGGTCGACCGCGAAGCCTCGCTCGGCGCGACCGGCTTCGTTCCCGGCAAGCCGGTGACGTGGGACGGCTGGGAAGACGCGGCGGTCCCACCGGACAAGCTTGGTGATTATCTGCGCGACTTCCGCGCCCTGATGCACCGGCACGGCTACGAAGCCGCCATCTACGGGCATTTCGGCGGCGGCTGCATTCATTGTCGGATCAATTTCGAATTCGGGACCGAAGCCGGGATCGCAAAGTTCCGGCAGTTCGTAACCCAGGCCGCACACCTCGTCGTCTCTTACGGCGGGTCCCTGTCCGGAGAACATGGCGACGGCCAGGCGCGCGCCGAGCTTCTGGAAATCATGTACGGGCCGGAGCTGGTCCGCGCCTTCGCCGAGTTCAAGGCGATCTGGGATCCTGCGGGATTGATGAACCCAGGCAAGGTCGTCGATCCGTATCCGCTCGATTCCAACATCCGTCTCGGCCCCGATTACAAGCCGCCGGACCTCGACAGCTGGTTCGCTTATCCGAAGCTCGGCGGCTTCGCGCAGACGACGATCCATTGCGTCGGCGTCGGCAAATGCCGGCGAAAGACGGTGGGCGACGAGGTGATGTGTCCATCCTACCTCGTCACACACGAGGAGAAGCACAGCACTCGGGGACGCGCGCATCTCCTCCACGAGATGATGCGCGGTGAGGTGATCCGCGACGGCTGGGACAGCAAAGAGGTCGAGGACGCGCTGTCGCTGTGCCTCGCATGCAAGGGCTGCAGGAAGGATTGCCCGACCGGAGTCGACATGGCGACCTGGAAGGCGGAGTTCAGGGCCCACCACTACCGGCACCGCCGCCGGCCGCGCTCGGCCTGGTCGATGTCGCACATCGAGCGCTGGGCGCGGCTCGCGGAGCATGCGCCGTGGCTTGCCAATCTCGGCACGCAGATACCCGGCCTGTCCGTGGTTTCGAAGTGGATCGCGGGGCTCGATCAGAGGCGGAAAGTGCCGGCGTTCAGGCGGTCGTTCCGTAAGCAGTTCCGGCCCAGCGGACATGGCGGCGATCGGGTGATGCTGTGGGCCGACACCTTCAACAACTATTTCCGCCCTGGAACGGCGATGGCCGCGGCGCGGCTGCTGGAGGCCGCCGGCTATGAGGTCGCGGTGCCCAACGAGCCGCTCTGCTGCGGGCGGCCACTCTACGACTGGGGTTATCTCGACGAGGCCAAGATGCTCTGGGAGCGTAGCTTCAGGTCGCTTGGGGAGACCATCGCTTCGGGAATTCCGATCATCGGCCTGGAGCCGGCCTGCACCGCCGGCTTCAAGGACGAGCTGGTCGGCCTGTTTCCCGATCGCGGCGAGGCGAAGGCGCTGTCCAAACAGGCGATCCAGTTCGGGGATTTCGTCGCACAGAATTTCGACCGTTTTCCGCCGCCGAATCGAGGAGGGAGCGCGCTCGTGCAGGCGCATTGCAACCACCATGCGGTTATCGGTTTCAAGACGGAAATGGAGCTTCTCGGAAGGCTCGGGCTCAATGTCGATCGGCCGCCGCAGGGTTGCTGCGGGATGGCGGGCGCGTTCGGATTCGCTGGCGAGACTTACGAGGTGAGCCAGCTGATCGGTGAACGGGTGTTGCTTCCGGCTGTTCGCGGCGCGCCCGCTGACACGCTCATCCTGGCCGACGGCTTCAGCTGCCGGGAGCAGATCGAGCAGGGTAGCGGTCGCGCCACGCTGCACATCGCCGAGCTCCTTGCCGAACGGATGCTCGGCCAATCCACCTTTCCTTGACGGAGCGGCGGCCGACCGCGCAATGGGCGCAGTCCGCCGGAGACTCGCACCATGAAGAATGCACTGTTTTTCGCTGCCCTTCTGCTTGCCTCGTGCAAACCCGCTGACGCACCTCCGGCCGTCAGCATCCATGGCGCGTGGGCGCGGGCCACGGTGCCGGGACAGATGGGCTCCGCGGCTTACTTCACGATCCGCAACTCTGGCGGCGAGGACAAATTGCTGTCGGTCACCAGTCCCGTGGCCGACTCGTCGCTCCATTCGACGAGCACGGACAATGGGATCATGCGAATGCGGCCGCTCGACGCGCTCGAGATTCCGGCGAAGGGAGCGGTGGATCTCAAGCCTGGCGGGACTCACGTCATGCTGATGGGTCTCAAGCAGCCGCTTCAGCCGGGCGCGACGCTGGAACTCGATCTGAAATTCGAAAAATCGGGCGAGCGGAAGGTGAGCGCCGAAGTTCGCCCGGCAGGCGAGGGAGCAGGGATGTGAGACAGGCTCGGCTGATCATCTGGGCGCTATGCGCGGTCGCGCTCGCCGCCATCGGCGTGTTTTTCATCACATCGAAGCCGGATCAGGCGCCGACGCGCATGGTCACTTCGGCCAGTTTTGGCGGACCGTTCACCCTCGTGGGCTCGAATGGGCAACCCTTCGGCAGCGACCAGCTGAAGGGCAAGCCTTACGTCCTCTTCTTCGGGTTCACGCACTGTCCCGACACTTGCCCGACGACGCTCGCGCGGCTGGTGAAACTGAGGCGCGATGCCGGCGGCGACGGCGCGTTCGACATCGTTTTCGTCACCGTCGATCCAGAACGCGACGGGCCGAAGGAGATGGCGACCTATTCGAAAGCATTCGGAGCCCCGATTATCGGACTCACCGGCTCAGCGGCCCAGATCGACCAGGTGAAGAAGGAGTTCGGGATTTTCTCTCAGAAAGTCGCGACCGGCGACGGCGACTATACGGTCGATCACACGGCCACCGTCCTCCTGTTCGACCGCGATGGCAAGTTCGTCGCGACCATCGCGCCCGACGAACAGGACCAGCCTGCGGTCGACAAGCTCAAGCGGATGATTACCGCTTAAGGACTCGGTCGAGCAGCCGGTCGATCGCGGCGACGGATTCCGGCTCGGTCAGGTCGGGCGCGTGACCGACGTTCGGTACGATCGCCAGTTCGGCGCCGGGAAGCGAGTCCCGCATCCGCTCCGCCGTTTCCTGCGAAAACAGGTCGCTTCGCTCGCCGCGCAGGAGCAGCAGCGGCTTGCCGGACAAGCCCATCAGCAGCGGCCAAGCGTCGGCGGCGGTGGCGGTCTTCTCATCCATCGCATTGAACGGCTGGGCGATCGCCATATCGTAATCGAACTCGACGCCGCGCTCGGTCTCGCGCGCGACACGCCTCGCATAGGCCAACCAGTCGCCGTGCCCGTAGGCCGGATGGGCCTCTGAATGGGCCTCCGAGAGCCTGGCGGCCGCGTCCTCCCAATCGGCGAAGACATGCGTCTGCCCGACATAGGAGCGGATGCGATTCAGGCCTGCCCTCTCAAGCGCGGGTCCGACATCGTTGAGCACCGCGCCGGCAATTCGCAGCGGAGCGAAACCGGCGACGATCATCGTCACGATCCCGCCGAGGGACGTTCCGACGAACACCGCTTCCGGAATCGCCAGTTCGTCGAGCAGCTGAAGCACGTCCGCGGCGTAGGTCGGCGGGATATATCGGCTGCTGGCGGGATCGTAATCGCTGAGGCCTCGTCCGCGGAAATCGGGAACGATCACCCGCCAGTCGCCGGCCAGCCGATCCGCGAGGGCTTCGAAGTCGCGGGCGTTACGGGTGAGGCCGTGGAGACAGAGGACCGGCGGCCGGTCGTCGGGGCCCGCAAAGTCTCGATAGTGAAGCGCCAGGCCGTCGCGGCTCGTCCAATACTCGTCACGCCAAGAGACCATTGCCGCTTTCCCCACCTGTCTCGCTCCCCTATCGCGGGCGAATGGCGCTGGCGCAATCCTACCGGCCGGATGTGAAGATCTTTGAGCTGGGAGAGGAATTCTACGACCTCGCCGAGCCCGCGAAATTCCCGCAATGCATTCCGCGATTTCTCAACCGGCGCTCAGCAGAGACGGTCGGGCTTGGCGATCTCACCGAGACGGAATGGGCGGCGCATTTCTGCCGCTTCGATCCGCTCTTGGATAACCTCACCCAGCCGCTGGCGCTCCGTTATCACGGCCACCAGTTCCGAGTGTACAACCCGGACATCGGCGACGGCCGCGGATTCCTCTTCGCGCAGCTTCGTGATGATCGCGGCAGATTATTGGACCTCGGGACCAAGGGCTCGGGCCAAACGCCCTACAGCCGGAGCGCGGACGGGCGGCTGACGCTCAAGGGGGGCATTCGCGAGGTCCTCGCGACGGAGATGCTGGAAGCACTCGGCGTCAACACTTCGAAAAGCTTCGCCTTGTTCGAAACCGGCGAGCAGCTTGTGCGTGGCGACGAGCCGTCTCCGACGCGCTCGTCGGTCCTCACGCGCCTCAGCCGCGGCAACATCCGCATCGGCACTTTCCAGCGGCAGGCCTTCCTCAAGGACGGCGACGCGATCGCGCGGCTCACACGCTATTGCCTCGAACATTTCTACGGGAAAGTGCCGGCGAGGGACGACGCAAAGAACGCGCTCCAGCTGTTCGATTTGGTGAGCCAGCGGACGGCCGAGCTCGCCGCCAGCTACATGGCCGCCGGCTTCGTCCACGGCGTCCTCAACAGCGATAATATCAACATCACGGGGGAAAGTTTCGACTACGGCCCGTGGCGGTTCACGCCCTATTGGGACGGCGGTTTCACCGCGGCGTATTTCGATCATTTCGGCCTTTATTCCTTCGCCCGGCAGCCGGAGGCGATCAACTGGAACCTGGCCCAGCTCGGCGGCTGCCTGTCGCTGATCGCCGAGGCCTCGCCGCTGTCGGAGATCCTGAACTCCTGGGGCGAGCGTTTCGAGGCGGCGTTCGTTGCGAAATTGCTGTGGAGGCTCGGAATCGAGCCAGGTGACAGTTCGTCCGATCACGACATCGCCCGCACGCTCGTCGACGCGCTGGACTCGAAAACCGCGACAATCGACCGCGTCTTCCTCGACTGGCGCGGCGGGCGCGATCCGGGCGCTGTAAAATATCCCGGTGAGCATTTCCGCAAACTGGCGGCGCTCCTCGACCGTCGTGAGAGACCAGCGGACGACGGCTATTGGTCGGATGCCGAGCCCTGTTCGATGCATATCGAGGAGGTCGAAGCGATCTGGGACGCGATAGCTGAAGGCGACGACTGGTCGCCGTTCGAGGCGAAGATCGTCGCAATTCGTCGAATGGGGGCAGCCTTGCGGTCGTAACGGCTCCGCCTCAACTTGACCGCGCCGCCCTCGCGTGGTGGAGCCGCCCTCATGTCCCAGCGTATCACCTCCATCGAACCCGCTACAGGCAACGAAATCTGGTCCGGGGAGACCGGCGATGCCGTCGCCGAAGTCGCCGCCGCGCGTGCCGCTTTCCCCGGATGGGCGGCGCGCTCGACCGCTTACCGTTTCGAGGCGCTGCGCCGCTTCGCGAACGTGGTTCGGAAGAAAGACAAAGAGTTCGCGACCCTGATCGCCCGGGAGACCGGCAAGCCGTTCTGGGAGACCCAGACCGAGGTCGCCGCGGTCATCAACAAGGTGGACATCTCGATCGACGCCTATGCGGAGCGAACGCCCAAACACTCGATCGAAGCGGCGATGGGCAACAAGGTCACGGTGCGCCACAAGCCGCACGGCGTGCTGGCGGTGCTCGGGCCCTACAATTTCCCGGCTCACCTTCCCAACGGCCACATCGTCCCGGCGCTGATCGCCGGCAATGCGGTGGTGTTCAAGCCGTCGGAGAAGACGCCCGCAACCGGCGAGTTCCTGGTCCAATGCTATCGCGACGCGGGCGTTCCCGAAGGCGTCATCCGCTTGCTCCAGGGAGGCCCGGACGAGGGCCGGGCGCTCGCCGGGCAGCCCGATATCGACGGCCTGCTGTTCACCGGATCGGCGCGCGCGGGGCAGGCGCTACACAAGCAGTTCGCCGACACGCCGCAGAAGATCCTGGCGCTCGAGCTGGGCGGCAACAACCCGCTGGTCGTCTGGAACGCCAAGGACGTCGAGGGCGCGGCCACCATCGCCGTCCAGTCGGCCTACCTTAGCGCGGGCCAGCGCTGCACCTGCGCGCGGCGGCTGATCGTCGAGGACGGCAAGGAAGGGCCGCTTCTCGACGCGATCGCGAAGATGATCGACCGGATCATCGTCGATGACCCGTTCGCGAACCCTCAGCCATTCATGGGCCCGGTCATCGACAACGCCACTGCTCAGCACCTGCAGGAACAGTGGATGGGCCTGATGATGAAGGGCGGAAAACCGATCCGGCGGCTCGACCGCCCGCATGAAGACCGGCCGTACCTGACCCCGGCGCTGATCGACGTGACCGACGCTCGGGACGTTCCGGATGAGGAAATATTCGGGCCGGTCCTGCAGGTCATCCGGGTCAAGGACTTCGGCGCGGCGATCGCGGCCGCGAACGCGACCCGATTCGGCCTCGCCGCGAGCCTGATTGGCGGGACGCAGGAGCAATTCGAGCAATTCTGGAGCCACACCAGGGCTGGCGTCATCAACTGGAACAAACCGACCAACGGCGCACCGTCGAACGCGCCGTTCGGAGGCGTTGGCCTATCGGGAAACCATCGCCCCAGTGCCTTCTACGCGGCCGATTATTGCGCTTATCCGGTGACCAGCGTCACCGGCGACCGGGTCCGCGGAAGCATCGCGCAGGGCCTGCGCGATCCGAACATGGTGGAAGGCTGATTGGTTCACGCAAAGGCGCAAGGGCGCGAAGAAGGGGAGTTTCCGTCATTCCCGCGAAAGCGGGAATCCCGCTTATCTACTTAAGGACAGCGGGACCCCCGCTTTCGCGGGGGTGACGAGATTGGGTTTAGTGTCCTTCTTCGCGCCTTTGCGTGAAATCTATTTAGTCTCCCTCGGCTTCCCGGCCTCATCCAGCGCCACGAAAGTGAATTCGCCTTCCGCGACGAGCGCTTCCTCCTCGCTGTCCCGCTTGCGGGCGATCGCTTCCGCCTTGAGGCGCAGCGACGTTCGGCCCTGCTTCAGAAGCTCGACATAGACGGAAAGCTCGTCGCCCACGGCCATCGCTCCCGGGAATTTGATCGAGTCCGCCGCCACCAGCAACGCCTTGCCCTTGGTCCTGCGCGAGACGAAGGACCCGCAGGCCAGCCCCATCTGCCCCATCAGCCACCCGCCGAACACGCCGCCATAAGGATTGGTGTCCGACGGCATCGCCGTGACTCGGATCAGGGGCGTGCGCGTCAGGCGAGCATCCCCAGCGGGTTCTCGATCAGCCGCTTGAACGCCTGCATCAGCTTGGCGCCTTCGGCTCCATCGATGGCGCGGTGGTCGAAGCTTCCGCTGGCGCTCATCACCGTCGCGATCTGGAGCGAGTCGTTGACGACGAACGGTCGCTTCTCGCCCGCGCCTACCGCCATGATCATGCCCTGCGGCGGGTTTATGACCGCGTCGAACTGCTTGATCCCGAACATTCCGAGGTTGGTGAGGCTGGCGGTCCCGCCCTGATATTCCTGCGGCTGCAGCTTGCCCTCGCGGGCGCGCGCGGCGAGATCGGTCATCTCCCTGGAGATCGTCGACAGGGTCTTCGTATCGGCGCCGACGATGATCGGCGTGATCAGCCCGTCCGGAACCGCGACCGCGACCGAGATGTCGGCGCGGCTGTATTTCAGCATCTGGTCGCCGGCGAAGCTGACGTTCGCCGTCGGCACCTCGATCATCGCCATGGCCAAGGCCTTGATCAGCAAATCGTTGACCGAAAGCTTGATCCCGCGCGGTTCGAGACCCTTGTTAAGGTCGCTGCGGAGCTTGAGCAGCGCGTCGAGCTGAATGTCCACGGTGAGATAGTAATGCGGGATCGTCTGTTTCGACTCGGTGAGGCGGCGAGCGATGGTCTTGCGCATATTTGAAAGCTTGACCGCCTCGTGCGGGATTTCGCCTTCCGCCGCCGGGACAGGAGCAACGGCTTGGGCGGGCGCCGGAGCAGCAGCCTTTGCGGGAGCCGCTTCGAGGTCGGCCTTCACGATCCGGCCGCCCGGCCCGCTGCCCTGGACGGAGGAGAGATCGATGCCTTTGTCCTCGGCGATTCGGCGCGCGAGGGGGGAGGCTTTGATTCTCTCGCCTTGTGCCGCCTGCGGCTGAGCTTTTGCAGCTGGTGTCGCGGCCTGCGCCGGAGCCGCGGCCTTGGGGGATTCCTCTTCCTTCTTCGCAGCAGGAGCAGCTTTCGGCGCCTCCGCCTTCGATGCTGCACTGGCGGCGGCACCAACGTCCTCACCCTCGCCGGCGAGAATCGCGATCGGCGCGCCGACCTTCACACCTTCGGTGCCTTCCGGAACCAGGATCTTGGCCAGCTTACCCTCGTCGACGGCCTCGAATTCCATCGTCGCCTTGTCGGTCTCGATCTCGGCGAGGATGTCGCCCGACTTCACTTCGTCGCCTTCTTTCACCAGCCATTTGGCGAGGGTTCCCTCCTCCATGGTGGGAGAGAGGGCAGGCATCTTGAGCTCGATCGACATCTTCGTCCTTCCGGGTGACGCTGGGCACAAAGCCAATGCGGCGGTCAGGGTCAAGTGTGCGACGGCATGAGTCGTTCCGCTTGCGCTTGGAGCCGCTTTCTAGCAGCGTCGCGCCGACACAAGGGGGAAAAGCGCGTGCGCACCTATCTGGTTGTCATAGACGACAGCGCCGAAGCGCGTGTCGCGCTCCGCTTCGCCGCCCGTCGCGCCGCGAAGACCAACGGCAATGTCGAGGTGCTGGCGACCGCTCCGCCGCAGGATTTCGTCCAGTGGGGAGGGGTTCAGGCGGCGATCGAGGAAGAGCAGAAGCTGCGGATCGAGGGAGTCGTCAGCTCTGCAGTCGGGGAGATTTTCGACGAAGCCGGGATCAAGCCCGCGATCGTCCTTCGCCAGGGCGAGCCGGTGAAGACCGTCCGTGAATATCTCGCCGACCGCGACGATATCGCGGCGCTGGTGCTTGGCGCGGCGCCTGGCGGCGACCCGGGCCCGCTGGTCGCGCACTTCACTGGCAAGGATGCGGGCAAGCTTCCGTGCCCCGTCATGATCATCCCTGGATCGCTGACGGATGAGCGGCTGGAGCAATTGTCCTGATCGTCATCCCGGCCTTGAGCCGGGACCCGCCTTATCTTTTCCGCCGCAAAGGCAGGCAGGCCCCGGATCAAGTCCGGGGTGACGAGTGAGTGTTGCCGCTCCCCTTCGCCCCCGCTAACCGCGCAGGGCGATGAGCGAATTGCCGAAAACCTTCGATCCCGCTGCGATCGAGAAGCGCTGGTATGAGCATTGGGAGAGCGGCGGGCTGTTCCGGCCCGAGCGGAGCGACCGTGAGCCCTGGACGATCGTCATGCCGCCGCCCAACGTTACGGGCTCGCTCCATATCGGCCACGCGCTCGACAACACGCTGCAGGACGTGCTGACGCGCCGCGAGCGGATGCGGGGCAAGGACGCGCTGTGGGTGGTCGGCACCGACCATGCCGGGATCGCGACCCAGATGGTCGTCGAACGAACCATCGCCGGGCAGGGGCTGAAGCGGCAGGAGCTCGGCCGCGAGAAGTTCCTCGAGATCGTCTGGGACTGGAAGGAGACTTCCGGCGGCGCGATCACCCGGCAGCTTCGCCGCCTCGGCGCGTCGTGCGACTGGAGCCGCGAGCGCTTCACCATGGACGAGGGTTTCTCGAAGGCCGTCACGCACGTCTTCGTCGAGCTGTGGAAGCGCAAGTTGCTCTACCGGGACAAAAGGCTCGTGAACTGGGACCCGAAGTTCCAGACCGCGATCAGCGACCTCGAGGTCGAGACCAAGGACGTCCAGGGAAAATTCTGGACCCTGAGCTACCCGCTCGCGGACGGCTCCGGAGCGATCCAGGTGGCGACGACGCGACCCGAGACGATGCTGGCCGACATGGCGGTCGCGGTTCACCCGGATGACGAGCGGTACAAGGCGCTCATCGGAAGGCAGATCAGGCACCCGATCACCGGGCGGTTGATCCCGATCATCGCCGACGAACATGCCGACCCGGAGCTTGGATCAGGCGCGGTGAAGATCACGCCAGGCCACGACTTCAACGACTTCGAAGTCGGCAAGCGGGCGGGCTTTGCGCCTTCCGACATGCTCAACATGTTCGATGCCCAGGCGTCCGTCGTTCAGACGCAGGACAATTTGGTGCCGGCAAAGCTTCTCGGGCTGGAACGCTTCGAAGCGCGCAAGCGCGTCGTCGAGATGCTGGAGACCGACGGGGCGCTGGTCTCGGTCGAGGATCGCGTGATTCCGACGCCATACGGTGATCGCTCCGGCGTAGTCATCGAACCGTGGCTCACCGACCAATGGTACGTTGATGCGAAGACCCTCGCTGGCCCGGCCATTGAGGCCGTCCGCTCCGGCGCGATCCGGGTCGTTCCGGAGACCTGGAAGAAGACCTGGTTCAACTGGCTCGAGAACATCCAGCCCTGGTGCGTCTCGCGCCAGCTGTGGTGGGGGCACCGGATTCCGGCCTGGTATGCGGGCGATGGCGAAGTCTTCGTCGCGGCGACAGAGGAGGAAGCAAAGGCGCAAGCGGGCGGCAAACCTCTCCGGCAGGATGACGACGTTCTCGACACTTGGTTCTCGTCCGCTTTGTGGCCGTTCGCGACGCTCGGCTGGCCGGAGCAGACCGAGGACCTGAGGCGCCACTACCCCAACGACGTGCTCATTTCCGGCTTCGACATCCTGTTCTTCTGGGATGCGCGGATGGCGATGCAGGGCCTGGAGTTCATGGGCGAAGTCCCGTGGAAGACGCTCTACCTCCACGGCCTCGTCCGCGACGCCCAGGGGCAGAAGATGTCCAAGTCGAAGGGCAATACGGTCGACCCGCTGGGGCTCATCGACAAGTACGGCGCCGACGCGTTGCGCTTCACGATGGCGGCGATGGAAAGCCAGGGCCGCGACATCAAGCTCGATGAGAAGCGCGTCGAGGGCTACCGCAACTTCGCGACCAAGCTGTGGAACGCGGCGCGCTTCCTGCAGATGAACGGCGTCGGCGCGAGTGGCAGCATCGAAGCCCCGAAAGCCGAGCTCCCGGTCAACCGTTGGATCATCGGCGAGGTGGTCGAAACGCTCGCCAAGCTCGACCGCGCCTTCGACGAGCTTCGCTTCGACGACATGGCGAACGCCATCTACCACTTCGTCTGGGACACCTACTGCGACTGGTATGTGGAGCTGGTGAAGGGCGCGTTCGACGAGGAGACGAAGGCGGTCGCCGCCTGGGCATTCGACCAGATCCTGGTGATGCTCCACCCACTGATGCCCTTCATCACCGAAGAGCTGTGGCACGCGATGGGCGATCGTCCGTACGATCTGATCGTCGCCAAATGGCCGGAGCCGGAGGCGAAGGTCGATCGCGATGCCAAGGCGGAAATGGAATGGCTGATCAACCTGGTCAGTCAGATCCGCTCGGCGCGGACGGAGCTAAACGTGCCGCCTGGAGCCAAGGTTCATCTGTTCGCGGGCGAGGCCCCGGAGCGCACGGCCGATCGGCTCGACCGGCATCACCCGATGCTGTCGCGGCTGGCCCGGCTGGAATCGATCCAGCTATCGCGTTTCGACGGTACCGGCGCGGCACAGGTGTTAGTCGACGAGACGAGCTATGCGATTCCGTTGCAGGGCGTAATCGACCTGGAAGCCGAGAAGGCGCGGCTAGCAAAGGCCGCCGCTGCCGCCGAGAAGGAACGCGACTCCCTCGCCGGGCGTCTGTCAAACCCGAACTTCGTCGAACGTGCCAAGCCGGAGGCGGTCGAGAAAGCCCGCGCCGATCATGCCGAAAAGCTCGCGGAAGCCGAACGCTATCGCGCCGCGTTGGAGAGGTTGGGATAGAGCGACGTCATCCCGGCCTTGAGCCGGGACCCGCCTTTTCTTGAAACGGCGGAAAGCACAGGCAGGCCCCGGATCTAGTCCGGGGTGTCGGAAGGGATCGGATGCCGGACGCAGCGAGACCCAAGCGAGGCAAACTCACCGAAGGGCCGATCGGCAGGACCTTGCTCGCTTTCGCCCTGCCGACGCTCGCAAGCTCCATCGTCCAGTCGCTGAACGGCACGGTCAACGCGATCTGGGTCGGGCGCTTCCTCGGCGAGAATGCCCTCGCGGCCACGTCGAACGCCAACATCGTCATGTTCCTGCTGATCTCGTTCGTGTTCGGGTTCGGGATGGCCGCGACGATCCTCGTCGGGCAGGCGTTCGGTCGGAAGGACGTCGACGAAGCGCGGCGCGTGGTCGGGACGACGGCGGGCGCCTTTCTCCTGATCAGCGCGGCTGTCGCGGTCGCGGGCTGGTATCTTTCACCTGCAATTCTCGGCCTGCTCGGGACGCCCGGCCCCGCGGCGCCGCTCGCGCTCTCCTACCTGCGCGTGATCTTCCTCGCGATGCCTGCGCTCTTGCTCCTGACCATGCTGATGATGAGCCTTCGCGGCGCGGGCGACAGC
>Ga0070658_10002773_pt1 | contig 14554 bp, 10 predicted proteins | sample KBSC13metaG_FD_64664 | JGI IMG/M metagenome (GOLD analysis project Ga0070658, IMG submission 64664) | Corn rhizosphere microbial communities from Kellogg Biological Station, Michigan, USA - KBS C1-3 metaG | ecosystem: Host-associated > Plants > Roots > Rhizosphere > Soil ...
TACAGCCGGCGTTTGTCTAGCCGGCGACGCCTGCGGAGCCGCTACAGCCGGCGTTTGTCTAGCCGGCGACGCCTGCGGAGCCGCTACAGCCGGCGTTTGTCTAGCCGGCTACATACTGCCGAAGTCCTGCGTCCAGTACGGGGTGTGCTTGGCGTTGTAGGCGAGCCCCACGCCGATGTTGTGCAGGTTGCAGTTCAGGATGTTGGCGCGATGGCCGGAGCTGTTCATCCACGCCGTCATCACCGCGTCCGGGGTCGCCTGGCCCTCGGCGATGTTCTCCGCGGCGCTCGAGAAGTGGTACCCGGCGTTGGTGATCCGGGTCCACGGCGTGACGCCCTCCGGCGTGTTGTGGTTGAAGTAGTTGCGGTTCGCCATGTCCTGCGAGTGGCCACGGGCGGCGCTGGTCAGTCGCGAGTCCACCGTCAACGCCGGGCAGCCGGCTTTCGCCCGCTCCTGGTTGGTCAGCGTGACGACCCGAGCCTCGTAGCTGGAGTTGGCGGCCGAGGCGGGCCCGGTCGTGGCGGCGCCCGTGGTCGGCTTCGTGCTGGATGACGGTGCGGCCGGCGCGCTGGGCGACGGCGCGACCTGGGCCTGCTGGGCGGCTCCACTGTCCGATGTGGACGGTACGGCCGAGGTGGCCGGGGCGCTCGCCGCCGCCCGGTCGGCGACCGGCCGGGTCGACTCGTGGCCCATGCCGCGCGTGACCAGCAGCGCCAGCAGGGTCGCCATGGCGGCCAGCACCGCGGTGCTCAGGTAGATGGCGGCGCGCCCGCGACGCGCGGCGTGGCGGGGCCGGCGAGGGTGCACCGAGGCGCCGTCGTCCTCGAACTGCCTGACCGGATCGGACACCGGGCCCCCATCGCTCGTTACCCATCGTGCGGGAGCCACAACTCACCGCGAACCGCTGGATCTGCGCGAACCCGTTGAGACTAGCGGGTTCCCGGTGCCGTGCGGCAGGGCGGTCGAGGAAACCAGTTCCCGGGCGGCTCAGGTGACAGCCGACCCGTACCGCGCGCGGGCCGGGGCCGGGCGGCTTATCGTGACGGAATGGGATGGGGCGGCGGGCAGGGGGTGACACGGTGCTGACCAGGCTGTACCGGGACGGAAAGCTGGCAAGAGAGGGCTTCCCGATCAGCGAGGTCTCCGAAATGATCGGGGACGAGTCGGCCGTCGTGTGGTTCGACCTGTGCGACCCGAGCCACGAGGAACTGACCTCGATCAGCGAGGAGCTGGGCCTGCACCCGCTGGCCGTCGAGGACGCCGAGCACCCGCACCAGCGGCCGAAGCTCGACCGGTACCCGAGCCACCTGTTCGTCACCGCGTACTCGATCCGTCTCGACCCATCCACCGGCGGCCTCGGGTACGCCGAGGTCGACGCGTTCATCACGAGCAACGCGTTCGTGACCGTACGGAAGACCGACAAGTTCGACATCGACGAGGTGATGCACCGCTGGGACGGCCGGGCGGACCTGGCCACCTTCGGCGTCGGGTACCTGCTGTACGGGCTGCTGGACTACGTCGTGGACACGCACTTCGAGGCGGTACGGGCGCTGGACGACGCGATCGAGGCCGTGGAGGAGCAGCTGTTCGCCGACCGGCCCCAGGACCAGGCGACGCAGCGGCACACCTTCGAGCTGCGCAAGTCGCTGGTCAACATGCGCCGCACCGTGCTGCCCATGCGCGACGTGGTCGGCGCCCTGATGCGCCGGGACATCAAGGTGATCGACGACGACATGGTGCCGTACTACCAGGACGTCTACGACCACGTGCTGCGCGCGACGGAGTGGACGGAGTCCCTGCGGGACCTGGTCACGAACATCTTCGAGACGGCGCTGACGATGCGCAGCAACCGGCTCAACGTCATCACGAAGCAGGTGACGAGCTGGGCGGCGATCATCGCGGTACCGACGGCGATCACCGGCTGGTTCGGGCAGAACATCGCATTCCCCGGCAAGGACAGCATCGCCGGCGTGATCGAGTCGAGCGTGCTGATCCTCGGCCTGTCCGCCGCCCTGTACGTCGTGTTCCGGCGCAAGGACTGGATCTGAGGCTGTCGAACGCTGGCTGGGCGCCGCTCCGACGACCTGCGCTGCCCGGGACTACCGGGCGGATCCGGCCCGGCTACGCTGGCCTGCGATGGCAGCGTGCCCCGAGCCGACCAGGCCGCGTCCCCAGGGGCGCGGCCCAGGTCTCTCCGGGGCAACCCCGGGGACGTTATCCGTACCACCGCACACCACCGCCTGCGCCCTGGCGCGCTCCGCGCACGCTCGCGCACGCACGACCGGGGCTCGTCGGGGCACGCTGCCATGACCGGAAGCTGGTTCGCCTACGGCCCGGCGACCGCCCGGCCCGTCCCGCCGGTACCGATCGGGCGGTGGGGCGAGGCGGCCGCCGCCGCGCTCGCGGACGCGTTCCTCGCGGCCGACGCGTGGCGCCGCCCGGCGTTGGTGGCCAGCGGCGCGCGGGTGCTGGGCTCGCGGCGCCGCTTCCTGCACCCGGTGGTCCGGGCCGTCATCGAGGGGTACCCGCGCCCGCCCGTCGACCGGCCGCGCGAGCTGGCCGCGTTCGTCGCCGGTACCGCCGACTTCCGGGCCGGGATCCTGCTCGCCCGGCGCCGCCGGCGGCCGGTGCGGATCCAGGAGCGTCCGGTGGTACCGGTGCGGACCGCGCGCCGCCCGTGGCGCACGCCGGTCGTTGACGACCTCGGCGCGCTGGCCGAGCTGCTCGGACTGTCCATTGTGGAGCTTGACTGGTTCGCGGACCGCCGGTCCATCAACCGGTACGCGACCGACCGCGCGCTGCGGCACTACTGGCCGACCTGGGTCGGGCACCGGCTCATCGAGGCGCCCAAGCCACGGCTGCGGTCGATGCAGCGGCGGCTGCTCTCCGGGCTGTTCGGCCGGATCCCGGTGCACGAGGCGGCGCACGGGTTCGTACCGGGCCGGTCCGTGCGCACGTTCGCCGCGCCGCACGCCGGCCGGCGTACCGTCGTGCGGCTCGACCTCGTGTCGTTCTTCGCGTCGGTCTCGGCGGGCCGGGTCTACGGCCTGCTGCGCACCGCCGGGTACCCCGAGCCCGTGGCGCACGCGCTGACCGGACTGTGTACGACCGCCACACCGGCCCGGGTGCTGCGGCGGGCCCCGGCCGGGCTGCCGGACCGCCCGTACCGGCTGGGCCTGCTCGCCGCCCCGCACCTGCCGCAGGGCGCGCCGACCTCGCCGGTACTGGCGAACCTGTGCGCGTACCGGCTGGATCGGCGGCTGGCCGGGCTCGCCGCGGCGTTCGGCGCGCGGTACACGCGGTACGCGGACGATCTGGCGTTCTCCGGCGACCTGGACGCGCGCCGGGCGGCCGTGCTGGCTGCCCGGGTCGCGGCGGTGGCCGGGCAGGAGGGCTTCCGCGCGCACCCCGGCAAGACGCGGGTACGCGGCCGGGGCGACCGGCAACTGCTCGCCGGGCTGGTGGTCAACGAGCGGCCGATGGTCTCCCGGCGGGACTACGACCGGCTGCGCGCCGTGCTGCACAACGCGGCCCGGACCGGCCTCGCCGAGCAGAACCGCGACGGCCTGCTGGACTTCGCCTGGAGGCTGGCTGGGAGGGTGGAGTGGGCCGGCCAGGGCAGCCCGGCACGCCGCGAGAAGCTGCGTAGCTTACTCTCTTCGGCGGTAGCCAGCGCGGTCCTACAGGATGTAGGGTGATGCGTGGCTCCCCGAGGAGCCTGGCGTCCAGGAGCTGGGCGCCTCGGGGAAGTCCCGTTCCGCCCGCTTTGGGCTGCGGTGGGCCCGCGCTGCGGTGGGCCGCCAGGAATTCATCGGATTGATTGACCTCCCATTCGGGTACCCAACAACTCGTTGTACCCCCCGTCTGGAAGGCGAGAGTATTTCGATGATCATCTTGGGTGTGATCCTGCTTTTGCTGGGTCTGCTGTTCCATGTGTCGATTCTGTGGACGATCGGCATCATCGTCCTCATCATCGGCGCGGTGCTTTTCATCGCCGGGTCGGTGGGCCGCCCGGTCGCCGGGCGACGACACTACTGGTAGCTTCTAGTCCATTGTGGACGGAACCCGGGTGGCGACGCGCCGCCCGGGTTCACCACGAACAGGTGATGAGGGCTCACCCGGTACGGGCGCAGCATCTGTTAGGTGCTGAATCGCATATTGCACACCAAAGGCGCCCGCCTGGCGATGGTTGGGCTGATCGCCGGGGCCGTGGTCGCGGTGGTCGCGTTCCCCGCAGTCGGGCTGGGCGGTGTCATCCTCAAGAGCATCACCTCGTTCTACAACACCCCACCCTCCCCGCTGCACATACCGCAGACGGCGCAGATCACGTCGGTGTACGCGAACGACGGCAAGACACTCATCACGACGTTCTACGACGAACGGCGCAAGGACGTGTCGCTGGCCGAGATCCCGAAGGTCATGCAGCAGGCCATGGTCGCGGCCGAGGACACCCGGTACTACCAGCACGGCGGTGTGGACCTGCGCAGCGTCGTGCGTGCCTTCGTGAACAACGGCCAGGGGGGCTCGGCGCAGCAGGGCGCGTCCACGCTCACCATGCAGTACGTGCGTAACGTGCTGAAGGAGGATCCGACACTCACCCCGCAGGAGCACGTGGACGCCACGGCGGACACGGCCGGCCGCAAGATAGCGGAAATGCGGTACGCGGTGGACCTCGACAAGAAGTACTCGAAGCAGGAGATCCTGCGGCGGTACCTGAACATCGCCTATTTCGGGTACGGAGCGTACGGCATCTACGCGGCCGCGCAGGCCTACTTCAGCAAGACTCCGATACAACTCACATTGCCCGAGGCCGCGCTCATCGCCGGACTGGTGCAGTCGCCCGACGTCGACAACCCGGTGAGCGGTGACCGCAAGACCGCCCTGGAGCGGCGCGCGTACGTGCTGGACTCGATGGCGAAGATGAAGGTGATCAGCAAGGCCCAGGCGGACAAGGCCAAGAGCGCGCCGGTCGACCTGCACCCGACGAAGCAACCCAACAACTGCACCGCGGTGCCGGCCGACCACAACGACTGGGGCTTCTTCTGCGACTACCTGCAGCAGTGGTGGCTCAACCAGCCGGCGTTCGGGCGGACCGTGCAGGAGCGCGAGGACTCGCTCAACGAGGGCGGGTACAAGGTGATCACCTCGCTGGACCCGAAGACCCAGGCCGAGGCGACGAAGCAGTCGCAGCAGGTGTACGGCATCGGTAGCCCCAAGGCCCTGCCGATCGCGGTCGTCCAGCCCGGTACCGGGCGGATCGCGGCCATGGCGGTCAACCGCAACTACGGCGTGACGGCCAACCCCGGTGACGACGCGTACCCGAACACGACCGACCAGTTGGTGGGCGGCAACGGCGGCGTCAACGGGTACCCGTCGGGGTCGACCTTCAAGCTGTTCACCATGCTGGCCGCGCTGGAGAGCGGCAAGCCCCTGGATACCGGCTTCGACGCGCCGGCCAAGCTGGAGACCCACTGGCCGGCCGGGGGCAATGCGAGCTGCAACGGCCACTACTGCCCGGCCAACGACAATCCATCGTGGATGGACGGGTACCGCACCATGTGGACCGGCTTCGGCCGCTCGGTGAACACCTACTTCGTCTGGCTGGAGGAGCAGGTCGGCGTCCAGAACGTGGTGGCCATGGCGCAGCGGATGGGCATCGTGTTCCGGTCGGACGCGGACGCGGCCCTGTCCGCCGAGCCGAAGGTGGAGACCTGGGGTTCGTTCACCCTCGGGGTGGCCGACACGACGCCGCTGGACCTGGCCAACGCGTACGCGACGGTCGCCGCCGACGGACTGTACTGCGCGCCGCTGCCGGTGCTGTCCATCACCGATCCCCAGGGGCGTTCGGTGCCCGCGGCCGAGCCCAACTGCCACCCCGCGGTCTCCGCGGACGTGGCCCGGGCGGCCATCGACGCGGCGCGCTGCCCGGTGAACCAGCAGTCGGCGTACGGAAGGTGTGACGGCGGTACGGCACCCGAGGTCGGCGCGGCCTTCAAGACGCGGCCGGTGGCCGGCAAGACGGGCAGTACCGAGGACAACGCGACGGAGACGTTCGTCGGCACGACGCCGCAACTGGCCGCGGCCGGCATCGCGGCGGACCCGCAGAGTCGGGCCGACGCGGTGGGTGACGGGGTGTCCTCCAGCGTCGACATGGCGGTGGCGAACACACTGCTGGCGGCGCTCGCCGGGCAGCCGGAGAAGCCGTTCACCGCACCGCCGCCCGGGCTGGCGGGCGGCTGACCTCCGCGCGGCCCCGGCCGGTGGGCCCCGCCGGTACCCGATCTGTGTAATCGCGCACGTATCGGGTACCGGCGCCGGCATGGGCATGGTGGTGACGGAGCAGACCTCAATCTCCACCGAGCGGTGGGCGCGGATCGACCGGTACCTGGCGGACGCCGCCAGTGACCTGTTCGCACACGACGACAGGCTCGGTGACAGCGCGATCGCGGTGCGCTTCGACCGGGGTGTGGCACACCTGACCGGTACCGCCGAGGACGCCAAGGAACTCCGGCTGGTACGGGAGCTGTGCGGGCGCATCGACGGGGTGTGCGGCGTGTGGTCGCGGGTACGGGTCGGTGGCCGCGAGCCGACCATCCTCGACCTGGGCTGCGGCCGGACCAAGCAGTACCCGGGCAACATCGGCATGGACCGGATGCCGAGCCCGGCCGTCGACGTCGTCACCGACCTGCGCGCCGGCGTACCGGCGGAGACCGGCTCGGTCGACGCGGTGTTCGCCGTGCACGTGCTGGAGCATCTCCTCGACTTCCTGCCGCTGGTCGACGAGTGCCACCGGGTACTGCGGCCGGACGGCGTGCTGCACGTCATCAGCCCGTGGTGGCGCTATGTCAACGCGGTCGCCGACCCGACCCACGTCCGGTACCTCGACGTGCAGACGTTCAAGGGCATCTGCGACCGGCGGGACGGCTCACCCCGCTGGTACCCGCTGCATGCGGCGTGCGACGGCGCGAGCGTGTTCGCGGACCTCGCCCCGCTGGGCCCGGACGACCCGGGGCCGACCGACGCGCACCTGGCCCGCTTCTTCGGGTGACGCGGCGCCCGCCGCGCTCGGGCACCGCGTCCAGAGCCCGGTCGCGGATGCCGAGGAGAACGTGTTGAAGTTCGTCTTCGACCGGCCACCCACCCCACTGCGCCCCGGGGACCTTGACGCGTTGCCCCAGCGGACCAGCCTGCAGCGCGCTCTCGTCGCGCACCTGCGCTCCGGCGGGCACTGGTGGACCCGGGTCGGCTGGTGTGACTTGTAACCCCGACTGTGGCAAGGGTCGATGCGTCGGTTCGTAGGGTCCGGCTAGGGTTCCGCGCGGTGATCGGCCGGTTAGTTTCGGCCGACGAGGCTTTCTGCCAGCGCGGAAGTGGGGAGCAGGCGCGGCGGAAGGCCCAGCCAATGTGGCGCCTCACGCCGTTCGACGGCCCTCGCGCGTACGTCCCCGGTAGAGGCGACCTCTGCGACGAGAGAGGCATTGATGAAAGCCAGTCAAAAGTACCGGTTGGCCATAGCCGGGGCGGCAGTCGCCGGCCTGGTCCTGGCCGTACCGGGTGCGGCCGGTGCCGCGCCGGCCCCGGCGGCCACGCCGTCGGGTGCGCAGAGCCCGGTCATCGTGATCCTGCGCAACCAGCACCCGGAACTCAACGCCCGGACCGCCAAGACCCAACGGCAGAACACCACCCGCAGCGACCAGGCGCCCCTGGTCGACCGCGCGAAGCGCGGCGGCGCCAGCAACGTCAAGAACTTCTCGGTGGTCAACGGCTTCTCGGCCAAGATGAGCGCGGCCGACGCGGACAGCCTGCGGGCCGACCCGACCGTGGCCGCGGTGGTACCCGACCGGATGGTGCCGATCCACCCGCTGACCCAGGCTGACAAGGACGCCATCAAGGCCCAGGCGGGCCCGGCCGCCGCGCCGCCGGACCGCGTCATCCCGGGCAGCTGCCCGACCGACCCGAGCAAGCCGCTGCTCGAGCCGGAGGCGCTGCAGACCACGCAGACCGCCTTCATGGACACCAGCCGGCCGCAGGCGCAGAACCTGGTCACCGGCAAGGGCGTCAAGGTTGCCTGGATCGCCGACGGGCTGGACCCGAACAACCCGGACTTCATCCGCGCGGACGGCTCGCACGTCTTCACCGACTACGAGGACTTCTCCGGTACCGACCCGAACCTGGGTGGGTTCGGCGAGGAGGCGTTCGGTGACGCGAGCTCGATCGCGGCGCAGGGCCGTCAGGTCTACGACGTGTCGCAGTTCGTGAACTCGGCGCACCCGCTGCCGCCCGGCTGCAACATCACGGTACGGGGCGTGGCGCCGGGCGCCTCGCTCGTGGGCATCAACGTCTTCGGCTCATCCAACTTCGCCATCAACTCCGTCATCATCCAGGCCATCGACTACGCGGTGAACGTCGCGAACGTGGACGTCATCAACGAGTCGTTCGGCGGCAACGCGTTCCCGACGGACGGCCTGGACCCGACGGCGCTGGCCGACAGCGCGGCGGTCGCCGCCGGCATCACGGTGGTCAGCTCCACCGGTGACGCGGGCCCGACCAACACGATGGGCACCCCGTCGGTCAACCCGGATGTCATCTCGGTCGGCGCGGTGACCAACTACCGCGACGTGGCTCAGGTGGGCTACGCCGGTACCCGCAACTTCGCCACGTCGTTCGCGAGCGAGAACCTCTCCGCGCTGTCCTCGGCCGGCATCTCCGACCTGGGCCGGGTGGCCGACCTGGTGGCTCCGGGCGAGGACGGCTGGTCGATCTGCACGCCGGATCCGGTGCGCTTCGCGGGGTGCGCGGCGTTCAACGGCAACCCGTCGCCGATCCAACTGTTCGGCGGTACCAGTGAATCGTCCCCGCTCGTGGCGGGCGGCGCGGCGCTGGTCATCGAGGCGTACAAGAACACGCACGGCGGTGTGCGGCCCACGCCGGCCCTGGTGAAGAAGCTCCTCACCAGCACCGCGACGGACCTCGGCCTGCCCGCGGACCAGCAGGGCTCCGGCGAGATGAACACCTACCGGGCGGTGCGCGCCGCGATGTCCATCAAGGACGACAACGGTTCCCCGACGCCGCAGGGCGACGGGCTGCTGCTGACCAGCGGCAGCGGCGACACCCAGCTCACCGCGGTCGGCGGCGCCGGTTCGACGCAGAACCTGACCCTCAACGTCACCAACGTCTCGCCGAACAACCAGATCGTCAGCCCGCACGGGCGGATCCTGGGCAAGACGCTGTCCGACGTGAAGTCCAGTATCGCGTTCGACGCCACCTCGACGACCGGGCCGTCGTTCCTCGACGGAATCAACGCGGGGCCGAACCCGGTGGTACGCAACTTCAGCCAGACCACGTTCCGGGTGCCCTTCGGCGCCGACCACCTGACGGTGCAGCTGGCCTGGCCGGGAGGCGGGGCCAACGGGCAGTCCGCGGTGCGGCTCGCGTTGATCGGTCCGAACGGCGAGTACGAGGACCACTCGCTACCACAGGGCAACGGTAACCACGGCACCGCCGACGTCCGGTACCCGGCTCCGGGCACCTGGACCGCGATCTTCTTCGCGTCGCGGAGCCCGGCCGGCTTCCACGGCAACGTCAACTATGAGGTCACCACGACCAAGTACGTCGACTTCGGCTCGGTGAGCCCGTCGACGCAGACCATCAAGCCGGGGCAGACGGCCAGCTTCAAGGTGAAGGTGGACCTGCCCGACCACGCCGGCGACCTGTCCGCCGCGGTCGAGCTGGACACCCCGTCGCACAACCACTTCGCCATTCCGGTGACGCTGCGCAGCCTGCTGTCCACGCGTACCGACGGCGGGGCGTTCACCGGCGTGCTCACCGGTGGCAACGGTCGCGGCAACCCGGGTGCGCAGACCCAGGCGTACTTCTTCGACGTACCGAAGGGCAGGGCCGACCTGGGCGTCGACCTGACCATCAAGACCGACCCGAACGAGGTCGTGCAGGCCGCGATCCAGGGCCCGGACAAGCAGGTGCTGTCGCTGTCCACCAACCAGACCTTCGACCCCGACGGCAACCCGGTGTCGCTGGCCTCGTTGCAGGGCTACGTACGGGCGCCGGCGGCGGGCCGGTGGACGCTGTTCATCAACGTCAACAACCCGATCAGCGGTACCGTCGTCAGCCAGACGTTCACCGGGCACCTGCGGTACAACTCGGTGGACGTGAGGGCCGCCGGCCTACCGAGGGGCAAGGTGAAGGCCGGTACACCGATCACGGTGACCCTGAAGGTACACAACAGCGGCGCGGCCCCGGCGGCGTACTTCGCCGACCCGCGGCTGAACCGGTCGGTCGACTTCCCGCTGCTGGTGCAGCCGGGCAGCGACTCGACGATCGCCCTGCCGTTCCCGTCGACCGCGGTCGGGCCGGTGTGGTTGGTACCGACGGAAAGCAGCACCTTCGCCATCGAGCAGTCCTCCACGATCCCGGCCGACTTCGACGCCTCGCTGCTCATCAACGGGGTACCGGAGCTGTACGGCATGTCGCACGGCCTGACCGCCAGCGCCACGATTTCGGCGGACCGGGTGACGCAGGGTCTGTGGTCGGCGGCGCCGACTCCGATCGGGCCGACCAACGGTCCGGTCAGCGGTACGGCGACGCTGTCCGCGATGGCGACCACGAAGGCGTTCGACCCGGCGGCCACCTCGTCGACGGGTGACCTCTGGTTGGCCGCCAACCAGGCGACCGCCGGCCCGTTCGCGCCGCTCGTGCTGCAGCCCGGGCAGACCGGCACGATCACCGTCACCATCACGCCGAGCGGGGCGAAGGGCAGCACGGTCAGCGGCGTGCTCTACGTGGACACCTTCGCCGACGCGCTGTTCAGTGGTGACGAGATCGCGGCCGTGCCGTACTCGTACACGATCAACTAACTGTCCCCATAGGACGGACGGTGGCCCGGGGCTGCGTCGCCCCGGGCCACCGTCTCTTATGGACCGTCGCTTGTGGACCGTCAGGGCTCGCCGGCGGCGAGCAGGTCGAGGGCGAGCGCCGCGGTCCAACTGAACGTCGGCGAGCCGATGCCGGTACCGGTCGACGGGTCGAAGTACTCGTAGCAGCCGGCGCGCTCGATGAGCGCGAGCATCCGCGCGCGCAGGGCGTCGGCGAGCGCGGTGCGGCCGTGCCGGAGCAGCCCGCGCCACAGCAGCCAGTTGACGTTCACCCAGACGGGTCCACGCCAGTACCGCAGCGGGTCGAAGTCCGCGGCGGTGCGGTCGTAGCTCGGCAACGGCAGTGCGGTGTCGTCGGCATCGGGCGACAGGCCGAAGGCCGGCGACGCGGCCGCTTTGAGCAGCGCGGTCACCTGCGCGGCGGGCAGGTCGGCAAGGATCAGCGGTATCAGCCCGCCGATGTACCGTGCCGGGCTGCGTTCGCCGGTACGGACGTCCAGCGCGTGGCACATCCCAGTGGCCGGGTCGAACAGCCGGTCGACGATCGCGGCAGTGACGACCGCCGCGCGTTCCCGGTGCGGCGCCGGGTCGGCGCCGACCGCGCCCGCGATGCGCGCGAGGGCACCCTCCGCGGCCGCCCGGATCGCGTTGAAGGCCGGGCACTCCACGATGAACGGATGGCCGTCGCGTAAGGCGGTGTCCTGGTACCGGACGGCCCGGTACGCCTCGGCGACGACGAGGTACCGCTCGTAGTCCGTGTCGGTCGGCCGGTGCGGCGCCGCCGCCACGCGCAGGTCCCGCCGGTGGTACCGGCGCAGTTCCCCGAGGTCCGCCGGCACCGCGGCGAGCATCGGATCCCACGCGGGACTGTTGTCCAGGCCCGACTCCCACGGGTGCACGATGCTCGCGAGCCCGCCGCCGCCCACATCGCGCGGCCCGGCGAGGTAGGCCTGCTGGGCGACGAGGCGCGGGTACAGCCAGGAGAGCTCGGCGAGGTTGTCGGAGCGCCGGTACAGGCGCCAGGCCGCGATCGCGTGTACCGGCGGCTGCGTCACACCCGACGTCGGCCGCCCGGAGCCGCCCGGCCACGGCGCGACGGTCCAGAACGCCGGACCCGGGAAGTAGTCGCGTTCGTCGACGCCGGGATCGAACACGATGTGCGGTACCCGGCCGTCCGGCCACTGCGCCTCGAACAGGCTGCGCAGGTCCCGCCAGCCCCGGTCGGGGTTGTGCAGGGCCAGTCCGATGTCGATGAACCCGGTGTCCCAACTCCACTGGTGCGGGTACAGGCTGCGGGACGGCATGGTGTGGTCGCCGGCCCAGTTGCCGTCGAGGACGGACGCGGCAGTGCGCCACAGGGGAGTCTCGCGAACCATTGCGGTGATCCTGGCGCAGCGGCGATCCCGATGGGCGCCGCCACGCCGGTCCATAGTGGACGATGGGCCGGTGACCGGGCGCCCCGCCACCGGCCGGCCTGGCCGCCGCCGACCGGCCCGGCCCCCGCCGGGCGGAACTGGAAATCTTCTTGGCGGTTAGCCGGGCCCATGACGGGAAACCACCACGAATGACCGGTCACGTCATGGTGTTCGCCCCGGAACCGCAGCTCACGGTCACCGTGGAGCGTCGCGGCGACGGCGACGAGATCCACCTGCACCCCGGCGGACAGGGCGTGTGGCAGGCCCGAATGATCAGTTCACTCGGTTGCCCGGTGGTGCTGTGCGCCTCGATGGGCGGCGAGGTGGGCCGGGTGATCGAGCCGCTGATCGCGGCGGAGGGCATCGCGGTACGGGCCATCTCCGCCGGCTCCCGGAATGGGGCGTACGTGCACGATCGACGCAGCGGCAACCGGGTGGACGTCGCCGAGGTACCCGGCGACCCGCTGTCCCGGCACGAGTTGGACGAGCTGTACGGGCTGACCCTGGCCGAGGGTCTCGTCGCCGAGGTGTGCGTGCTCAGCGGCGCGGCAGACTCGGCCGTGGCGCCGCCCGACGTGTACCGGCGGCTCTCCGCCGACCTCACCCGCAACGGCCGGCGGGTGGTGGCCGACCTGTCCGGCGACCACCTGGGCGCGGTGCTGGCCGGGAAGCCCGACGTGGTGAAGGTGAGCCACGAGGATCTGGGTATCAAAGACGACATGGAGTCGCTGACCCACGCGGTGTGTTCGTTGCGCGAGGCCGGCGCGAACACCGTCGTCGTGACGCGGGCCAACCGACCGGCCGTCGCGCTGCTGGAGGAGACCATCTACGAGGTGGTCACGCCGCCGCTGGAGCCCGCGGACCCGCGGGGCGCGGGCGACTCGCTGACCGCCGGGCTCGCGGCGACACTCGCCGCCGGGGGCGCGATCGAGGAGGCGGTACAGGCGGGTGCGGCGGCGGGCGCGCTCAACGTGACGCGCCACGGCCTCGGTACCGGCGAAGCGGGCGCGGTCGACCGGTTGCGCGAGCGGGTCCGGCTGACACCGGTCGGAAGGCGTGTGCCCCAGGGTGAGGAGCACTCGGACGCACCCGACATCCGAGCCACCCCGTCCGAACTCGCGCACCGGGTGGACGTGCCGTGAGCGTGCGGGCCCTTGTCACCAACGACGACGGGATCGAGTCGGACGGTTTGCGGCGGTTGGCGATCGCGGCCCGGGAGGCCGGGCTCGACGTCGTGGTGGCCGCCCCGTTGACCGAGGCGAGCGGCAGCAGCGCGTCCATCGCGGTCGTCGAGGTGAACGGCCGGGTACCCGTGGTGCGTCGCGAACTCGCCGGGCTGTCCGGGGTACCGGCGTACGCCGTCTCCGCCCCGCCCGCCTTCATCACGCTCATCGCCACCCGCGAGGCGTTCGGTCCGCCCCCGGACATCGTGCTGTCCGGCATCAACCGCGGCGCGAACATCGGTCGCGCCGTGGTCCACTCGGGTACCGTCGGCGCCGCGCTCAGCGCCGCCTCGTACGGCCACGCCGCGCTGGCCGTGTCGCTGGACATCCCGGGACCGACCGGTGTCGAGGCTACCGACGCACACCCGCAGCCGGCGAGGCACGCACACTGGGACACCGCCGCACGCTTGGCCGCTCAGCTGCTGCCGCTCCTGAGCGACCAGTTCGCGCTGAACCTCAACGTGCCGAACCTGCCGCCCGAGGAGGTGCGCGGGCTGCGTCAGGGGCGGCTCGCCTCGTTCGGTGCGGTGCAGACGAGCATCGCGGAGGCGGGCGAGGGGCTGGTGCGCGCGGAGGTCGACGAGCCGGACGCGGGCGTCGAGCCGGACACCGACGCGACCCTGATGGCAGCGGGCTGGGCGTGCGTCACCCCGCTGACCCCGCCGCGCGAGGCCGACGTGGAGCCGCTGGTTCTGCCCGAGATCCGCTAGCGGCGACGCGTTACTACTCGCCCGGCGTCGACTTCGCCACCTGCATGAGGAACTCGATGTTCGAGCGGCTCTTCTTCAACTGCTCCAGCAGCAACTCGATGGCCTGCTGCGCGTCCAGCGAGTGCAGGACCTTGCGCAGCTTGAGGACGATGGCCAGCTCGTCGGGTGCGAGCAGGATCTCTTCCTTACGAGTGCTGGACGGGTCGATGTCGATCGCGGGGAAGACCCGCTTGTCCGAGATCTTGCGGTCCAGCTTCAACTCGGCGTTACCGGTACCCTTGAACTCCTCAAAGATCACCGTGTCACCCGTCGAACCC
>Ga0070658_10002777_pt1 | contig 14550 bp, 13 predicted proteins | sample KBSC13metaG_FD_64664 | JGI IMG/M metagenome (GOLD analysis project Ga0070658, IMG submission 64664) | Corn rhizosphere microbial communities from Kellogg Biological Station, Michigan, USA - KBS C1-3 metaG | ecosystem: Host-associated > Plants > Roots > Rhizosphere > Soil ...
CGCGCACCGCGCGGAACGACCAAGACATGCGTGAGCTGGCCGCAGGAAGCCGCGATGCGGATGCTCATGAACAATCTCGATTCCGAGGTCGCCGAGCGGCCCGACGATCTGGTGGTCTACGGCGGCACCGGCAGAGCCGCGCGCGACTGGGCGAGCTTCGACGCGATCGTACGCACGCTACGAACCCTGCAGGACGACGAGACCCTCCTCGTACAGTCGGGGCGGCCGGTCGGCGTGCTGCGAACGCACGAGTGGGCGCCCCGCGTCTTGCTTGCCAATGCCAACCTGGTGCCCGATTGGGCCAACTGGCCAGAATTCCGCCGCCTCGAACAACTCGGCCTGACCATGTACGGCCAGATGACCGCTGGGTCGTGGATCTACATCGGCACGCAGGGCATCCTGCAGGGCACATACGAGACTTTCGCTGCGGTTGCAGCAAAACTGGCAGCCGCACGGGGAGTGACCGACCCCAACGACGCATCGCTTGCCGGCACGCTGACCGTCACAGGTGGTTGCGGAGGGATGGGTGGCGCGCAGCCACTCGCGGTCACCTTGAACGGCGGCGCAGTGCTCGTCGTCGAGGTCGATCCGGCCCGGCTGGAACGTCGCGTCGAGCATCGCTACCTCGACGAATGGACGACGAGCATCGATGACGCCGCGGCAAAAGTTTTGCACGCGAAGCAATCGCGGGTTCCGTTGTCGGTTGGGCTGGTCGGCAACTGCGCGACCGTTTTGCCCGAGCTCCTGCGTCGCGGCATCGAGGTCGACATCGTCACTGATCAGACCTCTGCGCACGACCCGCTTTCGTACCTTCCCGAAGGGGTCGCGCTCGACGAGTGGCATGAGTATGCCGCTGCGAAACCCGAGGAATTCACCGACCGGGCCCGCCAATCGATGGCGAAACACGTCGAGGCCATGGTCGGATTTCTCGATGCCGGCGCCGAAGTGTTCGACTACGGCAACTCGCTGCGCGGTGAGGCGCAACTCGCCGGCTATGCCCGCGCATTTGCGTTCCCGGGCTTCGTGCCGGCCTACATCAGACCGCTGTTCTGCGAAGGCAAAGGGCCATTTCGATGGGCCGCCACGTCTGGCGATCCCAACGACATCGATGCCACTGACCGCGCCGTGCTCGACCTTTTTCCCGACAACGAGCCGCTACGACGCTGGATCACCGCGGCTCGCGAAAAGGTAGCGTTCCAAGGCCTGCCCGCACGGATCTGCTGGCTCGGTTACGGCGAACGCAATCTCGCCGGCGTGCGATTCAACGAACTCGTCGGCCGTGGCGAGATCAGCGCGCCGATCGTGATCGGCCGAGACCATCTCGACTGTGGTTCAGTCGCGTCGCCGTACCGCGAAACGGAGGGCATGGCCGACGGCTCCGATGCGATTGCCGACTGGCCACTGCTCAACGCCTTGGTTAATACGGCGTCTGGCGCGTCGTGGGTGTCGATACACCACGGCGGCGGCGTCGGCATCGGTCGTTCGATTCATGCGGGCCAGGTTTGCGTAGCCGACGGCACTCCTTTGGCAGCAGCAAAACTCGACCGTGTGCTTACCAACGATCCCGCGACGGGTGTGATCCGGCACGTCGACGCGGGCTACGACCTGGCGACCGAGGTGGCCGATTCGAAAGGCGTCAGGGTGCCCATGCGCGAGGCACCCGAGTCGCAATGAGCACCAGGGAATCGGACGCCACTCGGGTCGGAGCGTCGTTCGACGCGATGTGGTCGCAGATCGAGCCGATCGGTCGCGCGCCGAGCGGCGGCTACCGTCGGTATGCCTGGAACGACGCCGATTTGCAGCTGCGCGAATGGTTTGCCGACGCGGCAGGGCAGCGGGGTCTCGACGTCCGCACTGACCGTAACGCGAATTTGTGGGCCTGGTGGTTACCGGGTGGTGACCACGGTGAACATCGTGAGCCGGCCGGTGCGTTCGTCACCGGCTCGCATGTTGACTCGGTGCCCGATGGGGGCGCGTTCGATGGTCCGCTCGGTGTGGTGAGCGCATTGTGTGCGGTCGATGCGTTGCGCACCGCAGGGGTAACGCCGTCGAAGCCAGTCGCTGTCGTCGTTTTCGCCGATGAGGAGGGCGCTCGATTCGGCAATGCCTGCACCGGTTCGCGCCTGACGACAGGTGCGCTGGATCCCGATCGGGCGCGTGGGTTGCGCGACGCCGACGGCACATCGCTCGCCGAGGCAATGCGCGCCGCAGGTTTCGACCCCGGCGACCTAGGTCGTGACGACGAGACGTTGCGCCGAATCGGTGTATTCGTCGAACTGCATATCGAGCAGGGCCGCGCGCTCGTCGATGTCGATGCGCCCGTCGGGCTCGCGACCGGCATCTGGCCGCACGGACGCTGGCGATTTTCGTTCATTGGCCGGGCAGACCACGCGGGCACGACACGGCTGGCCGATCGCCGCGACCCGGTTCTGCCCTTTGCGGCGACCGTGCTTGCAGCCCGCCGGCACGCGGAGGCGCAATCGGCACTCGCCACGTTCGGCCGGACGACGATCACCCCCAATGCCACGAACGGCATAGCCTCGCGGGTCGATGCGTGGCTCGACGCACGCGCAGAACATCAGCAGGTGCTCGATGAGCTCGTCGGCGCCGTCGTAGCGGACGCGGCTGCGCAGGCGCACGACGCCGGTGTCACCATCGAAACAACAGTCGAATCCCTTACCCCAGCGGTGCAATTCGACAGTGCCGTGCGCGCTCGGTTGGCTTCGGTACTCGTGGCTGCACCGCAGTTGCCCACAGGGGCCGGTCACGACGCGGGCGTGCTGGCCGCCGAGGTTCCGACCGGCATGGTGTTCGTGCGTAACCCGAGCGGTGTTTCGCATTCGCCTCACGAGTTCGCCGAGCGCGCCGATTGTCTTGCGGGCGTTGATGCGCTGGCAGCGGTGATGCAGGCCTGGTTGGAGGAGCGCGGGTGAGCAGCTGGTGGTGCGAGCATGCCTGGTTGCCACCTGGCGTTGTCGCCTCGCGCGTGCTCATCGAAACCGAGGCGGGTCGCATCACTCGTGTCGAGCGCGATGTTGAGGCGCTACCAGACTCGAATCGCTTGCGAGGCCTGGTGATTCCGGGATTGGCGAACGTGCATTCTCATGCGTTTCATCGCGCGTTGCGAGGCCATGCGCAGCGCAGCACCGGAGACTTTTGGGTGTGGCGCAATCAGATGTATGGCGTCGCGCAACGGCTTGACCCCGACAGCTATCTCGCACTTGCAACGGCTACCTACGCCGAGATGGCGCTTGCGGGCATTACCTGCGTCGGCGAATTTCATTACCTGCACCACGGCCCGGACGGCGTGCCCTACGACGAGCCCAACGTGATGGGCCAGGCGTTGGTAACGGCGGCGCGGGCCGCCGGCATCAGGTTGACCTTGCTCGACGCGTGCTACTTGCACGGCGGATTCGACACCGCGCTGAATGCGGTACAGCGCCGATTCGGTGACGGCGATGCTGCGGGTTGGGCAACCCGATTCGAACAGTTGCACGACGCTGACGGGTTGCGGATTGCTGCCGCGATTCATTCGGTGCGCGCAGTTGAACCCGACGAGATGGCCGTGGTGGTTAAGGTCGCCGGTGAACGGCGCCTGCCCCTGCACATGCACGTATCGGAGCAGATTGCCGAGAACGAACGCTGCATGGCCAAATACGGCCGCACCCCGACCCGCGTGCTGTCGGACGTCGGGGCACTTCGGCCCGGCGCCATTGCCGTACACGCAACGCACCTCACCGACCACGACGCCTCGTCGCTGGCGTCGTCCGGTGCTGGTGTTTGTCTATGCCCAACCACTGAACGCGACCTCGCCGATGGAATCGGCCCGGCTACCGAGCTTGCTACGCAAGGCGTTTCGTTGTCGCTGGGCTCTGACAGCCACGCGATTATCGACGTTTTCGAAGAGGCCCGGGGTGTCGAACTCGATGAACGACTGGCATCGCATCGCCGCGGTCATTTCACCGCTGCACAGCTGCTCGATATCGCAACGCGACAAGGTCATGAGGCACTTGGGTGGGCAGACGCCGGTGTGATCGCGCCGGGCATGCGGGCCGACCTCGTGGCAGTCGATCTGGAGTCGCCTCGCACTGCCGGCTGCGGGCCCACCGAGCAGGCTGTCATTTTCGCCGCCACCGCCGCCGACGTCGCCGATGTCGTGGTCGACGATCGGCACGTGGTGCGGGATCGGCAGCACCTCCAGGTGCCGAATGTCGGTCGGGCTTTGAACGACGCGATCACGAGGCTCGAGCCATGAACGCGAGGCCGACCGCATGACCGCACTCTTCGACGGCGTCGGGCTGATCGTCACTAACGATCCGACGAATTCTGACGGCGACGGCAGCGCGCTAGGACTGATTCGCGACGCCGCGTTCGTCGTTGACGGCAGCCAACTGCTCTGGATCGGGCGCGCGAGCACCGCCCAACCGGCCGACGACCACCACGATCTCGGCGGCCGCACGGTGATACCGGGCTTTGTCGACAGCCACACCCACCTCGTTTTCGACGGCGATCGTGCGGCTGAATTCAGTGCACGGATGGCGGGAACTCCCTACGCCGCAGGCGGTATCGGCGTCACCGTTCGCGCAACCCGGCAGGCAACTGACGCGACATTGAGGCACCGAGTGGGACAGTTGCTGGCCGAGCTTGCGTCGTCAGGTGTCACGACGATCGAGGTCAAGAGCGGCTACGGGTTGACGATCGCCGACGAACAGCGAAGTCTCGAGATCGCCCGCGAATTCACTACAGAAGCTACGTTTCTCGGCGCCCACGTCGTGCCTGACGAATATGCCGGACGACGCGACGCGTACGTCGATCTGGTGATCGGCGACATGCTGGCGGCCTGCGCGCCGCACGCGAAATGGATCGACGTCTTCTGTGACCGTGGCGCCTTCGACGTCGATGAATCGCGCACGATCCTGCAAGCGGGATTGCGCGCCGGTCTGCTGCCGAGACTGCATGCTCACCAGTTGCAGCACCTCGGCGCGATCCAGCTCGGCGTCGAACTCGGCGCCGCATCGGTCGATCATTGCAATCACGTCGACGACGCCGACTTGGAAGCACTTGCTTCGTCCGACACGGTGGCCACCGTGTTACCTGGCGCCGACTTCTCGACCCGCAGCGACTATGCCGATGCGCGGCGCATGGTCGACGCCGGTGTCACGGTCGCGATCGCCACCGACTGCAACCCGGGCACGTCGTACACGACCAGCATGCCGTTGTGCATTGCGGTCGCGGTGCGCGAGATGGGCCTGTCGGTCGAGGAGGCGTTGTGGGCGGCGACGGCCGGAGGAGCCCGGGCCTTGCGGCGCGCCGACGTCGGCGTGCTGCGTCGAGGTCTTCGCGCCGATTTCGCGACGATCGACGCACCGTCGTTCGTGCACCTCGCCTACCGCCCAGGCGTTTGCTTGATCAATCAAACGTGGAAGGACGGCGAACGGCTCGCTCCCCGCACCTAGCCAGCGTCGCCGGCTCGGGTCGACCAGCCGTCGGCGATCTCGCCGAATTTTGCGGCGTTTCTTGAGCGTGGAATGCCGCGGAGCAGGGAACCATGGCCGCATGCATTCGTTAGCCACCTTGGAGCCCCCCGGCTGGGGGGCTTTCCTAACCGCCCGAGTCAAGGTGGCGTGGTGAGCGAAGACGTCCTTCCCGCGTTGCGCGGGCCGCTCTCCGACGAGACCCGCGATGCTGTCGAGCGCCACCACGAACTCGAGATCCACGTCGACCGGGTCGACGGCATCCTGGTGATTTCGCCTGTCGGCGAGATCGACATCGTCACCGGCGGTCTTTTCCTCGAGGCACTGATTGCAGCGATCAGCACCGGTGAGTCGAGGCTGATCGTCGATCTCAGTCAGGTGCCGTTCATGGACTCGACCGGCCTGACGATCTTCCTGAGTGCCGATCGGGCGTTGCGCAGCATCGACGGCGAGATGCATCTGGTGGCCCGCCCCGGTGTTGCCGAGATGTTCGAACTGGCCTGGATGGACAAGTTCTTCCCCCTGCACGACGACATCGCCGACGCGATCGCGCACTTCACCCTGAGCTGAGTCGCGTCACGCTGAGCTGAGTCGAGACCGCGCGTCAACCAGCAAGGCGGACGACGAATCAGCGGCGCCTCGTGAGATCGGTCGTCCGTACTGCGTAGCGATTTCTGGCAATCGCGTGATGGTCGCCTGCCATCCCAGCTGCGCAAGCCACTCGACCGGATCACCTTGTGTTCCCGACCGGAACAGCGCAACCTCGGCGGCCCGTTTCGCCGACGTGAGAGTGGCGCCGAGGCGACCGTCGAACGCCGACAATCTGCTCAATAACGCATCACGAGCATTGGCCTCGAGATACACAAGCAGCCCTTCGGCAATCCAGCATGTCGGCCGATCGCTGCGCCAACCCGCAGCCGCGAGCAGCGCCGGCCAGTCGTCGCTGACGACGTCGGCCACCACGGTGTGTCGCTCGCAGGTCGGCGTCAGGCTGAGTTCGTCGACGAGCCGTTGCTTCAACGCGAGAACGGGGGCGCGGTCGATCTCGAAGACGGTCGTGCCCGGCGGCCAGGCCAGCCGGAATGCACGGGCGTCGAGTCCGGCTCCGAGCAGGCCGAACTGATCGACCCCTTGAGCAGCGGCGTCGGCGACGAGTTCGTCGAGAAAACGGGTGCGGATCGCCACCCAGAACGTCAACCCCGGGCGCGGCGTCGTCTCGCGGGTCAGCTCGGCGATTTTCGCCACGTGCTCGGCGAGCGGGTCGGAGAACCAGCCCTCCGGACGACGGCTCTCCTCGGCTCGGCAGGTTGCCACGACGACTGCTGTCGCCCCGACTGCAGCGAGGCGCTCTTCGTCGTCCATAGCGGTCAGGTTAGGCGACCCTGCGCCGGAGATCGCAGCTGGCTCAGCATCGCCGGAGGTATTACAAACCCATGAGGATCGGCCGTAGCGACCCCGGCGCGGGCGGCTGCCCGGGTATCGTCCGGTCGAGGAGGCGGCGTGTTCGAGTACGGCAAGGACGGTCCGCGTGTCGTCGTGGTGGGTGTCGATGGCTCGGCGCCGGCGTTCCGGGCAGCCGCCTACGGAGTCGGCCTCGCGCGCAGGCAAGCCGCGCGCCTCGTTTTCGTCTACGCCACTCCCGCGCCGTCAGGCCTGGTGAGCATGACGCCGGCCTCGGCGATGGGCGTCGCTGAGGCACACGATCAGGTTGAGGCTGACTTACGAGCCCAGGCGCGTCAGCTTGACGCACTCGGCGTCGAATACGAGATTTTGCGCCGGCGTGGTGATCCGTATAAAGAAATTGTTGCGGTTGCTGACAAATTGCATGCAGACGCCATCGTGGTCGGCGCTTCTGCTGCGTTGGGTCATCGCTTCGTCGGCTCGCTCGCCGTGCATCTGATCAGAGCTGGTCGATGGCCCGTCACCGTAGTTCCGTAGCTTGCGCCACCGGTCACGGGTCGGTGCGAACCATCCGCCACGCGCCGCCGATCAATGTCAGCGCGACATAGCCCGCGAGCAGAGCCAGGCCGGTCCACGGCGCGAACATATGCGGGTTCGGGTGCGCCGACATCGCCGTCGTACCGATCTGAGCCGGCAGCCAGCGCTCGACGCGCAGCACGATGTCGGCGGGCAGGATCTGCACGATCACCGGTGCGACGACCAGCAGCGACGCCATCCAGGTGATCGCTGCTGCTGACGTGCGGAACAGTGCGCCGAGTGCGACTCCCCAGATGCACAGCAGCACAAGGTAGGCAACGCCGCCGAGCAACGCCCATGGCAATCTAGACGCCGACCAGCTGACCGCGAGACCTTTCGTGTCAAGTAGTGCTTGCCCAACCGCAAATGCCGCAGCACAAGCACATGCCCCCGCGATCGCGGCGACCGTTGCGTGCGTCAGCAGTTTTGCGGCAAGAACGCGGAGGCGACCTGGCTGGGCAAGGAAAGTGACGGCGATCATTCCGGTCGAGTACTCGCGCGTCATGCACAGCACACCGAATGCGGCAATCGCGAGGACCGCTGCATTGACGCCCTGTAGCGAAATGCCGATCGAGTCGAATGTTTGCCGGTCGGTGACGGTCATGCGTGCAGCACTCGATGCCATCGCGAGCGCAACCAGGGCGCTTACCGTGACCGCAAGCACGATCGACAGCAACACGGTGCGCGACGTCTTGTGAAGCGGGCGGAGTTTCGCCCACTCCATCGCCAAAGCATTTCCCATCGTCATGCTCCCCGGGCCATCGGAATGTAGTCGCAGGCCTCGGCAGTGAGACGCATGAACGCTTCTTCGAGCGATGCACGCTGTGGTGAAAGTTCGTAGAGGACGGCGCCAACCTTGCTTGCGATCGCACCGATCTGTTCGATGCTGATACCGACGACTTCGAGCGAGTCGTCACTGCGCCACAGCGACGCGCCTTCGGTTGCAAAGGCCCGAGCGAGTTCGTCCAGTTGCGGACTGCGAACGCGTACCGAACTCTTCGCCCGTTCAGTGAACTGGTCGATGCTTTCGGCCGCAATCAAGCGACCTTGGCCGATCACCACGAGTTGTGTCGCCGTCAAAGCCATCTCGCTCATCAGGTGGCTCGACACGAAAACGGTGCGGCCCTGTGCTGCGAGTCCTTGCATGAAGATCCGGATCCAGCGGATTCCTTCGGGATCGAGTCCGTTGATCGGCTCGTCGAAAAGCAGCACCGGCGGATCGCCGATCAACGCCGCAGCAATTCCTAGCCGTTGCTTCATGCCGAGCGAGAAGCCGCCCACTCGTCGTCCGCCTACGCTTTCGAGGCCGACCATGCCGAGCACTTCGCCGGGGCGCTTGCGATCGATACCGTTCGCGGCTGCGAGCCAGCGTAGGTGCTCGATCGCGGTGCGGCTCGGCACGACTGCGCCAGGGTTGATCAGTGCGCCGATTTCTTTAAGCGGACGACGTAACTCGCGGTAACGCCGGCCGTTGATCGTGGCATGGCCGTTATCGGCGTCGGTGAGTCCGAGGATCATTCGCGCGGTGGTCGTCTTGCCGCTGCCGTTCGGTCCGAGGAACCCCGTAACTGAGCCGGGGTCGACGCGAAACGTCAGATCGTTGACGACGGTATTGGGTCCGTAGCGCTTGGTGAGCCGGCGGACTTCGATCATTTACAAGACCCGTCTGTTCAGGACAGCAACGATCCTCGACATGATCGCGCCGATATCTCGGTGAGCGGTGTACTTCTCCTCAACGCATCGGCAATGAGGCGTCGGATCTGAACTTCGCTCGGCCGGGTGGATGCGTGTTACTGCAAGTAACCGCCGTGCTGTCCGCTCTGGTTTGGTGCGGAGGCACTTTGGGCTGCCTGCGCTCCTGCCGTATAACGCCTGGTACGACAGCAAAAGTTCCGCCGACCCATTGGGGATCAGGTGTCGTATGTCACCGCATCGGGCAGCGTCCTGGCAGCTGATCGAGAACGGCGATGCGAAATGATCAGCGGGCACCACAATCGTGAAGGAGCGGCGCTATGCGCTATCGCGAAGTCGGCCGAGGCGGCCACGTCGTGCGGATCAGTGCCATCGGGCTCGGCGAGATGCCCCTGTCCCTTCGGAGTCGGCCCGACGAGGAGCAGGCCATTCGCACGATTCACGCGTCGCTCGATGCCGGCGTCACATTGATCGACACCGCCGATGCGTACTGCGCCGATTCGCGCGATGTCGGTCACGGCGAGCGGCTGGTCGCAAAAGCGTTGGCGAGTTACGGCGGCGACACGTCTGTGATCCTGGTCGCCACCAAGGGTGGTCACACCCGCACCGAGGGCGGCGGCTGGGGCCGCGATGGGCGCCCCGAATACTTGAAGCGAGCGGCCGAAGCATCACTCAAGGCGTTGGGTGTCGACGCGATCGGGCTCTATCAATTCCACCGGCCGGATCCGAACGTTCCTTACGCCGACAGTGTCGGTGCAATCAAGGAACTGCTCGACGAAGGCAAGATCTTGATGGCTGGCGTCTCCAATGCGAGCGTCGAGCAGATCCGCCAAGCCGATGAGATTCTCGGTGGCGCGCTGGCCGGCGTGCAGAACGAGTTGTCGCCGAGCTTCCGAAGCTCTGAAGGCGAGCTGGCCTACACGCGTGAGCACGGAATTGCGTTCTTGCCATGGAGCCCGCTCGGCGGCATCGGCAATGCCGATCAGATCGAGCGCGACTACCCGATCTTTGCTCAGGTCGCTCACGATCACGGCGTCACGCCGCAGCAGGTCACGCTGGCGTGGTTGCTGGCCAAAGGCGACAACGTCATCCCGATTCCCGGCTCGAGCCGTCCCGAGACAGCCACGGCGTCGGCGGCTGCGGCCGACATCAATCTCACGACCGACGAGGTCGCCGCGCTTGATGGTTCGTCGCGGTGACCGCGATCTTGGGATAGTGGACCGTGCCTCACTTCATGCTGACCTGGCAAGCTGCGGCCGTCATCGCCGCTGCGGTCTTTGTCGGTGGCTGGATCGCGCTCATGTGGGTCACGCGCCCCGGTGTCCGATTGTTCGCGTCTTTCGTGCGCGAGTCGGGCGTGATCTTGGCGCTTTACGCGCTATGGCAATACGCCGGAGGCATCACGCTCGCGGCCACCGATCAGGCCGTGCAGCGAGGCACCCACATTTGGCAGCTCGAACGGTCGTGGCACTTGCCCAGCGAGGCCTGGATGCAGCGGGGCATTTTGCATCACTCGATCCTCGTTCAGGCCTGCAACATCTTCTATGCCACGATGCACTTCACAATGCTCATCGCGATGCTTTTTTGGCTCTACTCAAGGCATCGCGAGGCTTATTCGCGAGCCCGCATGACGATCGTGCTCACCACGACCGCGTGCCTACTCGTGGGGCTAGTGCCAGTAGCACCGCCACGCCTCATCAACGTCGGCATGGTCGATACCGCTGTCGTGCACGGCCAATCGGTATACACAGTCAGCGCAATCGGTGCCGATCAGTACGCCGCGATGCCGTCAGTGCACGTTGCCTGGGCGGCGTTGATACCGGTCATCGTCATCATGACCAGCCAGAGCAAGTGGCGCTGGCTGATATTGCTGCACTTCTTTGTCACGGTGTACGTCGTGATCGTGACCGCCAATCATTACTGGGCGGACGGCATCGTGGCCATCGGGTTGCTGGCGCTTTCGCTTGGTGTACAGGCAGTTGCGGCGGGGGCCTATCGCCGCTGGCGGCTGCGCGGCCTCACTCACCCGGCGACAACAGGCACCATCGTCGACCTCGGCGAAAGTGACGACGTCGGCGTGCGCTGAACCGATGAACTATTCGGGGAGGTCGGCGAAGCTGCCGACGATGCCGCGGATTTCAGGGTCGTCGAGCGCGTTCACGAGCACGCCTTCGACCCAGTGCGGACGGCCGTGGTGATCGAGCGCTCGAATCGTGACCGGCGGATGGGTGCCCGATTCTTTCGCCACCTTGGCCAGGATGCCGGCCGCACGCGTTCTGTCGTCTGGATGCACGAAATCAAGTGGCGACCGGCCGACCAGTTGCTCGGGTGACCAACCGCTGGTCAATGTGTCGTTGTTGGCGATGTGCCTGATGAAACCGTCTTCGTCGATGACGATCGCAACCGTTTGTGATGCAGTGATCGCGGTTTGCAGCGCGTTGACCCGCGTGCGCAATGTGTGTAACTCGGCGTTGAGGTCGGGCTGATGTTCGCCGTGTTGCCGGACGACGACCAGCGCGGGCGTCGACGAGCGTCGCAATCGCGGCAAACCCGCCTCGAACGAGACGGGGGCCGACGTGTGATCGGGCCGTACTGCCCGGGTGTGCAGGACTCGCTCCCACGGAGCGGCGGAGTCGACTGGCGTCCAGTTAACCGATCGGACGACCGTTCGCAGCCACACACGGGCCTTGGGATCGTTCCCAGGGGCAAGGTGAACGAGTGGCCTGCCGATCATCGATTGCGCACCCCGACCGTAGATTTGTTCCGCGCGATCGTCCCATCGGGAGATCAAACCGTCGGCACTCACCCCGATCACCGCTGGCGTGGTCCTGCTGAGTGCAGGCGCAGCGGCTATTTCATGCTCAAGCAAGACAGTGTCTCCGTGCAGGTTTGAGCTGCAGTTACAGCGGTGACTCGATCAACCACGGCGACCGTTCGCCCCGAACAGCCGAAAGTCGTTTTTTGGCTGCGCGCGAACTCGCGATCAATCTCGAAGGTTCAGACCAAAATCATACGCTTGATCTGGAAACAAGCCAAAATGCTGCTTTTCCTGATCACGTGGTTGATCGGTTACGTGTGTCGAGAATCGGTTGAGCGCACGTTTACGGCTCTCCGTGGGCCTGCTTATCGTTTCGTCAACCTCCGGTTGACGAGCCCTGCTCGTTCTTTCGTCAACCTCCGGTTGACGAGCCCTGCTCGTTCTTTCGTCAACCTCCGGTTGACGAGCCCTGCTCGTTCTTTCGTCAACCTCCGGTTGACGAAAAGTGCTGATAATCAGGTGAATTGGCCCAGCGGCCGCCCCATGACCAACCAACGGCGGCGAACGCCTTGACGAGTTCGCCGCGGGCGACTGCCATGCCGGGCCGGTACGGTGTGCGCTTGGCGTAGGGGGCGCCCTCGGGCGGCAGCACCTTTCCGCCTTCTAGATATGGGTTTTCAATGGTGTTCACGTCGATCGCCTCGCCGTACGCATGCGCCGACCATGCGGGCGGCCCTTGGCTGACCGCGTTGCGGCAGTTGAAGCCCGAGGTGTTGTCGACCGCCATCGACGCGTCGTCACTGCCGCCGAAATTCGACACCGGTTCCATGCGGCGGATCGGAAAGCGTTCGGCGTATAGCTCGGCGAAGACCTTGATGACTGAGCTAACGACCGACGCGTTCACCACGATCGTGCCGGTGTGCGTGGTGCCGTCAAAACCCCAATAGGTCAAGGAAATCTGGCGCAACTGTGCCGGACCCACCGGGCAACCCGAATGCCAGCTCGCACCGAGTTGCGCCGCCGTCACGGTCGTGATCTGCGACCCGAAGGCCGGTGCAGCCGTGGCCGAGGTGGTCGCGCGTGCGGCTGACGGCGACGCTGACGCTGACGCGGTGGCTTGGGCGGGGCTCGCAGCCGTACCGTCCGGCGAAGCCGCAGTCGAACCCTGCGCCGGCGTTAGGCCCGAACCACTCGGCAGCGCGCTGGCGGCGCCGCTGGTAGTGGTGCCGGCCCCCGACGTGCGGCCGTCCGGACTGCTCGGCTGCGCCGAGAGTCTCGACGACGGAGATGGCGTGAGCGACACGTGCCTGCTTGCCGACGTGCAAGCCGCGAGGACGACGGGCAGCGTCGCTGCCAGCGCGATCATCGACGTGAGGCGCAGCGAAGAACGAGTACGGGTTCGAGAGCCGGCGTGTAGAAGGCGGCGATGCACCCGACCAGCCTAGGGCCCCCGGATGCGGGGTTGTTTAACGTCGTCCAGTATGGTTAGCCTGCCCTTAGTAATGCAGCCCTTAGTTCCTGGCGGAAGGTCAGCTGGTGCTCCCTACGTTCGTGATCGGCCTACGTGAAGGCCTCGAGGCGTCCTTGATCGTTGGGATCGTCGCGGCGTTCCTCGGCAAACAGGGGCGGCGCGACGCGCTTCGCCAGGTCTGGCTCGGAGTTGGCGCGGCCGTGCTGCTCTGCCTCGCTATCGCAATCGTGCTGAAGGTGGTCGCCGCCGATCTGCCTCAGCGCGGGCAAGAGGGCCTTGAGACTGTTGTCGGCGCGCTTGCGGTCGGCATGGTCACGGTCATGGTGCTGTGGATGCGCAAGCACGCCCGGGGCATGAAGAAAGAACTCGAAGGCGCTGCCGCGAGCGCGCTTGCGTCGGGTTCGGCCCGGGCGCTGGTCGTGATGGCGTTCCTCGCCGTGCTCCGTGAGGGATTCGAGACCTCGGTCTTCCTGCTTGCCGTATTGCAACAGCCCGGCGGTGGCGGTGCGCTGCCCACGATCGGCGTGCTGCTCGGCCTCGCGGTTGCCGTCGGAATCGGCTGGGGCATCTACCGGGGAGGCGTGCGGATCAACCTCACCAAGTTTTTCAAGGGCACTGGCGTCGTGCTCGTGCTCGTGGCGGCCGGGCTCGTGATGAGCACGTTGCACACGGCGCACGAAGCGGGCTGGCTCAATGCCGGCCAAGGCCACGCCGTCGACTTGAGTTGGCTGGTGCGGCCCGGCACGCCACTCGCATCGCTGCTCACCGGCGTGCTCGGCTTGCAGCCGAACGTGGTCGTCGCGGAGCTCATCGGGTGGCTGGTCTACCTCGTGGCGGTCGGTACGTTCGTGCTTGCGCCCGCGCGATCGAAGGCGGCACCCAAACCGCAGGTCGAAGCCAAACCGCAGGTCGAAACCGCGAAGTCCGCGGCTCCCGCCACCCAACAACTCTGATCTCGCCGGCTTCGATTTTGCAGCACTCACCCGATTGTCGTTGTCGACGCCACCTCGACGTGCCTCAAAAACCCTGTCTTCGAAAGGAAGTTGCGCATGTTCACGGCCGGTCCTGTGCGGCGCCGAACGTTCGCCGCGGGTGCCATTTCAGTCGCCGCGGTCGTGACGATCACCGGGTGCTCCTCGTCGTCCGGCTCGAAAAAGGAGAACTCCGGTAAGGCGGCG
>Ga0070658_10002778_pt1 | contig 14546 bp, 11 predicted proteins | sample KBSC13metaG_FD_64664 | JGI IMG/M metagenome (GOLD analysis project Ga0070658, IMG submission 64664) | Corn rhizosphere microbial communities from Kellogg Biological Station, Michigan, USA - KBS C1-3 metaG | ecosystem: Host-associated > Plants > Roots > Rhizosphere > Soil ...
CGTTGTTGCCGGGAATGATGGCCGGGCGCGGGGCCTCGGCGGCGGGCTTTGGAGCCGAAGCCGACTGTTGGGCCTCGACGGGCTTGGCCGCGACGGACTTGGCGGCAGCGGGAACTTCGGCATCGCCGATCGTCGCGATTACCACGCCGACCGGAACGGTTTCGCCGGGCTGGACCCGAATGCGCAGCACGCCGGCGTCCTCAGCCTCGATCTCGACATTGCTCTTGTCGGTCTCGATCTCCGCAATGACGTCGCCGTATTTGATCTGGTCCCCGTCCTGCTTCTTCCAGGACAGCAGAGTTCCCTCCGACATCCCGTCGCCCATCTTGGGCATGATAACTTCTGCCATATGTGATGATTTTCTTTATACGGTGCGCGCAACCGTCTTCTTGACGGCAGCGATAATCTCTTCCTCGTGCGGAACGGCCAGCAATTCGAGATTGCGGGCGTAGGGCATGGGCACGAAGGCTCCGGCGACGCGCTCGACGGGGGCGTCGAGATAGTCGAAGGCCTTCTCCTGGATCTGGGCGGCGAACTCGGCGGCGAGGCCGTAGTAGAGCCACTGTTCCTGGACGACGACGGCGCGGTGTGTCTTCTTGACGCTGTTGATGACGGTGTCGATGTCGAACGGCATCAGCGAGCGCAGGTCGACAACCTCGACATCGATGCCCTCGGCGGCGAGGTGCTCCGCTGCGGCGAGCGCAAGAATTGTTCCGCGTGAGTAGGCGACGATGGTGACGTCCTTACCCTGCCGCTTGACCTCGGCAACGCCGATCGGAATGGTGAACTCCGGGTCGGTCGGGATATCGCCGGTGCTGGAATAGAGGCCCGCATGTTCCGTGAAAACGACCGGGTTCTCGTCGCGAATGGCGCTCTTGAGCAGGCCCTTCGCATCGGCCGGTGTCGACGGAACGACAACCTTGAGGCCGGGCGTGTTGGCATACCAGTGGGCCAGGTCCTGCGAGTGCTGGGCGGAGAGCTGAACACCAACACCGGCAGGCCCGCGGAGGACACACGGCACGCTGTACTGACCGCCGCTCATATAACGGATCTTAGCGGTGTGGTTGATAATCTGGTCCCAGGCAACGAGAGCGAAGTTCAGCGTCATGAACTCGATGACGGGACGCATTCCCATCATGGCGGCGCCGGTGGTCAAACCCACCATACCTGCCTCGGAGATGGGGGTGTCGACGATGCGATCCGCGCCATACTTCTCCAGGAAGCCCTTGGTGATTTTGAAGGTGCCCTGGTACTGGCCGATCTCTTCACCCAGCAGGAAGACGTTCACGTCACGATCGAGTTCTTCCTCAAGGGCCATGCGAATGCCGTCGCGGTATGTTCCGCTAACGTTCTCGCCGGAGTAGCCTTCGGCGTGGGTCGCCGCCACCGCGCGAGCCATATCCTCGCGCTCGGTACTGCGGATCTCGACCGTCAGCCCTTCGCCACCGCTTACCAGTTCCGGCTTCGCGCCATTGGTCGATGTCGACGAGGGCGCGACCTCCTGGACAGTTTTCGCCGCAGTTCCGTTGCCGTTACCGTTCTTCGAGTCGCCGATCACGGCAATGACGGTGCCAACGGGAACGGTTTGTCCGACAGCGGTCTTAGTGCGAAGGACACCGGCATCCTCAGCCTCGATCTCGACATTGCTCTTGTCGGTCTCGATTTCCGCGATGACCTCGCCGGCATTCACCTGATCGCCGTCTTGCTTCTTCCACGACAGCAGGGTGCCTTCCGACATACCGTCGCCCATCTTGGGCATGATTACTTCTGCCATATCTTCTCCAGAATTGAGAATAGTGAATGGTGAATAGAGAATTACAAGATCGTTTCCAGCTTCACCTATTCGCTGTTCAAGCTTTCACTATTCAGCTACGCATACACGTCTTCGGTCAGCTCTTCCGGCTTGCACCACGGGCTGTTGTCGGCAAATTCGCCGGCAGCCTTGCCATATTGAATGGCGGCCTGGTCCAGCGCTTCGTGCTTGGTGTCGTCAAGGATGCCGCGCTTGCGGAGGACTTTTCCGAAGATCGAGATGGGATCGCGCTCAGCCTTCCAGTAGTCGAGCTCGGTGGCTTCGCGATAGGTCTTCTGCGTCTCCGAACCGTCGGCGGCGCCGTGGCCAGAGTATCGATAGGTGACCGCCTCCAGGAAGTACGGCGCGGGGTTCTTGCGCATATTGTCGACGATCTCTTGTACGACGGAGCGGACCGCGAAGTAGTCCTGCCCGTCGACCTTTGAGTTCGCCATTGCGTAAGAATCGGCTCGGGAGCTCAGGTCGGTGTTCGCCGACGATCGCTCAACCGAGGTGCCCATGGCGTACTTGTTGTTTTCGAGAACGTAGAGGATGGGGAGTTCGTAAAGCTGGGCCATGTTCAGGGCTTCGTGGAAGCCGCCGGCGTTGATGGAGCCGTCGCCGAGGTAGCAGATGCAGACATTGTTGTTGGCCTTAAGGTCTTCCTTATACTTAAGCGCCCAACCTATGCCGACTGCAAGCGGGACGTGGCCGCCTACGATACCGTATCCGCCTGCGAAGCCATGCTCCTTGTCGAAAAGGTGCATCGACCCGCCCTTGCCTCGGGAGATGCCGGTTCCTTTGCCGTAGATCTCGGCCATGACTTTGCCAGGATCGGAACCAAGGAAAAGACAGTGGGCGTGGTCGCGATACGAGGAAAGGTACTGGTCGCCCTTCTTGTAGGTTCCTACAATGCCGAGCGATACCGCTTCCTGCCCGCTGTAGATATGGAGATAACCTCCAACCTTGCCGGCGCGGAAGGCTCGCATGCACTGCTCTTCGAAGTGCCGGGCCTCGAGCATCAATCGATACTGGTTGAGGAGGTAGTCATCGCTGAGCTTGAGAGACTTGATGACGGAGTCCGGATCGACCTTGGGTAACCCCTCGCCGCTGTGTGCATCGTACTTTTTCATCTTTGCACTTTCGGCAGAGTTCTTGCTGCCGCGCGTCTTAACGGCGGATTGGCTAGCTGCCATATAGGGTGGAACCTCTTTATCTAGTGTAATTGGCCAACGCAAGGCCCTGGTGACGCGCGGCCATAGTAGCGCGCGCCACGGGAAGGCGTACGTGATTGACACACCGAGTGCATGTACCCGTTCAATGCGTCGAATCTGTTTCCGGCGGGCGTCAGGCGGGAGATTTCATCGCGACCGATGTTCGTGCAACCTGTCGCCGAGACGGATAATTATAGCCGACAAGTCTGCTGATATTCAAGTGGCACAGGGCGCGTCGTCTCTCTGACTTCGCGCCCCGTTGTGGAATCGATGGAGGTGTATGGTCGAACGGCTGTACCGTAAAACTATAGAGCCAGGTAGATAGATTTAGCATTGGTTAGTTTAACGTTAAAACTATAGAGAAGATCCTTAGATCCAGGTGCCCGTGGACCTCAGAACCTCATCAACCGAGGTGATCCCGTCGGCTACCTTCGACATCCCATCCGCCAACAGCGTCCGCATGCCGCTGTCGACGGCCAGCTTCGACATTTCCTCGGTCGTTGAACATTGTAACAGACGCGCCGTGAGCCGCGGATCACAATCAAGCACCTCGTGTAGTGCAATCCGTCCTCGGTACCCCGTCTGGCGGCATTCGTCACATCCGGCCGCTTCGAAGAATACTGCTTTGTCCGGAATGGGAAATCCTCCGGTCGAGCTGGCGTGCCCGAGCCTGCGCAGCGTCAACGCCATTTCCGCAGGGTCCACGACAGTTTTGCAGCTGGTGCAGAGTTTTCGACACAGTCGAGTCGCGATGACGCCCGCCACTGTCGCCGTCACGAGGTATTTCTCAATGCCCATGTCGGTCAGCCGAACAAGCGCACTGGGCGCATCTTCCGTATGCAAGGTCGTGAAGACAAGATGTCCCGTCAACGACGCCTCAATCGTTATCTGCGCGGTTTCCAGATCCCTTAGTTCCCCAACCATAATGACATCCGGGTCCTGACGTAAGAAGCTCCGCGCCGCCGCCGCAAAGGTCATCCCTGCCCTTTTGTTGACCTGGACCTGCATCGTATCGGGCACCAGGTACTCAACCGGATCCTCGATCGTCAGGATCTTGTTGCGCGACGCGTCGAGTTTGAACAGCATGGAATAGAGAGACGTCGTCTTGCCGGAGCCCGTGGGGCCGGTTGTGACAATGATTCCGTTTGACCGATGGAGCCAGTGATCGATCGTCCTCTGCTCCGCCTCGGAAAATCCCAGCTTGTCAACGCCCAGCATAACCGATGTTCTGTCGAGAATTCGCATAACGATCGATTCTCCGTAATACGTTGGTAGGCAGCTCACTCGCAATTCATAGTCATTGCCATCCGTGCGAACTGGCATCCTTCCGTCTTGCGGTGACCTTTTCTCCATGATGTTCAGGTCTGTCATGATCTTCAAGCGTGCCAGCAGCGCCTCCTGTACGGCTTTTGGAATCATCATCGTTTCATTCAGTACGCCGTCGATTCGAAACCGTACACGCAGTCCGGCGGCCATTGGTTCCAGATGGATATCACTGGCCTTCGCGCGGATGGCCTCCTGAATGATATGATGCGCGACGCGAATGACCTTAACGTCCTCCGATGCTGTTTCCAGTTCCGCCGCCGATTGGTCGCCCGGTGACGCGTCCCCTATCGACGCGACCAGCGCGTCAAGATCAGCTCGTGCGGACGCGTCCATCGATATCGCTTCGGGTCCGCGCTCGAGATACGCAGTAAGGTCCGATTTACGAAAGCGCCACTGCTTGCCAACTTTCGTGCCCTTGAGATCCCCCTGCCCCAGTAAGCGGTAGATAGTCGACTTGCTCGTGTCGAGGAACTTCCCGGCCTCGTCGATGGTGAGCAACTCTTCGCCGTCTTGCGGCTGTTCGGTCGCTTTGATGTCGTCATTCAAGGTGTGATCTCCTTATGCAGAACGTTACAAAACGAATAATAACACGGTTTGACAAATTAGTCAATATGCGTAATTAATTGGTTTGAATAGATTTGATTAAATAAGAGAAGAAGTCACGACGCCAATGTTTAAACGCCTAGACACCCGGTCCTGTCCCAGGATTGGGGGTTAGAGGTATAAAGGGCGTCAATGGGCCGCTTTAACGCGCTTTGGGTCGAAGAGCGACGGCCGCACATTCACGTAGCGGACGACGAGGCGGTAGAGCCACAGGTTCCACAGCGCCATCGACACAGCCGTGCCGATCGACGCGCCGGTGAGGCCTAGAAGAGAGATGCCAACGAGGTTGAAGACGATGTTCGTGAGCGCCGCCCACCCCATCACACGCATGCTTTCCTTCTGATGACCGGTGAGGCCCAGAAGATAACCGACTGATCCGGAGGCGGCGTTGACGAGTTGGCCCAAGCCGAGGATGACCATCGACGGATACGCGTCGACAAAGTCGGGGCCGAAGAGAGCGAGGATCGGGCGGCCGAAGATGCAGAGGATCATGAGCACCGCTACGGCCGGCCAGGTGATCCAGTGCGCGACCCTCGACGCCAGCGCCTGCATGTCGCCGCGTCGCCCCTGGGCATAGAGGCTCGCGTAGGTCGGCGCGGCAATGGAGTTGACGGCGAGCAGGCCCAGTTGGACCAGGCCCGAGGATACAGTGGCCGCGTTGTACAAACCAGCGTCGCGGGCTCCCAGGCGAAGGTTGACCATCAAGATGTCCAGCTGACCGAGGATGATGAAGAAGCCGCAGATGATCCACAGGGGAATGGAGACGTCGATCCACTTGCGGGCGTCGACGGTGACTTCCGCTGAGCGCAAAGGCGGCGGCAAGCGAACGGCGAGAACCACGACTTGAAACGCTACGCTCAGAACTACGGCCAGACAAAGTCCGTACACTGCCACCGTCGACGTCATCGGGAGCACACGACCAAGAGCCCAGACGAACAATACGGTCGCTATTGGCTGAAGCACTAACGGAAAGACAAATGCTGATACGATCCACTTGAATCCACGACAGATTTGCGATTGAACCGAGGAGAACGTGAGCAACGGAACGAGCCAGAAGCAGGAAAGCAGAAGGAAGGACGTTTGGCTGGACTGTCGACCATGGCCGGAGATCATTGCGACGGCGCAGCCGAGGGAAACGGCTCCGCTGAGAACAATCGACACAGAGTATCCGAACCGTATAAAACCCTTAACTGAGGCCCATTCACCATTGGCGATATACTCTGGGATAAATCGCAGCGCCGACATTGGTAACCCGGCGGCGGCGAAGACGGCGAGCGCGGTCGACCAAGCGACGACTGACGCGTAGACACCGTATTCACTACTGCCGAGCCAGCGGGCCAGCAGGAATTGAAGCCCGTAGCCAAGGGCCACGCCCGACACCTGGATGACCATGGCGAGGCGCACGGCGCTGTCGACAGAGCGTTCCCGGACTGCAAGTTGAGGTTGTTCCTCCTCGACGGCCATCTAAGACAATGCCCGAACGACGAGGGCCTTGGCGGTGTCGGGGAGGTCGAGGCCAAGCGCGGCCTGATGGGCGTGCTCGGACATCTTGCCCCAGGTCTTGCGGACGATGTCGATCACCTTCTCATCGTCGTGCTGGGCGGCGAAGTCGGCGAAGTGGTTTTCGAGGAAGACGAGGCAGGCGACGTCCTCCAGGGCCTGGGTCTCAGGATTCTCGCGAAGTGCTTCCTTGCGGAGAAGCGACTGGACGGCGTCGATAGTGGCGGCGTCGTAGCCGAGGTCGTCGAGAATGTCGCCGGTGGTCGTCGCATGGAAGTTCTTGAGCTCCGTGCGCCAGCGAAGGTAGCCCTTTCGGTCCATCGGGTAAGTATTGCGGGGTATCGACCACCGCTTGATGTGCTGGGCGCGGGCGGCGATGCGCAGGGCCTCGGAGGCGTCGGGGTAGAGCCGGGCCAACCAGCTCGACATACGCCGTCCGTAAATCAGTTCCTTGGGAAAAGGTTGACCGTCGACGATTTGGTGATTCGGATCGTCGCCGTTCACATCGTCAATCCGTTTGAGCGCCGCATCAAATCGTTCAGTTGACTGCATTCGTTATACTCCACAACGGCGCTTCAAAAAGTTGGGCAACGCGTTGATTCCACATGGTAGATTATGTACGATAGTGCACGCCGCTGACTAGAGGCCACGCATATGACTTTGAGTCGCCAAATTGAGGTCGCCGTTACGGGCCGCGTCGTGATATAATCAGGTGTTCCACCATCTGAACGACCGGACTGATAGAGGAGGAGATCGGAACAATGTTTGACGCTGAGGAACTGTACGAGAGCGAGATGTCGTTCGGTGACTACGATGACGAAGACGATGATGACGACGACGATAACGATGAAGACGACGAAGATAACGACGGCTACGATAATGATAACGACAAAGAGGATGACGACGAGTTGTCCGATGCGGGAGCCGCGGTAGCGAACGCGACCCCCGACGAAGTCGAGGCCCATCGTGGGATGCTGGGCGAGGTGTTGCAGAACCTTGCGGACAACGGCATCGACATTGACGAAATCGCGGACGATGCCGGCATCAGCACCTCGGATGTCGACGCACTCGGGCACGACGACCTTGCGACCCTGACGCAGTATGTCGCACAGAACCATCCGGAAGTCTTGCAAAATGTTTCGGATCGGTATCCGGCGGCGCAGGGTCTCCTTGGCACGCTGACCGGCGGCGACGGCAGCGGGATCGGTGGCTATATCAAGAAGCTGTTCTAAAAAAGAAGGCGTGCCTTCGACGTGTGGCTTGCGCGTCGAAGGCACGCTTATCTTTGTGAGGCGTCCCGGCGACTAAAGAGGTAGTTGCAAAATAAGGCAGCGGTCGCCTCCGGGCGCTACGGCAAGTGCCATGGTAAGTACGGTCAAGCGGCGCTTCATTCCTCTCGTCACTGTCCTCCATCGGTTGAGCTAATAGCATTGCGGTCATTGGTCGAGGTAAGTTCCCGATTGGCCATGTTTGGGTAAACACATTCGGTCTTGGAGGCGCGAATGGTCAAAGTAGCGATTGACAAACTCCCGGTGATGTAATAGAATGTACACTGCCACATTTCACTAAACCTGCAGGGGGCCAGAGATGTTAACCAATACGTACAAAGGCGTGAGCATGCTTGAGACTGGTGGCGGCACTGGAGTGATGATCGAGGAACAACTCATTAGCTCGGTGCAAGGGTATGCCGGTTGGTCGCCGAGGAACGGCGTGCGAATGCACGACCTTGGCGTCTACGACAAGGTAACTGCCGAGTGGATCAAGGCGCGATTGAGGCAGAGGTTCCCTGAAAACAGCGAACCCCTCACTGACTTCGAAGTCGATTTTATCAAGCGCGAAATCGCCGAGGGTACACTCTAGCCGTGATGGGTAGCGCCAGTACTTAAGCCATCCCTCTATATATTTTACACGACAAGAGAGCCCGCCGCACTTTGCGGCGGGCTCTCTTGTTGTTTAATGGCCTCGATGGCGGACGGACTGATTCCTACTTGGCCGCATGGTGCGGATGGGTGGAGTGCGCGGGTGTGGGGTGCGTCTTCACCTGCTCGGTTACGGGTTCCGGCCGGCTATAGCCGCGACCGTAGATGTAGGTGACATCCTTCAGCTTGCTTGTCAATTCCGGACTCAGCGCCGTCTCGTCGTATCGCCAGCCCCAGTTTCCACCGGCCGTGCCCGGGGTGTTCATTCGAGCCTCGGAGCCCAGTCCTAGAACGTCCTGCAGCGGAATGATCGCCATGCTCGCCACCGATCCAAAGGCCAGGCGCAGGAAGTCCCAATGGACGTCCTTACCAGTGCTCCCAGTGTACTCGTGGTACATCGCCTTCTCACCCTCGCTCGCCGCGGAGTACCAGCCCCGGGTGGTGTCGTTGTCGTGGGTGCCGCTGTAGACCACGCAGTTCGACGTGGTGTAGTTGTGCGGAAGATATTCCTGCAGCGGATCGTCGCCAAAGCCGAACTGCAGGATCTTCATTCCGGGGAAGTCGAACTCGTCGCGCAGCGCAAGGACGTCGGCGGTCATCATGCCAAGGTCCTCGGCGATAATCGGCAGGTCACCGAGCGACGCCTTGACGGCGTTGAACAAGTCACGCCCCGGACCCTTTAGCCACTGACCATTGACGGCAGTTTTGTCGGCGGCTGGAATCGCCCAGTAGGCCTCGAAGCCTCGGAAATGGTCGATGCGGATGATGTCGAAAGCGCCCAGTGCGCCCTGGAATCGACGGATCCACCAATCGTAGCCGCGCTTCCCGAGCTCGTCCCACCGGTAAAGCGGGTTGCCCCAGAGCTGACCGGTCGCGCTGAAGTAGTCCGGCGGCACTCCCGCGACAACGATCGGATGCCCCGACTCGTCGAGGTCGAAGATCGACCGGTTCGCCCAAACGTCGTCGGAATCGTAGGCCACAAAGATCGGGACATCGCCAATGACCTTGATGTTCTTTCCGTTCGCATACGCCTTCAGCGCGCGCCATTGGGTGAAAAATTGGTACTGAAGGAAGTTGTGGAACGCAATCCCTGGCGCCACTTTCTCCTTCCACGCCGCCATAGCCGCCGGCTGTCGATCGCGCAGTGCCGGCTCCCACGTGACCCAGGCGGCGCCGCCGTGTCCCTCCTTCGCGGCCATGAAGAGGGCGAAGTCGTCCAGCCAGTCGGCGTTTTCCGTGGTAAACGCCTTAAACGCCTCGCTGCTGTCGCCGCCCTGTGAATAGAAGCGATCGGATGCGGTTCGCAGCAGGGCCATCTTCCACTCGATGACCGGGCCGTAGTCGACTTTGTCGGCCGGGAACTTCGGAGCAGCGGCGAGTTCGCCGCTGGTCAGAAGTCCCTGCTTCGCGAGCAGGTCCGGGCTGATCATGAGCGGATCGCCGGCGAAGGCTGAGAAGCTCTGATACGGTGAGTCGCCAAACCCGGTGTATCCCAGCGGCATTAACTGCCAGAGCGTCTGGCCGGTGCCGGCGAGGAAGTCGACAAATCGAAACGCGACGTTGCCGAGGTCGCCAATGCCATAGGGACCGGGAAACGACGTGGGATGGAGCAAGATACCGCTCGTGCGCGGAAATTTCATGATCAGCCTGCTTTCTATCTCTATGGCAGCCGGCATTGGAATCAATCCGGCCGCGTTGATTCCTTGTTGATAAGTGCGTGGGAAGTCTGGTAGATCGTCGGTCGGCTTGCACGCCGCACACGACGGACAAAGGATAGCATACAACGCTTGAGTTGTAAAGGTCATTTCGTCACGGTATAGTGTGATCTATGTCAACTTCGCTCACTCCGATTCCGCCTTCGCCACCACCGTCGGAAGCCGGCCGGCTGTATATGGAACGCTTCCTCAAGCATGACGAAAAGGCCGCCGAACTCGACCGTCGCGACGACATCGTGGCGATGGTGCGACTTGCGGTCGCGGTCGCGTTTGCCGGGAGTCTTGTCCTTAGATATATGGGATGGACCGGTGGACTGATCGGAGCGGCAATCTGCGCGGTCAGCTTCGTCCTTGTCACTTTGTACCACAGTCGATTGGCGGAGGAGCTCGGCCGGGCCAGGCGCCTTGCGAGCTTCTATCAAGCGGGATTGCGACGGATCAACGGAGGCTGGCAAGGCAAGGGTGTTGCAGGCGACAGGTTCGTCGACCCTGCCCATGTCTACACCGGCGACCTCGACATCTTCGGGCGCGGCTCACTGTTCGAGCTCCTCTGCACCGCGCGAACCCTTTCTGGAGAGGACACGTTGGCGTCGATGCTGTCGACACCGTGCGACAGCGACACGGCCCATCGACGTCAGCGGGCGGTTTCCGAGTTGTCGCCGCGGCTCGACCTGCGCGAGGATCTGGCGATGCTGGGGCAGGATGTCCGCTCGCGCATCCACCCCCGTGGCCTTGCGGCGTGGGGTAATCATCCGCACATGCTGACGTCGACGGCGATGCGCTGGGTGGCCGTGGGCATCACCGCGGCCACCGTTGTTACGGGTATCGGGTGGTTCGGCTTCGGTCTTAGCTACTGGTGGTTCGTTGGCTCGGTCATCGCTGGGAGGATCTACGAACGCTCGATCCAGGCGGAGCTGGTCGAGGTGGTTTCGGCGATCAAGAAGACGTCTCAGGAGTTCGAGTTCCTTGGTTTGATGCTCGCGAGGATCGAGAAAGAAGAGTTTGAGGCAGAGGAATTGTCGGGGCTCAAGCAGGCTCTCGTGCGTGACGGGGAGACGGCGTCGAGACGGATTGCGCGATTGGCAACGCTCGTCGCCTACCTCGACGCGATGCTCAATCAAGTCTTCGCCTTGATGGCGCCACTGTTGCTGTGGACCACGCACTGCGCCTACGCCATAGAAGGATGGCGCGTCAAGAACGGCGCGGATGTCGAGCGCTGGATCGAGATCATCGGTCAACTCGAAGCCTACGCGTCTCTGGGTGGCCATGCCTATGAGCACGCCGAGCGGCCCTATCCGGAAATTGTCGACGCCGGCGAGGAGGCGTACTTCGACGGCGTCCGCATTGGACATCCGCTGATCTCTCCGTCGAAGGTCGTCAAGAACGACATTTGCATCGACGGCGGCAAGCGGCTGTACATTGTCAGCGGCTCGAATATGTCGGGGAAGAGCACACTGCTGCGGACGATCGGCATCAATGCGGTGCTGGCCATGGCGGGCGCGCCCGTCTGCGCGGATCGACTGCGATACCAGCCGCGTGCGATCGGGACGTCGATCACGACCAACGACTCACTGGCCGGCGGGGTGTCGAGGTTCTACGCGGAGATCAAGCGCCTGCACCAGGTGGTGGCGCTGGCGAAGTCGCGCCCCACCCTCTTCCTGCTCGACGAGATCCTCCACGGCACCAATTCGCACGACCGGCGCATCGGCGCGGAGGCGATCCTGAGAACGTTGTCGGCGGCAGGCGCAGTCGGCCTGGCCACAACGCACGATCTCGCCATCTCAAAGATCGTCGACGATGAGGCCCTCGCGGCCGTCAATGTCCATTTCGAGGACCAGATGGTCGACGGCCGAATGTCCTTCGATTATCAGCTGCGCGAAGGCGTTGTCGAGAAGAGCAACGCCCTCGCTTTGATGCGCGCCGTAGGCCTGGAAGTGTGACGATCAGGCAGACTTCTTCAACACTATTTTTTGTGCGTGTCTGCGTGTCGGATATCCGTCGAACATTGGGGCGGCCGATTCGAGAGGTCGAGCCTCTTGAAAAGTTGATTTCTACACGAATTTTCCGGCCGTTTTTTCAAGTTTTTAGATGGGACCGCTTATTTTGATTTCTCCGAATATATGGCGTTGGCGGTTAAATGTTGAACGAACACACGTTCTAATTATACCAGAAAGTATAGGTGAGATAAATAGGCCAGATATCTTTCTGGTGAGTTTCTATACTCCGATGTCAACGATTCGACCGTATTCTCGATAAACAACGTGCGAAGTTCCCTTTGCCCGATCCACTTCTCAATAAATTTACGAGTATGACAGTGGCGGTGTCTGGCAGTGTGACCGATGGGCGCGACTACATATTGGCGGTTGGAGATAGGGTCAATAAAGGCCCTTCGGGCTTGTGATCGACTTACATCCGTTCGTTTTGTACTCGGACTTCGAATCAGGGACGCCAGCGCCGTCCGGTATGATCTGGGAGCACGCATCGTTCGCAGATCGAACCACACCAGTGCAGGTTGAATTGGATGCTATGACAATTCCAGAAGCCGTCAGCGAGCTTCGAGAGCGGGTTGTTTCAGAAGAAGGCGCGTGTGAGGACTCGGAAGTCGTTAAGCGTGCGATGGGAGCAATCGTTCCGATATTGAAGAAGCATTACGGATAGCCCACAGGTATCACGTCGCTCTGTCGCTCTGTCGCTCTGGACGAGGAATCTTGTTCCGCAACTTGGCGCCACTCGGAAGGAAGATCGCCACCGTGCAATTTCGTGGATTCGTCGATTCGTTAAATTTGACCGACCCGCTCGGATGTTGGACTTGAACCAAACACACCGTGTCAGTAGCAGAGCCGTGGGCGGTTCCGGGCATACCCCCACCCGCCGTCGACGGCAGGCCCCCCAGACCCAGACAGCTATCGCCAGCGCCCTTTCGACATCGCAGACTTGCGCGCCCGTCAATTCGCTACCCCTCCTCTTGGAAGCCACGTAATATGTCAGGAGCGGGGCAAGTTCAATCACGGTCGTGCGGAGGGCAGATCGACCACTAACCACAGCGGCCGTGGGTGTCGCCCCGAAAGCAAGCAGGGCTTTCAAGCAGGCGGAACTTTTTGACATTAACCGCCCCGTATGCTATACTGACGCGATGCCACTTTCGACACTTATTCAACTGCATATCCTGCTGGCGATGACGCCGGCGTTGGCTGGTTGGATGCTGGCGTCGCCGTCGCATCCGATGATGGCCCGCGCGCTTGGCGTCACGGTCGTCCAGGTCCGCTACATCGACCCGGAACGGTACGAGCGAAGCGGACAGACGAGGTCGGCGAAGCGTACGGTGTCTGCGTCGATTCAGCGGTTTTGCCGGCTGTTCCTGCAGCGCGTCGCCTGTCGATTTGTCACGCTCCGCCCGGAGCACGTGGTCATCCCGGCGTCGATCGCCATTCCCCCCACTCTCGCCCGCGCGCCTTAGTTTCATTCGCCATCTTCCTGTCCAACTAGCCGCCGATTGACTGGTCAGCGACCTGTCGACTCGATTCGCCCTGCATTTGCATGGGGGCGAGTGCGGATGTTGGGTTGTTCATAGTCTCATCTTTACACTAATATATCGTGCCTGCCACTCTCAGCATGCCATGGAGCGTGCCGCGTGTTCGGCTTGCTTGCCGGAGGTACCGGCGGTTGTGGCGCACGGAGGAAACCAATGCAATTTTTACGCAAGCTATTCGATGGTAACGAGCGCGATATCGCGCGTTACCGAAAGATCGTCGACAAGATCAATGCCCTTGAACCTGCCACGGAGAAACTCACCGACGAGCAGCTTTCCGCGAAGACCGCCGAGTTCAAAAAGCGCGTGGCGGATGCGATTGCCGAAGAGTGCAAGAAGTTCGGCAAGGAGTGGGACGAGCTGGGCCGCGAGGATAAGCGTCGAGTCACGGACGCCGCTCTCGACCCGATGGTGCCGGAGGCCTTTGCCGTGGTTCGCGAGGCCGCGCGGCGCACGCTGAAGATGCGCCCGTTCGACGTCCAGTTGATCGGCGGCATCGTGCTGCATGATGGACGCATCGCGGAGATGAAGACCGGTGAAGGCAAGACGCTCACGGCCACACTTCCCATCTACCTCAACGCACTCACCGGTAAGGGCGTGCACCTGGTCACCGTCAACGACTACCTGTCGAAGGTCGGCGCTGTCACGATGGGGCCGCTCTACCACTTCCTGGGGCTGAGCGTGGGCATCATCCAGGGACAGAGCCCTGAAACCGGCGACGTCGGCGGGACCTATATCTACGATCCCGAGTATCGACACCCGGATCCCCGCTACGACTACGCCCGCCCGGCCGAGAGCCGCCGCGGCGCGTACACCTGCGATATCACGTACGGCACGAACAACGAGTACGGTTTCGACTACCTGCGTGACAACCTCGCCGTTCCGGGACAGGAGCTCAATCAGCCGGAGCTGATTTTCGCCATCGTTGACGAAGTAGACTCGATCCTC
>Ga0070658_10002779_pt1 | contig 14545 bp, 12 predicted proteins | sample KBSC13metaG_FD_64664 | JGI IMG/M metagenome (GOLD analysis project Ga0070658, IMG submission 64664) | Corn rhizosphere microbial communities from Kellogg Biological Station, Michigan, USA - KBS C1-3 metaG | ecosystem: Host-associated > Plants > Roots > Rhizosphere > Soil ...
AGCAAAGATGCCCGGCTGCCCGCCGAGTCGCGGGGAAAAGTGTGGCAGTGCGATCTCACCGCGCTCGGCGTGCAGCACGCCGGGCCATTCCCCGATCGCTTCAACGATGGCGGCGGTCTGCTGCAGCTGTTTGCCAACGACGAATGGCAGCCCCTCTCGCGCTGGCCGAACGAGCACAACGCGCGGATGAAAAGCGTGCTCGACCGCGGCGACGATCCCGGCGCGCCGGGAAAACGGCCCGGCACCTTCGTCTTCGATGGCGACCGGCCCGCGCGCTGGCGTGCCGCGGCCGCGGCGGGCCGGCTCTGGCTGGCGGGATTCTGGCGCGTGGCGTGGGACTGGCAGAGTGTGCGCGTCCAGACGCTTGATTTGCAGGCGGACTCCATCACGCTTGCCGCGCCCGTCGGCGGCGGCATCGGGTCAAAATATGCCGGGCCGCAGGGCGCAGGCACCGAGCCGTGGCGGGCGATCAATCTGGTCGAGGAAATCGACATGCCCGGCGAGTGGGCGGTGGATTTCGACACGCGGACGCTGTTTTTCTGGCCGCCGGGCGACCTCGAAACATCTGACATCACGATTGCGGATTTCGACGGGCCGCTGGTGCGGATAAAAGACACCTCGCGGGTGACACTTCGGGGAATCGTTTTGAAAGGAACACTCGGCAATGCGGTCGAAATCACGGGCGGCAACGAATGCAAAATCGCGGGCTGCACAGTCACGGGCGTCGGTCGCAACGGGGTCGTCGTGAAGGGCGGCAATGCGCACCGCGTCGAGAGTTGCGACCTGCATGACCTCGGCCACGGCGGCATTCTCCTCGGCGGTGGCGACCGCGCGACGCTCGCGCCGGCGGGCCATGTCGCGGACAACAATCACATTCATCACTACGCCTTCGCGAAAAAGGTTTGGTCGCCCGGCATCGGCGTCGGCGCCAACGACGCGGGCTACGCGTGCGGCTGCACCATCACGCACAACCTCATTCACGACGCGCCGCACGCCGCCGTGCTCTACGGTGGCAACGACAACATCTTTGAGTGGAATGAAGTCCACGACTTCCTCGTCGAGAGCGACGATCTCGGCGGCTTCTACACCAACAACAACTGGACGAGCCAAGGCAACGTCGTGCGGCACAACTTCGTGCACCACTCCGCGCACGCACTCGGCGTGTATCTCGATGATGCAGACAGCGGCGACACTATCGAGGGCAACCTGTTTTTCCGCATGGGCACCGGTGCGGCCATCGGCGGCGGACACGACAACATTTTCCGCAACAACGTCGCCATCGAATGCAAGCGCGGCTTCGCCGTGGATGCGCGCGGCGTGCCCCGCCATTACGAAAAGGACACGACGAAACTGCGCGACCTCGCCTCGGTGAAAACGGGCGGGCCGCCGTGGAGCACGCGCTTTCCCTCGCTCGTGAATCTGCTCGCGAACCACCCCGAACTGCCGACCGGTTGCGTCGTTGAGCGCAACGTTTCCGTGGACTGTGAAAAGGACGTGGAGTGGCGCGGCAAGGCTGATGCATTCCGCTTCGTCACGCAGCGCGATAACGCTGCGCTGAGCGCGGGCGATCTCGGCTTTTCCGATGCGGCGCAATTAGATTTCCGCATGGATGCGAAAGCCGATGTCCTTGAAAAAGTGCCCGGCTTCCAGCGCATCCCATTCGAGCAAATCGGCCTCTACGTGAACGATGTGCGCCGCACGCTGCCTCAGCATCGGAGCGGCCACACGACATCCGAGTGGCATCGCGAGCCGAAGTAAATCGCTCATTCAGAATGTCATGCTGCCACGTCTGGACGGATTCCCTGCGGCATGATGACGAACCATTCGTGCCGGGTGCTCCCCTGCTTCTGGAGGAACCGCTCGCCGTCCTCCGGAGCCATCACGCCGGCCATCGCGCGATGTCTGCTGCGTCTTGTGTTTCAGCCAGGTGCCGGGGCCTTGGCCGCTTCGATTCCTGACCGTGCTCTCGCTCGCTCCGTCAATTAACAAACATTCATCACAGATTCATCGTTCCTTAATTCAGCGGCACGACGTTCAGCCGTATGAATGCCTCCCAGATTCTTGCAGGGTTTCGTCGCTCCGCCGCGAGAGGAATCTCTCCGGGATCTCTGGATCGTGCATTTCCGCGCGGGCAGTCGCCCTTCCTGAGAAGGACGAAGGCCTCCGCCACCCTCCTGAGACTGGCAGTGCTGGCCGCGCTCTCGCTTGCGTTCCAATCCATCACTCATGCTGGCAACGGCCAGTGGACCATCACCGGGTGGAACAACCTCGGTATGCACTGCATGGACGACGACTACTCGGTCTTCTCCATTCTCCCTCCCTTCAACACGATCAACGTGCAACTGATGGATGCCCAGGGGCATCTCGTCACCGACCCAACGGGCCTGACGCTGACCTATGAGGCGGTCATGGATCCGCTCGGTTCGATCAACACCAGTTCCGCCGGCAAGACGAACTTCTGGCAGTACGCGCCAACGCTCTTCGGGGCCACTCTCCAGCCCGACCAGGGCCTGGCGGGAAAGAACATGCCCGGGCCGGCAAACACTCCCCAGCCGATGGATTGGGATGCGAACTTCCGCTGGTTCAATGCGACGGGCATCCCGATCACGCCGGTGGATGATCTCAAGATCACGAATACCTATCCGCTGATGCGGCTCTCGGCGAAGAACGCCGCGGGCGCCCTCCTCGCCAAGTTGGATATCGTGCTGCCGGTTTCTTCCGAAGTGGACTGCCGGTCGTGTCACGCACCAGGTTCGAATCCAGCGGCCATGCCGGCCGCAGGTTGGATCAATACGGGCGACAGCAAGCGCGACCACCGATTGAATATCCTTCTCCTGCACGACGAAAAGAATCTCGGTTCGCCGGTTTACCAGCAGGCGCTCCAGGACAAACAGATGCTCAGCACGGGACTGTATCGCACGGTCGTGACACGCGGCACGCCCATCCTCTGCGCGAGTTGTCACGCCTCGGAGGCCCTGGGTACCAACGGCTACGCGGGCGTCAAGCCGCTCACCACTTCGGTTCATGGCTTTCACGCCAATGTCCTCGATCCGAAGACACACCTGCCGCTGGATTCGGCGGCAAACCGCAACTCGTGTTATCAATGCCATCCTGGCTCGACGACCAAATGCCTGCGCGGCGCCATGGGCTCGGCAGTGGCCACCGATGGCACGATGGCGATGCAGTGCCAGAGTTGTCACGGCTCGATGAGCACCGTGGGCGCGATCACCCGCACCGGCTGGCTGGATGAGCCCAACTGCCAGTCCTGTCACACGGGCACGGCGACATCGAACAACGGCAAGATCGTCTATACCTCGGTGTTCGACCAGCCAGGGCACGAGCGCGTGCCGGTCGATCTCACCTTCGCCACGAATCCCAATACGCCGGCGGCTGGCAAATCGCTCTACCGCTTTTCCCAGGGACACGGCGGGCTGCAATGCGAGGCCTGCCACGGCTCGACGCACGCAGAATTTCCCACCGGCACCGCGAATGACAATCTGGCCAGCAAGGAACTCCAGGGACATATCGGCAAACTGGCCGATTGCATGACCTGCCATCTCACAATGCCAAAGACTGTGAATGGCGGCCCGCATGGCCTGCATCCCATCGGGCAGACGTGGACAAATTCCCACGGTGATCTCGCCGAGCACGGAGGCGCGCTCAATTGCCAGAGCTGCCACGGCGCCGATGCCAAGGGGACCCGCCTGTCGCGGGCCCAGGGCGACCGCCTGCTCACACCCGAAAACTCCGGTTCGAAGACCTTTTGGCGCGGCCAGACCATCGGCTGCTACGACTGCCACAATGGGCCGAATGGATCCGATGGCCCTGGCCGCCAGCCACCGGTGGTTCGCAATGGAACGCTGCAGACGAAACGCGATCAGTCGAAATCACTGACCCTCGCCGGAACCGGCGCCCAGACCTGGCGGATCGTCAGCCAGCCGGCACACGGCACGATGGGGCTACAGGGGGCGGTCGCCACCTTCTTCCCGGACCCGGGTTACGTCGGCACCGATACGTTCACGTTTGCCGCCTCGAATGGATACGTGGAATCCAATCTCGGCCTGGGCACCATCCGAGTGGCTGGCTCCGCCGGCACAGTGACGGACGCCGTGCCGCCAACCATCATCCCGCTACTCCCCGCGAATCATACCCGCGTGCGCGGTCCGCAATTCAATGTGACCGGCACCGCTTCCGATAGGAATGGGGTTGCCCTGGTCGAATTCCGCGTCGGCCCCGGTCCGTGGCAACCGGCAACCGGCACCACTGCGTGGACCGCGAACATCACGGGAGCCACCGCAGGCCAACTCATTATCAGCCTTCGCGCAACCGACGTAGCGGGAAATGTGTCCGCGGTCGTCCAGCGCACTTACACAGTTTTCTAACGTCAATGAATTATCCGATGAGCGATGGCTCAACTGGATGAAAGAAATCCTCTGGTGGCGATCGGTCGCCGCGTTGCCCGTGACGACCGTCCATGCGATTCAGCATCGATACTAGTTCCACAGATCGCGAACTCCCTGCGATACGCCCTCCAATCGCAAGGAGTGGATGTTTCCAAGCTCCTTTCGGACGGAACGCAACCCGTGAAGGTGCTCGACGCGCTGTTTGGGATGACGCGGAGAAAGGAGATTTTCGGGGCGTCACGTCCCTCGAACCAGGGGAGCCACGCCATGGCTCCCCTGTTTCGTATTACGAGTCACGGCCGAACCTCGAGGCGCCTGAAGAATGAAGAAAAGTTCATCATAGATTCACGCGATGTTCATCCATCCCGGTGATCTTTTGGGACTTTGATTCCCGGCGTCCTCCGGGGACAATGGATTGATGCGCCTCCTCATAGTCGAAGACGATAAGAAAACCGCCTCCTTTGTTGCCAAGGCACTGAAGGAGGAGGGATTCGCTATCGATTGGATGCGGGATGGCGACGACGCCCTCGCCGCGCTGTCGATCACGCCCTTCGACGCCGTGGTGCTCGACATCATGCTAATCGGCCGGGATGGCCTGAGCGTGCTGAAACAGATGCGGGCCACCGGTAACAAGACGCCGGTGCTGCTGCTCTCGGCACGCGGCGCGCTCAACGAACGGGTGGAGGGCCTGAACGCGGGCGCCGAAGACTACCTACCCAAGCCCTTCGCGTTGGAGGAGCTCATCGCCCGCGTGCGGGCGCTCGTCCGACGCGGCAGCGACGTCACGACGCCCGTCCTGCGTGTCGGAGACCTCACGCTCGACACCGTCACCCACTTCGCGGAACGGGGCAGCCGGAAGATCGAGTTGACGACTCGCGAGTACCGGTTGCTCGAATATCTCATGCGCTCGGCGGGGCGCGTCTGCAGCCGCATGATGATCCTGGAGAAGGTGTGGGATTATCACTTTGATCCCGGCTCGAATCTCGTCGATGTCTATATCGGCAAATTGCGCGAAAAGATCGATGCCGGCTTCGAAGTGAAACTGCTGCACAGCGTCCGCGGCGAGGGTTATGTGATGAAGGAGATGCCGTGACCATTACCAAGCGGATCGGGATCGGCTACCTGATCATGGCCTCGGTTTGTGTGCTCTTGCTGATCTGGCTGTGGCATCACGAATTTGTCGAAGAGCCCGAGGAATTTGCCGCGCTCGGGCTGGGCGACATCCACAAGGACACCGCCGCCGAGGCCTCGACCGTGTGCTTTCTCGGCCTGATCCCCATGCTGCTCGGCCTCGGGTGGTGGTGGACCCGGCGCGTCCTCGCGCCGCTGCGGACTCTCTCCATGCGGGTCGAGAATTTTCGCCCACACAATCTTCAGGAACCACTCCACCGCACCATGAATGGGGACGAGGTGGATAAACTCACGAACGCCTTCAATTCGATGACGGCGCGCCTCGACGAATCGTTCCGCCGCATCCACGAGTTCACCCTTCACGCCTCGCATGAACTCAAGACGCCGCTGACAGTGATGCATGCCCAGTTGGAAATGGCCCTGCGGGAGAGCGCGTCGTCGCCGCCCGAGCAGAGCGCCTGGCTGGAGAGCCAGCTCGATGAAGTGCAACGGCTCACACAGATCGTCGATTCGCTCACGTTGCTAACGAAAGCGGACGCGGGCCTCGTCGAACTCGACCGCCAGACCGTGCACTTGGGCGAACTGGTGGAGGAAGCATTCGAGGATGCCCTCATCCTCGCCCAACCTCACAGCGTGCAGGTGACACTCGGCCCGTGCGAGGATGCCGTGATCACCGGTGATCGCCACCGCCTGCGGCAACTCCTCCTTATCCTCACGGACAATGCGGTGAAGTACAACCATCCCGGAGGGACGATCGAGATTGCACTGGCTCGCGCCGGCGACCATCTGGAGCTGAGGATGACCAACACCGGGAGCGGCCCGGCCCCGAAGACGCTCTCCAATGTCTTCGACCGTTTCGTGCGCGGAGAAAACGCGCGGGGCAAAGTCGAGGGATGCGGCCTCGGCCTTACCATCGCGCAATGGATCGTCCAGGCGCATGGTGGCACCATCCAACTCGTCGCGGAAACCAACGCAGCGACCACCGCGCTGTGCAGGTTTCCAATCCTCGCCAGTGGGACGCCCGGGAGCGAAACGCATCTGGGAATGCATTCGGCAGCCTGAAAGCTGCGGAGCGGTTAAGATGAATATCTACTTGCCGGATTCGGCCTTTCGCGAATTGCGTCGCGATACGTCTTCGCCTCCAGCCTTGCCCGGTGCCCCCGTCGTGGCAAATAATCCGTACTTCGCGCCCAAAGCAGAACAACGACGAATCCGTGACGCATATCGCCAACAGCATGGTCGCCGCGGCATCGGCGGCATTTCCTCCGCGCTCGATCGCCACGATGGCCGCCTTCACTGACTCCTCCCCACCTCCGGCCACCGCACCCCGCTTTCCGCTCGCCTGCCACGTAGATCCACCGGGAGCCAACGGTAATACTGCGCATGCCAAGACTCTTCAAAGCTACCGAAGTGTGAGCGTCGGGCGTCGAGCGCAGGCGGGTATGCCCGATTGTCGACTCGGGCTTGCGAATTCCGAGTTGGGCCGCGGTGGTTGCTGCAGCGCTTGAAATTGCACGGTGGATCGGATGAACCGTCGGTAGGTTTCACGGAGTGACGAGCCACAGTCCCCGCCTGTCACAGAGGTCGACGACCGGCGTGAAAGGGTATCGAATACCGCGATGAAATTACGTGAGGCCAGTCCACAAGCCGCTCCGGTCGCTGACAACTGGGTGGCACGAAGCCACGTGCAGGCCCTCGTCCTGATTGTGGCAACTGCCGTCGGCATCTACGTCTGCTGCCAACTGGTTCTGCCTTTTTTGCCTGCGCTCGTTTGGGCGCTGGCGCTGGCGGTCTTGTTCACTCCGCTCCACCGTCGGCTGGAGTCAAAATTGAAGCACCCCAGCCTGGCGGCTGCGATCACCGTCCTGATCGTGGGTTTGATCGTGGCCGTGCCCGGGATTTTCGTGGGGCAGCGGCTGATCATGGAATCGGCACGGGGCGCGCAAATCGTCCAGGTGAAGGTCGAGTCCGGCGAATGGCGACGAGCGATCGAAGCGCAGCCGCGCCTTGTGCCTCTTGAGACATGGATGGAACAGGAGTTTGACCTGCCGGGCGCCGTGAGGGATCTCGCCTCCTGGCTCACCAAAACCGCGGGATCGATCGTCCGGGGATCGGTCGTCCAGTTACTCGGATTCGCCCTCACCTTCTATCTTCTTTTCTATTTCCTCCGTGACCGTCGCGCGGCCCTCCTCTCGCTGCGATCCATGTCACCTCTTTCCCCTGAGGAAATGGACCGGTTGTTCGCTCGCATCGGCGATACGGTTTTCGCCACAGTTTACGGGACTCTCGCCGTCGCTGCGGTGCAGGGACTGTTGGGCGGCCTGATGTTTTGGTGGCTCGGCTTGCCGACGCCGTTGCTCTGGGGCGTGATCATGGGTCTGCTTGCTGTGGTGCCGGTGCTCGGCGCATTTGTGGTGTGGATTCCGGCAGCCATCTTTCTCTTGCTGGACGGGAGTTGGGGCAAAGCGCTTATTCTCACCGCGTGGGGTGGAGTCGTCGTCGGAGGGATCGACAATTTACTCTATCCGATGCTGGTCGGCGGGCGACTGAAGATGCACACCGTCCTCGCCTTCATCTCTGTGGTCGGCGGACTCATGGTCTTCGGCCCGTCGGGTCTCGTCCTTGGTCCCGTGGCATTAACGATCACCACGGAGATCCTCGCCATCTGGCGCAATCGAAATTCAGCCACAACAGCCGCGCGCGTTGCCGATGAGCAGCTGGCTGATCCTGGAAGTGAGGTTCATGACCCTGCGCCGGTTTGACGGTCTCCACCGTGAGGGAATCCCGCCTACCGATACTGCGAACCACAAGTGATGGAGAATATAGTCGGGAGTTCAATTCTCCCCCCTGGCACTTTCCCTTCATTGCACACGCAACCTCGGGGAAATGGCTATCGCGGCATGATGAAATTCGTCGACACGCTTCGTGTTCGCTTGCCGAATGGAATTGCGGCTCCCAAACGAAACATCGGCGGTGCATCGCCGCGCGAAACTACATCGCGTCGAACCGAGCCCGGGACCGGGCGTCCTCGCGCTCGGCGCGGATCTGCCAGCGCTCCTGCCGGGCGGAGGAGCGGGAGTCGATGCGGTCTTGCCGGTTCTCGACACCCGAGGAGCGGGCGTTCGCAACGGTGGAAGTGGAGCAGCCAGAGAACATGGTGGATGCGCCGAGCAGGGCGACGGTCGCAATGAGACAGGGAATCGCTTTCATGGTGGTGGACGGACGATCAGTGGCGTTTCGCGGCCCGATAACGGGCAAGAAACTCGCGGTAGGCGGCTTCCGGAGAACTGACGCTGCTGGCTTTGGCGATGTATGCCTCCACATCGGCGTCGGTGATCGGCAACTTGCGCACGACCGGCTTGCCGAAAAGGCTGGAGAGCAATTGCATGGCCTCGCCCGCGTTTTCAAAAATGACATCGCCAGCCTCACTGTCGGGCCGCGTGCTGCGCGCCACTTCGTCGATCCATTGCCCGTCCCGCTGGAGATAAAAGAGCCGCGTCTTGGACAAAGGATCATTGGGCGCACAGCCCTCCTGCACGACCACCAGCGGGCTTCTCGCTTCGCTGGCGTCGAGCTTGATCAACCGGCAATCGTTGTAATCATTGGTGAGTGTTCGCTTCGGCGCTGACATGCATCCACCCTAGTGGCTGGCTCCATCGCCAGGTATCGGACCTTGGTCCTACATCGCCAATGCCGGAGCGCTAGCCGCCCAGGGCGATCGTCAGGGCGACGAAGACGGCGCCGAGGACGACCATGACAATCCCGGTTCGGTTCGGGCGGAGGCCCGCGTAGCCGGCGAGCATGCGACCCGCCCCGAACAGCAAGGCGATGGCGATCAGATTCGAGATGTGCAGCGCCAACCGGGCGTCGCGCATGAACATGAATGGCACCACGACGGGTAGCGTGGAAACGAAGACAAGCAGAAACACCGCGAAGCCTCCCCGCCAGTCTTTGCCCGTGAGGCCCGGGTGTCCGGTGGGCGGAGGAATCTCCTTGAGGTGCGCATGGATGCGATTGAAATCGCCGGGCCCCAGGGCCTCTGCGACGACTGGAGGAAGGGAGCCGGCGATGATCTGCCGGGCTTTCTCAGGATTGCCTTCCTGCTGGACCGCACGGAGGAGCAGGGCCAGGTGTCCGTGCTCCGTGAGGCAGGCGATCCAATAAAACGCAGCGTCGATCAAGCCCCACGCGATATTGCACGTGATGGCGCCGATGAACATCGTGCGGACTTCCTCTTGTCCCGCTTTGGCCACGCTGATCGCGCAGGTGAATGACAACACCATGATGAGGCCGAAAACGATCTCGGAAAATCGCTCAAGCGGATCGAGGATGCGGGTGCGAGGGGAACGGGCGCTCATGGTGTTGCCGTGGCGTGGCCTTGGAAGTCATCGATCGCATCCGCGAGCATCGTGAAGCGGTCGATGCGACCGACCTTTTCTTCGACACCTTCCACGCGCAGCATGTCGCGCACTTGCGAGCGTGCCTCCACCATGCGGAAGGCGACGCCGCGCTTGGCAATCTCCGCCTGCAGCGTGAGGAACATGCGCGCTCCCGCCACATCGACCGATGGCGAAGTGGATAAGTCGCAGATGACCGCGCGGATTGGCTCGGGGGCCGCATCGAGCCGCGCGAGCACCGTGTCCAGGACGTGATCGGCGTTGAAATAGACGACCCCCGATTCCACCCGAAAGGCCATGATTCCGGGCGTTGGCTCATTGGTGGAGTGCCGTTCCAGATCCGAATACCGGCGCGTACCGGGGATGCGGCCGAGGAAAGCGACGTGCGGCGTGGAGGTGCGGCGGATGAGCAGGACGATGGAGATTGCCGCGCCGATCAGCACCCCCTGCAACAGGCCGGCCCCCAATACGCCGAACAGCGCCGCCGCGGCGACGAGGAATTCGCTGCGATGGACCTGCCAGAGGCGCTTGAGCACTTTCACCTTCACCAGGCTGGCGACGGCCATGAGGACAATCGCGGCGAGCACCGGCTGCGGCAGGTTGCGCAAGAGGTCGGTGAAAAAGAGCGCGACCACGAGGATGATGCCCGACGCGATCAAGCCGGAGAGCGGCGTTCGCGCGCCACCGCTCTCGTTGACGAGCGATTGCGACATGCCGCCGCTGACCGGAAATCCCTGGCCGAGGCCCGCCGCGAGGTTGGCCCCGGCGAGCGCCAGGAATTCCTGGTTGCTGTCCAGCCGGTAGCCATGCTTCTCGGCAAACATCCGGCCGATCGCCGCGGTCTCGACGGCGCCAAGGAGGAAACACGCCAGAGCCAGCGGCAACAGCTCGCGAACTTCCTCCCAATGAACCCCGGGCAGCGACGGCATCGGCAGCCCGCGCGGCACTTCACCGAGCAATTTCACGCCATGCATGCCGAGATCGATCAATGTGGCGACGGCGATTCCGGCGATGACCACAAAGAGCGCGACTGGCTTGTTGGGCAGCAACTTCTTCCCGAGAAGGAGCATCGCCAGCGCGGCGCAGCCGAGCAGGAGCGAGGTGGGATTCGTCTCGCCAACATGATGCAGGAACACATTCATGCGTTCCCAAAAATCGCCGTGCCCGCCTTTCACCCCGAAGAGCTTCGGCAATTGCGTGCTGGCGAGGTGCAAGGCCACGCCGGCCTTGAAGCCAGTCATCACGCTTTCCGAAATGAAATTCACCGCGGAGCCTGCCCGCGCCAGCCAGGCCGTAAACGCGATCGCCGCCGTGAGGAGGGCCGTGCAGGCCGCCAAGGCGCCAAAGCGCGACGGATCGCCGCCCGCCAGGTTTCCAAGCGACGAGCCAATGAGCAATGAGATCGCCGAGGTCACAGTGATCGCGGTATGCCGGGAGCTGCAAAACAGCCAGAACGCCAGGCCGCCGAACAAACAGGCATAGAGACCTGCCTCCGAGGGCAGGCCCGCCAGCGAGGCATCGCCCAACGCCGCCGGCAGCAGATACGCCGCAAGCGTCACCCCCGCCGCCACATCCCCACGCAACCATGCTCGATCGTAGGTCCGCAGCCACCGGGCCGCGGGAACGATCCCGCGCCAGCGCGAGTTCTCGCTTGCGGCCTGCGCGCTCATTTTGCTCATGCCGGCAGTCTGCTTGCCACGCATCGGCGCCGCCATCGGACCTTGGTCTTATGGTCCTTCAGTACTTCTCCGGCACGAATTTCCGTCCCTTCAACGCGGCTTCGTCATCGTAGGCGTGCTTCATCGAGCGATCGGGCAGCTTCACTTTCTCGCGCGGAAGCTTCTTGTAGGGGATGAGGCCAAGGATGTGATGGAGGCAATTGAGGCGCGCCCGCTTCTTGTCGTCGGAACGCAGGATGTGCCACGGCGCGTGCTTTGTGTCGGTGGCGTCGAGCATCATGTCGCGGGCGCGCGAGTACTCGAACCACTTCGTGCGCGAGGGAAGGTCCATCGGGCTGAGTTTCCACTGGCGCAGCGGATCGTCGATCCGCGCCTCGAAACGGCGCTTCTGCTCCTTGTCGCTGGAATCCAGCCAGATTTTGATGAGTTGGATGCCGCCGTCGACGATATAGCGCTCGATCTCGGGACACAGTTTGAGAAAGCGGGAGTGCTGTTCCTTCGTGCAGAAACCCATGACATACTCCACGCCGGCGCGGTTATACCAACTGCGGTCGAAGATCACGATCTCCCCCGCCGCCGGAAAATGGGCCATGTAACGCTGGATGTACATCTGCGATTTCTCGCGATCGGATGGCGCCGGCAATGCGACGGTACGAAACACGCGGGGGCTGACCCGCTCGGTAAGGGCGCGAATGGTGCCGCCTTTGCCCGCCGCGTCGCGGCCCTCGAAGACAATGATCACGCGCAGGCCCTTGTGTTTGACCCATTCCTGGAGGTGGCAAAGCTCCGCCTGGAGCTTGCGCAGCTCCTTCATGTATTCCTTGTTGTTTAGCTTTTCGGGTTCTGTGTCTTTGGTTTTGTCGTTTTTGCTCATAGGTTTTGCGAGGGGGTGATGCTTCAACGAGTTCACTCCAGCGGGGGTTCCGGAACGAGTGAGCCCAAAGGCATGAATTCGATCCGATAATTTGCGCCCGGATTGCGCGGAGAAGGACCGGCAGCCAGCATCACGCGCTCGGCGGTGATTCCTTCCTCGCGCAGCCACTCGGCCGCAAAGGCACGCCAGTCCTCCGGCTCCTCGGCGAGATCCACCGGATGCACGCCATAAGAAAAGACAAGCCCCTGACAGGCTGCGGAATCCCTGCTCGGCGCCACGATCCAGACCGGTGGTTTCGACCGCGAGATGGACCGCGCCGTCCTGCCAACACGTGTCGGCACCAGCACCACCTCGATCGGCAGCGTTTCCAGCGCGTGTTCCACGAGGGAGGCCATGCGGTCGCCGATCGATGAACCCGGCTGCCGCGCCAGGAGATGCAGCCCCGCCGCGGAAGTGCCGCGGGGTCGATGCGTCTCAGTGAACGCGGCGATCTTCGCGAGCATCGTGACCGCCTCCTCGGGAAACTTGCCCATCGCGGATTCGCCGGAGAGCATCACGGCATCGGTTCCGTCCAGAATCGCGTTGGCCACGTCGGTCGCCTCGGCGCGGGTCGGCAGGCGGCTCGTGACCATGGACTCGAGCATCTGCGTGGCGGTGATGACCGGTTTGCCCGCCAGGTTCGCCTTGGCGATCAACTGTTTCTGCGTGTGTGCAATCTCCTCGATCGGCACTTCTACGCCAAGATCGCCACGGGCAACCATGATGCCGTCCGAGGCGGCAAGGATTTCATCATAGTGCTCGAGCGCGTCCGCGCGCTCGACCTTCGCGATGATGAAGGGCACGCGCCCGATCTTCGTCGCGGCGGCGCGCACGGCCTCGATATCTCCCGCCCGCTCGACGAATGACTGGCTCACCGCGTCCACGCCGGCATTCAGCGCAAACTCCAGGCAGTCGCGATCGTGCCCGGTGAACGCGCCAATGCCGAGGTTGATGCCCGGCAGATTCAGCCCTTTGCGCGAACGCAGCTCGCCGCCGACCGCGACCGTGCATTCCACATCATTGCCCAAGACGCGCTCGACAACGAGTTGCACGAGACCGTCGTTCAGAAAGAGCCGGTTGCCCGGTTTCACGACGCGCGGCAGCGGCTCGAAACTCATCGAGACGCGCTGCGCGTCCCCGACGATGTCTTCACTGGTGAGCGTGAAGCGGTCGCCCGGCGAGAGATGAATCGGCTCCGGGGCGATCTTGCCGAGGCGCATCTTCGGCCCCGGCAAATCGGCCATGATGGCCACGCGCCGGCCGGTGGCCTGCGCGGCCTCGCGGATGCGCCGGATGAGTTCCCCGTGCTGGGAGAAATCGCCGTGCGAGAAATTCAGCCGGGCAACATTCAGCCCCGCGCGCATGAGGCGCTGGAGCATCTCCGGCGATTCCGATGCCGGGCCAATGGTGGCGACGATCTTGGTCTTATGGTTGGGAAAAGATGTGTTCATGCAACGTAGCTCTTATCCTGGATTGGAGATGGTTCCACGCCTCACCCATCTTGCGGCGAGGAAAGACACGAGGATGCAGACAATGGCGCCGACAATAATCATGACGACCACCTGCGGATCATCGAAGCTGGTCGACGCGGGAGCCAGGGCGGCTCCGAAGTTGCGCGCCGTGGTGGCGAGGCCGAGAGCACCGCGCTCCTGCGCCCCCGTGCCACCAAGCAGCCAGCCGCCCCAAAAGAGACCCACAAAAAAGAGGAGCGTGGCGAGGATGGCGCCGCTGCCAATCACGCCCAGGAGGACGCGAACGTTGAGTGCCAGAAGCAGGACGACGAGCAGCAGCAAGCTCGCGCTGCCGATCCTGGCCAGCACCGGGGCGGCACGCCCGGCAACGGTGGCCCATGCGCGCTTCATCCCCATCCCGGCAACGAACGGCAGAACGATGAAGAGGATGAGTGGGCGGGCGATGGTCCAGGGGTTCGCCTGCAAGCCAGGGATCATCAGCGGAAGTGCAAACGGGAGAAAGAGGATGGTCCCGAACGTCAGCAAGCTCATCAAGGCGGCGGCCAGAGCC
>Ga0070658_10002784_pt1 | contig 14531 bp, 14 predicted proteins | sample KBSC13metaG_FD_64664 | JGI IMG/M metagenome (GOLD analysis project Ga0070658, IMG submission 64664) | Corn rhizosphere microbial communities from Kellogg Biological Station, Michigan, USA - KBS C1-3 metaG | ecosystem: Host-associated > Plants > Roots > Rhizosphere > Soil ...
CTGAAGGCAGCGTTCGCGGGCGAGAGCCAGGCCAACCGCCGCTATCTGTACTTCGCACAGAAGGCCGACGTCGAAGGCTTCAACGATGTCGCCGTCGTCTTCCGCTCGACGGCCGAAGGCGAGACCGGCCACGCGCACGGCCATCTCGAGTTCCTCGAGGTCAGCGGCGATCCGGCGACCGGCCTGCCGATCGGCCCGACCGACAACAACCTCAAGGCCGCGATCGCCGGCGAGACGCACGAGTACACCGACATGTACCCGGGCATGGCCCGCACCGCGCGCCAGGAAGGCTTCGGCGAAATCGCCGACTGGTTCGAGACGCTGGCGAAGGCGGAGAAGAGCCACGCCGGCCGCTTCCAGAAGGCCCTCGACACGATGGCCTAAGGCCCCGCAGGCTTGCCGAAGGGGACCCGCGAGGGTCCCCTTTTTCGTCCGACCAACAGCACTGAAGCGGATCGATCATGCGCGAAGGCAGTCTCGAGGCCCCCGTTCGGTTTCCCCTCGGCTGGCAGGAGCCCTGGTTCTGGGACGAAGCCGCGCTCGAAAAGGAAATGGAGCGCGTCTTCGACATCTGTCACGGCTGCCGCCGCTGCTTCAACCTGTGCGATTCCTTTCCGCGGCTGTTCGACATGATCGACAACAGCCCGAGCGGCGAGCTCGACGGCGTGCCGAAGGAGAAATTCGCCGAGGTCGAGGAAGCCTGCACGCTGTGCGACATGTGCTTCATGACCAAGTGCCCCTATGTGCCGCCGCACGCCTGGGCGCTCGACTTCCCCCACCTCATGCTGCGCCACCGCGCGGTCAGGGCGCGCAAGAACGGCATTGGCTTCGTCGAGGGCCAGCTTGCCGACACCGACAAATCCGGCCGCCTCGGCACCTTCGTGGCGCCGCTGATGAACTGGGCGACCGACGAGCGCAACACGCCGGTGCGCCGCACGCTGGAGAAGGTCACCGGCATCCATCATGGCGCGCGCCTGCCGAAGCAGGCTGGCGAGACGTTCGAGCTCCGCGCGCTGCGCGAGGGCGCGACGCTGAACGAGGCGGCGCCCGCCTTCGGCAAGCGCAAGGCGGTGCTCTACGCCACCTGCTTCGTGAACTTCCACGCCACCGAGATCGGCGCGGCCACGCGCGCGGTGCTGGCGCACAACGGCATCGAGACCGAAGTCCTGCATCCGGCCTGCTGCGGCATGCCCCGGCTCGAGCTCGGCGACATCGATGCGGTCGCGGCCGCGGCGCGCAAGGTCTCGGACGAGCTGCTGCCGTGGGTCGACAAGGGCTACGACATCGTGGCGCTGACGCCGTCGTGCGCGCTGATGCTGAAGTTCGAGTGGCCGCTGATCCTGCCCCGGGATCCGGCGATCGACCGGCTGGCGCAGGCGACGTTCGACCTGTCGGAGTACGTCGTCGACGTCGCCAGGAAGCACGGCCTGGCCGAGGGGCTGGAGCCGGTCGAGGGCGGCATCTCCATGCACCTGGCCTGCCACGCGCGCGCCCAGAACATGGGCCCGAAGGCGGCCGAGATGCTGCGCCTGATCCCCAAGACCCGCGTCGCCGTGATCGAGCGCTGCAGCGGCCATGGCGGCATCTGGGGCGCCCGCACCGGGAACTTCGACATCGCCGTCAAGGTCGGCAAGCCGGCCGCGCAGGCGGCCCTGAAGAACGACACCGCGCATGTCGCGTCGGAATGCCCGCTGGCCGCCGATCACCTCATGCAGGTGATGGAGATGGAAGCGGGAGAGACCAGGCCCAAGCCGTTCCGCGCCGAGCATCCGATTGAAATTCTCGCGCGCGCCTACGGGCTGACGAAGGAGTGACCGCGATGACACCGCGCAAGATCGAGTCGTCGGCGATCGTGCCGCTGGCGCAGTATGCCGCCCAACGCGCCGACCGCCGCAAGCAGATGAGCGAGATCAAGAAGGCCCGCCGGCTCGAGGTCGGGCCGTTCGCGACCTTCTACTTCGAGTCCTACGCCACCATGCTGCACCAGGTGCAGGAGATGCTGTTCATCGAGAAGGGCGGTGCCGCGCAGCTGCCCGACGAACTGGCGGCCTACAATCCGCTGATCCCGCAGGGCGCCGAGCTGGTGGCCACGGTGATGTTCGAGATCGACGACCCCGTGCGCCGCGCCCGCGCGCTGGGCACGCTGGGCGGCATCGAGCACAAGGCCTTCATCAAGGTCGGCGGCGAGACCGTGCGCGGCGTGGCCGAGGGCGACCAGGAGCGCTCGCGCGAGGACGGCAAGGCCTCGTCCGTGCAGTTCATGCGCTTTCCCTTCACCGCGGCCCAGATCGCGGCCTTCAAGGGCGGCAAGGACGATGTCGTGGTGGGCTTCGACCATCCCAACTATGGCCACATGGCCACCATGCCCGCCGCCGTGCGCCAGGCCCTGTCGGCCGATTTCGACTGAGACGCCGCTATTGCCGGAAGCGCGGGCCGAAGGTCAGCGTGAAGGTGGCGGACTCGCCGGGAAGGTCGGCCGGCAAGGGCGGGAAGGGTGCGACCGTCTGGAACGCCGTGATCAGGCCCCGATCGAGCGACTGCTTGCCGCTCGACTTCACGATCGAGATTCCCAGGAGACGGCCGTTACGGGCGATGGTGAAGCGCGCCACGACATAGTCGTTGGCCGTCGTGCCGATCAGTTCGGCCTGATAGCGGCTCACCTGGGCGGCAACGCGTTGCAGGTAGGAATCGGCCGCCGTGTTCTGCGCGTAGGTGTCGGCCGGATTGACGAACGTCGAGCGCGGCGGCTCGTTCGGGCGCTGCGACGGCGTGTTGCGCGGCAGATGCGACAGCGGTGACGGCGCGAGCGGCTGCGGCGCCGGCCGCGGCCGTGGCGGCTCCGGCCTGGCCTCGAGCTTGGGCTGAGGTTGAGGCTGAGGCTGAGGCTTGGGTTCGGGCTTGGGTTCCGGCTTGGGCTGGGGCGGCGAGAATTGCGGCATGTCGCGCGACGTCACCGGCGGCGGCGGCGCCTCGATCGGCGGCAGTTCCTTTTCGAGCGCCGGCGGCGGGGGCGGCGGAGGGGTCGGTTCGGCCGGACGGGCCGTCGCCTGTTGCGGCGGCGGTGGCGGCTGGGCCGGTTCCTCCTTGGGAGCGGGCTTCTCGGACTTCTGCGAGGGCAGCTCGCGCGTCGTCTCTCCGCGCTCCATCGGCGGCGCCGTGCTCTTGGGACCGATGGGGCCGGGCGGCACCAGGCCGGGCAGGGACGGCGGCACCGGTTGAGCCTTCGGCGGCGGGGGCGGCGGCGGCTTGGGCGCCTCGGGCATGGGCTCGGGCGGCGGCGGCGCCTCCATCGTCACCTCGATCGGCGCCTCGGTGGTGTCGACGGGATGATGGACGGGCGCCCAGAAGATCAGCAGCGCCACGGCGATATGCAGCAGCAGCGCCAGCCCCGCCGCCGGCGGGGACATGTGCTCGTTCTTCAGGAAAGCGGCGCTGACGGCGTGGACCACGGTGACCCTTCTACGTCCCGCTCGACGGAGGGGCTAGTTTATCGGCTCGGACTTGTAGACGCCCCAGATCTCGGCGCGCTCGACCCAGCCGCTGATCCCCCCGGCGGTCACCCGGCACCAGTCGCCCTGGCACGAGCGGATCTCGCCCATCACCTCGGGCTCGAGCTTGGCCACGACCTCGGCCGAGAGGGCAGGCGTGCGGAACACCTTGGTCTCCTTGGCGGTGGCGACGAAGCCGCGCTTGCCGGTCAGCAGGCCCTGGTAGACCCAGCCGCTGGCGCCCTGCCAATCGCGGATTTTCCGCCAGTTCTCGTACTCTGCGACGATTTCGACCGGCATCAGCTTGCGCTTGAACACCCAGTCGATGGGATAGCGCGGGCCCGGGCCGCTGCGGACATTGACCTGGTCGGACTTCAGCGAGGCAAAACGGGGAATAGGCAGCCCCGACCCCCTGTGGATCGGGGGTTCGGCGGCAAGGGCGATGCCGCCCGCCAGCAGAAAAGCCAGCAAGCCAGCCAGGAACGCTCGAATGCGCATGCGTCGGCAATATTACCCTAAAACTGCGCGGCAGACGACAAGCACATGAAACAACCGGCTTTTTCGCCGCAAACGCTTCCCGCGGGCGGGTCGCTGGACAAGGCGGCGAGGGAATTGCTAATCGGACTGTACATGCCGCCAAGCGCCAAGAAAAAACCGTTGGTGATCGTCACCCGGAAACTGCCCGACGCGATCGAAACGCGGCTCATGGAACTGTTCGACGCCCGGCTCAACGCCGACGACAAGGCGCTGACCCAGGCCCAGCTGGTCGAGGCGGTGAAGACGGCCGACGTGCTGGTGCCCACCGTCACCGACCGCATCGACAGCCGCGTGCTGGCCCAGGCCGGGCCGCGGCTGAAGCTGATCGCGTCCTTCGGCACCGGCGTCGACCACATCGATCTCGACACCGCGCGCCAGCGCGGCATCACCGTCACCAACACGCCGGGCGTGCTGACCGAGGACACCGCCGACATGTCGATGGCGCTGGTGCTCGCCACCGCCCGCCGCATGGGCGCGGGCGAGCGGCTGGTGCGCGCCGGCAAATGGACCGGCTGGAGCCCGACCTCGATGCTGGGCGCGCGCGTGCAGGGCAAGCGCATGGGCATCGTCGGCATGGGCCGCATCGGCCGGGCCCTGGCCCAGCGCGCCAGGGGCTTCGGCCTGGCCATCCACTATCACAACCGCAAGCGCGTCCACGCCGAGATCGAGCGCGAGCTCGACGCCACCTACTGGGAGAGCCTCGACCAGATGCTGGCGCGCATGGACATCGTCTCGGTCAACTGCCCGCACACGCCGGCAACCTATCACCTGCTGTCGGCGCGGCGGCTCAAGCTGATGAAGCCCAGCGCCATCATCGTCAATACCGCGCGTGGCGAGGTGATCGACGAGAACGCCATGGTGCGCATGCTCAAGGCCGGCGACCTCGCCGGTGCCGGCCTCGACGTGTTCGAGCACGAGCCGCAGATCAACCCGAAGTTCCTCGAGCTCGACAACGTCGTGCTGCTGCCGCACATGGGCTCGGCCACGCTCGAGGGCCGCATCGAGATGGGCGAGAAGGTCCTGATCAACATCAAGACCTGGGCCGACGGCCACAAGCCGCCGGATCGAGTCCTCGCCACCATGTTTTGATTTTCCGCACTTCGGGCACCTGCTTCAGCCCGGTATGCTCCGACCCGGGCATGCTCTTGGCAGCTGGTCACAGAACTCTCTGATCTCTCAATCTCTCAATTTCATCCAGGTCATACTTTCGATCAGGCTTCAGCCGTGAGCACACGGCGGTTTCACCTGCCCGAATTGCGGAAAGTCAGCCTTCGCGCGTCGGCAGGGTGCGGGCGGGGGCGAAGATGTCGGCGAAGACGTCGCGGGTGCAGCGGCCGACCTGGGCGCCGATCAGGATGGTGAGCGAGGTCCAGTACATCCACACCATGATGGCGGCGAAGCCCGCGGTGGCGCCGAACGCCGAGGTGAGGTTGGTGACCTCGAAGTAGTAGACCAGCGCGCGATTGCCGGCGGCGAACAGCAGGGAATTCACCGCGCCGCTGATCAGCGCGAACTTCCACGGCACGTAGGTCGCGGGCAGCCACTTGTAGATGACGGTGAAGAACAGCGTCAGGATGCCGTAGTGGGCGAAGCCCGAGATCGCCGGGCCGATCCACTCGCCCAGGATCGGGAACGCCTCGAGCGCGCCGGCGTAGGCCGAGAGGGCGACCGAGGTCACGATGACGGCGATCAGCAGCAGGCCGAGCGCCATCATCAGCACCAGCGCCAGCGCGCGCGACTTCAGGCTGGCGAGCACGGGATGGATCTTGCGCGTGATGGCGCCGCGCCAGATCACGTTGATGCTGTCGTCGAGCTCCACGAACACGCGGCTGCCGGTGTAGAGCAGCACGCCCGCGCCGATGAGCGCGGCGATGCCGCCGCCGCGGAACAGGTCCTCCGAGGCATAGCGCTGGATGCCCCTCAGGTGCTCGGGGGCCACGATGGTGGAGAGCGCGTCGAAGATCGCCTTCTGGGCGATCATCTTGCCGACGAACGGCTCGGCGATCGCGATCGAGAAGATCATGATCGGGCCGAGCGCGAACATGGTGTAGAACGCCATCGCCGCCGCCGAGGTCGACAGGCGGTTGTCGAAGAAGCCGTAGAACGACTCGAGCGCGATCTTCCAGAGGTTCGCGAGCAGCTGCGGCAAACGACGTCTCCGCTCAGAGCGCCCGAAGGCCTGCCAGCGCCAGCATCACCGACGCCACCGCCGTGACGACCGTGGTCACGACCGACCCGGCGACCCGGCCCGACGGCACGACGCCCAGCATGCCGCCGGCGTGCGCCAGGCGGCCGAGCGTGAATACGATCGCCAGGATGGCGACGATCCGGTCGCCCGAGGGGCCGTGCAGCAGGTAGATCAGGAGCAGGACCAGCGGCGCCCATTCGATCAAATTGCCGTGGGCGCGGATCGCCGCCTCCACGTCCTTGTGGCCTCCGTTCCCGAGGGAAATCCCCCGCCCCCGGCGCAGCCGGGAGATGTTGGTGGCCAGAACGAGCGTCAGCAGGCCCAGGACGCCGGCGCAGATGAAAAAGACAGCCATTCCCGGGTCTCCTCCCCCTCGATTCGCGGGCAGTGTATGGCCATATTGGTGCAACACCAAAGTTTGGAGGCATGCCATGTGGCAGATGCTGCGCAAGAAAGCCGAAATGCCGACCGCCGACGGGGCGCTGCCCGGCCGCGCTTCCCCGGCCTTCGCCGTGCCGGCCGAGCATTTCGTGAACCACAACCGCATCACCGCGCCGTTTCCCGCCGGCCTCGAGCAGGCGATGTTCGGGCTGGGCTGCTTCTGGGGCGCCGAGCGCATGTTCTGGAAAGTGCCGGGGATCTACTCGACCGCCGTGGGCTATGCCGCCGGCCTGACACCCAACCCGACCTACGAGGAAGTCTGCTCGGGCTACACCGGCCACAACGAGGTGGTGATGGTGTGGTTCGACCCGAAGAAGACGTCCTACGAGGCGCTGCTCAAGGTCTTCTGGGAGGGCCACGACCCGACGCAGGGCATGCGCCAGGGCAACGACGTCGGCACGCAGTACCGCTCGGGCATCTACGCCTTCTCGCCCGAGCAGAAGGCCAGGGCCGAGGCCTCGCGCGCGGTGTTCCAGAAGGAACTGGCGAAGAACCGCATGGGCGAGATCACCACCGAGATCGTCGACGCGCCGGCCTTCTACTACGCCGAGGACTATCACCAGCAGTACCTGGCCAAGAACCCCAGCGGCTACTGCGGCCTGGGCGGCACCGGCGTGAGCTGCCCGATCGGACTGGGCGTCGCGGCCGAATAGACTGCGCTAGCCACCGCGCTTCAGCGCGTCGGCCATCTTCTCGGCGATCATGACCGTCGTGAAGTGGGTGTTGGCGCGCACGACGGTCGGCATGATCGACGCGTCGATGACCCTCAGCCCTGTCGTGCCGATCACGCGGCATTCGGGATCGACCACCGAGTGCGGATCGTCGGCCGCGCCCATGCGGCAGGTGCCGCTGGCGTGCTGGGCGTCCGAGCACTCCGCGAACATCCAGCCGTCGAGCTCCTGCGGCGTGAACGGCTCGTCGATCGAGCGGCCGGTGCCGCCGTATTCGGTGCGGGTCGAGATCGCCTGCACGGCGGGATGACGGCAGATGTCGATCATGCGCAGCACGCCGTCGCGCAGCCGGACCAGATCGCTGTCGTGGCTCAGCATGCGCTCGTCGACCTGCGGGTCGATGGCGGCGTCGCGCGCGGCAAGGCGCACCGTGCCCTCGCTGAGCGCCTGGAAGGCGGAGACGGCCATGCGGGCGCGCGCCGTGCCGCCGTCCTCCGCCGGCCGCAGATTGCCCGCGATCATGATCATGTCGTTCTGGCCTGCGCCCGCCAGCCTCGAGGAATAGCGCACGCAGCAGTTGGTGTGGCGATGGGCGAGCGTGCTCACCTCGGCCTCGGGCTTGAGTGCGAGCAGCAGGCTCAGGATCGGATGGTCGAGCAGGTGCCGGCCCACCGGCCGGTCGGCCACGACGGTGATGCCCAACGGCTTCAGCCAGGCGGCGGGGCCGATGCCCGAGCGCTGCAGCACGGCCGGTGAATGGATCGCGCCGGCGCACAGCAGCACCTCGCGCCGCGCCCGCACATTGCGCACTTCGCCGGCGATGCGGACGCTGACGCCGTTGGCATGGGCGCGATTGCCCTCGAATGACAGGGTGTCGACGATCGCCTGGCCCACGATCGTGAGGTTGGCGCGGCCGCGCGCCGGCTCGAGATAGCCGTCATTGGTCGAGATGCGCAGGCCATTGCGGCTGTTGATGGCATAGGGCGAGGCGCCGGTGCCCTCCGGCGCGTTGTGGTCCTCGCACCAGCCGTAGCCCAGGCCGATCGCGGCATCCTTCATCGCGCGGTCGGCGAAGCCCCAGGCCTCGACCGGCGCGCGATAGACCGGGATCGGGCCGCCGTCGCCGTGCCAGGGCTTGTCGCCGAAGTTCACGTCGGTCTCGAGCTTGCGGAAGTACGGCAGGACCTCGTCCCAACCCCAGCCGCGCGCGCCCAGCGCCACCCAGTCGGCGAAGTCGTCGGGAATGCCGCGGATGGCGATCTGGCCGTTGATGGTCGAGCTGCCGCCGATCGCCCGGCCGCGCCACAGCAGCTTCGGCTCCTGCCGCTCGGTGCGCCGCGCCAGGAGTTTGGGATAGCGGTAGTTGTCGTCGCCGATGGCGCGCAGCGGATTGGGGATGCGGATGTGCTCGGGCGTCTCGGCGGTGCGGAAGTCGCGACCGGCCTCGAGCAGCAGGACGCGGATCGCCGGATCCTCGCTCAGCCGCGCCGCCAGCACCGCGCCCGCCGAGCCGCCGCCGATGATGACGTAGTCGTAGTCCTCGTCCATCAGATCGCCTTCCGCAGCGCCTCGACGAAGCGGTCGAGCTCGGCCTCGGTGTTGTAGACGTGCACGGAGGCGCGCATCACGTTCAGCAGGCCGCGGCCCTTGAGGTCGAGGCGCGAGGAGAACTGGGTCGACACCGAGACGTTGATCTTCTGGGCCCGCAGCGCCGTCTTGATCCCGGGATGGTCCTTGCCGGCTACCGCGAAGGTCACGATCGCGCCCTGCGTCTCGCCGAGGTCGGTGAGGGCTACGCCCTTCACCGTACGCAGGCGCGCGCGCAGCCCGTCGGCCAGCACTTTCAAGCGTGCCCAGATCGCCTCGATACCCAGTTCGTTCACCTGGTCGACGGCGGCCTTCAGTCCCAGCACGCCGGCGAAGTAGCGCTCCCAGTTCTCGAAGCGGAGCGCGTTGTCGAAGGTGGTGTACTCGTTGTCGCCGGTCCATTTGGCGGCGTGGTTGTCGAGGAAGATCGGTTCGATCCCCGCCGTGGTCTTCTGCCGGGCGTAGAGGAAGCCGGTGCCGCGCGGTCCGCGCAGGTACTTGCGTCCCGTGGCCGACAGGAAGTCGCAGCCGAGCCTGTTCACGTCGACGGGGAGCTGGCCCACCGACTGGCAGGCGTCGAGCAGGTAGGGCACGCCCGCCGCGTTGGCGATCCGGCCCACGGCTTCCGCCGGCTGCACCAGCCCGCCCTGGGTCGGGACGTGCGAGATCGAGATCAGCCTGGTGCGCTTGTCGATCGCGCGCTCGAGCGCGGCGACGTCGATCTGGCCATGGTTGTCGTCAGGCACGACGACGAGTTCGGCGCCGGTCTTCCTGGCCACCTGCAGGTAGGAGATGTAGTTCGACGAATACTCGCTGACGCAGGTCAGGATGCGGTCGCCCGGCTTGAAGGCAAGCGAATAGAAGGCGAGATCCCAGGCGCGGGTGGCGTTCTCGACGAAGGCGATCTCGCCCGCGTCGGCGCCGATCAGCGTGGCGACCGAGGGGTAGAAGCCATCCAGCTCGTCGCGCTTGAGGTCCGCGGCCTCGTAGCCGCCGATCTCGGCCTCGAGCTTGAGATGGTCGATCGTGGCATCGAGGGTGCGCCGGCTGGGCAGCGACGAGCCCGCGGCGTTGAGATGGAGGACATGGGCGCAGCCGGGTGTCTCGGCGCGCAGACGGGCCAAGTCGAGGGGGGCAAGATCGCGGCTCACGTTCGTCGGGCTCCTGCGCTAGACTCCGGACATGTCGTTGGCTGACAGCCTGTTTCGCTTTCGCGCTCCCAGCCCTAAAGCCATGCCCGCGCCGGAGCAACTGACCATTGCTCATGCGGGCGATACCCTGCCGGTGACCTTCATCCGCAGCGCCCGCGCGCGCCGCGCCTCGTTGCGCGTCGATGTCGCGCGCCGGCGCATCGTGCTGACCGCGCCGCTGCGCATGGCCCGCGACACGGCGGTGGGCTTCGCCCGGCAACAGGCCGGCTGGATCGCCGCCCGCCTGAAGCGCCTGCCGGCCCGGCAGCCGTTCGTCGACGGCGCCGACGTGCCGCTATTCGGCACGCCCTATCGTGTGCGCCACCGTGCCGACGCGCGCGGCACGGTCTGGATCGACGGCACCGAGATCCATGTGGCCGGCCGCGCCGAGCATCTGCCGCGCCGCCTGCGCGACTGGCTGACGGCGGAGGTCCGCCGGCGTCTTGTGCCGCTGGTCGAGGCGAAGGCGGCGCGCGTGGAAAAGTCGGTGAAGCGCATCACCGTGCGCGACACGCGCTCGCGCTGGGGCAGTTGCGGCCCGGACGGCGCCTTGTCGTTCTCGTGGCGGCTGGTGTTCGCGCCGCCCGAGGTGGTCGACTACCTGGTGGCGCACGAGGTGGCGCACCTGGTGCACATGAATCACGGGCCGCGCTTCTGGGCGCTGGCCGAGCGGCTGTGCGACGGGCCAATGGAAGCGCCGCAGGCCTGGCTGAAGGCCAACGGCGAGGCGCTGCTGCAGTACGGCGCCTGAAGATCATCGATAGCGGAGACGGGAGCATATGATGGCGGCACGGCTGACGATCCTGAACGGCCCCAACCTCAACCTGCTGGGCGTGCGCGAGCCGCACATCTACGGCTCGACCACGCTCGAGGCGGTGAAGGCGAGCTGCGAGGAATTCGCCCGCTTCGCCGGCTGCGCGCTGGCCTTCCACCAGTCCAACCACGAGGGCGTGCTGGTCGATCTCATCCAGGCGGCGCGCAAGGACTCCGATGCGCTGATCTTCAATCCCGCCGGCTACTCCTTCACCTCGGTGGCGCTGTTCGACGTGCTGAAGACCTACGAGGGCCCGATCATCGAGATCCACGTCTCCAACATCCATGCGCGCGACGAGATGCACCGGCATTCCAAACTGTCGGCGGCGGTGAAGGCGGTGATCTGCGGCCTCGGCCCCTACGGCTACATCGTGGCCATGCAGGCCGCGTTGCAGGCCCTGGGCAAGCTGCCGGCCAGCCTGCCGGCGCCGATGGTGGTCGGCCCGACGTAACTCAGCCGAAGCGGCCCGGGTCGCAGCCTTCGAGGCCGGCGGGCAGGGCCTCGCCCTCCATCTGGCGCGCGATCAGCCGGCCGGTCACGGTCGCCAGGGTGAGGCCGAGGTGCTGGTGGCCGTAGCCGCAGTAGACGTTGGCCAGACGCGGCGCGCGGCCGATGGCGGGCCGGTAGTCGGGCAGGGTCGGGCGCTCGCCGATCCAGCGGCTGATCTCGGGCCCGCCGACGCCGGGGAAGATATCCTTCAGGTGCCGGGCCAGCAGGTCGGCGCGATGCCACGACGGTGGCTGGTGCGGCGCCGCCAGCTCGACAGTGCCGGCGATGCGCAGGCCCTCGTTCATCGGCGTGAAGAACAGGCCGCGCTCGGGCGGGCTGACCGGCAGGTCGAACTTCATGTTGTCGGGCGCCAGCATCACGTGATAGCCGCGCTCGGCGACCAGCGGCGCGTTGAAGCCCAGCAGGCGCGTGAGCTCGCCCGACGCCCGGCCGGCGGCGATCACCACGGCCTTGGCCGGCAGGTCGGAGTCGGTGAGCCTGACGCTCGTCACCCGGTCGCCCTCGCGCCCGAAGCCGCGCACGCGGCCGCGCACCACGGTGCCGCCCTCGGCCACGAAGCGCTCGGCCAGGGTGGTGACCACGCGGTGTGGATCGACCGTGTGCGTGTTGTGGGGATAGTGGATGCCGCGCACGATCGTCTGGCTGAGGCCGGGCGCCAGCTCGCGCGCGCGATTGCCGTCGACGATCTCGAACTCGGTGCCCTTGCCCTGCTGCAGGCCGCGCATCTCGTCGGTGTCGGCGAACGCCTGCTCGCTCTCGTAGACGTAGAGGCAGCCTCTGGTGCGGAACAATTCACCGAGGCCGGAGGCCTGGATCTCGGCCTTCCACGCCAGATCGGCTTCGATCATCAGCGGCTTGAAGCAGGCCTTGCCCTTCTCGACCTCGGCCGGATTCAGCGCCGCCAGCGCGAAGCGCGCCATCCACGGCAGCAGCGCGGGAATGCTGGGGCGGTGCAAGGTGAGCGGACCGTCGCGGTCCATCAGCATCTTCGGCACCTTCTTCAGCGTCGCCGGCCGCGCCATCGGGATCAGGCTGTCGACCGACAGATAGCCGGCATTGCCGTAGGAGGTGGCCATCCCGGGCTCGGCGCTGTCGAGCAGGGTGACCGCGTGGCCCGCTCTCTGCAGGGCGCGTGCGGTGGCGGCGCCGACGATTCCGGCGCCGACGACGATGACGGGGGCCGCTGTGCTCGTATCCGTGGTCATGGGGGCGAGGTTAGCATGCCGATTGATTTGTCACCCTGAATGACTATCTACCGTGCCATGTCCTCTTCCGAAAATTCACCCTCTCCCGGCTGGCACGCCACGACCATTCTGTCCGTCCGCAAGGGCGGCCAGGTCGTGATGGCGGGCGATGGCCAGGTCTCCATGGGCCAGACGATCGTCAAGGCCAACGCCCGAAAAGTGCGCCGCATCGGCAACGGCCAGATCGTCGCTGGTTTCGCCGGGGCCACGGCCGACGCCTTCACCCTGTTCGAGCGCCTCGAGGCCAAGCTCGAGCGCAGCCCCGGCCAGCTCCTGCGCGCCTGCATCGAGCTCGCCAAGGACTGGCGCACCGACCGTTACCTGCGCCGGCTCGAGGCGATGATGGCGGTGGCCGACAAGGACGTCTCCCTTCTGCTCAGCGGCTCGGGCGACGTGCTGGAGCCCGAAGGCGGCATCATCGCCATCGGCTCGGGCGGCAACTACGCGCTGTCGGCGGCGCGCGCGCTGATCGACGTCGATGGCATGGATGCCGAGACGATCGCCCGCAAGGCGATGAAGATCGCGTCCGAGATCTGCGTCTACACCAACGGCAATCTGGTCATCGAGAAACTATGAGCAACGAATTTTCCCCGCGCGAGATCGTCTCCGAACTCGACAAGCATATCGTCGGCCAGAACGATGCCAAGCGCGCCGTGGCCGTCGCGCTGCGCAACCGCTGGCGCCGCCTGCAGCTGCCGGAGTCGCTGCGTGAAGAGGTGCTGCCCAAGAACATCCTGATGATCGGCCCGACGGGCTGCGGCAAGACCGAGATCGCCCGCCGCCTGGCCAAGCTCGCCAACGCGCCGTTCCTCAAGGTCGAGGCCACCAAGTTCACCGAAGTGGGCTACGTCGGCCGCGACGTCGAGCAGATCGCGCGCGACCTGATGGAAGTGGCGCTCGAAATGGCGCGCGAGCAGCTGCGCAAGGACGTCAAGGCCAAGGCCGAGATGGCGGCCGAGGACCGCGTGATCGAGGCGCTGTGCGGCGCCAACGCCAGCGAGGAGACGAAGCTGCGCTTCCGCCACAAGCTGCGCGACGGCGAGCTCAACGACCGCGAGATCGAGGTCGAGGTCGCCGACACCGGCGCGCCGATGCAGTTCGAGGTCCCCGGCCAGCCCGGCGCGTCGGTCGGCATGATCAACATCGGCGACATGCTGGGCAAGGCGTTCGGTGGGCGCACCAAGAAGCGCAAGATGACGGTGGCGCAGAGCCACGAGGTCCTGCTCAAGGAAGAGAGCGACAAGCTGCTCGACCAGGAGCGCGTGGTCCGCGAGGCCCGCGAGATGGTCGAGCAGAACGGCATCGTCTTCATCGACGAGATCGACAAGATCACCGCGCGCAGCGAGAATCGCGGCGGCGGCGACGTCAGCCGCGAGGGCGTCCAGCGCGACCTGCTGCCGCTGATCGAGGGCACGACGGTTAACACAAAACATGGTCCGGTGAAGACCGACCATGTCCTGTTCATCTGCTCCGGCGCCTTCCACCTCGCCAAGCCGTCGGACATGCTGCCCGAGCTGCAGGGCCGCCTGCCGATCCGGGTCAGCCTGTCGTCGCTCGGCCAGGAGGATTTCCGCCGCATCCTGACCGAGCCCGAGGCCAGCCTGGTGACGCAGTACAAGGCGCTGCTGGCCACCGAGAAGGTCGGCCTCACGTTCACCGACGACGCGATCGACGAGCTGGCGCGGCTGTCGGCCGAGATCAACGAGACGGTCGAGAACATCGGCGCGCGGCGGCTGCACACGGTGATGGAGAAGCTGCTCGAGGAGATCAGCTTCACCGCCTCCGACAAACCCGGCACCAAGGTCGACATCGACGCCGCCTACGTGCGCGCCCACGTGAGCGAGCTGGCCAAGAACGCCGA
>Ga0070658_10002786_pt1 | contig 14525 bp, 11 predicted proteins | sample KBSC13metaG_FD_64664 | JGI IMG/M metagenome (GOLD analysis project Ga0070658, IMG submission 64664) | Corn rhizosphere microbial communities from Kellogg Biological Station, Michigan, USA - KBS C1-3 metaG | ecosystem: Host-associated > Plants > Roots > Rhizosphere > Soil ...
AGCAACGCTCTCGCGATGGCGCGGCCTGGTCGCCCAGTGGGCGCGGTCGCCGGGCGCGCCGATGGCGGTAGACGCCGCTCGCGCTGTGAGCGCAGCGTTCGACGACGACCTCGACACTCCCCTTGCGTTACGAGTACTTCTTGCGCTGGAGACCGCCGAAGCTGTCACCCCCGGTGCAAAATTCGAAACGTTCGCCTTCGCCGATCGGTTCTTCGGCCTCGACCTCGCCCGTGACATCAGATAGGAGAGCCGGCCGTGGCTGACGACCTCGCTGAACTGACCCTTGAACAACTCGGCGCCGAAGAATCGCAATTGCGGTTCGCGAAGTTCGACTACGACGACGCGTGGAGACTTGGCACGATGCTGGTCGAGGCCGGCCGTGCGCGCGCTCTTCCGATCGCGATCGACATCACCCGTGGCGGGCAGCAACTGTTCCATGCGGCGCTGCCCGGGTCGACGCCCGACAACGATGCGTGGATCCAGCGCAAGGTGCGCTCGGTGCTGCGATTCGGCCACAGCTCGATGTACCTGAGCCTGCAACGCAAGCTCGACGGTAAGACGCTCGCGCAGGCCGCGTTCGTCGACGAACGCGAATACGCAGCTGCAGGCGGCTGCTTCCCCGTTCACGTCGACGGATGCGGGATCGTCGGAACGGTGACCGTCTCAGGTTTACCGCAACGTCAGGACCACAAACTGGTGGTCGAGACGATCCGCTCGTTCCTCCGCGGCTAGTGCGTCGGTGTCGGCGTCGCCGACGATGACGAGGCGGACGGCGTTGTCGTCGGCGCAGTACCACAGATGATGACCGGCTCGGGCTGGTACTTCGTGTGCAGTACGCGCTTTTTCACGACCACGCCGTCCTTGGAGAATGTCTGCGTGACGTCGATCTGGAATCCCGGCGCACCTGATGTGGCTTCGCATCCCGGCTTGGGGTTGTACCGGATGCCGGCCGTGGTCGGCGCGTAACGAGCACTCGACGTCGACGTGATGTCGTAGTACTTGGTGCCCCAGAAGGTGACCGTCAACGACGTACCGGTGTACGACGTCTGAATGAGAATGCCCGTGGGGGTGTCGTTCTGGAAAATCATGTTCGGCTGCGGGTACGAAATGGTCGACTCGCGGCCAGCCGGGTACCGGCTGATGTAGTAGCTGTGCGGGTGGTGCTCGATGTCGTTCAGTCCGGCGAAAAACACTGCGTTGTAAAGGGTTGTGGCGAACTGCGAGATGCCACCTCCGACCGAATCGACGTAAAGCCCGTCTTCGATCATCGGTGCCTTCACGAACCCGCGTTTGGTGTCGCGCTCGCCGACGACATCGTTGAGGCTGAACGTCTCACCCGGCTCGATGATGTGGCCGTTCAGAATGTTCGCGATCGTGTGAATGTTCGTCACCCGCGCAGCGCAGCACGGGTGATGGGTGGTAAACGTGCTGACCATTTCTTTGATGCCAAGGGATTGCGCGGCCTGCGTGCTGAAGCTCGGTTGCACGTCGGTGATCGGCACGACTACCCGCCTGGGTGCGCTCTGCGACAGCACACCGGCAATCGCGGTACCCAGCTTTTCGGTGTCGGCCTTCGTACCTGGCAGTGAGGGCACGATGACCGGCGATCCGGATTGCAGGTCGAACGAGGCGTCCTTTCCAGCAGTTTCAAGCGGCTTCAACGCATCGCCGAGACTCGCGGCAATGCCAGGCCCGTCAACCACCGGCACAAGCGTTCCGGATTCTGCCTTGAACGAAAGGTTTTTCGCGATGGTGCCGGGCGCCACATCAACGGTGAAGGAGCCCGCGACGAGAGTGATCGGCGCGGCGACTGCGGGCTTGGCGACGGTCTCGAGCACGTGCTGCACAACAGCCGCCGAGATGGTCGGATCGACTTGCGTAGTAGGTAATTCGATCGGTGCCGTCGATGAGAGATACGCCTCACGCAACACGGTAATCGCCTTGTTCTTGTCGATGCCCTGGCCTTTCACGGGCGCTACCGCGACTGGAGTGACACCGTCGAACCTGATCGAGCCGTCACGGCCGCCGCCGTCGATCGACGAATCGAGCGTGTCGATCTCGGCCGCGAGTTTGGTGACGTCGACCGAAGTCGCCGGGGCGATTTGGCGATGCCCGAACAGGGATCGCAGCAAATCGAGCGGGTTGGCACTGCGTCGTCCGGCATTGTCGATTGTGGCCAGGTAGTCGACGGTCAGGCCCGCGCGCACCGGATCGATGCTGCCTGGGTGGCCCGCAACCACAACACTGATCGGCGAGGTTGCCTTCGACGCCAGCTTCGCCTGCAGTTTTGCTTGTGCCGAAGCAGGTGACAGACCGCCGATCTCGATGCCGGCGACGGAGGTATTGCGCGGCACGCCGCTGCCCGCGAGTGCGTACGCGACTGCGTACAGGCCGCCGGCAACAACGACGGCAACAACGACGCCAAGAAGCACACGGCGGTGGGCATGGTTTGCGGCATGGCGATGGCCGGATGAGGAGCCGGATCGTGTCGCATGCTTTGCAGTGTCGGGCACGACGGACTGACTCCAGAACAGGCGAGAGGCGGTGCCGTCAATAGTAGGCGATGGTTCAGCTGAACGCGCAGAACTCGTTGCCCTCTGGGTCAGACATCACATGCCAGCCGACGTCGGCGTCGGGCTCGCGCACCACAGTCGCACCAATGGCGACGAGCTGGCCAACGTCGAGCACGGTGACGTCGGGGTGAATGCGGTTCTTGACTGTTTTCGGTTCGGGCACCGGCACGAAATCCATCGTCAGGATCGGCATACCCTCGACGTCCTGCACTGTCGAGTAACCGTCGTCGTGATTGACCACCGTCGCGCCGAAAGCCTCGCCCCACCAATGCGCGAGCGCCCGCGGGTCGGCGCAATCGACCACCAGACCGTGCAGCCGTTCGGCCGGCACCTCGTCACGAAGGAAGGCGCAGAACTCGCCGCCTTCGGGATCGGCCATCACGGTCCACCGATCGCTCACCTCATTATCGATGACCCGTGCACCGAACTCGATCAACTCGGCAAGCGTTGCGGCATAAATATCGAGATGCACCCGGTGCTTGACCGTTTTCGGTTCAGGAACTTCGTTGATCCACACCGTGTGTTGCGGTGTGGGCCCGAGCAGGCGCGCGCCGACGCCGGTCGCCGGGTCGGCCGGCTCGAATGTGCGCCCGAGCACCGCAGCCCAAAACGGCCCGAGCACATTGGGCGCAACCGCATCAAGACACAGGTCCTTGAACGTCGCCGTCGCCATGACGCTCCGCCTACTCTGCCAGCTATGTCGGCTCCGCCTACTCTGCCCGCTCTGTCGGCTCCGCCTACTCTGCCAGCTTCCGGTAGTGCCCCTCGACATACAGCAGCGGACGACGGCCGGCCGGATCGGCCGACACTCCGACCACTTCGCCGACGACGATGTCATGGTCACCGCCGTCATGCACGCTCCACGTGCGGCACTCGATGACGGCGGTGGCGATGTCGAGTACCGGCATACCGGTGACAGCACCGGGGTGGTGCGCATGGTCGGCGAACTGACCCTTGGTCGGTCGACCTTTCTCAGCGAACCAGCGCGACACCGACTCGGCGTCTTCGGGCAACACCGAGATCGTCCATACACCGCTGGCCAGCACGGCCTCGTGAAAGCGGGTGATCTTTTCGACGCACACGAGTACCAGCAGCGGATCAAGCGAAACCGACGTGAACGCGCTCACCGTCATGGCGTAGTCGACGCCGCGGTCAGACGTTGCCGCGACGGCGATCCCGGTGGCGAAGCGCCCGCACACCCGGCGGAAATCGTCGCGGCTGACGGCTCCTGCCGCCGACGCGTCGACTGAGCCGGCAGGCTCGACAGGTTCGATGCGTTCGACGGCCACTCACCGAGCCTAACGGCCAGTCACGCGTCGAGGTTTGGTCGCGGGCCGATCAGGCGGTACGCGCGCCGGCCAGCCGGGCGTTGTCGATCACGATCGCGGCAGGGTCTTCGACCAGCTTCAACGTGCCGAGCGCCGTCTCTGAGAACACGTTCTTCGCCGCACTCGACAGCGCCAGCACTCCGACCACCCGACCACCGTGGCCGCGCAGCGGCATCGACAAGAACGTGGCCATCCGGCCTTCGTCCTCGGCGCCGAGGTTGCCCTCAGGGTCGGCGAGCCGAAGGTCGAGGTCGGCGACGTTCAGCGACGAACCGGTCGCCGCGTCGAGTGCGTCGACCGCCGCCGACAAGAATTCGGCGTAATGCGTCTGCGATGCCTCTCGCGCAATGGCGATGTAGGCCGAACGCTCTTCAAGCAGCAGCACACCGGCGAGGTCGTTGTCGACGAAGCGTTGCAGCACACCGAGAACCTGCGCCACCGTCTGCTCGAAGCCATGGGCGGTCGAGGCGATTGCGGTCACCTCGGCGGCCACGGACGTCTCGAACAGCTTGCGGTCGAGCAGGTCACAAACCCGCGACAGCACGTCGTCCGAATCGAGTTCCAGCGGGTCGGGGCGAAGTGCCGGGCGGCCACCGCGCGCCTCCTCGGCCGCGGCCATCGCTCCGGTCACCGCGGCGACCAGTTCAGGTGCTTCGAAATCCTTGGTGAGGTAACGGTCGGCGCCCGCCTGGGCACCCCAGTAACGGTCACTCGCCGCGTCGAGCGAGGTCAACAAGACGACGGGGATGTCGGAGGTCTGCCAGTCGTCCTTCAGCAACCGCGCTGCGACGTAACCCGACACACGAGGCATCTGGACGTCGAGCACCACGGCGTCCGGCCTGGTGCGAAAGACGGCCTGCACGGCTTCGACGCCGTCCTCGGCTGTGACGACCTCGAACCCCTCGCGGGTCAAGACGCTGGTCACGATCCGACGGAGCGTCGGGCTGTCGTCGGCAATGACAACGGTCGGCATGTGTGAATCTCCCGGCGGCTTCGCGGCTCTACGTTCGGTGGTCCTTACGCTCTTCATCGGCCGGCCGGGCGCGAAACCGTACCCCTAACGGGCCATCAATCCCGAATTCCGCTACCGGCCGACCAGCCGCTTCACGGTTTCGACGAGTTCCGTCTGGTCGAAGTCGCTTTTCAGCAGGTAGGCGCTGGCACCGGCCTCGAGGCCGGCCCGGCGGTCGCCCTCGTCGCCGCGCGAAGTCATGATCACGACCGGCACCTGTTCCCAACCCCGGGTGCGCCTGATCGTGCGGGTCAACGTGAACCCGTCCATGCCTGGCATTTCGACGTCCGACAAGACGAGATCGGCGGGCTCGGAGCGCAACCGCGCGATGCCATCAAGGCCGTCGACCGCGGTCATCACCTCGTAGCCAGCGCTTTCGAGGATGACCCGTTCGAGTTCGCGCACGCCGACCGAGTCTTCGACAACGAGGATGCGCGCCTTGCGGCCGAGCGGCGTCGGTTCATGGTCACCGGCGCCGAGCCCGCCGGGGCCAGTCGCCCCGGCCTGCGCCGTCGTGCCCGACAGCGAGCTGCCCGGCGCCCGGCCCGACGTGACGCCCGCGCCGCGGCGACCGGCGATCTCGCGCAGGTCGATGAGGCAGACCACACTGCCGTCGCCGTCGATGGTCGCGCCGGTCACCAGTGGCAACCGGCCGACGAACGAGCCGAGATCCTTCACCACAAGCTCGAGCTCGCCTTCGAGCCGGTCGACCGACCACGCGATCAGGTCGCTCGCACCGTTGTTGCGGACGACGAGCGCGGCCCGTGGATCGCGAGCACCATGAACGCCGAGCGCATCACCAAGGTCGAGCAGCGGCACCGAAACGCCGTGTCGAATAACGACCGGAACACCGGCGACGTTGTCTACCGGAACGTCACGCAGGCTCAGCGACTCCATGACGCCCGGCACCGGAACCGCGTACCGTTCGTCACCGACGCGCGCAATCAGGCAACGCAGAACACCAAGCGTGATAGGCAACGTCAAGCTGAACTTGGTGCCATGGCCGAGTTCGCTCGAAATGTCGATCGTGCCGCCAAGTTCATCAACAGCAGTCTGGACGACGTCAAGGCCAACACCTCGCCCTGACGTCGACGTCACGGTCGACGCGGTCGAAAAGGCCGGCATGAAAAGCAATTGCAGCAACTGCTCGCCGGCCAACGTGCTGCCTGCGGGCAACACACCCCGTTCGATCGCCGTTGCGCGTACCTTGTCTTCGTCGATGCCGCGGCCGTCGTCCGACACCTCGAGAATTACCGTGCCACCAGCGGATTTTGCCGACACGGTCACCGTTGCGCGCGGCGGTTTTCCAACAGCGACACGCTCGTCAGGGTTTTCGCAACCGTGGTCGACGGCGTTGATGAGCAGGTGCTTGAGTGCATCGGCGACGCCGTCGAGCACCTTCTTGTCGAGTTCGACGTCTTCACCGAGCAGGCTCAGGCCGACGTCTTTTCCGGTCGAGCTGGCAACATCGCGCACCAGCCGCGGAAATGCAGCGACAACACGGCGCACGGGAACCATCGCAAGGCCCATGGCGCCATCGCGCACGACGCCCAACCGGCCGCGCGAATCCTCGACCAGTTCGCGTAATTGGTGGCCCGCTGCCTGCAACTGGTCACTTGCCGCAATAACGCGATGCAGTGCGAGTTCGGCATCGTCGTCCATGGCGACGCCGGTCGCGGCGAGCGCTTCGCGCATCGAGCGTAACCATCGATTCTGCTCGGCAACGAGCCCGATCATTTCGACCGCGTTCTGTTCGACCCGGCGAGTGTCGAGCTCGGCTTCACCGACCACATCGAGCAGGTCATAGACCCGCTGCGACGTAACGCGAACACTGTCGATCGCGCGCTCACCGCGGTCGAGCATGCCAGGCGGCAAGGCAACGTTGGCAACATTCGGCACGTTCGCGGCTACCGGCGGAACGGCCGGCGCACCCGCCGCAGCGGGCGGTGCCGGAACAGCAGAAGCTGCCGAAGCTGGCGGCGGTGCCGGCACGTTCACTGCAGCCGGCGGTACCGGCACGTTCGCCGCAACCGGCGGCGGTGGAATGACAACACCCGACAGCCGAGCGACCGTGCCCCCCTGCGACGTAACAGGTTGCGCCCCCGCGCTATCGGCGGGTGCTTGCGGTGGCGCCATGACGGGCACCGGTTCGGCAAGCCGCGGGATCGTGACCGGCTCATCGCCGTTCAACGCACCCCGCAACGCATCGACGAGCGCGGTCAGGTGCGACGGGTCGATCTGGCCCGGAGCACCGGGAATCGATCGGCCGATGCCGTCAACAGTCGCGAGCAGCAAATCGACGAGGTCGCGCCGCGCGGTGAATCGCCCGTCGCGTACCGCACCGAGCAAATCCTCTGCAGCGTGGGCGGTTTCGAGCACCTGCTGCAAACCCATCATGCGCGCCGAACCCTTGACGGTGTGCGCGTCACGGAACAGTCCTGCGACAAGTTGCTTCGGCGACGGATGCGTCTCCAGTTGAAGCAGTCCCGCACTAAGTGACGCGAGGCGCTCCTCTACTTCAGCGCGAAACGTCGCGAGGAGCTCGGGATCCTCGGCCCAATTGCCCACGTCACGCTCGCCCTACGACACCCTGAACTGGGCGATCGAAGCGCGCAGTTCAGCGGCGAGCATGTTGAGCTGCGCAGCCGACGCAGCAGACTGCTTCGACCCGACGACGTACTGGCGCGACACGTCGGACACCTGCATCATCGCGGTCACGACTTGGTCGGATGCCGACCGCTGTTGCTGCGTGGCAATCGAGATTTCCTTTGCAGCGGTAGTGGTTTCGTCGACCATTCCGGAGATTCGCTCAAGAGCGTCGACCACCCCGCGGGCGAGTTCGGTGCCTTGGTGCACTTCTTTCGCGCCCTCTTCGGTGGCGATGATCGTGGCGTTCGTCTCGGCCTGGATCTCGCTGACGATGCCTTGGATCTGCGCAGCCGATTCCTGCGAACGCTCGGCGAGCTTGCGAACTTCGCTTGCCACAACGGCGAAACCGCGGCCGTGCTCGCCCGCGCGTGCCGCTTCGATCGCCGCGTTCAGTGCGAGCAAGTTGGTCTGGTCGGCGAGGTCGTCGATCACTTCGAGAATGCGACCGATCTCCTGCGATTTCTCACCGAGCGACAACGCGCGGGTGGCAATCGAGTCGACCCGGTGGGCGATGGTGTCCATGGCCGACACCGATGCCGACACTGCCTCTCGGCCTTCTTCGGCGAAGCGCAACGTCTCTGCTGCGTAACGCGCAACGGCCTCCGACGTTTCAGCGATCTGCGCAGCCGTTGCGGCAAGCTCTTCGATCGTCGACGTCGTCTCGGCCACGGCTGACGACTGCTGGGTGGCCGACGCGGCATGTTCTTCAGCAGTGGCAAGCAATTCTCCGGCCGATGCCGAAATGCTCTCGCCACTGCCACGAATCTGGTCGACCAGCGAACGCAGGTTACCGAGCGTGTTGTTGAACGCCGACTGCAATGACGCCAACGTCTCGTCACTATCGGGGACGACGTCACCCCAGCCGTTGGCGTAGTTGGACAGGTCACCGCGAGCGGCGGCGGCCAACGACTCCGATAGCCGGTCGACCTTGACCTTGAGTTCGGCCCGCTCACGGCGGGTCTCGTCGAGCAACGCCTCGCGCTCGGTCCGCGCGGTGTCGAGCAACTCCTGCCGGAGCTGTTCGACTTCTTCGACCTGGTGGGCGCGCTCGGCGTCGGCTTGGCTGGTCAGGTGGTTGATGGAGTTCGCCAGCGAACCGGTGAACCAGACCACGGCTGGCATCGCTGGCAACGCGAGCAGCAACCGCAGCGCGGTGGTCTTGCCGACGTCATGACCGACGGCGGTGGCGACGAACGTCAGCACGCTCGCGGCGAACGCGTATGCGAGCGACTTCCACGGCAGGTCGACGAATGCGGTCGTGAGCAACACCGGCACGTAAAGGATCCACAGCGGGCTCTCGACACCGTGGGCCGCCAGCAACGCTCCGGTGATTCCACCGAGGTAGAGCAGCCGGCCGAAGTCGATGACCGGACCGGTCTTGGTGAGCGCCGGGCCCTCGAGGTCGGTGAGCGAGATCAACGTGACGATGGCCGCACCGAGTGCGGCGACGCCAAGGCCTGCGAGCAGCTTCGGCTGGTTGACGACCAGCGTCTCGGAAAGACGCGGGCCGACGCCGAGGACACCCCCGAACGCGACCGCGAGCATCAGCCACGTGCAGGCCGATGCAACCTGTTGGAGCCGCTTGAAGACGTCCACCAGTCCTCCAAGACTGATACTTCTGCTAAGACAGTTGACCCATCGGGCACTTCAGCCCGGTACTGAAGGCAACAGCGCGATCAGGTCGGGCCCGATCAGCTCGCCGAGCGCCGCGGCGACGGCAACCGGAGCCGCAGGTTGAGCACCGCGATCGGGTCGAGGATCGCGATCGGGCCGGTCGGTTCAGTGAACTGGCCGACGAGAAGCGCGCCGGTTTCGCTGTCGAGAGTCATCGGCGGCGGGTCGATCCGGTCAGCTTCGCAGCTCACGATCCCTTGCACGCCTTCGGTCAGCAGCCCGACCGTGACGCCGTGCCCGGTGAGAACCACCAGCCGGCCAAGCGAGCCGGTGGGTGTCATCGGCGCGTCGAGCAGCGGCCGCACGTCGAGTACGGCCAGGATCCGCCCGCGCCAGTTCGCCACCCCCGCCAGCCACACCGGCGTGCCGGGCACCCGGGTAAGCCTGGGCAGCCGGCCGACTTCGGCCACCGCCGACATACCGAGCGCGTACCGCGCGCCGCCGAGCCGGAGCAGCACGTAACCGTCGGGTTCGGCCCGCACCCCGGCATCAGAGACGTCGAGTCCGGCCAGACCCAGCCCACCAGAAAAGTCGAGCGGCGCGACCACACAATCCTCCGAACGCCGAAACGGAACGCCGCCTCGGTCATCGGCTCGCGGGGCGCCCGGGTGTAGACGTCGTGGCCGACGAGCTGCCTCCCGGCGTCGTCACGACGTGGCGAGCCGCAAACCCCGCCGCGAAGGCGCCGATGAATCCGAGCACGATGAATGCGATCGCGTCGCCGCCCGCGCCCGGCAGCATGATGTCGCCGCCCGGATGCGGCAAGAACAACAGACCCAGAACGGCGAGAAACCAGCCGATACCAGGCAGGAACGCAGCGTCGCGCGACTGCAACGCCCACGCCGCGGCGATGCCCAACACCACGTTCGCGACCAGCGCGGCCAATGCGCCGATCGACAGGTGCACCGCGCCGAGCTCCCACGTGCGGGTGGCCTGCAGGCCGGTGAAGAAGCCGACCACGCAGCCGATGATCACCAGCACGCACAGCGTCACGCGGTGAATCACGGCGAAACGATGGGTCGACACGCGCCGCAGCTTAGCGGCGTCACGATGGCAAAGATCGGACGGCGAAAAGCACGCACACGTCGTCCGCGAAGCCAGCGTCTTCACGTGTCGCGCGGGTCGGCCCCTCCTCCGACCCGCGCGCCCGTGACTACCTGCGCGACGACGACGTGGTTACATCCCTGTCGCACCAGGGATGTTCACGGCTGGGCTATCCGACACCGCATCGGCGTCGCGCAAATCGATAACGGTCGGAGCGGGAGTAACAACCTCGGGAGCAGCAACGACCTCGGGTTCGGCGCCGATCGTCGAAGGCGTGGCGGCGGCGGCGGCTGCGGCGGCTTCGAGCACGTCGGTGATCTCGTGCCCGATCAGCTCGTGCCGCTCGAGCAGGGCATCGCGCAGCGCCTCGACGAGGTGCCGGTTCGATTCGAGCAGCCCCTTGGCCTTCATCTTCTGTTCCTGCAGCAGTTCTTCCACCGCGTCGCGGCCGGCCCGGTCGCCGAGGACCCTGCCGACGATGTTGGTGTCGGAGAAGCCACTGTTCTGAACCGCAGCGTACGAAACAAGAGTGCTGGTCATGCCCGCAGCACCGACCATCTGCGCCGCCACCGCGGTGGCGGTCATCAGGTCACCGGACGGCCCTGTGGTGACGTCGCCGAAGAAAATCTCCTCAGCCGACTGGCCGCCCATCGCAATCTGCATCATCGCCAACAACTGGTTACGAGAACGGAGATAGACGTCTTCGCGGTCTCCGTGGGCGAGCAGGCCGAGCGCGCTGCGGCGCTTGATGATGCTCAATACTTCGAGCCGGCGTTCGGGCGCCACGAGCCAAGCGATTGTCGCGTGGCCGGCCTCATGAGTGGCGATCGTCTTCGCTTCGTGGTCGGTGTAGCGCACCGGCTGGCCAAGCCCGATCTCGCTGTCAAGGCGCGCTTGCTCGACGTCCTGCCAGCACATCGCACGGCGCGAATCCTGCACGGCGTTGATCAGTGCTTCGTCGAACAAGCCTTCGAGCATCGCGGGGCTGTAGTCCTGCGTAACCGCGGCGAGGGCGTCGCGTCGCTCGGGATCGTCGAGCTCGATTGCGTGCGCCTTCCGAGTCAAGAAGTGGTCGATGAGCGCCCGGCGTCCGGCCTTGTCGGGACGATCGAACGTCAGCCGCTGGTCGAACCGGCCGGGTCGCAACAGCGCAGCGTCGAGGGAGTCAGGCCGGTTGGTCGACGCGATCAGCATGATGTTCGACGGTTTCGGCGCGGCCTTCTTCAACTGGTGGCCGGCTGGCATCAGCAAGTTGAACGAATCGACGATCTTGCCGATGAACTTCTCACCCGACGTCGGCTGGTCGAACGACTGCAACTGCACCAGCAGTTCTTGCACTGCCATACCGAGGTCACCGCTGCCGACGAACGGAGTCGTCTGTGTGGCGGCAGAAATGCCGTACGAGTCGGGCCCGATCGACCCGGCCCGCGTTGCCGACAAGCCTTCGAGTCCGCCGCATTGCATCGACCGCAGCGGCGTGCTCGCGCTGAATCCGGTCACGCCGGACCGGGCGCCGGCAAGCGCGTCGAACTCATCGATGAAACCGATCGCGCCGCCTTCCTTGCGGGCCAATTTGCGAAGCGCACGGAAGTACGCGCGCACCTTGCGCTGGGTGGCGCCTTGAAAGCTCGACTGGAACGACGTCGCGGTGGCGAACAGGAAAGGCACGTTCGCCTCGGCTGCGATGGCCTTTGCGGTGTAAGTCTTTCCGGTGCCGGGAGGGCCGTCGAACAGCAGCCCACGGCGCGGCCGCCCACCCATCTCCTGCGAAAAAGCCTTGTGCGAAAGGAAAAGATTCAGTGACCGAACCACTTCGGCCTTGATGACGTCGATACCAACGACATCAGAAAGCCGGACGTCGATTTGCTCGGGCCGCACAACCTGATGCGGCGACTTCCCTATGACGACGATGTAGACGACCATCGCAACCGCGAGCAGGATGAAGAACAAGATCGGTGTGACGAGCAGCCAGTTGATCTCCGGCAGACCGAACACGATCGGGTTGTGGTCGAAGAACCGGTACCAGACCCAGGCCGTAGGCGCTGCGATGACCGCCGCCAACCGCCACAGCCGCCGCCGGCGCAACTGCTCGCGATGCCGACCGACGTCAGCCAACCGCGAGTTGAGCACCGTATCGCCGGAGACGCTCGCAAGTTGATCGAAGGCCCGGGTAGAAGTTGTACCGACGGCTGCCTTTGAGTCGCTCACGAAAATCTCCCCTTGGTTTGCTCAAGTGGGGCGCCGCTCGTGCCGAAGACGTCTGGGACGCCGGGAAGCCCGGGCGATGCTCGATGCCACTGAAGTCTTCCAGTGCTGCACTCTGATCGCTACGTTCAGTAGTCGTCTTCACTCGAACGGCTCAACGTTTCCTGCGCGCGCATAACGCAGTGTGAAGTCTGCGACCTTTCGCTACAGCCCGGCGAAGAGATCCGGCTCCCAGTTCTGCTCACCCGCGCCAGGGCCACGCTTGCCGTCGACCAGCACGTAGTGCTCAAGGCCGAATGCCTTCTGCCCAATGTTGTTCGACAAGGCGAAGAACGGGCCGTCGACCGCAATCTGGGTGGCGTGCGCCCGCATCGCCGCGACCTTGTGGTCGAGGAAATCTCGCGCGTCGACCTGAGTGGTGATGACGTCGTCGGGCTTGGCGAACGGAACGTCTTCAGCGTTCTCGATGCCTTGGAAGAACTCGAAACCGTCGGCCTTCATCGCGTCGATGCTGGCCTGGATCACCGACCGCGGCACCGCCGTCCAGTAGAACTTCTCTACGATCTCGCGGGTCTGTTCGAATGCGCGGGTGGCGACGCGGTGCGCCTGAATGTGGTCTGGGTGGCCGTAACCACCGAAGTCGTCGTAGGTGACCATCACCTGCGGCCGCACCTCGCGGATGACCTCAACCAAGTGCGCGGCCGCCTCATCGAGATCAGCTTTCCAAAAACAACGCGGGTTGTCGTTGGCGGGCGTCTCCATCATCCCGGAGTCGCGGTAACGGCCAGGGCCACCGAGAAAACGATGATCGCGGACGCCGAGCGCCTCGCACGCCTTGTCAAGTTCGTGGATGCGCCACCCGCCCAACTGATCGGCCTGGTCGGCCGCGAGTTGCTCGAAGGCAGGCACCAAGATCTCGCCCTCTTCGCCGAGCGTGCAGGTGACAAGAGTGACGTGGGCACCCTCGGCAGCGTATTTCGCCATCGTGGCGCCGGTGCCGATCGTCTCGTCGTCGGGATGGGCGTGCACCAGGAGCAGGCTTCGGTGCGCCGGATCGTGTCGTTCGCTCATGGAAGATGACCTTATGCGAACCCGCCGACTGGCAGGATCGACGCTGTGACTGACGCTGCGAACACCCCGGATCCGAACCCAGCGACCAACGGTGCAGCCAACGGTGCCGGCCACCTGGCGGCCGATGCTTCGGGCGACGCTGTGACCAACGTGCCGTTTCCGGTGCTTCAGGCTCGTACCGCGCGATTCACGCTGGGCCGACCGCGCGGGTTCACGGTCGCTCCCGATGGCTCGCGCGTCGCCTTCTTGCGCTCGCAGAGCGGCACCGACCGCGTCACCTGCCTGTGGACACTCGACCTCGAGACCGGCGCCGAACGCCTGATCGCTTCGCCGGTGGAGTTGCTGTCGTCGTCCGATGATGCATTGACCGACAGTGAACGTGCGCGACGCGAACGGGCACGCGAGCAGGCAGCCGGCATCGTCACCTACGCCACCGATCGTTCGGTGAGCGTTGCCGCATTTGCGCTGTCGGGCCGGGTTTTTCTGGCCGACCTGTTGTCGGGCGCGGTCGAAGAAGTGCACGTGCGTGGGCCGGTGTTCGACCCGCGTCCCGACCCGGCCGGCCAGCGGATCGCGTATGTGCGGTCGGGAACTTTGCGCGTGGTCGATCGCGACGAGGGGCTTCTCGCCGATACCGAACTCGCCAGCGACGACGATGCGTCATGGGGGGTTGCCGAGTTCGTTGCGGCAGAAGAGATGAATCGGCAACGCGGTTATTGGTGGGCCCCAGACGGCAACGCCTTGCTCGCTTGCCGCGTCGACGAGAATGCAGTGTCACATTGGCATATCGGCGATCCGGCGAATCCTGAGCGACCGCCGACGGCGATCGCGTATCCGGCCGCAGGGACGACCAATGCCGATGTCTCGCTGTGGTTGTTGAGCCTCAAGGGCGCTCGCACGAAGGTCCGCTGGAACAGCACAGACTTCCCCTACCTCGTTTCGGTGACGTGGCGCGCCAAGCACAAACCC
>Ga0070658_10002787_pt1 | contig 14524 bp, 12 predicted proteins | sample KBSC13metaG_FD_64664 | JGI IMG/M metagenome (GOLD analysis project Ga0070658, IMG submission 64664) | Corn rhizosphere microbial communities from Kellogg Biological Station, Michigan, USA - KBS C1-3 metaG | ecosystem: Host-associated > Plants > Roots > Rhizosphere > Soil ...
CCCAGCAAACGTCTCCGCCGCCAACCGCAGTCCTCTGCGCCCTCCGCGTCCTCGATGCAGTTCTCTGCGTAAAGCTGTTGACGTTCCGCCGTCGCAGTGCCGCCGTCGCAGTGCCGCCGTCCCGTCACCCCTCGAACAGCAGTGGCGCCGTCTCCGGCGATTCGTCGAGGGTCTCGAGCAGGGCGCCGAGCCCGCGGCTGATCGCCCGGATGTCGACCGGCTTCATCCTGCCTAACGCATCGAAGAGCCGCTCGCTCGCCGGCGCCGGTGCCCGGCGGAGCGCGGCCAGCCCGCGCGCGGTCGCGGTCAGCTTCACCCGCCGCCCGTCGCCGGCAACGCGGCCGCGTCGCACCCGTCCCGACCGGACGAGCCGGGCGACGACCACCGAGACGGAGCTCTGCGCGGCGCTGGTCCGGTCGGCCAGCTCGTTGATCGTCAGCCCGCCGCTCTCGGCGATCTGGCGGAGGAGGAAGAGCTGCGCGTTCGTGAGCCCGGTGCGGACCTCGACGGCGCGGGCCGATGTCTGGAGCACCGCGACCACCGCCCTGATGCAGCGGATCGCCTTGTCGCGCGCACTGATCCGGCCGCGCTTCCCTCGCGGTCCTGTGGTGTCAGTACCCCGTGGCCGGGGGTTCTTCTCCGATCTTGCGGCCATTGCGCCAGGTGTTCGGGCAGAGTGGATGAGTGTAGATGCTCGCGTGGTCGACGCTCGAATATGTGATGTCGTCGATCGTCATCCCACCCTTCGGATCCAGCCCCGCCATGTGCCGTACGCGCTTGGCGATCTCGTGGTCGGCGCACGGCGTATCGCCGCTGACCCCGAGCCCGCCGACGATCCGCCCATTCCTGTACAGCGGCACCCCGCCGCCGAATGCGATCGCGCCGCCGCAGACGCGTTCGTCGTCCGTCAGGCACGCCGGATCGAACGGCTCCGGCTGCGCCACTCCGTAGAGCGAGTGTCCTGGCTGCACCAGCGTGTACAGTCGCGCCGTCGACAGCGCCAGCGTGTCGGTGCTGAATCCGTTCGCGGTAAACGCCTTTGCCCGCGCGATGTTCCTGCTTCCCGGCCACCGGCCCCCGACCGAGTCCTTCCCGATCACGATCGCGCACACCTTCCCGGCGCGGTTCACCACCGCCGCCCACTCGGCGCGTCCGCCGAACAGTCCGCCCGCTTCTCCCGAATCGGGTGCGGCCCGCACGAGCTTCGTCAGCGCGCCGGCGTCGGGGACCGCCGAGCAGTCGCCGCTCGACGCCCGCTGCGCCGGCGAGTTTCGAGCCGAGTCGGAATCGCCGCCGCGTGCGTTGCATGCGCCGAGCAGCAGTGCCGCGGCCGCGATGCCGGCCCCGATCCCGGCAGCGGCCCTGAGGCGACCAACCCCGCGCAGAGCGTTTCCTCTCCCCCGCATCATGACTCGTCCCCCGGTTGGAGTTCTCACTTGAGCGTTTCGAGATAGGTCGCGACCGCCCGCAGCTCGCGGCCGCTGAACTGGGTCAGCGTCGGCATCTTCGTCCCCGGCTTCAGCGACTGCGCGTTGGCGATCCACGCCTCCATCGTGCCTAACGTGTTTGGAAGCGTCCCGGCCGCGATCGTCAGCCGCGAGCCGACGTGGGTCAGGTCGGGACCGACCTGGCCGCGGGCGTTCGTCCCGCGCACGGTGTGGCACATCGCGCACGGGCCGCCGGTGACGAGCTCCCTGCCTGACGCGGCGAGCGAATCGGCCGGCTCCTTGGCCAGCTGCTGCTGCCCGGCGATCCACGCCGCCCACTGCGCCCTCGGCTCGGCCACCACCGTGAACGCCATGTTCGCATGCTGCTGGCCGCAGAACTCGGCGCACTGGCCGCGATAGGTGCCCGCCTTCTCGGCGTGGATCCGCACCTCGTTCGTGTCCCCCGGGATGAGGTCGAGCTTTCCCTGCAGCCCCGGCACCCAGAAGCTGTGAATGACGTCGCCTGACAGGAGGCGGATGCGCACCGTCTCGCCGACCGGGACGTGCAGCTCGTTCGCGGTCGTGAATCGCCCCGGCAGCGAGGGATCGTCGTAGTCCACCTGCCACCACCATTGACGGCCGGTGACGGTGAACGCGGGCGCGCGCTCGCTCGCCCGCGCCGGGAACCGCCCCATCGCCGCCAGCCCGGCGACGAACACCGCCGCCAGCACGAGCGACGGCATCACCGCGCCACCCCAGACGATGAAGCCGTTCCCGCGACGCGACAGGTCGACCGCGCCCGGATCGCGTGAACGATTGCGCCACATCGCGGCGAGGAAGAGCGCCATCACCGCGACATATACGACCGCCGCCGTCATGATCATGAACCAGGCGAGGCCGCTGATTCGCCGCCCGCCGTCGCCGGCCGCACCGAAGATCGACATCGGCGCGTCGCATCCCGCGCAGGTGACGACCAGCGCCGCCAGCGCCGGGTACGAGCCCGGCCGCCGCCTAACGCGGGGCGTCGGGCTCATACGGCGTCCTCAGCGACTTGATGTACGTGACGATCTTCCAGATCTGGTCGCGCGGCAGCTTCGTCCCCCACGCCGGCATCCCGTGCTGCCGTCCCTCGGTGATCGAGGCGAAGATCGACGCCTCGTCGCCGCCGTAGTACCACGAGCTGTCGCGGAGACTCGGTCCCATCCCGCCGCCGGCATGGTCGCCGTGACATCCCGAGCAGTTGTACCAGTTGAACAGCCGCCGCCCCTCCGCCAGCACGGTGCGGTCGTCGTGATAGGGATTCTCGGCGCGGGCGAGCGTGCGGTCGGGGCCGGGCTGCGGGCCGATGTAGAAGGTGCTCGCCGGCTGCGCGCCGCCGGCGACGTCCGTCCGGTTGTTGCAGGCGACGAGGAGCGCGGTCGCCGACGCGACCACCGTCAGCCACGCCGCGACGCCGATGCGCGCGCGATGCACGCCGCGGTCAGAGGGTGAAGACATAGAGCACTCCTCCGCGGTTCGTCTTCTGCTTCAGGTCCGGAACCGCGCCCGCCACGCCTAACGCTGTGTACGGGTCGTCGGTCGAGATGTCGGGAAAGGCGACCGCGCCCATCCATCCGCCGATCCCGGCGTAGACGGCGATGTATTCCTTCCCATCGACGGAGTAGGCGATCGGGTTGCCGACGATGCCCGACGCGACCTTCGTCTTCCACAGCTCGGCGCAGCTCCGCGCGTCGATCGCCTTGAACCAGCCGTCCATCGTCCCGTAGAAGACCACGTCGCCGGCGGTGGCGAGCACTCCACTCCAGAGCGGAAGATCCTCCTTCACTCCGCACAGCTTCTGCGCCTTGATCGGATCCCAGGCTACGAGCTCGCCGCGATAGCCGCCCGGTCCCGGATACATCTTCACGCTCGCGCCGAGGTACGGCGTGCCGGCGATGTAGTTCGCTTCGACGCCCTCGTAATCCATGCAGACGTTGTGGGCCGGGATGTAGACCAGCCCCGTCCGCGGCGAGAACGCCGACGGCTGCTCGTCCTTCGCTCCGGTCGAGGACGGACAGATGTCGCGCGTCACCACTCCGGCATGGGTGCGCTTCGTCGGATCCTCGAGATGCTTCCCGGTCTTGAGGTCGACAGCCGTCGCCCAGTTCGTCGGCTGGAAGGTGTTCGCCGCCAGCAGCTCGCCCGTCTCGCGATCGAAGGTGTAGGCGAAACCGGTCCGTCCCGGATGCACGAGCAGCTTCCGCGTCTTCCCGTTCACCGGCATGTCGACGAGGATGTTCTCCATGATCTCGTCGTAGTCCCATGCATCGTGGGCGACGAACTGGTACGCCCACTTCGCGTTGCCGGTCTCGGGATCGCGCGCGAAGAGCGTGATCGACCACTTGTTGTCCCCCGGCCGCATGTCGGGATTCCAGACGCCGGGATTTCCCGTCGAGTAGAAGAGCAGCTTCGTCTCGGGATCGTAGGAGATCCATCCCCACGTCGTCCCGCCGCCGAGCTTCCACTGATCGCCCTTCCACGATGTCTCGCCGAGGTTCTTCCCCTGGTCTTTCGGGTAGAAGGCGTGGAAGTCCGGCCCGATCTTCACGTCGGCGTCGGAGCCGGTGGAGTATGCCTTCCACTTCACCGCGCCCGTCTTCAGGTCGAGCGCGGCGATGTATCCGCGGACGCCGAGCTCGCCCCCCGAATTCCCGACGAAGACGTTGTTGCCGACGACCAGCGGTGCGGCGGTGAAGGTCTCGCCGAGGTTGATGTCGCCGACCCTCGTTCGCCACGCCGCCTTTCCCGTCGCCGCATCCACCGCGACCACTTCGGCGTCGAGCAGGCTGTAGATGATCTTCCCGTCGGCGAACACGGCGCCGCGATTGACGATGTCGCAGCAGGCGATGCCGACCGAGCGCGGATCCGGATTCGGCTCGTAGCTCCACTTCGCCGCGCCGCCCGGCTTGGTCAGGTCGATCGCCGTCAGCACGTTCGGAAACGGGGTCACGACGTACATGGTCGTGCCGACCACCAGCGGCTGTCCCTCCATCCCGTTGAGCACCCCGGTCGCCATCGACGTCGCGACCTTGAGCTGCGCGACGTTGGCGGTGTTGATGTCGCCTAACGGGCTGAATCGGCTGTTGACGTAGTCGCGCCCGGGCATCGTCCACTCCCCGGGCTTCGCGCCGTGGTCGGCGCCGGCCGGGATCGCGTCCGGGAACGAGCCCGGGGCGGCCCTGCCTAACGCGTTGTGGACGGAGTCGGCGTGCGGCGCCTCGAGCGCCGCCCGAGCCTCGGCGGTCGTGTCGCGGTGGCCATCGCGCGAGTCGGCGCCCGGTCCCTTCGTCGAGCATCCGGCGACGACCGCGCCGAGCGCCAGCACGATCAGCACCGTCCATCGTCCTCCGTCGAGCTCCCGCATCGCTCCTCCTTCGCTCTCGATCACCGGTGCATGCATCGCCGTCACCGGAGGGTGTACAGGTATGCCGCCATGTCGCGCGCCGCCTGGTCCTCGACGCCGAGGTTCGGCATCGCGGTGTTCGGCTCGATCGACTGCGGATTCTCGATCCAGCGGATCAGGTTCTCGGGTGTGTTCGGCGCCTCGCCCGCGATCATCGACCGCTCGCCGATCCCGGTCAGCGGCGGCCCGACCTGCCCGTGCGCGCCCTGTACCCCGGCGATCGTGTGGCACGACCCGCAGCCGAAGCCGGCCAGCTCCTTCGCGCCGCGTCCGGGGTCGCCGCCGGGCACCTCGATCGCCGGCTCGCGACGGCAGCCGCCTAACGCGAGCGCCGCGACGATCGTCGGAACGAGCAGTCGTCGCGTCATCAGCGCACCTGGTTGCAGGCGTCGAGGAGGAAGGGCGGCACGCTCCAGAAGAGGATGCCGAGTCCGCAGAGGGCGCTGACCATGACGCCGGCGAACGCCATGAACCGCGCCCGCGTCCACTCGGACAGCGGAGCCGCCGGCGCGTCCTCCGGCGTCTCGGCGCTGCTCGCGATCCGCGTCGAATGGTCGTCAGGGGCGCGGCTCCGGTCGAGCGTCCGCCAGCTGGCCAGCGACAGCAGGAGCGCGCCGAGCGACACGAGCGCCATCACGATCGCCAGCGTCGTCAGCACGACGCCCGGACGGACCGCGGCCATCGAGTGCAGCCCGTCCCGCCCGTGCTCGCAGCTCCGCGCGACGATGACGTAGCCGGCCAGCCCCGTCACCGCCCAGGCCAGCGGCGCGGCGACGATCCCGAGCCAGAGCCGCCCCTTCGCGACCGGCGGCGCGGGGGGGTTGGCCGTGCCCGGCGGCACCGCCTCAGTAGAAGCGCGGGGAGACATAGATCGAGAGGACGATCGCGATCCAGACGCAATCGACGAAGTGCCAGTAGAGCGAAGTCGTCCCGACCGCGGTGTGCTCCTCGCCGTCGAAGTGGCCGAGCAGCGCGCGGATGAAGACGAAGCCGAGCATGAGCAGCCCGAAGGCGACGTGCGCGCCATGGAAGCCGGTCGTCGTGTAGAAGATCGACGGGTAGCTGTGCGTCTGCGGCAGGAAATGGCGCAGCTTCTCGTGGTACTCGCGGTACTGGAGCGCCAGGAACGTGAGGCCTAACGCGATGCCGGCCGCCAGCCCGGCGGCGAGCTGGCCGCGCCGCCCGCGCTTGATCCCATGCTCGCCCCACCAGACGGCGACGCTGCTGAGGACGAGCGTCGCGGTCATGATCAGCGGCAGCTTGAGCTCCGGCTTCTCGATCCCCGGCGGGGGCCAGTCCGGGCTCCGCAGCCCGAGGTAGAAGTACGACATGATCAGGTAGGCGAAGAACGCCGCCTCGTTCGCGCAGAACAGCGCCATCGCCCACCAGGCGATGTCCTTGCTCGAGCTGGGCGGCGGCGGGAGCAGCTTGAGCGCCGCCTTGCCGGGGAGCCGGCGGCCCGGGCCGCGCGGCGGGAGGAGGGGGCGCGCCGTCATGCCTCGGTCTCCAGTACCTTGTGTCCCTTCGACGGCCACGCCCACCGCGCCATCGACAGCAGCGACGCGACGAAGCCGGCGACGGCGAGCGCGTCCCAGCGGACGAGCAGCCCGGCGCTGCAGACGAGCAGCGCGACTGCCAGCACCAGCGTCCAGAGGTTGTCCTCCGGCATCTCGATCACGCGCTCGAGCTCCGCGTCGAGCGGCGACGTGCGCGGCGTCAGCCGCCCTTCGTCGTAGGCTGGGCCGGGAGTGATCCCACCGTCCCAGAGCGGCTCGCGGCTGCTGATGATCGGGATGTGGCCGAAGTTGTAATCCTCCGGCGGCGACGACGTCGCCCACTCGAGCGTCCCCGCGCCCCACGGATCGTCGCCGGCCGGCACCCCGTCGTAGCGGCTCGCGATCACGTTCCACAGCGTCAGCGCGATCCCGATCACGAAGATCACCGCCCCGATCGTCGACAGCATGTTCGCCGTCTCCAGCCCGAGCCCGGGCAGGTAGGTGTAGACGCGGCGCGGCATCCCGAGCAGCCCGGACACGTGCATCGGGAAGAAGGCGACGTTGAAGCCGACGAACATCACCCAGAAGCTCGTCCTGCCTAACGTTTCGCCGAGCATCCGCCCGGTGATCTTCGGGTACCAGTAGTAGAGCGCGGCGAAGACCGCGAACGCCGACCCGCCGACGAGGACGTAGTGGAGGTGGGCGACGACGAAGTAGGTGTCGTGCGCCTGGAAGTCGAACGGGACCGCCGCCGTCATCACCCCCGAGATCCCGCCGATCACGAACTGGAAGACGAACGCGATCGCGAACAGCATCGGGGTCCTGAAGACGACCCGCCCGTACCACATCGTCCCGATCCAGGCGAAGATCTGGATCGCGCTCGGGATCGACACCGTCATGCTCGCGCCGCTGAAGAAGCTCATCGACAGCTGCGGCAGCCCGGTCGCGAACATGTGGTGGACCCAGACGCCGAAGCCGACCAGTCCCGTCAGCACGGTCGCCAGCGCGACGAAGTTGTGCCCGACCATCGGCCGCCGCGAGAACGTCGGGATCACCATCGACAGCATCCCCGTCGCCGGGAGGAAGACGATGTACACCCACGGATGGCCGAACACCCAGAAGAGGTGCTGCCAGAGCAGCGGCGTCCCGCCGAGGGCGGCGTCGAAGAAGTGGAATCCCCATCGGCGCTGCAGCTCGAGCAGCACCAGCGCGACGTTCAGCGCCGGCATCGCGAAGACGACCGAGACCGACATCGTCAGCGAGCTCCAGAGGAAGAGCGGCATCCGGTCGATCGACATCCCCGGCGCGCGGAGCTTGAGGATCGTCACGATCGAGTTGATCGCCCCGGCCGTCGTCGACGTGCCGAGGAAGAGCAGCCCGATCGCGTAGAAGTCGATGTTGAGCCCGGGGTCGAAGGTCCGGTCGGTCAGCGGGGTGTAGTTGAACCACCCGCCGTTAGGCGCCTGGCCGGTGAAGAAGCTGGCGTAGAGGAAGATCCCGGCGAGGAGGAAGGCGTAGTACGAGAAGCTGTTCAGCCGCGGGAACGCCAGCTCGCGCGAGCCGATCATCAGCGGCGTCAGGTAGAAGCTGAAGCCGGAGAGCACGGGCTGGATGAAGAGGAACATCATCGTCGTCCCGTGCATCGTGAAGATCTGGTTGTACGCCTCCGGCGAGAGCAGGTGCTGCCCCGGGCGGGCCAGCTGCATCCGCATCAGCGCGGCCTCGAGCCCGCCGAGCACGAAGAAGACGAAGGCGGTGACGATGTAGCGCGTCCCGAGCTTCTTGTGATCGACCGTCGCCAGCCACGCCAGCCAGGTGTGCGGCGTCTCCCACAGCGCCTTGAGGCGCTCGTGGTCCGGCGCCTCGGCGACACGCTCCACGGCAGTGGTCATCCCGGCGGCATCCTCCTGCCTAACGGTCAGGGCACGAGCGCGGCGGCGCGCCGGCCGGGCGCGCCCCCTTCGACGAGCATCGACGGTCGCTGGCATAACGCGTTCCAGCGGAGCGGCGCAGCGCCCGGCACCGGCGCGAACTATATCGACGTATATATAGATTGCGATCGGCCACGGACCGGCGGGGACGACGGATGTTTATGACGCGGGGATGCATGCGTCCCGCCCGGGCGCTGCGTCGGCGCCGCGCACCCGCCGGCCCCCCCGGGTGCCCGGCGCCCCTCGCCACGCCGCCCGCCGCGAGACACCTTTCCCCGATGCAGACTCCCGCCCCCCGCGCCCCCGGCCGGTCGTGGACGGCGGCGCTCGCCGCCGCCCTCGTCTGCGGCTGCGGCGCCCCGCGATCGACGACGCCGGTCGCCAGCCCGGCGCCGGTCGCCGCGACCGCGACGCGCCGCACCATCGCTGCCGCCACCACCGGGATGGAGCGCCGCGACGGCTTCATCCCGCTCTATCTCGATCCCGCCGGGGGGAAGCTCTACCTCGAGCTTCCCGCTGACTCGCTCCGCGCGCTCTTCGTCGCCACCCAACCGACCGGCCTTGGCTCGAACCCGGTCGGGATCGATCGCGGCGGGGACGCCGGCGCACAGGTCGTCCGCTTCGACCGCAGCGGCGATCGCGTCATGGTCGTCTTCGAGAACTGGAGCTACCGCGGCGCGACCGACAATCCCGATCACGCCCGCACCGTCGCCGAAGCGTTTCCGCCGAGCACGGTCGCGTCGCTCCCGGTGATGGCGAGCGAGGGACGGCGCATCCTCGTCGACGCGACAGCCTTCGCGCTCACCGACTGGACCGGCGTCGCGACGACGCTGCAGCAGGGAGAGCAGGGGAGCTACTCCCTCGCCCCCGATCGCTCGAGCATCAACCCCGCGCTCACCCGCAACTTTCCCCGCAACACCGAGATCGATGCCTGGATGACGTGGGCGGCGAGCGGACGCCCCGGTCGCATCGTGTCGCAGATCGTGCCTGACGGTCGCGCGTTCACCCTTCGCCAGCACCTCTCTTTCCTCCCGCTGCCTGACGGCGGCTACGCGCCGCGCGCCCTCGATCCGCGCGTCGGCTTCTTCGGCATCGAGTTCAAGGATTACGCGCAGCCGATCCAGGCGCCGCTCGACCAGCGCTGGATCGCGCGCCACCGTCTGACGCGCACCAACCCCGCCGATCCATCGAGCCCGATCGCGGACCCGATCGTGTACTACATCGACCGCGGGATCCCCGAGCCGATCCGCACCGCCACCCTCGAGGGCGCACGGTGGTGGAGCGACGCCTTCGACCGCGCCGGGTTGAAGGGTGCCTTTCGCGTCGAGCTCCTCCCCGAGGGCGCCGACCCGATGGACGCGCGCTACAACGTCGTCCAGTGGGAGAATCGCAATGAGCGCGGGTGGTCGATCGGCAGCGCGATCACCGATCCGCGCACCGGTGAGATCATCAAGGGGATGGCGCGCCTCGACAGCCACCGTGCGCGCACCGACTACAATCTCTTCGCCGCGCTGATGGGCGCCGACGCCACCCCGGCCGACACCCACTTCGTGCTCGCCCGCGTCAGGCAGGTGACCGCGCACGAGATCGGCCACACGTTAGGCCTGGCGCACAACTACATCGCCTCCACCTACGAGCGCGGCTCGGTGATGGACTATCCGCCGCCGCGCGTCAGGCTCGCCGGCCGCGACAGCATCGACCTCGGTGCCGCCTACGCCGCCGGCCCCGGACCCTACGACGTCTGGGCGATTCACTGGGGCTACGGCATCTTCCCGCCCGGCACCGAGCGCGATTCGCTGCGCGCGATCACCGCCGACGGGCTGGCGAAGGGATACCTCTTCCTCTCCGACGCCGACGCCCGCCCCGAGTACGCCTCCGATCCGCGCACCAACCTCTGGGACGACGCGGCCACCGCCGGCGAATTTCTCCAGCACGAGATGGACGTCAGGCGCGTCGCGATGAGCCGCTTCGGCGAGCGCAACATCCGCCCCGGCGAGCCGGTCGCCCTCCTCCAGGAGCGCTTCGCGCCGCTCTACTTCTTCCACCGCTTCGCGCTCAACTCGCTGTCGAAGACGATCGGCGGCATGGAGTACTCGAACGCGACGCGCGGCGACGCGCTCCAGGCGACGCACCCGATCTCCGGCGCCGCCCAGCGGGCCGCGCTTTCCGCGCTCGCGCGGGCGATGGCGCCGGCCGAGCTGGCGATCCCCGACACGGTGCTCACGCTCCTCGCGCCGCGCCCCTTCTCGTACGGCGGCAGCGTCGAGCTGTTCGGCAGCCGGACACGCCCCGCCTTCGACGAGCTGGGCGCAGCCCGCACCCTCGCCCAGATGATCGTCGACGCCGTCCTCCAGCGCGATCGCGCCGCGCGGCTCGTCCAGCAGGCGATCCACGATCCACGCGCGCTGACGTTAGGCGAGGCGATCGACACCCTCGCCGCGTCGTGGCGCACCGTCACCCGCCAGCCCGACGCGCAGTACTCGGCGCTCGAGCGCGTCGCCCAGCGCGCGCTCGCCGACCGCCTCCTTGCCCTCGCCGCCGACCGCGACGCCTCACCCGAAGCGCGCGCCGGTGCCGAGCTCGCGATCAGGCGGCTCCGCACCACCGCGATCGCGCGCGCCCAGTCGGCCGAGCGCGCGTCGCAGGCCGAGCAGGCGCACTGGCTCGCGATCGCCGGCGACTTCGCGCGCTGGCTCGACCGCCGCGAGCTGCCGCAGCCGACTCCTGCCCTCGTCGCCCCGCCCGGCGACCCGTTCGGGACCGCGCCGTGACCAGCCGCCGCAACGTTAGGCAGGAGACGCGACGTGGGCACGCGTCCGTCTTCGATGGCGACCTGCGCGCCGCGATGCGCGCGCTGCTCGCGGCCGCCGCACTGCTCGTCCCGGCTCTTGCTGCCCGCGCGCAGCAGACGATCGGACCTGTCACGCTCTCGGCCGGACTCGGCGGCGGCTATCAGCCGCGCAGCACCTTCGGCGCGGTCGGCCCGCACCTCTGGGGTGCCGCCGAGACGGTGCTCGACCGGCGCGTCCGTGTCAGGCTCGACGCGGCATTCCACTATTTCGGATTTGCCGGTTCGCACGCCGCACCGTGCCCACTGACCAGCTACTGCGCGCCCGAGCTGACCACGCCTCTCGAGGTCACCGCGATCACCGGGACCATCGTCGGGCGCGACACCACCGGCGTTCGCCGCTGGTACTGGCTGGCCGGACTCGGCACCTACAGCGCGTTAGGCGGCCGCGATGGCAACTCCCGCCTCGGCCTCACCGGCGGCATCGGCCGGGAGCTGGGCGCCAATCGCCAGTATCTCCTCGAGGCGCGAGTCCACCTCCCGTACGACGCGAACAGCTACGACGTCCTCGTTCCGATCACCTTCGGCTGGAACTTCGGTCATTTCGTGCCGTGACGAGCAGCGAGGTCGAGTTCCGGAACGGGCTGAGTGATGGATCGTGTCGCAACCTCGTCGTGCAGTCATCCGTCCAATTCGTGAAGGCGATCAGAGGGCATCTGGCACCCGCTGAGCGGATGCCGTATCGACCCGCAATGTCCGGCGGTCGAGGCATCGTGGGACGACGCGTCAGCGCTGCGTGCGCCTCGTTGCGTGCCCTGCTCGACATCACCGCCCCGGATGCTGAACTGCAATTGCACGGATTTGTGAAGCGATTTCACGGATCGCCCCGAGTGGCGGAGGAGCTCCATGCGCCGAATGAAGCGCTCACGAAAAGATCGTGGGCACGCCAGCTGGGATGATCTCGCCACGCGTGCCCCCAAGCGGTTCAGCCCTGGTGCGCGGCGCTGTCGATGCCGAGGCGCGATCCGTGAAATCCGTGCAATTGTAGTCCACCCTGGTTTGACCCACGAATTCCGCGAAGTGTCGGATCCCGCGCCTGACATTGGCCCCGGACCGCCGCCGCACTCCAGACGGCGATCGGTGCCGGATGATTGGCAATCGCCTCCGTGTAATTCGTGAAATCGCAGTTCAACTGATGTCGCGCAGCACCGGGCAATTGCCGGACGACGCGCGACAATCGTCCGTGCAATGCACATGATCGCACCTGCGTTCGATAGTGTTGTGAACAGCCGAACCGCAATCACACGGGATGTGAACCGCCATTCCACGGATCGAACGTGAACCTCCGATCGCAGCTTCTCATCACCGTCTCGTCGCCGTTGCCAGGCAGTTGATTCCTCGCATCACTCCTCAGTCTTCACCGATGCCTTCCCCTACTCGCCGCGACGCACTCGCGGTCTCGCCGTCCCTCGAGCAGCGCGTCGAGATCGAGACGCCGGAGAACGTCGCGTTCTCCTATACCATCGCCGGGATCGGCTCGCGTGCTGCCGCGGCGATCGTGGACCAGCTCATCATCTGGTTCATCATCGTCGCGATGTTCATCATCTTCGGCATGGCGCTCGGTGCGATGGGGAGCACGGGTGTCGTGGCCGGTATCGAGCGCGCGTTCGGTTCCTGGCTCGCCGCCGGATTGTACCTCGCCGGCTTCGCGCTCTCGTGGGGCTACTTCGTCTTCTTCGAGGCGCTGTCGGACGGGCAGACGCCGGGGAAGAAGATGTTCGGGCTCCGCGTCGTGCAGGACGGCGGATACTCGATCTCGTTCAGCGCGTCGGCGGTCCGCAACCTCGTCCGTGTCCTCGACGCCCAACCGGGGTTCTTCTACTTCGTCGGTATGGCGACCGCGATCTTCTCGCGCACCTCGAAGCGCGTCGGCGACCACGTCGCCGGAACGATCGTCGTCCACGAGCGCATCCCCGAGTTCGCGCCGGCGGTCGCGCCAGCGGTTCGCGGCCAGGGATTGGCCGCGGCAGGCACTGCCGGCGTCGCGGACGTCCCGGCACCGGCGCCGATCGCCAGCGCGCTGCTGACCGAAGACGAATACGCGCTGCTGCAGCGGTTCATGGCGCGCCGCCAGTCGCTCGAGCAGGGGCGGCGCGTCGAGATCACGCGGCAGCTGGTCGCGCGGTTCGGCGACCGGCTGCCTGACGATGGCGGCAGCGACGCCGCCCGCATCCTCCGTCTCTTCCAGGCGGAGCAGGACGCGCGCGCCCGCGGCGTCGCCGCCCGGGGCGAGACCGGCGCCGCGCGCGAGCACCACGCGCTCGTCGCGCGGGCGGCCGGCCGGTGGGGCGAGTTCGCGTCGATGCTGGCGCGGGCGAAGACGGGCGGGCTCCGCGCGCTTCCCGAGAACGAGATCGCCGACTTCGTCGCCCGCTATCGGGAAGCGGCCGCCGACCTCGCGCGCCTCCGCACCGCCAGCCGCGGGCGCGACACCGAGGCCCAGTACTACCTGAGCCGCCTCGTCGCCGCCGGCCACAACCTCCTCTACCGCCGCCGCGAGCTCGCGTTAGGCACGGTCTGGACCTTCCTCACCGTCACGCTCCCCCGCGAGGCACGGCGGTCGTGGCGACCGGTCCTCACCGCCGCGCTCCTCCTCTACGGCCCGGCCGCGATCACCTATGTCGCGGTCCTCCGCGACCCCGACCTCCAGTACGACTTCGAGCCGCCGGGCATGATCGACCGCGTCGAGAACGCGGCGAAGAACGAGGCCCGCGGCCGCGGCTACATCGCCGCCAGCGACGCCCAGCGGCCGATCGTCTCGAGCTTCATCATGGCCAACAACATCAAGGTCACGATCGTCGCCTTCGCCGCCGGCGCGACCGCCGGCATCGGCACCGTGCTCGCCCTCGTCTCCAACGGTATATCGTTAGGCGCGTCGATCGCCATGTACCAGAACTACGGCGTCGCCCGCGTCATCCTCGGCTTCGTCGTCGCCCACGGCGTGCTCGAGCTCCAGGCCATCTGCTTCGCCGCCGGCGGCGGACTCCTCATCGCCTACGCGATCCTCCTCCCGGGCGCGTACACCCGGCGCGAGGCGCTGATCATCCTCGGCCGCCGCGCCGTCCGCCTGGCGACGATCTCGATCATCCTCCTCGTCTTCGCCGGCCTGATCGAAGGACTCTTCTCCGCCGACCCCTACTGGCCCCTCTCCACCCGCGTCACGTTAGGCGCCCTGACCGGTGTCCTGATGATCCTCTGGCTGAGTCGCGGCTGGCACGGCGAAGCCGACCTCCCGTCAGAGGAGAATGCCTACCGGCTCGAGGGGTAAGGGCCAGAACGGCCATGAGAACCCGGAACAGCCATGCGGCATGCGGCAGGATAAAGCCAGAACGGCCATGCGCCATGCGGCAGGCAATGGCCAGAACAGCCATGCCGCATGC
>Ga0070658_10002789_pt1 | contig 14521 bp, 18 predicted proteins | sample KBSC13metaG_FD_64664 | JGI IMG/M metagenome (GOLD analysis project Ga0070658, IMG submission 64664) | Corn rhizosphere microbial communities from Kellogg Biological Station, Michigan, USA - KBS C1-3 metaG | ecosystem: Host-associated > Plants > Roots > Rhizosphere > Soil ...
AAATGCTACTTTACGCCTTAGCTTTAACAAAAGAGATATGAGTACAGCTACCGGAACTGCAATGGTAAATGCAGGATTAACATCGCTCTCAGAGGAAGAAGAATTATTCCGTGCATCGGTCCGTGAATTCGCCGAGGGCGAGGTACGCCCAAAGCTTGAGTCGATGGAGCAGAACTCCAAGCTTGACGCAGATCTGATAAAGCAGTGCTTTGAGCTCGGCCTGATGGCGATCGAGTCGCCTGAGGAGTACGGCGGTGCCGGCTCCACCATCTTTAACGCGATCCTCGCGATCGAGGAATTGGCACGTGTGGACGCCAGCGTATCGGTGTTTGTTGACGTTCACAACACCTTGGTGACGAATGCCTTTATGCGTTGGGCAAGCGATGAGCAAAAGAAGAAGTACCTGCCGCAGCTCGCGAGCGGAAAGGTAGGTGCGTACGCACTCTCGGAGGCCGGCTCGGGCTCGGATGCTTTCGCTCTCAAGACGCGTGCGACCGACGCGGGCGACCATTATGTCCTCAACGGGCAAAAGCTCTGGATCACGAACGGCAACGAGGCCGAGATATTCCTGATCTTCGCGACGATAGATCCGGAAGCCGGTTATCGCGGTATCACGGCATTCATTGTGGAGAAAGGATTCGAAGGGTTTTCTGTCGGTAAAAAGGAAGACAAGCTCGGCATCCGTGCGTCCTCGACCACGGAGCTGATCCTCGACAACTGCAAAGTACCCAAAGAGAATGTCCTCGGCGAGGTCGGCAAAGGTTACAAGGTCTCTATCGAGACACTGAATGAGGGCCGCATCGGTATCGCCGCCCAGATGCTCGGGATCGCACAGGGCGCGTACGAGGCAGCGCTTAAGTACACCGCAGAGCGTGAACAGTTTGGCGGAGCGCTCAACAGCTTTCAGGCCGTGCAATTTCAGCTCGCGGAGATGGCTGTCGAGATCGAGGCGACGCGTTTGCTCGTTTACAACGCCGCACGTCTCAAGGACGCAGGGAAATCGTTCCTCAAAGAGGCGGCGATCGCAAAGCTCTATTCTTCCCGCTGCGCCGAGCGTGTCGCCTCAAAAGCGATCGAGCTCTACGGCGGTTACGGCTATGTAAAGGATTACCCGGTCGAGAAATTCTGGCGTGACTCCAAGATCGGTTCGATCTACGAGGGCACGTCGAACATGCAGCTCCAGACGATCGCGAAACTGATCACTAGCGGAAAGTAGCCAAGTGACCGTTGACGAACAGCTCACATACCTGAAAAAAGGTGTGGTCGACCTCATTCGTGAGGAAGACCTGCGCGCAAAGCTCGTGCGGGCGGAGAAGACCGGCAAACCTCTGCGCGTCAAGCTCGGCGTCGATCCCACGTCGCCCGACATTCATCTCGGGCACACTGTCGTCGTGCGCAAGCTCAAGGCCTTTCAGGACCTCGGGCACACCGTCATTTACCTTATCGGTGATTTCACGGCCATGATCGGTGATCCTTCCGGCAGGAATGTCACGCGTCCGCCGCTGACACGTGAGGAGATCGAGGTAAACGCGAGGACATATCGTGATCAGGTCTTTAAGCTGCTCGACCCGGAGAAGACCGAGGTGCGTTTCAACTCAGAGTGGATGGGCAAATTTGACGCGGCGGACTTTATCCGCCTGGCGGCAAAGACAACGGTCAAGCAGATACTCGAGCGTGACGACTTTGAAAAGCGGATGAACGCACATCAGCCCATCTCGCTTCACGAACTGCTCTATCCACTCGTGCAGGGGTACGACTCCGTAGCCTTGGAGGCGGACGTTGAGCTGGGCGGTACCGATCAGAAGTTTAATCTCCTCTCTGGCCGCAATCTGCAGCGTGAGTATTCACAGGAGCCGCAGGTGATCATCACCACGCCGCTGCTCGAGGGCCTCGACGGCGTGCAAAAGATGTCAAAGTCCTACGGCAACTACATCGGCATCGATGAGCCGCCGCAGGAGATGTTTGGCAAGGTGATGTCCATCTCGGACGAGCTAATGTGGCGGTGGTACGAGCTGCTTACCGATGTGGGGCCGTCTGACATCTCGGATCTCAGATCGCAAATAGAGGACGGGAAGAATCCTCGTGACGTTAAGGTCGCATTAGCCAAACTGATCATCAAAGACTTTCATTCTCAAGCAGATGCTGATGCTGCTGAGGATGAGTTTAACCGCCGGTTCGTCCAGAAAGAGATCCCTGACGAGATCGAGGAAAAGACTGTCGCTGCCGGATCGCACAGCCTGGTAGAGCTCCTCGCGGACACCGGTCTCACCGCCTCCAAGGGCGAGGCCCGACGCCTGATCGAACAGGGCGGAGTGAAGGTCAATGGCGAAAAGGCGACGGCGCCGAATGCAGACATCGACGTCACCAGCGACGGCGTCCTACTTCAGGTCGGCAAACGTAAATTCTTAAAGGTGAGGCCGTGAACCGCCTTTCCCAATATGCCTGACAGCGCCGCAAAACGAGTCCCGCTCCGCGAACGCATTGCCGCGTACCGCGACTCAGACGCGCCGGTAAGGAAGCTTGCTGCAAACGTCTCCAAGGTCGCAAAAACCGCCCTTGACGAGGCCAATACCCTCAAACTCGAACGTGTCGAGATCACTCTCAAGCGGCTGCCGAAGAAGCTGGACGGCTTTCGCATCGTACATCTCAGCGATCTGCACCATAGCCCCCAGACCCCGCTGAAACATATCGAGCGGGCCGTGAGGATAGCAAATCGGCTGCAGGCCGATATGGTTGCGTTGACCGGCGACTATGTCTCGCACGACCCTGAGTACATTCCGCCAGTGGCTGCGGCCGTGGCTAAGCTAAAGTCGCGTTTCGGCACCTTTGCGTGCCTCGGCAATCATGATCATTGGACCGACCCGGAACTGGTCACGCATATGTTTCGCGGCGAAGGTATCAACGTGCTCGTTAACGAGGGCCTCCGGCTCGAGACGCCGAACGGCTCCTTTTGGCTGGCGGGAGTTGATGACCACATGGTCGCAAAAACGGACGTTCCGGCAGCACTTCTGGGTTCGTATCCGGACGAGATGAAGCTGCTCCTGGCCCACAACCCCATCATTTTTCGTGAGGCTGCAAGATATAAGGTCGATCTCACGCTGAGCGGACACACGCACGGCGGCCAGATCCGGCTGCGCAACACAGAGAACAACATCATTCCGCGCAGACGCAAGGCCGGGCTTCATCACCGCTATAACGCACAGGTTTACATCACGCGAGGGATCGGCACGGTAGTGATCCCGGTGCGCTATCAGTGCCCGCCCGAGATCTCGGTGCTTGAACTAAGGTGCGGGGACCACAAATGAGCTCGCCTCTCGCAAATGACGCGCGCCGGGACCGCGTATTTACCTGGGCCAATCTTCTGACCTTTCTCCGCATCGGGCTGATCCCGCTTTTTGCGATCGCACTCGTGTATCAGCACATGGGCTGGGCGCTTACGATCTTTGCCGTGGCGGGTATCTCCGACGGTATCGACGGGACGCTGGCGCGTGTCATGAAGCAGGAATCCGAGCTCGGTACCGTGATCGACCCCATTGCGGACAAACTCCTGATGACCACCGCTTTTATCATGGTGAGCCTGCCGTCGGTCATGGGCACCGCACCTCATCTGCCGGTGCCGTTTTGGGTGACGGCAACGGTGATAGGGCGGGATGTCGCGATCGTGTGCGTCGCCACCTCTATCACCGTTATGACCGGCTTTCGCGGCTTCAAGCCGTCATGGCTGGGCAAGGCGAGCACATTCGTGCAAGTGCTCGGTGTGCTGCTGGTACTCATCGCCGCGGTTTTCCCGCTGAACAATGGTCTGTTCCTCCCGACGACATACGCCGTCGTTGCCGCCTTTGCGATCGCGTCCGGAGTTCACTACATCTACCACGTAGCAAAGCTGATGCGCGATGCGGAGAAGCCTGCCTAGCCGCACCCGCGTGTTAAAATCGTGGTTTAGCATCATCCACGCCAATGCCCAGCTCTATTCAGCCCATCCTTGACAAGGCCCTCGACGGACAACGGCTTACAACCGATGATCTGACCCGCCTGCTCGAGTCACGCGACATCGCCCGTATCGGGGTTGCCGCGGACGAGATCCGGCAGCGGAAGAATGATCCGTCTCTCGTCACCTACATCATCGACCGCAACATCAACTATACGAACGTATGTAACGTCGTGTGCACCTTCTGTGCGTTTTACCGGAGGCCGGGCAAGCCTGACACGTACGTTCACTCGATCGAGGAGATCGAGAAGCGAATAGACGAGACGATCGCACTTGGCGGCACGGGCGTGCTGATGCAGGGAGGGCTGCATCCCGACTTCGGCATTGAATGGTACGAGAACCTGCTGTCCACGCTGCACGCGAGATATCCTAAGTTTCAGCTCCACTGCTTCTCTCCGCCTGAGATCCACAACATACATCTCATCTCCGGCCTCGATTATGAAACGATCCTGAGACGGCTCAAGGCGGCGGGGCTAAATTCGCTCCCGGGCGGAGGCGGAGAGATCCTCGACGACGAGGTCCGCAAGCGTGTCTCGACAAAGTGCACGACCGCCGAGTGGCTCGATGTCATGCGGGCCGTGCACAAGGTTGGCCTGATCTCGACGGCTACGATGATGTTTGGCATAGGCGATCGTGTCGAGCATCGCGTCAGACATCTGGAGCGCGTCCGTCAGGTGCAGGATGAGGCTCTCGCTGCCAAGGCTGATGATCCATCCAGAGGTGAATTTACGGCATTTATCCCGTGGACCTTTCAACGCGAGAACACAGCTTTGGGGCGCAAGATAACCGAGGAGCCGACCGGCATCGACTATCTGCAGATGCTCGCCGTGTCTCGCCTATTCCTGGACAACATTCAGCACATCCAGGCCTCATGGCTGACACAGGGACTGAAGCTGGGCCAGACGGCTCTCCGCTTCGGTGCAGACGATATGGGCTCGATCATGATCGAGGAGAACGTCGTCTCCGCTGCCGGTGCACAGACATGTGCAAATGAGGCTGAGCTCCGCTACCAGATCCGCGAAGCAGGTTATAAACCTCAGCAGCGTGACATTCTCTACAACTACGTCGACCGCGACGCCGTCGTCGAAATGGATACCTCCACCTCAACCCCGCTCAAGAAACTGAGCGTTGCTTTCGCCGATTGAACCCGCCTAAGGCAACTTTTGGCGAAATATCACCGGGTCTTAAATACATCGACCGGCCAGCTGCTTACGCCGTAATCCTCGGTGACGAAGGCCGCGTCGCTGTCGTGCGCGGCAAGCGCGGATGGTTCCTCCCTGGCGGTGGGATCGATCCCGGAGAGACGCCGGAGGAGACGATCCTCCGTGAGGCTCGCGAGGAGATCGCCAGAGAGGTCAGTTTAGGCGAACTGCTTGGTGAGGCTACTCAGTATTTCTCGGTAGGCGAGGAGCACCGGCGGCTGTACGCCACTTTTTATACGGCGACACTCGGCGCGCTCGTTGACAACGACCCGAAGTACGACCTCGAGTGGGTCTGGCTTGCGGAGGCCCGCTCAGACTTTTTCCATGCCTGCCACGTGTGGGCGGTGGAGCTCGGCCTAGGTCTTAGACATGGCCCAGAAGAGCACGAATAGCTGCTTTGGCTGCCGCGATCGCATCCTCCGCTGATAGTTCAAATCTCGTTCGGTAATAGTGCCAGGTCGTTGCTGATAGGAAGTAGTTCACGTTCGTAGCCAAAAGACGGCGCTCCTTCTTAGCGCGCTCGGGTACTGCCGCCTCAATGATCTTTGCTACAGCGGTCCACCTCTCGCCGGCCGCCGTGACCCTGACCCGCTTGAAGAGCTCGGTGTGGAGCACGCCTTGGACCAGTGCCGCTCGGTCCTCGAAAGAGCGATAGAGCGGTTTGGGATAGTCCAAAAGTTCATCTATAGTTGCGGGCGGCGGAGGGGACTGCATTCGAACGGCCGCCTCAGCAGCGATCGCGTCGAGGAAATCATCTCGCGTCGCGAAGTAGCGAAACACCGTTCGCTCCGACATGCCCGCGTGCTTCGCAACGGCGCGGGCGGTAACGTCCGAGACGCTGCCGGCCTCGAGCAACTCTATCGCGGTCGAGAGTATCAGTTGCTGCGTCGCGTCCGAATGACGGTCTTTTAGAGAAATAGGTGTTGACATATCGTGCGTCGTGATGTCATAGTGTGTGACATCATGTATCACATGGTATCACAACTATAGGAGAGATGACATAAAAAATGAAAGAGCCGGTAATAACGAAGAGAGGCGACGGCGAATCGATGAGCGTGCTCGGGACGAACGTTCGATTCCTGCTTGAGGCGTCGAAGACAGACCACAACTTCTCACTGATGGAGGTAGAGCTGCCGGAGGGCGGCGGACCGCCGCCGCACGAGCATCCTTGGGACGAGGCCTACTACGTTGTCGACGGTGACGTTTGGTTCCTTGTCGGCGACCAGGAGATGGTCGTTTCGGGCGGCGATCTCCTCTATGCCCCGGCTGGGGTCGTCCATTCTTTCAAGGGGGCAGGGAAGACACCCGCGAGGGTGCTGGTCTTTGATGCTCCGGCGACTGCTGAAGGGTTTTTCCGGGACGCGAACCGCGAGATAGTGAACTACCCGGAAGATCTGGTTAAGGTCCCTGAGATCGGTGCCCGGCACAACCTACGCTTCCTGCCACCGCCCGCATGATCCGACGTGATCTGCGGTACCCGCCTGTGGTTGTAAGCCGCGGGCTTTTCTTTTATATTCGCGAGAATGCACAAGCTCATAGCCGGCGGTGCGGTCTGGCTGTGCGGCATTCAATTCTTCATCGTCCAGGTCATAGCACAGTCGCGCTGGACGACGCCGTATAGTCTCTCAGCAAACTACATCAGTGACCTCGGCAATACCGTCTGTGCTAATTACCCTCCAGGGTCCGCCGCGTACGTTTGCTCGCCGTTGCACGCGTTGTTGAACCTGTCCTTCTCGGGGCAGGGAGTAACAATAGTCGGCGGACTGGCTTTTGTAGGGGGTCGCCTCGGACGCTCGCTGATCGGAAAGATCTTGATCGCCCTCCTGGTGCTGACTGCGGTCGGAATGGTGGGTGTTGGCCTCTTTCCGGAGAACACAGATAACCAGGCCCACGTTACCGCCGCCGGGCTGCAGTTTGTGACAAGCAACCTGGCTGTAATGGCGGCGAGTTCGAGGGGTGTGGTCCCGGGCACGGGAAGGATCTACTCTCTAGCTTCGCTCATCTTTGGTTGTGTTGGGCTTGCCGCAACATGCCTTTTCCCGATCGGCGTACATCTCGGATTGGGGATAGGTGGGATGGAACGCGTTGCAGCGTATACTTTCCCGGTATGGCTCGCAGTGACCGGACTATTGCTCGTGAAGTTGGGGCGGCGGGAGATCAAACACCTTCAAAGCTGAGAACCGCCGGCAAAGTGATCTTTGCCTTGTTCTTTATAGTCGCCGGGGCCAATCACTTTCTGAACCCCGACCTCTACCTGAAGATAATGCCGCCGTACCTGCCGTGGCATTACGCGCTTGTTCTGATCTCGGGAGCTGCTGAAGTAGCCCTGGGCGTGCTGCTGCTGGTTCCGCGCCTTCAACAACTCGCGGCTTGGGGATCGGTCGCACTGCTGATCGCGGTCTTTCCTGCGAATATTCACATGGCAATGCACCCGGAGATGTATCCTGATATCCCGGTCTTCGCCCTGTGGCTGCGGCTGCCACTGCAGGCACTCCTGGTATATTGGGCTCTCTTGTACACTAGGCGGTGATGATCAAGACGTACGCTGAATTCTGGGAATTCTACCTTCAGGAGCACTCGCGTCCCCTGACGAGACTGCTTCATTTAACAGGCACATTCCTGGGCCTTGGCCTCATGATCTACTTTGTATCGGTGGGCCGCTGGTATCTGTTTCTCATCTTTCCCCTGATCGGTTATTCGTTCGCCTGGTTCGCGCACTTCGTTGTCGAAAAGAACCGTCCCGCAACCTTCAAGTATCCTCTTTGGTCCTTTATCAGTGACTTTCGAATGATCTGGTTCATGCTCACCGGACGGATGGCTCGAGAGGTCGAGCGACTCGGCCGCGGTTGATCGGCTCTCCTATTACCCAAGTATTACGTTAGATAACCTTTCCCACCTGCTACCCTGAAAATTAGCCGCGACCTCCCGTACACGCTGATCCATAATGCAAAACGTACTTACTTTCCGGCAAGCACGCCAAACGATCAACTGGAAGAATGTAGCCATTGTCAGCTCATTTCATTTGCTGGCAATTCCCGCACTGTTTACCTTTAGCTGGCCGAATCTCGCGGCACTGCTAATCGGCAACTGGATCGTGGGAAGCCTCGGTGTCGGATTGGGCTGGCACCGGCTGCTGACCCACCGCGGGTTTAAGGCTCCGAAATGGCTCGAATACACGCTCAGCACCTTTGCGACGATGTCCATTCAGGACTCGCCTGAAAAATGGGTCGCGACGCATCGAATGCATCATGCATTTACTGAGACCGATCGCGACCCGCACTCAACTAACCGCGGCTTTTGGTGGGCTCAGATCGGATGGGTGCTGTGGGGCACAGCCCAGGACCATGACCGGGCGACTCTCAAAAAGTATGTGCCCGATCTCATCAAGGATCCCGTGCACGCCCTGATCACACGTTTTTACTATGTCCCGATCATCGTCTCGGCATTCATTCTGTTTGCTTTAGGCGGGTGGCCGATGGTCGCCTGGGGGGTATTCGCCCGGGTGGTCGTCGGATGGCACACGACATGGTTTGTGAATTCGCTCTCGCACATCTACGGATCGCGTCCGTACGACACTGGTGACGACTCTACGAACAATTGGTTCGTCGCTCTTCTGACCTTTGGCGAGGGGTGGCACAATAATCACCACATGTCTCCAACGTCTGCGAGGCACGGCATCAAGTGGTATCAATTCGACATGAACTGGATCGCGATCCGGCTCTTTGAAAAGCTCGGATGGGCGAAGGACATCAAGCTATTTCACGACGCTGCCCTGCCTCCCATCGAGATCAGACGCGCGGCCTGACGCGACCCGCGCAAGGGTTATGATAAAACTTACCATATGCCCGCGGAGCAGATCATAGATGCAAATGCCCTGAACTCAACGATCGAGTTCCTGACCGCTATGGTCACGCCGGCACTGCTGATCTCAGCTACCGGTTCACTGGTCTTGTCGACCTCGACGCGTTTAGGACGGGTGGTCGATCGTGTGAGGTGGCTCGAGGACCGGCTCGGCAGCCTCATATACGTGGACGATAAGGAGTCTGTGCCGCTTTACGAGCGCCGCGTCGAGGTGGTTGTCGACCTTCTCGACAAGGTCACGAGCCGCTCCCGGATCCTGCAGAAAGCGCTGGCCGCGCTTTATTACGGACTCGGCCTCTTTATTCTCTGCAGCGTTACCATAGCGATCGCTGCCTTTTTCACACGCTATCGGTGGGTACCGATCCCCGTGGGGATCATCGGGATCTTGTGCCTGTTGTACGGGTCGATCCTGATGCTGCGGGAAACGCGTATGGCCACTGCGACGGTAAACGCGGAGATGGACTTTACATGGGAACTGGCCCGCACCGTGGCTCCCGAAAGTGTCGCTCAGAAATATCGTAACCGCGGGCGCTTTCACGGGCTCGGAGTGGCTCGACTAAAGGATAAGGATGTACCCCAAGTACCTGACCCTGTTGAAGACCGGTGAGCTCCGCCGCCGTGTTGATGCATTGGAGGAGATCCTTGCGTCGTGCACGGTCTGTCCAAAAGACTGCGGCAACGACCGGCTCAAGGATGAGATCGCGGCCTGCTACTCGGGCCGCCTGCCGATCGTGTCCAGCTACACTGCCCACTTTGGGGAGGAACCCGCACTCTCCGGGACGGGCGGGGCTGGAAATATATTCTTCGGCAACTGCAATCTGCGTTGCGTTTACTGCCAGAACTACCAGATCTCTCAAACGTGGCGGGAGCAGCGAAAGAACGAGGTCACGCACGAACGGCTCGCTGAGATAATGCTCGAGCTGCAGGACCGCGGTGTGCACAATATCGGGTTCGTTTCGCCGACGCACTTTGCTCCGCAGATGGCGCGCTCGATCCTGATAGCCGCCGAACAGGGATTGAAGCTCCCGATCGTATACAACACCAACGCTTACGACTCGGTCGAGGTCCTGCGTCTTCTCGACGGCATCGTAGATATCTACTTGCCGGACCTGAAGTATGCCGACTCTGATGCGGGCTTTCAATACTCAAAGGTGCGGGATTACGCCGAGCACGCGCGTGCAGCGATCAAGGAGATGTCGCGGCAGATGGGCACAGAGCTTATCTTTGATGATGACGGGATGATGCGCCGCGGACTGCTGATCCGGTTGCTCGTCTTACCCAATGACATCGGCGGCCTCGAGGACAACCTTCGCTGGATCCGTGATGAGCTGGGGCCTAAGCAGGCCATCTCCCTGATGTCGCAATACTACGCGACCAACAAGGCCGCGACCGACGATCGCTACATCCTCCTCTCGCGCAGCATTAGCGAGGGCGAGTGGTACGATGCCGTATCACTACTCGACGAGCTTGGAATAGAGGAGGGCTTCATGCAGGAGTACGACGGAGCGTCACACTACTACCGGCCGGATTTTACAGATAAAGAGAAGCCCTTTCGGGATATCAGAGACTTCCAATAGAGAACAGAGAAAAGCCCGGCGTAGATGCCGGGCTTTTTGATTGTTTCTAGGGTGTCTACGACCCCGACTCTACCTTACCGGCGAAGGACCGGTACAGATAGAAGAAATAACCGATCGCTATCGCGATGCCGATGGGCCACCAGATGAGTCCGACCGACAATCCGTAGGCACCGGCTGATGCGTTCTGGATGGTAAGGCTGTTTGCCGGATCCATCGCAGGCAGCACCATGGGATAAAGCGCGAAAACAGCACCCACAAGCATCAGTGCGAGATAAAGACACGATGAGACGAAAGCGGCCTTGTCCTGTCCGCCTCGATTAAAGAATTTGATCGCGCCTAGGCATGCGACCACGAGGATCGGTATGATCCACGCTGCCGGGTATGTAGAGTAGTTCGCCAGAATTCCGTCGCGCAGGTTCATCACGCCCACGAGGCTGAGGATCGTCAGGAGGACGAGTGCATACCACAATGTGCTTACGACCTTCCTCGACCGGGCATTGACGTCGCCGCCGGTCTTTACCGCAAGGTAAGCGGAGCCGTGTACGGCCAGTGCTACGAGAGCGACAACGCCCGAGAGGACGGTAAACCAATCAAGAATCCCGGGATTCGCCGTGACGGTAAACGTCGTCCAGAGCGGCTCAAAAAAATAGTGGTCGGCATTCATCGGCACGCCGCGGATCACGTTACCAAGTGCGGCTCCGTAAAAGACCGCCAGCAAAATGCTGGATAGCGAGAATACAAAATCCCACATGCGGTGCCACATCGGGTGGTGCATCTGATGACGCAGCTCGATGCCGGTCGCTCGCCCGATCAGCATCCAGAGCACCATGATGAGCGGCAGGTAAAAGCCGCTGAATCCTGCCGAGTAGAGCACAGGGAATGCGAAGTAGAGAGTTCCCCCGGCGGCGAGGAGCCAAACCTCGTTTCCGTCCCAGACGGGACCAACCGCTGAGATGACGTCCTCACGTTCATCATCTGTGCGGCCAACGATAAAGTGGACGATACCCGCACCGAGGTCGAATCCGTCGAGGATCACATACGCCGCGATCATCACGGCAACGATCATGAACCAGGCAGTTAACACGTTTAGATACCTCCGAGTGCCGGTTCGGCGGACGCTGCAGCGGGGATCTCGATGATCTCTATCGCATTCAACTCGTCGGCCCCGTTCTCGATCCGCCTCAGGATCAGGAATATGAAGAGCAGCGAGAGCAGCGTGTACATTCCCGCGAAACCGAGAAGGGTGAACATGATATTTCCTGACGAGACCATCGGCGAAAAGCCATGCTCGGTCCTGTAGAGACCATAGACGAGCCATGGCTGACGGCCGATCTCAGCGGTCATCCATCCGGCTGTGTTAGCTATAAACGGGAGCGGGAAAGCGATCATCACCAGCCAGAGGAGCCAGTTGGTGTCATAGAGCTTGCCTCGCCATAGCCAAAATGCCGATACGACCATTAGAACGATAAAGATCGTGCCGAGCCCGACCATTACGTGATACGAGTAATAAAGAAGCGGGATATTGTCGGGGTGGTCTTCCTTGGGAAAAGCGTTGAGCCCTTTTACCTCCGCGTCCCAGCGTCGATAGGTAAGCATGGACAACATGCGAGGGATCTTTATCTCGTTGTCGATCTTTTGATTGTCGACGTCCGGCTGGCCGAGGACAGTGATGCCCGCTCCCTCTTCTGTTTCAAAGCGGCCCTCCATCGCGGCGAGAGTGACGGGCTGATGATGCGCGATCATCTGCCCGGCCATATCGCCGGAGGGGGCGATCATCCAGATGCTGCCGATACAGGCGACCACAACACCCGCTTTCAGAAAGAGTCTGCCGTATTCGACCTGCTTTTTCGACAAGATGTAAAAGGCTCCGAGTGCAGCAACTGCGAACGAACCGGTAACGAGGGCACCGCCCATGTTGTGAACGTACTGCACGATCGCCCATGGATTAAGGACGAGTGCCCAAAAGCTGTTGAGCTGTACCGAGCCGTTTCCTGCAACCTCGTAACCGACCGGGTGCTGCATCCACGCGTCGGTCGCCACGATGAAGTAGCCCGAGAGCCAGGTGCCGATCAGCACCATCAGGCCTACGAACCAGTGAGCGGTCTGGCTCATCCGCTTCTCACCAAAGATGAACAGCCCGACGAAGGCGGACTCTAGGAAGAAAGCGAACGTCCCTTCCATAGCGAGCGTCTGGCCGATCACGCCCCCGGCATATCTGGAGAAGGCAGACCAGTTCGTCCCAAACTGGAACTCCATCGGTATCCCCGTCACCACGCCAAAGAGGAAGACGATCGCGAAGATCTTTGCCCAAAAACGGGCGGCATCATTCCATCGCTCGTCCTTTTTCCAGATGGCGAGCGATTTCATGATGACGATCATGGGCGCGAGCCCCATCGTCAGCTGCGGGAATAGATAGTGGTATGTGACCGTGAATGCGAACTGCAGCCGGTCGAGTGTATATGCGTTCATTGCGGATTACGCGTGACGGTTCTGAATGGGGGCGGCAGAGTGAGCAAATCTCTCCTGGATCGACACTCTTTCTTTCTTCACGACCGGTTCTGCGTCACCGTGCTTGAACTCCTCGGCGTGCGGTCCGACTATGGTAGGCGTGACGCAGATTATTCCCATAAAGATCAGCGTGCATGATGCGGCCCCGATGATCGTGATCCCCAGCCAGCCGAGGTTCCCTGTCGCGAGCATCCCGACAGTGATCAGGGCCAGAGTCGCCCATAACGCCCAGTAAACTTTTGTGAACATAGTGCTTTACTCCTCCAGGACCGGTGATAGACCTCAGTCGACGATTCGCAAGCAATGTGCCAATTCAGTGGTGCGATTTTTCACGTATTGCGCGGTATAAGCGCGCGTAAATTTCCTGCTCCGCGAGGATATCCACGTGAAAAAACTCGCGTGCTTAAGGCTCGGGGCGGTCGGGAGCGGAGCGCTTTTTGGGAATGACTCTTGCTCATCTCACGGGTGTACGTCCGTGTGGGGGCTACGGCTACTGGAGAAGTCATGATCAATGAGATCCCGAAAAGTGAATGGAAACAATTCTTCGATGACCTGAGCCGCACTAAGCTCGAATGGCACGTCACGGTACAGGTGCTGAGCCAGAAGAACGGTGCTCAGGTGATGTCCGAGGGGCTGCCTTTCGCGGGACTGATGTTTGAGCGGGAGAATGGGAGCGAGCGGGTGATCCTGCTCACTGGAACCGACACGCAGACGCACCAGACCCACGTCATAGATGCTCCGGCTAAGGTGCTCTTTCAGGAGGCCGGCGTCGGACCTGTCGGGTTGCTGGACATTGAGGACCAGGAGGGGACCAAGACCCTGATCCGCTTTATCGAGCCGCGCGACGTGCTCGTCGACTATGTAAAGGCCGAGATAGTGCCGTATGCCTAAGCGGAAGGCGCGCTTCGCTGAGAAGCGGGACCTTCATTTCAGCTTTCCGGTGGCGGCTGCGGCCTCTTCTTGAATCTCGCGTAAAACTTAGCTCGCGAGGTGTTTGTCTTGCGACCGGTCTTTGACGCGGGCTCGAGCCGAAAGATGATCTCGATATTCTCCCGCACCCAATCGTCCATCCAGTGGACGCTGATGGCCGGCGTCAGCGTGGGATTGATCTTTAGTATCGCGGCAATGGCCTTTTCGCGTTCTGCGGGATCTTTTACCTCATGCGCGGCGGCCTGAATGATCACGCTCAGCCAGTGGGTACGATCCTTTATTTTCTCGATCTGAAGTGATGCGCGCGGGTTCGCCTTTAGGATCTCCGCCTTTTTCCCCTCGGTCGTGTAGATGTAAATGTACGGATCTATGTACGCGAAATTTATCGGTACGACGTACGGCTCGTCATACCTGGAGCAGCCGAGATGCCCAAAGCTTGTCGACTCCAGCAGGTC
>Ga0070658_10002790_pt1 | contig 14512 bp, 8 predicted proteins | sample KBSC13metaG_FD_64664 | JGI IMG/M metagenome (GOLD analysis project Ga0070658, IMG submission 64664) | Corn rhizosphere microbial communities from Kellogg Biological Station, Michigan, USA - KBS C1-3 metaG | ecosystem: Host-associated > Plants > Roots > Rhizosphere > Soil ...
TTGCGTACAGAAGTCTGGCAGACGACCACTGCGCCAGTAGTCGAGCAAGCCTACGCGATCAGCAAGATCAAGAAACCTTGGATCGCGGCGCATTGCGATCGTCGCGGGCGAAGTAAGGTACATGGTATCCTGTTGGAACGGATTAGAGAGCCAGATTGCGTCCGACTCGTCAGGTGTTCGACCGTGCAAGCGGGGGTAAAGCGTTGCAGCGAAAAGGAAGGCGTCATCGAGGTTCCCAATGGCGCTCGATGCGATCATGCACTCGATTGCCTGAATGCCTTGGGAGTTTTTTGGGCATGCAGCGGCGAGAGCACTCACTGAATGTGCGTTCAGCGCCTTGGTCACGGCGGTCACCGGGTTGTAGTCCTGCGGGAAATTGCTCTTTCCGACCTCCCGCTCGAACCTGTCCAGCGCATTGAAATCGCGGCGCTGCAGAAGACCTTCCGCGCGCAGCCAGAAAAAGGCGCTGTAGTTTGGCCATAAGCGCGTTGCTTCTTGGTAGTGCTGGGCGGCCCCTGGCTTGCCGAACGCCTCATCCAAAAGGATGACGAGTCCCATCTTGTCCGGCACGTATCTATCCGCGGCTAGAGACGCTGTTGCGAGGGATACCGCATCCTGCGTCCGACCAGCGTTATTCATCAAGTTGCTTAGGAACAACGATACGAACGGTGCCCCAGTGTCCTTGGCGAGCCCCGCACGCAGAACATCCTCGCAAGTGCGGATCAAAGTCGGTGAATGAAGTGCGCAGCCAGGGATGTAGGTGTCGCCGAAGTCAGGCGCGAGCCGTCGTGCACGATCCGCGGCGCGTCGGGCCGCATCCACCGCACCGCCGCGCTGCTCTCTCGGAATGTCGACGAGGCTAAATGCTGTATCAAGTGCTAGGGTCAGCTGGGCGATGGCTGAGTCAGGCGCATTGGGCGCATTTCGCCGCGCAAACTCGAAGCCACCTAATCCGTCGCGGTTCGGGTTGCTGCCCATATCGAGCAATTGGGCGACGAATGCTGGATCCGAAGGGTGTTGCTGGTCGAGCAGGATCAGCGGTCCAGTCCACGACAGCGCCGAGGCCAGATTCGCACCTACGCGCTCAGGCAAATCCTCGGCATTTCCGGTGGCGGCATCAAGGCGATGCAACAGCAGAATTGCGTGGCGGCGTGGGTCTTCGAGCCGGACGGTCGCGACCGCGCCTCGGGCCTCCGCGCTCAGCACAGCCGAAACGACCAGGTCAGGATCCGTGTCGGGTGACCGACCGACTGATGGCACTTCGACTGTCAGCCCGCTCTCTGTGAGCATCCGGACAACGGAATCGTGAGCGTCGGCTGCGAGCCTCGCTGCCTTTGCGCCGCCGGATTGGACTTCGAAGGGCAGGACTTCGACCGCGAGCGAACGCCGATGGACCGTCGGCTCGTGATGGGTGACGAGTAGAGCACCGAGGATCGCGGCAGCCGTCGTCCCGATGGCTATGGGAATGCGCCACTGACGAAATCGCCGCCAGGTCCCTCGTCTTTGGACGAGCCGATAACCCGATCGCGGAATCGTCTCGATTGAGAAGTTTCCGTCGGCGGTGGCGAGCGGCCTGAGGAGCGAAATGCAGCGATTTATGACGTCGTCGCCAACAATCCGGCCGTTCCAACACCGAGTGATCAACTCATCTCGAGTTACGACCCCTCCACTTTTGTTGTGCAAGGCTACAAGAACCTTAAGTGTCTGCGGCTGCAGTCGATAGACTTTGCTCGTAGTTGCAAAGTGCAAGGCCTTAGGGTCGACGCGACCACCCCCCAGGTCGAAAGGTGGTTCGGCCGCTAGGTCGATGCTTTCACATGTGGGCGAAAACGGCCGATCGATGTCACGCTCCCCACGTAAGCCTGCGCTCAGTCTGAAACCATTTATCACCTCTTTCGACGGTCTGTACACGCGCCTCGAAGCGCTTTGCCGAGAGTCAGCCGAAGAAGCGATAGAGCAGACAGTTATGAGAACTTGGCTGAAGCTTTCCCGGTCGGGTCAAAACTTAAAAACCGACAGGGAATAGGGCACTTGTGTATTCCGGCCGATGCCCGGAGCAATTATTCCCACCGGCATCGATCGCCAGTGTTGGCGGTCCGTGTCAGCCCTTATCGAGCAGTCCCAGACTGGACAGATCGGTAGGCATGCCCATTGGCTAATTCACGTCGCCGGGGGCAAAATGGCGCTGCGCATTTGACGGTGCTGCGCATTCGCCGGCCCACGAGCGACTGACCTTCAGTAGCCGCGCCCTCTCTTCTCGCGAAGGTTCGATGCCATGCTTTTTCAATTCCGCGAGTAGCAGTGTCTCTCCAAGTTCTACCCGGTCGAGCAATTCACGAACTCGGCCTACCTGCCGTTGGTAATCACCGACTTCTGCCGTCGAGTTTGGCGAAACGCCGCTGCTGAGGGACTGCAGTTCCGCAGCCTCATTGTGCAGCGAAGGTATGGCCCCAGCAAGGTCTCGGGAGAGAAAGAAAAGCCCGGAATAGGCGGCACTGGTTTGCGGGGTCAGATGATCGGCGACTTGCATGGCCCTTGCATCAAGCCAAGCGTCCTCCGTAAACACCTCTAGCGGTGGAGTTAGCTTCGGCGTCGCCAGAAGACTCCCCGACTGGCGAGCGGACGAGAGCGCCTTGTCTATTGAATTGAGTTGCCGGTCGACGCACGGGGCCACGGTCAACCAATCGTAAGCGCTCACCGCGTCCCGGTGAAGTTCAGCGTCAAGTATTTTCGTCGTCTGCGTAGCCTTCAGGTGCCAGTGCCAACTTTCTACCGCTTGCTCCGCGCCGAGAGCGATCAATACGCCGACCACGATGATCCCGACCTCGCCGGCGAACTCGCGCCAGCCGTGCATTGGCTTCGGCAAATGAAAATGCATGTTGAAACCCCCGGGTCGGAGCCTAGGTTATCAGCAGGGGAATGCTAGTGTTCGCGATCGGTCGAAAGCTACCACTGGCAAGCTAAAGGCAGGAACGCGTGGAATGCAGACACTACCTCAACGCAGCTAGGTCGCGACAGCGACATCAGTGTCTTCGGCCGCTTCGGCATCTCTAGCTTTTGGTGAACGCGGAAGCAGAACGACTATGGCAAGCATGGCGAGGTTCACCCCCGCTGAGAGATATCGAGCAGCATCGGTCCCTAACGTCTGGATAGGCATAAGCTGGTCGACGAGAACATTGGTCAGGTTCCAGCCCCAGTGCAGGGCGACGGCACCCCACAAGTTGCGCCAGCGCCAGGCAGCCGCTCCATAGGCTAGTCCAAGACAGAACAACCGCACCTGCTCGCTGATGCCCCAATCGAAGCGCCACACGTGATTGGCGGTATAGAGCAAGGCGCTGAGCACTACGAAGGAAACGGCTTTAAGTTGGACGGGAAATGTTCGCAGCAGAAAGCCTCGTGTCAGTATGTCTTCAGTGATTGAGGGGACGAAGGTTGAGATGACTGCAAAACCGATTATCCCGACCGATGCTGCGGCGGCGCCACTGGGCGCACTGTAGAAACCCAGCGCCGTCCCGAGCGATCGCGACCCGAGGAATGCCAGTGACGCGATGAGCATGCCTGCGCCGAGAAGCGCAAATGACCGGGGCTGAAGATCCAGGCCGTATGCATCGTAGCCGCGCCAGCCCAGCCAACGGCCAAGCGGCCAAGCGAGTAGCATCGCAAGAATCATGAGAGCCGGACCGAGAAAGCTTGTGCGCGCGAAGATCGTCTGCAGCCCTTCGGAGGCTTGGTAAACCCCAAACAAGAGGACAAACGCTACGGTAGTTCGCGCGACGTTGGCCCGCTCATTTGACCTTGCTCGACCCGTCATCTGCACACCCTCCCACAGCTATGAAAAGCAGGAGTTACGGGCGTCTGCAACGGGTCGAAACCCGACGTTGGCGTAGTGGCAGGGATGGGTCGAAAGCTGGCCTAGCGCGCTAATGGCAGGAATGGGTCGAAACCTGCCACTAACGGACCGTCTCTTCACGGCCACAACCGTCAGAACAGCTCTGCATTGCATCAAGCGACCTGAGACGAAGATCGCAAGCGGAGCCACTTTGACGGATGTTAGTGATGGTCGTCAGGCTTGTCTTCGATGGACAGGCTCGGCTGAACGGCGATTGCCACTCGGCAAGTGCTGCCGAGCGGCGTGATCACCTCGGGCGAGGTCTTGAAGTAGCGGAACGGGCTGGCGGCCACCGAAACGAGGCATGACCCCGCCCACACTCGCCTTCTTACCGAGCGCTTACTTCGCCGTGCAGTTGCTCTGACAAAGTCTTCCGCTTTGAATAATCCACGCGAAGACGCACTTAGAAAATCGTACCAATCTGCACGCCGAACTCGCGCGGCATTCCTATGCTGGAGTAGGCGAAGCCCGCTTGGTGAATAAGCGTTCCGCGACCGGCCGTGCGGTAGTGCTTGTCAGCAAGATTGGTCCCGAACAGTGATATTGACCAGTGGTTTCTTGGCAGCCTGTACGTGACTCGCGCGCCAAGTAGACCGTATGCGCGCTGGTCGTTGAACGCCGGAAGAATCTGAAACTGCTCCTTGGAGCGGTAGCTGTAGTCGCCGTGAAACTCGAGCAGTCCCCGCCGGAGTCCGACCTTGTAGTCGCCCCACAGGGCAAAAGTGTTGCGCGGAGAGCGCTGAAATTTGCTCGAGAGAGTCAGACCGATGACCTGGCCGACGTCGAGATATCTTGCGTCCAGATAGCCGATTGAAGCCCCGACGGTTAGATCATGGAACGGGCCTGCGACTAGTTCTGCTTCCGCTCCCCTGATGCGCGCGCGAGCGGCATTTTGAATGAGCGTGGCCTCGATCCCGTCCACGATGGTTTGCTGGCGCAATTGGATGTCGCGATATTCGGTATCGAACACCGTCGCATTGAAACGAAGTTTTCGCTGTAACCATTCCGACCGCATCCCAACCTCGTAAGTGAGTGCGGTTTCCGGAGCGAACGGAGTGAAGCCCATGTTCGGAAGATTAAGGTTTGAGCGGACATTGAAGCCACCGCTCTTGAAGCCGCTCGCAATTGACATGTACGACAAAAGCGAAGGAGTCGCTTGGTAGGCAAGATCGCCACGAAACGTGAAGGCGTTCCAGCGACCACCTGCCGACCCGGTGGTCAGCGGAGAGTTTGACGGCGCAGCGTTATTGTCCAACACGTACACCGCGCCGGCAAGAGATTTTCGTTCATGCGTATAGCGCGCGCCCAGAGTTGCGCTGAGACGGCTAGTCAGAGCGTAGGTTCCTTGGGCGTATTCGGCAACGCTCGCTGTCTGAAGGCGCCGCCGCTCGACGGTCGCTGGATCAGCAGCTGAGCAGCCGCAGGTGAATATTGTGTCGATGATCGTGCGCGCTGGGAGGATGCCGCTCTTTTCGGCAAGAGCAAACACCCCGGCCGTGTAAGTGAGCCTTCCGGTATTGCCAGTGAGTTGCAACTCGCCGGAAAGCTGCCTCTGCCGAACGATAAGATCGCTGCCGACCAAGTCGAAGTAGAGTCCGTCGTCATCCGTGCCGACGTGGCTTCGAAGTCCTCGGTAGGCCGCGATGAACTTCAGGGTAGCGCCAACGAACTCCCGGTTGATGGTGGCGGACGCGCCCCATAGCTCCTGTCGTACGAAGTTCTCGCCGCCTGCATAGCTTTCAAACAAGTTGTTGGGCGCAAAATTAGGAGTGATTTGAGGGCCTGGCAATTTCCCCTGACGAATCAAATCATTCAACTGTGGAAAATCCCCCGAGCTCGGATCGATTAAATCGACATGGTTCGCGCCCTGAGTATTGCGTACCCGGGTCGCATCGAATGCGAAGTCCGCCGTGAGCCTGTCGTTGGCGCGCCAACGTATTTGCAGGCGACCCCCAGCGGTACGCTCGGCGCCTTCCGCGCGAAGATCGACGGCTGTGCCGTTGCTCCGCTGCAGCGCGTCGAGCGCCACCGGGGGTGAAAGCCGACGTAGATATCCATCGCGGGTAACAACGCTAGCGGAGAATCGCATTAGTAGCCGGCCGGAAATTGGCTCGTTGAAGACCATTCGGAGCTCAGCGCGATTAAAATTGCCCACAATCAGGTTTGCCTCCCGCTCGCGCCGCGGGCCGGGCATGGTCGTCAGCACGCTGATTGCTCCACCGATCGCGTTTTTGCCATACAAGGTGCCCTGGGGACCCCGCAGAACTTCGATCCGCTCCACGTCAACGAGGTTCATGAGCAAGCCGAGAGAGCGAGCGAAATAGACTCCGTCGACATAGAAGCCGACACCGCCTTCGGCACCAACTCCAAAATCTTCTTGGCCAATTCCGCGAATGAAGACATTCGCAGCCGCCTCGCCGACATTTTGCGAAGGGGCGAACGTGAGATTGGGAACGGAATATTGAAGTGTTCTTAGGTTCGTCACGGAGCGCGATTCGAGTTCCTTTGAGGAGAAGGCGATCACCGATACGGGAGTCCGCTGTAGACGCTCCGGACGGCGCCTAGCTGTGACGATAATATCGTCTCCATCGATTGCGGCCGCTGCAAACTCCTTACGTTTATCCGTGATTTGTGACGGCCGCCCCTGAGCTTCTGCGGGGAGCCCCGCAAAGAACGGGACTACCGTCCCGCTCAAAAGAATGACGGCCAACCGCCGGGAGTGCTTCCAGAACTCTACCTTCACAGCGGTTTCATCGGAGCGTTAAAGACGCAACTGCAGGAATTCCGCGCGCTCGCGCGCATGCTGCGCGGCGAGATTTGCACGAATCTGCTGAAAGCGCGGCTCCCCGCGCAGCGAACGAAACGCGGGCTCCTCAGCAATGTCCGGAAGATCGCTGCTGCCGGCGTGGGTCCAGCCTCGACGGGCCGCGCGTTCTAGAGCAGCGAGAGCTTCGCCCTTTCGGCCTTCGACAGCTAAGATAGCCGCGGTGTCGGCATCGAACCAGAACGGCGTAGTGCTGTGGGCATAGACTCCTCGCAGGACTTCCTCTGCCTGCTGCAACAAGCGATCCGCCTCGATACTTCGACCAGCACTGCGCATGGCAAGTGCGACTACCGGAACACTGCTCAACTGGTCGGCACGTAGCTGCTCGCCGCGATGAATTCCCAGTAGTCCGATTGGACGATCATATGCGGCGGCGAGCTCACGGGCCTCGCCCGCCCCCAGCATCTGCTTCGCCGCGACGCGATTCTCCTCCTTGTAGACATCTGCTGCGATGGCGCTGCGATTGTGCTGCTGCCACAGCGCGGCTAACGGAGGTGAATCGATTGCTAGTCTGCTCCGGCGACGCATTCCCCCCGGCTGCTCCGGAAGCTTTCCCAAACCGAGCACTGCAATCGTGTTCTGCAAATCCTCCTTCGCCCGGAAGCTCCAGCGCGGCGAGTTGGCAACTGAAACGATTGACCACTGGCGTGCTGCTTCGGAGTAATCGCCCAAGATCCACGCAATCCGCCCCAGCAAGATGTGCTGATTGTTGATGTCGTTCCGAAAGCCAGTCCGCGCGACCGCCTCGGCCTCATGCCGCCTCCCACGCTCAGCTAGGGCGATCCCCTGAGCGCCGGTAGTCCGGAACCACAACGGATCGAGCTGGGCGGCGCGCCGGTAGGCTGCGAGCTCACTATCGAACTTGCCCTCGTTCGCAAAAACATGACCCAGTGCGATCATGTTTTCCGCGCTGTTGGGATTAAGTGCCGCGGCGCGGCGGAACTCCGCCTGGGCAGCAGGGCTGCCGTCGATCAGGACCGTCGCGAGCGTACGGTGGGCGTCAGCAAGATCGGGGGCGAGCTGAAGTGCGTGCCGTGCATATTCCTGCGCTTCGGGAAGCGCTTTGATGAGCCCTTCTTCGGGATCTGCGGGGTCCTCGAGAGAGACTGCTTCTGCGAGACTTGACCATGCCGGTGCGTAATTAGGGTCCTCGTTGATCGCATCGCGCAGCAGGTTAGCGGCCGTTGACGTGACGTGGCGATTACGGGTTCGGATCAGACCGCGAGCGGTGAGATAAAGCTTGTAGGCATCGCCCTTCGTCACCAGCGGGCCAGAAAGTACCGCCACGTGAAGCAGCTTGCGCTGAAGCGCACCCGCAATCGAGCGACCAATCTGCTGTTGGATGGCAAAAATATCATCCAACTTGCCGTCGTAGGTGTCGGACCACAGTCTCGTACCGTCGCTTGCCCTGATCAAATCAGCGTTGACACGCACCCGATCAATTTGCGTGCGGACGCTTCCCTCCAGGACGTACTCAACGTTCAGCCGATCAGCGACTTGCTCGATGTCCGGATCATCGCCGAACTCGCTCGAGGAAACCCGGCCGGCGACGCGGAACCGTGGTTCCTGCGAGAGCTGACTTAAGATCTCCTCGCCCACGCCTTCGGCAAAATATCGGTCGCCTGTAGTGAGGTTGCGAAACGACAGAACTGCAATCGAAGCGGGTTCCGGGGCGCCGCCGCTGAAACGGGCCCAGGCGATGCCGAGCAGGGCTGCAAAGAGCGCAAAGGCGCCGAACACGTACAGCGCAGTGCGGGGTGCGCGCGCTTCACGCTTGGGGGGTGCATCGCCACCAATTTCAATGAGGCTGTAACCGACCTTGGACACCGTCTGAATCGTGAACGGCTCCGGCGAGAATTCCTTGGCCAAGTGGCGCAACGCGACGATGCAACGCCTGATGGAATCGTCGCCGACGATCCGACCTTCCCAGCATTGGTCAATGAGCCGTTCGCGGGAAACCACGGCCGGACGTGCCGATGCCAGTGCAACGAGCACTTGGGTAACGCGCGGTTCCAGTTCTCTCCGCTCGCTATTAAATCGAACTTCGCGGTGGGCGGGGCTCACGCGTAGCGCGCCCAGATCGAAGTCGCCTGTTTCAGCAAGATCGATCCGAGAGGCGCTCGTGTCAGGGCCCGCCCCCGCCATCATCGGCATCCCATCACTAAAAGATCAGCATCCCAACCTAGCAGGCGCTGCCTGCTTTGTCTTCAATGGCTTATCCGCAAACGATCGGTCCGACCGACGTGCATAGGGAATCGCTAAATGAAGCGACGACGAACGAGGCGCGTAGTGGTCGCGCGAACGGCAGGAGCCGTATTACTCGTGGTTACGACGACGACCACGTCGGCCGCCACTGCGAAGTCGGCAGAAAGCCACCAGATCGAGTCTTCTCCGGGATTTCGAATGAAGCTGTGGGGAGTTGTCGCCATGCGCCTGCTGCAACGTGGGGAACTCGATCGTGCCGAAAGGATAATCAAGGCGCGCATCGCCGTGGCACCTAAGGACGTGGAAGCCTTGTTCTTAGAAGGAATGATCACGACAGCGCGCCAAGACTATCGCAGTGCGATCGCAATCTTCCGATCGCTTTTAATCGACCATCCAGGCGCAACGCGGGTGCGGTTGGAGCTCGCCCGGGCATTCTACTTGGACAAGGACTACGGCAACGCTTTGCGTCAGTTTCAGTTCGCGCTCGCTGGTAACCCTCCGGTTGAAGTTGTCGCCAACATCAATCGATACATGGCTGCGATCCGCGATGCGAAGAGTTTGAGCTACAATATCGGCATCGCAGTTGCACCCGACACGAACCTTAATGCCGGATCCTCCGCCCGTGAGGTTACGTTGTTCGGGCTCCCGTTCGATCTCTCTGATGATGCCCGAAAGCGCAGCGGTGTTGGGCTTGCGATTGAAGCAGGGGCGGAATGGGCGCCGCGAATCGGTAAAGGCAAGCGCCTCCGGTTGGGCATGAGCGCTCAGCGACGCGAATACGCGCGAGCACGTTTCGGTGACATGACGCTCGCGGCCTACGGGGGGCCTCGGTTGGTGGCCGGCAAATGGGACGTTAGTCTTCTCGGCACCACTTATCAGCGATGGTACGCGTCGAAGCCGTACAATCACGCGGCCGGTGCCCGCCTCGAGGCGACGTATCATCTAAATTCCCGCCTGGGCATTGCAGTCGCACTTGCCAACCAACGGGTGAGCTACCGCAGTACACACGACAGAAACTCAGTACTGACGGCACTCAGCGGGACCACGTTCTACGCGCTCACGGCCTCAAGCGGTATAAACCTCAAGGCCGGTGTCAGCCGCGAGCGGGCGCGTCTCGGACCATACTCAAATTGGAGCGGATTCGCTGCTGCGGGATATTATCGCGATCTGCCAATGGGCTTTTCGGCCTATGTCGAGCCATCGGTGTCGGTGGCGAGATTTGATCAAGCATCCGTTGGCTTCGGACGGCGGCGCTCCGACAGTACGCAGTCGCTCTCCATCATACTCCTCAACCGGCGATTAGTGATGACGCGCTTCACACCGCGAATCTCTTATACGTTCACTCGTCAGGCAAGCAGCATTCCGTTTTACGCTTTCACTAGAAGTCGGTTCGAAATCGGGCTCACAACTGTATTTTGATCTTGGAATTTTCGACCCAGTCTCTCGCGCACGTGAATCGGAGATCATCCGAAATCCATCACGAACTGATCACCTTCCCAACCTCGCAAAGGGCACTTCCGCCTGTCAACGTGAAGTGACGGCATGCGGATATCTGGCTGCCCAAACGGGAGAGTGACATGATGCGATTTCGAAAACACTCATTGGCATCGGCGTTTGCAATCGCTGTGTCTTTGAGCGCCTGCGACGCAGGAACGAGCGTCGCTATAGCGCCCCTTCCGTCGCCGCCCCCCACCCCTGCCCCGCCATCGATCGAAGCCGCCGCCCAAGCGGCACTACCGGCCGCCAGCGCGTATCCGCAGGCGGAGGCAAGTGGCCCGACCATCGATAATCACGTTAATACGGACTTCCCCCTTATTGAGTCCGCGGTGACCATCAACCTAAGCGGCTTGGTGGCGGAGCAGCATTCAACTGGCGATCTCGCCTTCGAAGCAACTGGTGATCCAGCCGACAGTTACACCCTCAACGTACCTGATCTCGGTATATCGACCGTTCATTTCGCCGCAGGCGGGTATTACTGTTACAGCTCAAAGTGCGGTGATACCGGGAGCTCGAGCGTGGATCTGAATATGGCAGATCCCGCTACAACCAATCTCAGCTGGACGACGTACGGATTTTGGACCTCGCGGTCTTATGCGGCCAGTGGCCCGCTAACAACGGCTGCGTTCGTAACCGGATATAGGACACCGGTTGGTTCCATGCCCACGGTCGGAACGGCCACATATACAGGCGCGGCGCAGGGGCGCCTCATGGCGGCGCGTGACTACGGCTATCTCGGAGTTGGCATTGATTCTCTTTCGGGAGACGCGACCCTTCTTGCTGACTTTGGCAGTGGCACGCTGTCCGGTAGTCTCACGAACATGGTTGGCCCAGGCGGAGCCTGGAACAATGTGTCACTCGTGGGCGCGATTACCTCAGGGGATTTCACGGGCACGGCTGCGGTGACTTCTTCGCCAGGCACTTTCGGTTCGATGAGCGGATCGGCGACAGGCACTTTCGCTGGTTCGTTTTTCGGACCTAGCGCCCAGGAGCTTGGAGCGGTCTGGACGTTACACGACGGCACGTCGACCGCCGTGGGCACGATCGGCGCATCGCACGGGCCCTGAGTTGGCCATTGTTCTCCCCGGCAGCACCAGTTCAGTGCTGTCGGGAGCTCGCTCTATGATAGCGATCGAACAGGCAAATATAGCGATTCGCACCGGCGATTTACTTGAGGCAAAGCAGCGGCTTCGCCAGCTTGTGACCGAACAACCCTTCAATGCCACTGCGTTGGGCAAGCTGGCACAGATCGCGACCAACGAGCAACGCATGGACGAGGCGACGATCCTCTTCCGCCGCGCTGCCAACGCCGAGCCCAACTGTCATCGTCACTTGATGCTCCTCCATCATCTGCATGAGGTTGCCGGCTCAGCCGCAGCGCTTGCCGAGATTAATCGCCTACCCGCATCGATAAGGCAGCACGTCGACATTCGTTCACTCGAAGCTGTCGTGCGCGGCATGCTGGGCCAACATGGCCGGCAAATCGAAATTCTAGAGCTCCTGACGAAAGAGGCGCCCTGCGAGCCTACGGTCTGGGTCGCGCTGGGCAACGCGCTGGCTACGTCTGGCAGATCGGATGAGGCCATTGCCTGTGTCCGCCGCGCCATCGAGATCGACCCGGCGAGCGGCGAAGCATATTGGACGCTCGCCAATTTCAAATCATTTCGATTTTCCGATCGTGACGTTGCCGCCATGCGCAAATTGCTGCGCCGTAAGCTGGGCACCGCGGCTCAGATCCGACTGCATTTTGCACTAGGTAGCGCCTTCGAAAATCGCGGGAGATTTGCGCAATCCTATCAACATTACGCAGCCGGCAATGATCTGCAGTCGGCCGCTCTTAAGCCTGAGCACGTTAGCGTCACCGCCTTCGTAGAGAGTGCAATAGCCACCTTCGATGGCGAGCTTTTCGAGCGTAACCGCGGCAATGGCTGCAGCGCCCAGGACCCGATATTCGTCATCGGCCTGCATCGCTCCGGGTCGACACTCATCGAACAGATACTTGCAAGTCATCCGCTAATCGAAGGCACGAGCGAGCTGCCAGTCATGGAGCAGATCTGGCGCAAACTCGCTCAGCGAGCTGCGCAAGCGCGGGTTAGCCCGTTTGCCTATCTCGCTCGCATGGATACAGCTGCGTTCAACGACGTCGGAGCAGAGTATGTGGAGCGCAGCCGGTCATATCGCCGCACTGAGCGGCCAATGTTCGTCGACAAGCTCCCGGCCAACTGGCTGCACGTCGGACTGATCCGCCTTGCACTGCCCCGTGCGACGATCATCGACGCACGTCGCCACCCGCTCGCCTGCGGGTTTTCGAACTTCAAACAACATTATGCGACGGGCGTGGGCTATGCCTACAGTTTGTCCTCGATCGGGCGCTTCTATCGCGACTATCTCCGATCGATGCGGCATTTCGATGAAGTACAGCCGGGCGCGATCCTTCATATTTCGAATGAACGTCTAATCTCCGACACTGAACCAGAGATACGGCGCCTGCTCAATCACGTCGGCGTGCCGTTTGATCCCGTTTGCCTGGAGGCACATCGAAACAAGCGGGCGGTGCGCACCCCTAGTGCGGATCAGGTTCGCCGGGCCATCAACGCCGACGGGACCAATGTTTGGCGGGCTTTCGAACCGTGGTTGGACCCATTGAAGCAAGAGCTGGGATCTGCGCTCAGTGACTGGGTTGAAGGTACCGACTGAGCGATCCTTTTTAAACTGCCGATTTCATCGCCAACCCATCATCAAACCATCGTCCTCTCAACCTAGCTGAACGTCGTCGCGTGTCCGAAACTCAGCTCGCCCCTCATGGGGCGTAAGCTGGTCGGGGACAGGCAGCATCGCGAGCCCCTCCGGCGGTTTCACTGCAAGGAGCAGGAACATGAACCAAGTTGGTCAAAGCAAAATCTCCCCGCGCAGTTCACTGGGGAAGACAATAGGGCGGGCGGCGATTTTGGTGGTGGCCTCATCCGTCGCCTTCCCGGCCGAAGTTCAGGCGACGCCGCAGTCTGGCTTTGTCGGCACAGTGCTGTGGCACGGCCCATTCGGTGATCTGGACATTAAAACCAAAAGCCAGATTTTCGACCTCAAGCTTAAGACGAATGGCGATTCCGATCTCTATGTGACGCACAACGTCATCAGCGTGGGCGGCACCAGCGGCTGGCACACCCATCCGGGTCCGAGCTTGGTCACCGTTACGGTTGGAGAAATCACTATTTACGATGACGTTGTGTGCGCGGCGAAGCGGCTGACAGCCGGACAGACCTTCGTCGACTACGGAGACGACGCGCACTTGATCAGGAATGAGTCTCAGGCGTCAGCTGAGACCGGATCGGTGCAAGTCATTCCTCGAGGCGCCACACGAAGAATTGACGCGCCCCAGCCGAATAATTGTCCCTCAACTCTGCACTGATACTCGTAAGTCGTCGCCGAGTAGGCTCACTATTGCGGAGCGGGCTCTGGGGGGGGGGCAGCAGGGTTGCCCCCCAACGGGGGCGAACACTTGCTGAAACTCCAAACATTCCCTGCTTCGGTATTTGTTTCGGACGTACTCGGGGACAGTAGGGTTCAAGTGAGCAGGCGCAACATGCTGCTGCTTCTAGGTTTCTAATGACAGCTTTGGGTCGAAAGCTGCCACCAGCGGACTGCGCGGAGCCTGCTGACGCCTGGAAGCACCTCAAACGGCGTACTTTAGAGCTTGTTTGCTACTGGCCTAGGCCACGGTGCATTGGTGAGGCGATTGGAATAGCGCCAGACGACTTGCCACTCGCCATTGCGACGTACCCAGGTGTCGGTGACGACAAAACGGACAGCCTCTGCCGGCTTGTCTGGATCGCGTTTCACCGTCCACAGCCCCTCGACCGTCGCAACGGCGGTGTCACCCGCGGTGGCAACGTCGACGACGCGTGCGTCAAAGCCTTCGTGAACCCACAGCCGGGCGTTTTTCATCCACTCATCTCGTCGCATTATGGCGATGTCACCTGCCGGAGTCGTGCCGGCGAGGGCATATTCCGGAGCGATGATCGACGCGATGAACGCGAAGTCCCGTTTGACGAACGCCTCACCCCACTGGGTCTCAAGCCTTGTGATCGCAGCGACCGTCG
>Ga0070658_10002791_pt1 | contig 14511 bp, 7 predicted proteins | sample KBSC13metaG_FD_64664 | JGI IMG/M metagenome (GOLD analysis project Ga0070658, IMG submission 64664) | Corn rhizosphere microbial communities from Kellogg Biological Station, Michigan, USA - KBS C1-3 metaG | ecosystem: Host-associated > Plants > Roots > Rhizosphere > Soil ...
CAAGGGAGAAATTCTCGAGCTGAAGAACACCATCAACACGATGGTCGACCAGCTCTCGTCGTTCGCGGCGGAAGTCACGCGCGTTGCGCGCGAGGTAGGTACCGAAGGTATCCTCGGCGGACAGGCGCGAGTCCCCGGCGCGGCCGGTGTGTGGCGCGACCTGACCGACAACGTGAACTTCATGGCCGGCAACCTCACGAGCCAGGTGCGAAACATCGCGCTCGTGACGACGGCGGTCGCGAACGGCGACCTGTCGCAGAAGATCACGGTCGAAGCGCGCGGAGAGATTCTCGAGCTGAAGAACACCATCAACACGATGGTCGATCAGCTCAGCTCATTCGCCGCTGAAGTGACGCGAGTCGCCCGCGAAGTAGGCACCGAGGGTATCCTCGGCGGACAGGCGAACGTGCCAGGCGTCGCCGGTACATGGAAGGACCTCACCGACTCGGTGAACTTCATGGCCGGCAACCTGACCAGTCAGGTGCGTAACATCGCCGACGTGACCACCGCCGTCGCGAAGGGCGACCTGTCGCGGAAGATCACCGCCGAAGCCAAGGGTGAAATTCTCGAGCTGAAGAACACCATCAACACGATGGTGGATCAGCTGAACGGCTTCGCGAGCGAGGTCACCCGCGTCGCGCGCGAGGTAGGAACCGAGGGACGGTTAGGCGGCCAGGCCAACGTCGAAGGGGTGAGCGGGACGTGGCGCGACCTCACCGACTCCGTGAACGGCATGGCGTCGAACCTCACGGCGCAGGTGCGAAACATCGCCGATGTGACGACGGCGGTCGCCAAGGGCGACCTGTCGAGGAAGATCACGGCCGAGGCGAAGGGTGAGATCCTCGAGCTGAAGATGACCATCAACACCATGGTCGATCAGCTCTCCTCGTTCGCCGCTGAGGTGACGCGAGTCGCTCGAGAGGTAGGCTCGGAAGGAATCCTTGGCGGTCAGGCGAACGTGCCGGGAGTCGCGGGCACGTGGAAGGACCTGACCGACTCGGTGAACTACATGGCCGGCAACCTCACCAGCCAGGTGCGAAACATCGCCGACGTCACGACTGCAGTCGCGCGAGGCGACCTGTCCAGAAAGATCACGGCCGAGGCGAAGGGTGAGATTCTCGAGCTGAAGAACACCATCAATACGATGGTCGATCAGCTGTCGTCGTTCGCGGCCGAAGTGACGCGCGTCGCCCGAGAGGTGGGTACCGAAGGACGGTTAGGCGGGCAGGCCAACGTGCCGGGAGTCGCCGGCACGTGGAAGGACCTGACCGATTCCGTGAACGGGATGGCGTCGAACCTGACGAACCAGGTCCGGAACATCGCCGACGTGACGACGGCGGTCGCGCGCGGCGACCTGTCGCGGAAGATCACCGTCGAAGCGCGCGGCGAGGTGCTCGAGCTGAAGAACACCGTCAACACGATGGTGGATCAGCTCAACGGCTTCACGAGTGAAGTGACGCGCGTCGCGCGCGAAGTCGGCAGCGAGGGCATCCTCGGCGGGCAGGCGCGAGTGCCGGGCGCGGTCGGCGTCTGGCGCGACCTGACCGACAACGTCAACTCGATGGCGTCGAACCTCACGAGCCAGGTGCGAAACGTTGCGCTCGTGACGACCGCCGTCGCCAACGGCGACCTGTCGCAGAAGATCACCGTCGAGGCGCGAGGCGAGATCCTCGAGCTGAAGAACACGGTGAACACGATGGTCGAGAAGCTGCGAGTGTTCGCCGACGAAGTGACGCGAGTCGCGAAGGAAGTAGGCACGGAAGGAAAGCTCGGCGGCCAGGCCGAGGTGCCGGGCGTCGCCGGAACGTGGAAGGCGCTCACCGACAGCGTGAACGCGATGGCGAACTCGCTGACGGCGCAGGTGCGAAACATCGCCGACGTCGCCACCGCGGTGACGAAGGGCGACCTGACGCGGCAGATCACCGTCGAAGCGCAGGGCGAGCTCGATGAGCTGAAGGGGAACATCAACCAGATGATCGCGAACCTCCGCGAGACGACGGAGCGCAATCAGGAGCAGGACTGGTTGAAGACCAACCTGGCGAAGTTCAGCCGGATGATGCAGGGGCAGAAGGATCTCGAGTCGGTCTCGCGCCTGATCATGAGCGAGCTGACGCCGCTGGTCAGCGCGCATCACGGCGCGTTCTTCATCGCCGAGAACGAGGGGAACGCGCAGGCGTTCAAGCTGATCGCGAGCTATGCGTATCGTTCACGGAAGCACGTCGCCAACCGGTTCTTCCTCGGTGAGGGACTGGTCGGCCAGGCGGCGCTGGAGAAGCAGGCGATCCTGCTCACCAACGTGCCTGACGATTACATCCAGATCATGTCGGGGCTCGGCGAGGCGCCGCCGCGCAACATCATCGTCCTGCCGATCCTGTTCGAGGGTGAGGTGAAGGCGGTGATCGAGCTGGCGAGCTTCCTCCCGTTCAGCCAGATCCACCTCACCTTCCTCGACCAGCTGGCCGAGTCGATCGGCGTCGTGCTGAACATGATCAGCGCGAACATGCGAACCGAGGAGCTGCTCGAGCAGTCGCAGAAGCTGACGCAGGAGCTGCAGTCGCAGTCGAAGGAGCTGCAGTCGCAGCAGGAAGAGCTCAAGCGGTCGAACACCGAGCTCGAAGCGCAGGCGAAGTCGCTGCGGCAGTCGGAAGAGCTGCTCAAGGAGCAGCAGGAAGAGCTGCAGCAGGTCAACGAGGAGCTGGAGGAGAAGGCGAACCTCCTCGCCGAGCAGAACCGCCGCGTCGAAGAGAAGAACATCGAGGTCGAGCGGGCCCGCCAGTCGCTGGAGGAGAAGGCGACGCAGCTCGCGCTCAGCTCGAAGTACAAGAGCGAGTTCCTCGCGAACATGAGCCACGAGCTGCGCACGCCGCTCAACTCGCTGCTCATCCTCTCGCGGCTGCTGGCGGACAACAAGGAAGGCACGCTGTCGCCGAAGCAGGTCGAGTTCGCGAAGACGATTCTCTCGTCGGGCACGGACCTGCTCAATCTGATCAACGACATCCTCGACCTGTCGAAGGTCGAAGCCGGGAAGATGGAAGTGAACCCGGCCGACGTCACGATGAACGACCTGCGCGACTTCGTCGAGCGGACGTTCAAGCCGGTCGCGGAGCAGAAGGGGTTGACCTTCCGCGTCGAGATCGCGAACGGGACGCCGAACAGCCTCTACACCGATGGCCAGCGGCTGCAGCAGGTGATCAAGAACCTGCTGTCGAACGCGATGAAGTTCACCGAGAAGGGCGAGGTCGCGCTCACCGTGCGCAAGGCGGAGAAGACGCAGACGAAGCGCTTCGCCAATCCATCGCTCGATCGTGCGGCCGAAGTGATCGCGTTCGCGGTCAGCGACACCGGGATCGGCATCGCGAAGGACAAGCAGCAGCTGATCTTCGAGGCGTTCCAGCAGGCCGATGGCACGACCAGCCGCAAGTACGGCGGCACCGGACTCGGACTCTCGATCTCGCGCGAGATTGCGCGCCTCCTCGGCGGCGAGATCCGCGTCGAGAGCACGCCGGGGACCGGGAGCACGTTCACGCTCTTCCTGCCCTCGTCGTGGGTCGATCCGGAAGGGAATCAGGGTGGATCGCGGACGCAGCGCACATCGGCGCCGGCCGGAAGCGGTGCGAGCCGCCGCGAGCGTTCGGCTCGCCCGGGCGATGCGAATGCCGGCCGGAGCGCGATGTTCGGCGGCGGCAGCGGCGCGCCGACGAGCGGCGGCCGGACCGCCGGGCTGCTGCCGAGCGGATCGTCAGGCAGCTCGTCGGGCGGATCGTCCGGCGGGTCGTCAGGCGGGTCGTCGGGCGCGATGCAGAGCTACGGCTCTTCATCCTCGATGCAGTCGTCGGGCGGTGACGGCGGTAACTCGCCGCATCGTGCGACGCCGGCGATGGGAACGCCGGAGGCGGGGCCCGGCTTCCGGCTCGAGCCGGAACAGGAGGGAGGAAATGTCGCGACGGTCGATGACACGCCCCCGACCGCGCTCGAGGACGTGCAGGTGCCGATGTCGTACCAGGACGACCGCGCGACGATCGAGCCGGGCGACCGGGTGATCCTCATAATCGAGGACGACGAGAACTTCGCACGCGTCCTGCTCGAAATGGCGCGCGGCCGCGACTTCAAGGGAATCGTCGCGCTGCGCGGACGCGACGCGCTCACGCTCGCGCACGAGTACAAGCCCGATGCGATCACGCTCGACATCGGAATGGGCGACATGAACGGATGGGAGGTGCTCGACCGGCTCAAGCATCATCCGGACACGCGGCACATCCCGGTGCACATCGTCTCCGGCGACCAGAACAAGCAGCAGGGGCTGCTCTCGGGCGCGTTCGCGTACCTCGAGAAGCCGGTGAGCAAGGAAGTGATCGACGACGCGTTCTCGCGCCTCCTCCAGTTCATCGACGAACGGGTGAAGCGCCTGCTCGTGGTCGAGGACGACGAGACGCAGCGTCAGGCGATCGTCGAGCTGATCGCGGCCGACGACGTCGAGATCACCGCGGTCGCATCGGCCACCGAGGCGATCGACCTGCTGCAGCACAACAAGTTCGACTGCATGGTGATCGACCTCGGGCTCTCCGACATGAGCGGCTTCGAGCTGCTCGAGCGGGTGAAGGCCGACCCGAACATGCAGACGATGCCGGTGATCGTGTACACCGGGAAGGAGCTCACGCCGGCCGAAGACACCAAGCTTCGCAAGTACGCCGAGACGATCATCGTCAAGGATGCGAAGTCGCCCGAGCGCCTGCTCGACGAGACGGCGCTCTTCCTGCACCGTGTCGAGGCCAAGCTGCCGGAGCAGAAGCGCCGGATGCTCGAGCAGCTGCACAACGCCGACAGCGTCTTCGCCGACAAGCGGATCCTCGTGGTCGATGACGACGTGCGGAACATCTTCTCGCTCACCAGCGTGCTCGAGGATCACGGCATGAACGTCCGCTTCGCCGAAAACGGCAAGGACGCGATCGCCGAGCTGGAAAAGGATCCGAACGTCGACCTGGTGCTGATGGACATCATGATGCCGGAGATGGACGGGTACGACACGACGAAGGAGATCAGGCGCAACCCGAAGTTCCGCTCGCTGCCGATCATCGCGTTGACGGCGAAGGCGATGAAGGGTGATCGCGAGAAGACGATCGCCGCCGGCGCGTCGGATTACATCACCAAGCCGGTTGACACCGAGCAACTGCTGTCGCTGATGAGGGTCTGGCTGTATCGCTGATTCCATGAGCAAGGTCGCACAGCCGCCGCTGGCGTACGACACGGAGCTGGAGCAGCTCGAGATCGAGCTGCTCCTCGAGGCGATCTTCCGCCATTACGGCTTCGATTTCCGGTCGTACGCGTTCTCGTCGATCCGCCGCCGGATCTGGAAGCGGATCAACGCCGAGGAGCTGCCTAACGTGACGTCGCTGCAGGAGCGCGTGCTCCATGACCCACAGGTGATGGAGCGGCTGCTGCTCGACCTGTCGATCAACGTCACGTCGATGTACCGCGACCCCGGCTTCTACCGGGCGTTCCGCGAGCAGGTGGTGCCTCTCCTCCGGACATATCCGTTCATCCGCGTCTGGCACGCCGGATGTTCGACCGGCGAAGAGGTCTACTCGATGGCGATCCTCCTCGAGGAGGAGGGGCTGCTCGGCAAGTCGCGGCTCTACGCGACCGACATCAACGAGGTCGTTCTGCAGCAGGCGCGGGCGGGGATCTTTCCACTGGAGCGGATGCAGGAGTACACCGAGAACTACATCAAGGCGGGAGGGAAGCGCGCCTTCTCGGAGTACTACGTGGCGAAGTACGACGGTGCGCTGTTCAACCCGTCGCTCACCGAGCACGTCGTCTTCTCGCAGCACAACCTGGTCACCGACCGGTCGTTCAGCGAATTCAACGTCATCCTCTGCCGGAACGTTCTCATCTATTTCGATCGTTCGCTGCAGGCCAAGGTGCACCGCCTGTTCTACGATTCGCTGGTTAACTTCGGGATCCTCGGCCTTGGCGGAAAGGAGTCGCTCAAGTTCTCGCAGTACGAAGACTGTTACGAGCAGATCTCATCCGAGAAGATCTACCGGAAGGTGCGCTGAACCTGACCCAATGTGGCCTACGAGCTCGTCGTGATCGGAACGTCGTGGGGTGGGCTCCACGCGCTGCGTCGGGTCCTTGGCGGACTGCCGGCGAACTTCGACCTGCCCGTCGTCGTCGTGCAGCACCGCCATCGCGACTCCGACCATCTGCTCGTCTCGCTCCTGCAGGACCACACCGCGCTCACGGTCCACGAGATCGAAGACAAGACACCGCTCGCGCCGGGCGGGGTATATGTGGCACCGGCCGAATACCATGTGCTGGTCGAGGTGGGACAGCTGCAACTCAGCACCGAGGAACCCGTGCGCTTCAGCCGGCCGTCGATCGACGTGATGTTCGAATCGGCAGCTGACGCCTACGGCGCACGCACGATCGGCGTGATCATGACCGGCGCGAACGACGACGGCGCCCGCGGGCTGCGCCGGATCGCCGATCGCGGCGGTGCGGCGATCGTCGAGGACCCCGCGACGGCCGAGAGCGCGATCATGCCGGCCGCCGCGCTCAAGCTCGTCCCCGATGCCCGCGTTGCGGCGGTCGATGCGATCCCGGCGCTGATCACGAAGCTCGTCGTCAAGTCGCGGAAGGCGCACGGCGGACGACCTGCGCTTCCCGCCCGCAAGGATGACGGCTCGCTGCGGGGCACCCCGTGAGCGACGACCGCGTCAACATCCTCCTGGTCGATGACCGGCCGGAAAACCTGCTCGCGCTCGAGGCGATCCTCGAGCCGCTCGGGCAGAACCTCGTCCGCGCCGGCTCGGGTGAGGAGGCGCTGAAGCATCTCCTCACCCGCGACTTCGCCGCGATCCTGCTCGACGTGCAGATGCCGGGGCTCAACGGCTTCGATACGGCGCGGCTGATCAAGGCACGCGAGCGCTCGCGCCACATCCCGATCATCTTCCTCACCGCGATCAGCAAGGAAGAGGCATACGTCTTCGAGGGGTACTCGGTCGGGGCGGTGGACTACATGTTCAAGCCGTTCCAGCCTGACATCCTGCGGTCGAAGGTCTCCGTCTTCGTCGACCTCTATCGCAAGCAGGAGCAGATCAAGGTACAGGACGAGCTGCTTCGCGAGAGCGAGCGCCGCGAGCTCGAGCTCCGCCATCGTGCCGAGCTGCGCGAGACGCAGGCGCGGCTCGCCGAGGTCGTCGACAGCGCGATGGATGCGATCGTGATGTTCGACGAGCGGCAGCGGATCACGCTCTTCAACGAAGCCGCCGAGCGCACCTTCTGCATCACCGCCCGCGAAGCGGTCGGAACCTCGATCGGCCGCATCTTCCCCGAGCAGCAGCGCGAGAAGCAGGTCGCGCTGCTGCTCGGCGCTACCACACACGAACCGGACGACACCTGCGCCACGGAAAAGCCGCTGCAGCGTCAGGTGATCAGCCTGATGGCGGTGCGCGGCACCTCGAGCGAGCAGTTCCCGCTCGAGGCGTCGGTGTCGCGGCTCGACCAGGGGCCGCTCAAGCTGTTCACGATGATCGCGCGCGACATCACCGAGCGTGTGCGCGCGGAACAGTCACTCAAGACGAACGCGGAATCGCTGGCGCGGACGTCAGCCGAGCTGCGCGCCGCGAACGAGGAGCTGCAGCGCCGCCAGGGAGAGATCGAGGCGGCGATGACTGCGCGCAGCCGCTTCTATGCATCGATGTCGCACGAGCTCCGCACTCCGATCAACGCGATCCTCGGCTACAGCACGCTGCTGCTCGAGAACATCTACGGCCCGTTGAACGAGAAGCAGTCGGAGGGGATCCAGCGCACGCACCGCGCCGCGAAGCACCTGCTCGAGCTGGTGAACGACGTGCTCGACCTGTCGAAGATCGAGGCCGGGAAGATCGACCTGAAGATGCAGCCGGCGACGTTCCCCGACCTCGTCGAGGACCTGTTCGTGACGGTGCGCCCGCTCGCCGACGAACGCGGAAGCACGCTCGCCCTCGAGCACGACGGGCCGCCGCGGACGATCATCACCGATCCGCGGCGTGTACGCCAGATCCTGCTCAACCTCCTTTCGAACGCGATCAAGTTCGGGCAGGGGAAGCCGATCGTGGTCCGCTCGCAGCTGCGTGACGACCAGCGCTTCGAGGTCGAGGTGATCGACCAGGGAATCGGCATCGGCTCGGACGACCTCGAGCGCATCTTCGACGAGTTCGTGCAGATCGGGAAGAGCGCGCAGCAGCAGGAGGGGACCGGGCTCGGCCTCCCGATCTCGAAGCGCCTCGCCGAGCTCCTGCACGGCGAGCTGCTGGTGACATCGACGCCGGGCGAAGGGAGCCGCTTCCAGCTCCTCCTCCCCACCGGGCCCGAGTCGCATCCACACCCCGAAGAGCCGGCGCAGCACTCGACACAACCGGCGACCGTCGCATAGCGCGCGACGGCCGCGCCCGGCAGCTCGCGGGCGCGGGAACCTCCGTCACGATCCGGGTACACCAGCGTGACGCAGCTCGCGTTGCGAGCCGCGCCTTCCGTGCTACATTGCGGATGTCGGTCGTTCCCCCCAAGCGACGGTGCACCATGGTCGTTCTCTGCGTCGCCAGGCATCTCTATCTGGCGCAACATCTCGCTCGCGTGCTCGCGCAAGCCGGAGCGATGACGCGCTGCGCGGTCGGTGTCGGCGAGGCGTGCGAGATCGCTGCCGATTGCACCCCCGACGTGGTGGCCGCCGACTATGACCTCCTCGCGACGCTGCCGCTCCGCGACTGGGAGGACGACGCAGTGCTGGCGCGCGTGCCCGTGATCGCGGTCAGCCTAACGCGCCGCCCCGGCGAGTCGAACGCGCTCGACGTGAACGGCATCGCCGGCTGCCTCTATCTCCCCGAGCTCGGCGCGACCGGGGTGCTGCGCGTGCTCTGCGCCGCCGCGAAGCGGACGAGCGTGCGCGTGCCCGAACACCCGCTGCCCTGGCCGGTCCGGCAGCACGCCCAGCCGACGATCTGACCCTAGCCGACGATCTGACCACGTTCTTCCGCCCGGCGCCCCTCGTGGGGCGCTGGTCGCGGGGATTAGATTTCGGTCATGGGTACATCCGCGATCACGAGCGTCTTCAACGACGGCTACGTCGCTGAACAGCTCGAGGCCTATCGCCGCGATCCGTCGTCGGTTGACGAGTCGTGGCGCCAGTTCTTCCGGCTCGCCGAGCAGATCGGCGGGGGCTCGACCGGGACCAGCGACGTCGCGACGATGCGCGCGGTCGCCGGCGCCGCGTCGCTGGTGGCGTCGATCCGCCAGTACGGGCACCTCGCCGTGCAGATCGACCCGCTCGGCAGCGCGCCTCCCGGTGCCGCCGAGCTCACCCCCGAGTATCACGGGATCAGCGAAGCCGATCTCTCGCGCGTCCCCGGCTCGGCGTTAGGCTTCGACGGCTTCGCCACCGCCGCCGACGTCGTCCGCTCGCTGCGCGAGGCCTACTCGGGCTCGATCGGCTATGAGCTCGAGCACCTCGCCTCCGACGACGAGCGCGAGTGGCTGCGCTCGGCGATCGAGACGCGCGAGTTCACCAGGCCGCTCGACGCCGAGGAGAAGAAGCGGCTGCTGACGCGCCTCACCGAGGTCGATGGCTTCGAGCGCTTCCTCGGCTTCGCCTTCCAGGGAAAGAAGCGCTTCTCGATCGAGGGCACCGATGCCCTGGTCCCGATCCTCGACACCGCGATCGACGCGGCGGCGCGGCGCGGCGCGAAGAAGGTGATCATCGGGATGGCGCACCGCGGCCGCCTCAACGTGCTGACCCACGTGTTAGGCAAGCCGTATACTGCCCTCTTCACCGAGTTCGAGGGACGGCGACCCGGCTCGCAGCCGGAGAGCGAGACCGGCGACGTGAAGTACCACATGGGCTATCGCGGCACGCGGGCCGTCGACGGTGTGCAGATCGAAGTCTCGCTCGTCCCGAATCCGAGTCACCTCGAGGTGGTGAACCCGGTGGTCGGCGGCGTCGCCCGTGCGGCGTCGCGCGCACTGCCGGCCGAGCAGCGCGCGGCGACGGTGCTGCCGGTGCTGGTGCATGGCGACTCCGCGTTCGCCGGCGAGGGAGTGGTGGCCGAGTCGCTGAACATGTCGCGGCTGCACGGCTACACCGTCGGTGGAACGCTGCACGTGATCACGAACAACCAGGTCGGCTTCACGACCGACCCGGTCGACGCCCGCTCGACACACTATGCGAGCGACCTCGCCAAGGGCTTCGAGATCCCGGTGCTGCACGTCAACGGCGACGACGTCGAAGCCTGCGTCGCCGCGGTCGCGATGTGCATCGCCTATCGCGAGCGGTTCGCGAAGGACATCCTGATCGACCTCGTCGGCTATCGCCGCCACGGGCACAACGAGACCGATGAGCCGTCGTTCACGCAGCCCGAGCTCTACAAGCTGGTGAAAGCGCATCCGACGCCGCGCCAGGTCTGGGGACAGCGGCTGGTGCGCGAAGGCGTCGTCAGCGAGGAGGACATCGAGCGCATCGACAAGGAATTCGCGGCGAAGCTCGGGAAGATCCTCGACGACATGCGCGCGGGCGGCGCGAAGCCGGAAGGCGATCCGGGAAAGGCGGCCGCTGCCCCGGACGTGAAGGCCGACACGGCGGTGCCCCTGGCGCGGCTGGCCGCGCTCAACGAGGCGCTGCTGGCCTGGCCGGCCGACGTCCAGCCGCACCGCAACGTCGCCAAGACGCTGGCCCGCCGCCGCGAAGCGTTAGGCGGCGCGCCGGCCATCGACTGGGGACACGCCGAGGCGCTCGCCTTCGCGTCGCTGCTCGCCGACGGAACATCGGTGCGGATCACCGGGCAGGACGCGGAGCGCGGCACGTTCTCGCACCGGCAGAGCGTCCTGCACGACATGGAGACGGGGAAGACGTTCATCCCGCTCCAGCACCTCCCCGAGGCGAAGGGACGGTTCGAAGTCTACAACAGCCCGCTCGCCGAGACGGCGGTGATGGGGTTCGAGTACGGCTTCAGCACCGCGGCGCGCGACACCCTCGTGCTGTGGGAAGCGCAGTACGGAGACTTCGTCAACGTCGCGCAGCCGATCATGGACCAGTTCGTGTTCGCCGATCGCGCGAAGTGGGGACAGGACTCGGGGCTCGTCCTGCTCCTGCCGCACGGCTACGAGGGCGGCGGTCCCGAGCACTCGAGCGCGCGGCTGGAGCGTTTTCTCCAGGCGTGCGCCGAAGGGAACATGATCGTCGCGTATCCGTCGACGCCGGCGCAGTACTTCCACATCCTGCGCCGTCAGGCAGCGCTCGCGCAGCGCCGGCCGCTGGTGCTGATGCAGCCCAAGTCGCTGCTGCGAATGCCCGAGGCGGCGGCGAAGGCCGACGATCTCGCGACCGGCGCATTCCGCCCGGTGATCGACGACCCGCAGGCGTCGCAGCAGCGCGAGCAGGTGCGCCGCCTCGTCTTCTGCACCGCGAAGATGTACTACGACCTTTCGGCGGCGCGAAAGGACAACACGGTCGCGCTCATCCGCGTCGACGAGCTGTATCCGTGGCCGCACGAGGAGATCGGACGGGTCGTCGATCTCTATCCCGCGGTCGAGGACGTGGTGTGGGCGCAGGAGGAGCCGAAGAACATGGGCGCGTGGACCTACGTCGCGCCGCGGCTGCGCGCGCTGGTCGGAAACATCCAGGAAATGCGCTACGTTGGTCGCCCGGAGCGGGCGAGCCCCGCCGAGGGATTCGAGTCGGCGCACAAGGCCGAGCAGGCGCGGATCGTGGCCGAAGCGCTGAGCGCACCAGCGCCGTCGAAGCGGCGCGCGGTTGCGTCCCGGCCCGCCTGATGAATCGCGCGAATGGCTGCAAGCGGTAAGCAGCAGGCAGGCAGCGAACGGCGTTGAAGGTGCGTACCTCCAACGCCGTTCGCTTGCTGCCTGCAGCGTATCGCTCACCGCCGACGACAAGGGATCCCACCTCACCAGATGAAACTCCGCGCCGCCACGGTCATCAGCCTAACGCTCGCCGCCGCCTGCAGCGGCGACGGGCGCACGGTGCTCACCGTCTACTCGCCGCATGGAAAGGACCTGCTCGCGGCATACGAAGCGGAGTTCGAGAAGGCGAATCCCACCATCGACGTGCAGTGGATGGACATGGGCTCGCAGGAAGTGCTCGACCGGCTGCGCGCGGAGCAGGTGAACCCGCAGGCCGACGTCTGGTTCGGCGCACCGGGAGAGATCTTCGATCGCGCCGCGCGCGAGAGCCTGCTCGTCGCCTACACGCCGACGTGGAGCAGCGCGGTGGACAGCGCGGCGCGCGATCCGCAGGGGCGATGGTTCGGCACCTATCTCACCCCGGAAGTCATCGCCTACAACACGACGATTGTCGATTCGGCGAACGTCCCGCGCGACTGGGACGACGTGCTCGATCCGAAGTGGAAGGGGAAAGTCATCATCAGGAATCCCGTCGCGTCAGGCACGATGCGCGCGATCTTCGGCGCGCAGATCCTCCGCTCCATACGAGAGACCGGCAGCCCCGAACGGGGTTTTCAGTGGCTGCGGCGGCTCGACGCGAACACCAAGGAGTACGCCGCCGACCCGACGATTCTCTACCAGAAGATCGGCCGCCAGGAAGGCGCGATCACGCTCTACAACATGCCCGACATCGTGCTCCTCAAGCAGCGCGTCGGGATGCCGGTCGGCTACGTCTTTCCGAAGAGCGGGACGCCGCTGCTCGTCGACGGGATCGCGATCGTGCGCGGGACGCACCATCTCGAGGAAGCGAAGCGCTACTACGAGTTCGTCACGTCGAAGCAGGCGATGATCGAGGCGGCGCGGAAGTTCGTGCGCATCCCGGCGCGCAATGACATCCCCCGCGACTCGCTGCCCCCGGAGATTGCCGCCGCCGTCAGGCAGATCAAGCCGATGCCGATGGATCGCGCGATGCTCGCCGCGCATCTCGACGAGTGGATGGGCTACTGGGACTCGAACATCCGCAATCACGGAGGCGGGAAGTGAGCGCCGGCAGTCTCGCCCTCAACGGACTGACGCGGATCTTCGGCTCGACGCGCGCCGTCGATGACGTCTCGTTCGAGGTGCCGGCCGGCGAGCTGCTGGCGCTGATCGGCGCGTCGGGGTCGGGGAAGACGACAACGCTGCGCATGGTCGCCGGCCACGACACCCCCGATGCCGGCACGATCACCCTCGACGGGAACGACATCACGCGACTTCCCCCGCAGCGGCGCGATTTCGGGATGGTGTTCCAGCACTACGCGCTCTTCCCGCACATGAGCGTGGAGGAGAACGTCGCGTTCGGGCTCGAGGCGCGCCGCATCGGCAAGGGTGTGCGGATCGAGCGCGCGCAGGCGGTGCTCGCCAGCGTCGGGCTCGATGGGGCGGGGAAGCGTCCGGTGCAGAGTCTCTCCGGCGGCGAGCAGCAGCGGGTCGCGCTCGCGCGCGCGCTCGTCATCGAGCCGCGCGCGCTGCTCCTCGACGAGCCGCTGTCGAACCTCGATCCCACGCTCCGGCGGACGATGCGCGCCGAGCTGCGCGAGACGCTGCGCCGGCTGCACATGACGGCGCTCTTCGTCACTCACGACCAGGAGGACGCGTTCGCGATCGCCGACCGCGTCGCGCTGATGCGGAAGGGACGCATCCTCCAGATCGGGACGCCGGAAGATCTCTACGATCGCCCGCAGTCGCGCGAGGTCGCGGAGTTCATCGGACGAGCGCGACTGCTCCCCGCGGTCGACTGCGGCACGCACGCGATCCTCAAGATCGGCGAGGTCGAGCGGCGGATCGGGATCGCCGCCGCGCGGCCGGCGACGACGAAGCCGTACACCGATGCGCTGGCAGTGCTGCGTCCGGAGTCGCTGGCCTTCACCTCGGCGGCGGGCGAGGGCGCATTTCCCGGGACGATCGTCGGCCGCCGCTTCACCGGCAGCACGATGACCTACGACGTCCTCCTCGAGAACGAATCGATCGTCGAGGTCGCGTCCCCCGATCGCGGGATGAGCGAAGGCGATCGCGTCGGCGTCGGGATCGCGCGCGAGCCGATCGCGCTGGTCGAGGCGTGAGCGAGCGGAGCGGGGCTGCGAGCAGTCGCGGCTCGGCCGCGACCTGGCTGGTCGCCGCCCCCGTCCTCGCGATCCTCGTCTGGACCGTCGTCTGGCCTAACGTTTCGGTGATCGTCGGCAGCTTCGACGGCGGGCTCCAGCACTGGCGGGCGTTCTTCGCCAATCCGTCGGACCGCGATGCGCTGCGCAACACCATCGTCGTCGCCGTCGCCAGCGTCGTCGCGGCGACGGCGATCGGCCTGCCGCTCGCGTTCCTGCTGACGCGGGCCGAGTTCCGCGGGCGCCAGGCGCTGGCGGCGGTGGCCACGCTGCCGGCGGCGCTCCCGCCGCTGGTCGGGGTGCTCGCCTTCTACTTCCTCTATGGCGAGAGCGGCGTCCTCACCCGCGCGGTGCAGCGGCTCTTCCACCTCTCGGCGGCGCCGTGGACGTTCACCGGGGTGCCAGCGATCATCTTCGTGCACGCCTGCACGATGTACGT
>Ga0070658_10002793_pt1 | contig 14502 bp, 18 predicted proteins | sample KBSC13metaG_FD_64664 | JGI IMG/M metagenome (GOLD analysis project Ga0070658, IMG submission 64664) | Corn rhizosphere microbial communities from Kellogg Biological Station, Michigan, USA - KBS C1-3 metaG | ecosystem: Host-associated > Plants > Roots > Rhizosphere > Soil ...
GGCGGCACCGACACCCACCTGTCGCTGCTCGACCTGCAGGGCATCGGCGTCACCGGTCAGCAGGCCGAGGCGCGGTGCGCCGCGGCCGGCATCGTCCTCAACAAGAACGCCATCCCGTACGACCCGCAGCCGCCGTCGGTGGCCAGCGGCATCCGCGTCGGTACGCCCTCGGTGACCACCCAGGGGATGACCGAGGGCGACATGAAGGAGATCGCCGGCCTCATCGGCCGCGCGGTCCGCGACGAGGACGCCGGCGAGATCCGCAAGAGTGTCGACGCCTTGGTGAGCGCCCATCCCGCATACCGCCGATAGCCTCCTCCGGTGCGCGAGTACCTGCTCGTCCTCTGCGTCGCCGCCGGGGTCACCTGGCTGCTGACACCGGTGGCGAGGTGGGTGGCGCTGCGCATCGGCGCCGTCGCGCAGGTCCGGGACCGCGACGTCCACGACGTCCCGACGCCCCGCATGGGCGGGCTCGCCATGTACGCCGGCGTCTGCGCGGCCTTCCTCGTCGCGCACTCGCTGCCGGCGCTCTCGGCCGTCTTCAAGTACTCCGACGTCCAGGCCGTCGTCATCTCGGGCGGCGTCATCGCGCTGCTCGGCTTCGTCGACGACCGCTTCGAGCTGGACGCCCTGACCAAGCTCGCGGGGCAGGTCGTCGCCATCGGCATCATGATCCTGCTCGGCCTTCAGCTGCTCACCATCACGCTGCCCGGCGTCGGTGCGGTGTCGCTCGGCACCGAGGGCGTGCCGCTCACGATCCTGTTGGCCCTGCTGACGATCAACGCCGTGAACTTCATCGACGGCCTCGACGGGCTGCTGGCGGGGGTCGGGGCCATCGCGGCCCTGGCCCTGTTCGCCTTCTCCTACAGCCTCTCCAGCGGCCAGGTGACGCTCGGCGTGGGGCAGGAGCGGATCAGCGCCCCGACCCTCATCGCCGCCGTGCTCGCCGGGGCCTGCCTCGGCTTCCTGCCGCACAACTTCAACCCCGCACGCATCTTCATGGGCGACAGCGGATCCATGCTCGTCGGGCTGATGCTGAGCGCCTCCGCGACGAGCCTCACCGGTCAGTTCAACTACACGAGCATCGACCCGAAGGTCGCGTTCCCGGTGCTCCTGCCCCTGCTGCTGCCGCTCGTCGTGCTCCTCGTACCCCTCATCGACCTGCTCCTGGCGGTCGTCCGCCGCACGCGGGCCGGTCGCAGCCCGTTCGCGCCGGACAAGATGCACCTGCACCACCGGCTGCTCGAGATCGGGCACAGCCACACGCGGGCCGTGCTCATCCTCTACTTCTGGACCGCGCTGCTCGCGTTCACGAGCGTGGCCGCCTTCCTGACAGGACCGTTCATGGTGTTCGGCGTCGCCGGGTGCCTCGCCGTCATGGCCCTCGTCGTGCTCGCGATGCCCCGGCTGAGGGCTGACCGGTCAGGTCCCTGAAAGCCCGGTCTGCTAACGTTGCCGCCGCGTTGATCCCCATGTAATACCGCCCGGTCGGGGCCATGAATCCCGGCCGGCTTTGTGACGTGAGGACCTACTTGCCTGATCAGAGCGAAGGCCGATCGGACCCCGGTCAGCCCGCGCTCTCGCTCGCCACGCTGGCCGGTCTCGGACTGGCCAATGCGGCGTGCGTCGCGGGTGGCCTGGCACTGGGCCACTTCCTGGACGGCTGGTGGGGCACGGCGCCCGTGATGGTCCTGGTCGGCATGGCAGTCGGCCTCCTTCTCGGAGTGGTGGGGTCCGTGCTGGAGATCCGCCGCTACCTGCAAGACTGACCGACTGTGACCGGTCCCCAAGACCCACAAGAGAGAGATCCCGCTGTGACGACGACCACCGTGTCCACCACGGTCGCCAAGCGCGCGACGTACGGGTTATGGCGCGTCGCGCTGGTCCCCGGGATCTGCATCGTCTTGGCGATCGCGGTCGGCCTGTCGGTCGGGCACGTGCAGATCGCCCTCCTGGTCGCCGTCGGCGTCGTCCTCGGCACCGTGAACGGCCTGCTCGTCGAGCAGGCGACGTCGCGGATGGTCCCGAGCGAGGACCCCGACCGCAAGGCCGTCGTCAAGGGCTCGCTCGGACGCCTCGGCATGGTGAGCGCAGCGGCTCTGCTCATCGCGTTCCTCGCCCGCCCGAACGGCTGGGTCCTGCTGCTCGGCCTCGCCGGCTACCAGATCATCGCGCTGCTCTCCCAGCTCGGCGCGGCCATGAAGGAGGCACGGGAGGGATGAGAGCGATCATCCTGGCCGGCGAGATCACCGTCGGCGAGCACCCGCGGTTCACCCTGTTCGGCCTCGGCATCAACCGCGACACCTTCATCTCCACGATCATCGCCGGCGTCGTGGTGGTGGGGCTCGGCCTCATCATGCGCGCGCAGATCAGCCCCGCCGGTGTGCCGGGCAAGCTGCAGCTGATCTTCGAGACGCTCGTCGGCTACATGGAGCGCCTGGTCGAGGACGCCTTCGGCATCAAGGTCGCTCCCTTCGTCGTGCCGCTCGCGAGCACGTTGTTCGCGTTCATCCTGGTGGCCAACTGGGTCGAGATCATCCCCACCCAGGACAAGCTCATCTCGCCGACCTCGGACATCAACCTCACCGCCGCGATGGCCGTCTTCGTGCTCGCGTGGGTGCACCTCACCGGCATCCGCAAGAAGGGCATGCTCGGCTACGTCAAGAGCTTCACGGGCGCCCCGCAGTGGCTCATCCCGTTCCGGGCCATCGAGGAGGTCGCGAAGCCGCTGTCGCTCGCGCTGCGACTCTTCGGCAACCTGTTCGCCGGCGGGCTGATGATCCAGCTCATCGCGCTCATGCCGTCGTTCGTGCTCTGGCTCCCGACGGTCATCTGGAAGCTGTTCGACATGTTCATCGGTGGCATCCAGGCGCTGATCTTCTCGCTGCTCACGATCGTCTACTTCAGCTTCGCCGTCGGCGACGCCCACTAGTCCGTCGCACGCGCGGCGGAGCACCTCACCTAGGAGAGAAACGCACATGGCAACAATGGAGCACGCGGTCACGGTCGCCGGCGCGATGGTCGGCGGTGGGCTCGCCCTCGCCGGCGGTGCCATCGGTGCTGGCATCGGTGATGGTCTCGCCGGCAGCCAGTACATCGCTGGTGTCGCCCGTCAGCCCGAGGCCCAGGGCCGACTCAGCACCCTGTTCTACATCACGGTGGGTCTGGTCGAGGCCATGTACTTCATCAACCTCGCCTTCATGGGCTACTTCGTCTTCGTGCTCGGCAAGTAAAGAGGCTCTCGTGTCATCAGCACCCACCGTGGAAGCGTCCGGGAACTTCCTGATCCCGGACGCGACCTTCCTCGCGGAGCTGGTCGCCTTCGTCGTCATCCTGGCGTTCATGTGGCGCTACGTGGTGCCGGCGATCCAGGCCAACCTCAACAAGCGGCAGGAGATCATCCGCCAGCAGCTCGAGGACAGCAAGGCAGCGAAGGAGCGGCTCGAGGCCGCTGAGTCGGACTACGCGGCCATGATGGCGGAGGCCCGGACGGAGGCCGCTCGCCAGCGCGAGGACGGCTTCCGGGTGCGGGCCGAGACCATCGAGGCCGCCAAGGCCGAGGCCCGGCAGGCTGCCGAGACCGTGACGCGGCAGGCCGAGGAGCGGCTCGCTCTCGAGCACCGTCAGGCGCTCAACCAGCTCAAGCTCGAGGTCGGCCAGCTGGCCACGGAGCTGGCGAGCCGGATCGTGGGCGAGTCCCTCGGCGACCAGGCCCTGCAGCAGCGCGTCATCGACCGCTTCCTGGACGAGCTGAACACCGCTTCGCCGGTGGCGCAGGACCAGGCTCGCTGATGCTCGGAGCCAGCCGCACCTCGCTCGCACAGGCACGCGTGCGCCTGTCCGAGCTCGCTCTCGGCACCGAAGAGTGGGGCACGCTCTCCGACGAGCTGCTCGGGATCACGGCGCTGCTCGTGCACGAGCTTCCCCTGCGCCGGGTGCTCGCGGACTCCGCGGTCGAGCCGCAGGTGAAGAGGGCACTGCTGGACAAGCTCCTGAAGGACCGGGTCTCGGCCACGACCATCGGCTTCGCCGCCGACGTCGTCGCGTCCCGCTGGTCGCGACAGGTCGACCTGGTCGACGCCTTCGAGACGCTCGCTGTGCTCGCCTCCTTCGAGCAGGCCAGCGCCGACGGGTCGCTGGACCAGGTCGAGGACGACCTGTTCCGCTTCGGCCGCATCATCGAGGACCAGGCGTCCCTGCGGAACGCGCTCGCGGACCGCAACCAGGGCGACGACACAAAGCGGCAGCTCCTCACGGCGCTGCTGAAGGACAAGGTCTCGCCCGTGACGCTGCGCGTCGTCATCGGCGCCGCGACCGGCACCCGCCGGCGGACGGTCTCGGAGGCGCTCCAGGAGTTCGCCCGGCTCGCCGCCGACCTCCGCGAGCGGCTCAACGCCCGCGTGACCGTCGCCGTCGCACCCACGGAGGCTCAGCTGGAGCGCCTCGCCAAGGAGCTGAAGCAGCTGTACGGCAAGCAGATCGGCCTGCGCGTCGAGCTCGACCCGGAGATCCTCGGCGGTCTCGTCGTCCGCGTGGGCGACGAGGTCCTCGACGCCAGCATCGCGCGCCGCCTCGACATCGCGCGCCGCTCCCTGAGCGAGCACGTCTAACCACCCCGACCACGCACGACGCACGAGCCACAGAAAGAACAGAGGGCAGGAACCATGACCGAGCTCGCCATTCGTCCGGAGGAGATCCGGAGCGCGATCGAGCAGTACGTCGAGGCCTACAAGCCGGAGACCACCCGCGAGGAGGTCGGCCGCGTCGTCGAGACCGGTGACGGCATCGCGCGTCTCGAGGGCCTGCCCTCGGCCATGACCAACGAGCTGCTCGAGTTCGAGGGCGGCGTCCTGGGCCTCGCCCTCAACCTCGAAGAGGGTGAGATCGGCACGGTCATCCTCGGTGACGCCAGCGGCATCGAGGAGGGCCAGGAGGTCCGTCGTACGGGTGAGGTCCTCTCCGCGCCCGTCGGCGACGGCTTCCTCGGCCGCGTCGTGGACCCGCTCGGCAACCCGCTCGACGGCAAGGGCCCCATCGAGGCCGAGGGTCGCCGCATCCTCGAGCTCCAGGCGCCGACCGTCGTCCAGCGCCAGCCCGTGACCGAGCCGCTGCAGACCGGCCTGAAGGCCGTCGACGCCATGACGCCGATCGGCCGCGGGCAGCGTCAGCTCATCATCGGTGACCGCCAGACCGGCAAGACCGCCGTCGCGCTCGACGCGATCATCAACCAGCTCGACAACTGGAAGAGCGGCGACCCGAAGAAGCAGGTCAAGTGCATCTACGTCGCCATCGGCCAGAAGGCGTCGACGATCTCGGAGCTGGTCGGCCGTCTCGAGGAGACCGGCGCGATCGAGTACACGACCATCGTCGCGGCCCCCGCGTCGCAGCCCGCCGGCTTCAAGTACCTCGCGCCCTACACGGGCTCGGCCATCGGCCAGCACTGGATGTACAACGGCCAGCACGTCCTCATCGTCTTCGACGACCTGACGAAGCAGGCCGACGCCTACCGCGCCATCTCGCTGCTGCTCCGCCGCCCGCCGGGTCGCGAGGCGTACCCCGGTGACGTCTTCTACCTGCACTCCCGGCTGCTCGAGCGCTGCGCCAAGCTCTCCGACGAGCTGGGTGGCGGCTCGATGACGGGTCTCCCGCTCGTCGAGACGAAGGGCAACGACGTCTCGGCGTTCATCCCGACCAACGTCATCTCGATCACCGACGGTCAGATCTTCCTCGAGTCCGACCTGTTCAACGCCGGTGTGCGCCCCGCCATCAACGTCGGCATCTCGGTGTCCCGTGTCGGCGGCAACGCGCAGATCAAGGCGATGAAGTCGGTCTCCGGCCGTCTGCGCCTCGACCTCGCCCAGTACCGCGAGCTGGAGGCCTTCTCCGCCTTCGCCTCCGACCTCGACAAGGCCTCGAAGGACCAGCTCGAGCGCGGTCAGCGCCTCGTCGAGCTCCTGAAGCAGGGTCAGTACGCGCCCGTTCCCGTGGAGCGCCAGGTCGTCTCGATCTGGGCCGGCACCAACGGCAAGCTCGACAACGTCCCGGTCGGTGACGTGCGGCGCTTCGAGAGCGAGCTGCTCGACTTCATCGGCCGCTCCCACCAGGGGATCTACGACGAGATCACCTCGAGCGGCAAGCTCGACGACAGCACGATCACCTCGCTGGAGGCTGCGGTCGCCGAGTTCAGCAAGCAGTTCCAGACGTCGGACGGCAAGTCGATCGTCAACGAGGCTCCCGTGAGCCCGATGGACAAGGGCGACGAGGGCCAGGAGCACATCACGAAGTACAAGCCGGCCCCGGCCGACGCCAGCCACTGATCCATGGCTGCCGAGCTCAGGGTCTACCGCCGCCGCATCCGGGCGGTGCAGTCGACCAAGAAGATCACCAAGGCGATGGAGCTCATCGCTGCCTCGCGCATCGCCAAGGCGCAGCACGCGGTCAACGCTGCCCGTCCCTACGAGCGCGAGATCACCAACGTGCTGTCGGCGCTCGCGTCGCAGTCGACCGTCGACCACCCGCTCGTGAACGAGAAGCCGAACCCGCGTCGTGCGGCGGTCCTCGTCATCACCAGCGACCGCGGCCTCGCCGGCGGCTACAGCTCCAACGCCCTCAAGCAGGCCGAGGCCCTGTCCAACCTGCTCCGCAGCGAGGGCAAGGAGCCGGTCAGCTACCTGGTCGGGCGCAAGGGCGTCGCGTTCTACCGCTTCCGCGGCCGTGACATCCAGGACAGCTGGACCGGCTTCAGCGAGCGGCCCGCGTACTCCGACGCGAAGGTCGTCGCCGACACGCTCATCGAGGCGTTCCTCAAGGACGCCGACGAGGGCGGTGTCGACGAGATCCACATCGTCTTCACCGAGTACGTCTCCGCCCTGACGCAGCGGCCCACGGCCGCCCGTGTCCTTCCGCTCGTCGTGGAGGAGTCGGACGCGCCGCCGCCGGAGGGGCCCCTCCCGCTCTACGAGTTCGAGCCCGAGGCGGAGGCCCTGCTCGACGCGCTGCTGCCGCGCTACGTCGAGACTCGCGTCTATGCCGCCCTCCTCGCCTCCGCGGCGTCGGAGTCGGCCTCGCGTCGGCGCGCCATGAAGTCCGCGACGGACAACGCAGAAGAGCTCATCAAGTCGCTCACCCGAGCGGCGAATGCGGCCCGTCAGGCCGAGATCACCCAGGAAATCAGCGAGATCGTCGGCGGCGCGAACGCGCTCGAATCGGCAGGGAGTGAGTGACGCAATGACATCGTCCGCACTGGAGTGCACGCGATGACCATCACGACTGAAGGCACAGCGGAGACCGCAGCTGCGCCCGGCGGGGTGGGGCGCGTCGCGCGCGTCATCGGCCCGGTCGTCGACGTGGAGTTCGCTCCCGACGAGATGCCCTCCATCTACAACGCCCTCACGGTCGAGCGGACCATGGGTGGCGAGACGGTGATGCTGACGCTCGAGACGGCGCAGCACATCGGGGACAACCTCGTGCGCGCCATCTCGATGCAGCCGACCGACGGCCTCGTCCGCGGCGCTCCCGTCCAGGACACGGGTGCGGCCATCTCCGTGCCCGTCGGGGACGTCACGAAGGGTCACGTCTTCAACGCCCTCGGCAAGCCGATGGACGTGTCGGAGGAGTCCCTCGACATCAAGACCCGCTGGCCGATCCACCGGCCGTCGCCGGCCTTCGACACCCTCGAGTCCAAGACCGAGATGTTCACGACCGGCATCAAGGTCGTCGACCTGCTCGCGCCCTACGTGCGAGGCGGCAAGATCGGCCTGTTCGGCGGTGCCGGCGTCGGCAAGACCGTCGTCATCCAGGAGATGATCCGTCGTGTCGCCAAGGAGTTCGGTGGCGTCTCGGTGTTCGCCGGCGTCGGCGAGCGCACCCGCGAGGGCAACGACCTCTTCGGTGAGATGACCGAGTCGGGCGTCATCAACGACACCGCGCTCGTCTTCGGCCAGATGGACGAGCCGCCGGGCACCCGCCTGCGCGTCGCCCTGTCGGCCCTCACGATGGCGGAGTACTTCCGCGACGTGCAGAAGCAGGACGTGCTGCTGTTCATCGACAACATCTTCCGCTTCACGCAGGCCGGTTCCGAGGTGTCGACGCTGCTCGGTCGTATGCCGAGCGCCGTCGGGTACCAGCCGACGCTGGCGGACGAGATGGGTGTGCTCCAGGAGCGCATCACCTCGACGCGTGGTCACTCCATCACGTCGCTCCAGGCCATCTACGTCCCCGCCGACGACATCACCGACCCGGCGCCGCACAACGCGTTCACGCACCTCGACGCGACCACCGTGCTCAACCGCGCGATCTCGGAGCTCGGCATCTACCCGGCCGTCGACCCGCTCGACTCCACGTCACGCATCCTCGACCCGAAGCACGTCGGTGACGAGCACTACAACACCGCGCGTGAGGTCCAGCGCATCCTCCAGAAGTACAAGGAGCTGCAGGACATCATCGCCATCCTCGGCATCGACGAGCTCTCCGAGGAGGACAAGGTCACGGTCAACCGTGCCCGTCGCATCCAGCGCTTCCTCTCGCAGCCGTTCTTCGTGGCCGAGCAGTTCACCGGTCAGCCGGGCAAGTTCGTGCCGCTCGACGAGACGATCGACGCCTTCAAGCGCCTCTGCGCCGGCGACTACGACCACGTCCCGGAGCAGGCGTTCTTCCTCTGCGGTGGTCTCGAGGACGTCGAGGCCAACGCGAAGAAGCTCGGCTCCTAAGCAACACCGTCGCAACGTCCGCTCGGCCACGCTGACCAGGCGTCCAGCCGAGCGGACGCTGCGCGTACTCTTTCCTTACCGTCTGCACTACCTGCCTGCTGGAGGATCCCGTGGCCCTGCACGTCGAGCTGGTCTCGGTCGAGCGCGAGGTCTGGAGCGGTGAGGCCAGCATGGTCGTCGCGCGGACGACCGAGGGCGAGATCGGTGTGCTCCCAGGCCATGCGCCACTGCTCGGGCAGCTTGCCGAGGGCTTCGACGTCCGCATCCAGCAGGAGAGCGGAAGTGAGCTCGCCGTGACGGTGAGCGGCGGGTTCCTGTCGGTCACCCACGAGGGAGTCACGATCCTCGCGGAGAGCGCCACCCTCCCGGGCGAGACCGCTTCCGCCTAATCGCGCACCGCAGCACCACGCCCCGTGCTCGCCCTGGACCTGCTCCTGGTAGTGGCCTTCATCGTCGTGGTGCCGTTCCTCGCCATCTCGCTGCGTCGCCGCGTCCTCGCGCGCGAGGGCGGCGCGATCGAGGTGTCGCTGCGGCTCCGGCAGCGCCGCCACGGCGGCGGGTGGGTGCTGGGCGTCGGCCGGTACGCCGGTGACGACCTTCAGTGGTTCCGGGTCTTCAGCCTCAGCCCGCGTCCCCGCCGGACGCTGTCGCGGCGTGATCTGCAGGTCACCGGCCGCCGGCAGCCGAAGGGCCCCGAGTCCCTCGCGCTGCTGAAGGGCGTCGAGGTGATCGAGCTCCGCGCGACCGGCGGCCCGGTCGAGATCGCGCTCGACTCGTCGGCTCTCACCGGCTTCCTCGCCTGGCTCGAAGCCCGGCCACCTGGTGCCACGCTGCCCGCCTGACGTAGGTTTTTTCGCGTGCGGCGCATCATCTACGCGAGCCGGGCCATCCAGGACTTCGGCGACAGGGAGCTCCTCGACCTGCTGGTGCGGGCCCGTGCCACCAACGAGTCCAACGGTGTGACCGGCATGCTCGTCTACGCCGCGCGCAGCTTCCTGCAGGCGTTCGAAGGTGATGACGAGGGCGTCGAGGTGGTGTGGGACCGCATCCGGCTCGACGGCCGGCACACCGACCTGCGTGTCCTTGCCGACGGGCCGGCCGGGCAGCGGCTCTTCCAGGAGTGGTCGATGGGCTTCGAGCACGTTGCGGCCGAGGAGCTCGAGCAGAGCCTGCCCGGTTACCGCGCGTCGCTCGACTACCCCTTCGTGAGCTCGCAGCTCGTCGCCGCCGCGGACACCGCGGAGACCCTGCTGTCCCTCTACGCCCGCCGCTCCTAGCGGAGGAGGTCGCGGGCTTCCGGGCTGCCGTCGAGCAGGCGGTTCGTGCGCCCGCTGACCCGCCAGCCGTCGGCGGTGCGCACGAGCTCCCAGCGGTTTGCGGCGACGCGCCAGACCCGTCCCTCGAGGTAGACGGTCGTGTGGTTCACCGCGACGGCGCGGTCGCCCGCCACGGTGACGCGGGGCAGGCCCATCACGTGCGCGACGCCACGACGCAGCAGTGACTGGTGGGCGTCGCCTCGCACCATGTCCGCGATGGCCGATCGTCCCTCGAGCCGTCCGCCCGCGACGTCGTACCACCCGTCCTCGGTGAACAGCGCCGCGGCAGCCTCCGCGTCCCCGCTGTCCACGGCCGGGCCGTAGGCCGCGATGAGCTGGGTGATGAGCTCCCCGTCGGTCACAGGCCGAGCTTCCTCAGCATCTCGGCGTGCTTGCGGACGACCTCGCCCCGGGGGAGCCGGCTCAGGTGCTCGGCGATCCGCGCGTTCGCGCCGACCAGGTGGACCGGGCCGTCAGCCAGGTGCTCCAGGCCCTCTCGCGCCACGTCCTCGGGGTCATCGGCGCCGGCGAGCGGTAGGCCGGCCCGTTCCATCGCGGGCGTGCGGGTCAGGCCGAGCACGAGGTGCAGGACGTCAACCCCGTGCGGCTGCAGCTCGAGCCACAAGCCCTCGCAGAGCACGCGCTGGAAGGCCTTCACGGCCGCGTACGTCGCGATGCGCTCCTGACCGACGTAACCCGCCATCGAGCCGACGACGAGGATCCCGCCGCTGCCCCGCGCCTTGAGTCGCGCGCCCACGTCGTGCAGCAGCGGCAGCGCCGCGGCGACGTTGAGGTCGACGACGGTCCGGTGCCCGGCGAGCTCACCGTCGACGAAGTCGCTGCCGTAGGAGTTGGCGCCCGCGTTGAGCACGAGCAGGCCGAGGTCGAGGTCCCGGACGGCCTCGAGGACCGGCTGTACGCCCTCGGTCAGGTCGGCCGCGACGGTCCTGCACTCGACGCCGCGCGCCCGCACCTCGGCAGCGGTGTCCTCGAGCGGTCCGGGCTTGCGGGCGACCAGGACGCTGTTGATGCCGCGGTCGGCGAGCTGCCGCGCGAAGGCGGCACCCACGCCCTCGGACCCGCCCGTGACGAGCGCCCACGGCCCGTACTTCATGCGGGCAGCTCCGGCGCCCAGGCGGAGCCGTTGATGTGCGAGCCACCGTCCACGAACAGCGTGTTCCCGGTGAGGTAGCGGGCGCCCTCGCTGGCGAGGAAGACCGCGACGGGAGCGATGTCGTCGTAGGGGTCGCCCATCCGGCCCATCGGGATCATGGCCCCGGCTGCCTCGCCGATCTCGGGGTTGGTCTCGAGGACGCGCTCGAGGGCGGCGCTCACGGCGGCCGGGCAGATGACGTTGGCCACGATGCCCGTGCCCGCCCACTCGCGGGCCGCCGTGCGCGTCAGAGTGCGCAGTGCCTCCTTGGCGGCGTTGTACTCCGCTGACCCGATGTGCGCGTTCACGCCGTTGAGGCTGCACATGCTGATGATCCGGCCGTATCCCTTGGCCTTCATGGTCGGGTACGCCGCCCTCATCGCGTCGTAGGGCCCGAAGAACCCGACAGCGAAGCCGTTGTCGAAGCCGGCGCGCGTCTTGTTCTCCACCCGGCTCAGCTCGCCGCCGCCCCACGCGTTGTTCACGAGGATGTCGATGGTGCCGAACCTCTCGACGGTCTGCTCGACGGCCTGGGCGGCCTGCGTGCGCACGTCGCACGGGACGAAGTGCGCGCCGATCTCGGCGGCGGTCCTGACGCCGAGCTCCTCGTCGATCTCGGCGATGACGACGTGGGCGCCCTCGTCCACGTACCTCCTGGCGATGCCGCGGCCGATGCCCTCACCGCCGCCGGTCACGAGAGCGACCCGTCCTTCGAGCTGCATGCGGCCTCCTCAGCGCTGCGGTCCTGCGGCCAGGACTGACCTGACCTCGGACTCCGTGACCTCGAACGGCGAGAACCCGCGCATCCACCACGTCGCCCCGACCGCCTCGTAGGGCCGGGGGTCGGTGTCGTCCTGTGCCCCGACTGCGACGTCGTACGGGCCGGCCGGGCGCCTGAGCCCAGCGAGCGTCTCGGCGAGCTTGTCGGGGGAGTCGATGTCGATGGGGAAGACGCCGTCGTGACGGGCTGCCCGCTCGAGCGGCTTGGCGTTGCCGTAGCGGACGGCGACCCAGACGGGCAGGCGGTCCTGCACCGGAGTCGGGCGGAGGGTCATGTCCTCGGCGAGGTAGTGCTCGCCGGAGTGGGCGAGCGGCTGGCCCGTCCAGGCGTCGCGGAGCAGTCGCAGGCCCTCGTCGAGCATCGCGCCGCGCGTGCGGTCGTCGAGCTCCTCGCCGGTGTGGGAGAGCTCGCCGCTGCGGTCACTGCCGATGCCGACGCCCAGGATCACCCGGCCGTTGCTGAGCCGGTCGAGCGAGACCACCTCTCGCGCGACCTTCAACGGCCGCCGCCGGGGGAGCGGGGTGACCATCGGGCCGAGCCGCACGCTCTGCGTCGTCATCGCCATCGCGGCAAGGGTCACCCAGGGGTCGGCGATGCCCTCGACCGGGAGTCGGTAGTCGATGTGGTCCCAGACGAAGACGCCGTCCCAGCCGGCTGCCTCGGCATCTGCAGCGATCGAGGCGACGACGCGCGGCTCGGCCAGCTCGTCGAAGATCGGCAGGAACAGCGCCTGTTTCACCGCTCCCCGCCCGGCTTCCAGAGGACGTCTCCGTCAGTGTTCGCGGTGCGGGAGAGGATGAACAGCAGGTCTGACAGGCGGTTGAGGTAGAGCGCGGCCTCGGGGTTCGTGCGCTCTCCGTCGACCTCGATGAGGGCCCAGACCGCGCGCTCGGCCCGCCGGACGACGGTGCGCGCGACGTGCAGGAGGGCGGCGCCCGGCGTGCCCCCGGGGAGGATGAAGCTGCCGAGCTTCGGCAGCTCGGCGTTGTAGGTGTCGCACGCGTCCTCGAGGCGCTTGGTGTACTCCGGCAGGACGCGCAGCGGCTCGTAGCCGAGGTCCTCCTGCACGACGGGTGTCGAGAGGTCCGCGCCCACGTCGAACAGGTCGTTCTGCACCCGCCGTAGCAGGGTCCAGACGTCCTCGGGCAGATCGCCCAGGGCGAGGGCGACGCCGATCGCGCTGTTGGCCTCGTCGACGTCGGCGTAGGCCGCGAGCCGCGGGTCGGTCTTGCTCACGCGGCTCATGTCGCCGAGGTTCGTCGTGCCGGTGTCACCGGTCTTGGTGTAGATCCGCGTGAGGTGGACGTTCATGGGCGGAGCCTACGGTCCGCTACGACCTCCCTGCTGCTGCCTCCGCCCGGGCCGGCGTCGAGGCCGGAACAGGGGCAGAAGTGCGCTCGGCTGTGCCTCGGGCGGCGGCTGCGCCCGACGGCAGGAGCAGGGAAGTCGTCAGCCGCAGTCCTTGGTGCCGCAGGTCAGCTTCGCGACGCCCTCGGTGAGGATGACGGAGTCGTCGCCGCGGTGGACCTGCACGCGGTCGTCGAGTGCCTTGGGGTCGCGGTCGACCAGGCCGACGCTGTTGAGGTCGCTGCGCCCACTGGCGATGTCGGTGAAGGCCGCCGTGGCGCTCGGTGCGTAGCCGATGCGGCCCGAGCCCGGGCGGGGGAGGACGACGAGGAGGTCGGCGGCGTTGGTACGGCTGAAGACCGCGGCCATGACCCACGGGTCACGCGGCGTCTCGGGCCCGAGGAACAGGACACCACTGCTGTCGTAGGCGACCGTGTGCGCTGCCGCGTCCCCGTCGTGCCAGGCCTGACCGAAGGTGAAGTCGAGCCCGTTGCTGGTCCCGTCGACGAGCGAGCGGTAGTGCCCGCCCGTGCCCGGCAGCGCGGCGTCGAACTTCGCGACCACCGCGGCGTCGCTGAGCTTCTGCGCCGACCCGCGATGCACCCAGCCGAGGACGTTGACCGGTGTGCTGGTGTCTGCGGGCTTCCAGTCGGGCGCCGCCACGACGACCTGCGTCCCGTCGGCCTCGGTGACCCGGACCGTGTCCTTCGGGGCCGCCGCCTCCAGCGGCACGAGCCCGATGCCCTTGGGTGCCTGGCCGACGTCGCTGATCTGCTGGTAGCCGGTGCCCTCCGGCGCGTACTCGACCAGCGCGTCGGGTGCGGCGATCACCACCAGTCGTCCTGGGTTGGTGGCATCGCCGTCGAGGGCCCAGGTCAGGACGCGGAGGTCCTTCGGGAGGTCTTGCGTCTGCTGCAGCACGGCGCCGTTCGCGGTCGTGTAGTCCCGGGCGAGGAAGAGCGCGCTGTCCGGGTTCTCCCCCACGGCGAAGGTCTCGGTCGTCGAGCCGAACTGCTGGGTGAAGAGCGGCCGGCACTGCGCGCAGCTGCTGGCCACGACCTCCTTGCCGACGAGGCCGCGCTCGGCCCAGGGCTGCGCCGGGTCCAGTGCTCCCTGCGACGACGGAGTCGGTTCGGCCGAGCCGGCCGGCTGCCGGACCGTCGTGCCCGTTCCGCCACCCATGGCGAGCGGCACCGC
>Ga0070658_10002794_pt1 | contig 14501 bp, 10 predicted proteins | sample KBSC13metaG_FD_64664 | JGI IMG/M metagenome (GOLD analysis project Ga0070658, IMG submission 64664) | Corn rhizosphere microbial communities from Kellogg Biological Station, Michigan, USA - KBS C1-3 metaG | ecosystem: Host-associated > Plants > Roots > Rhizosphere > Soil ...
CGGGGGTGATCTCTTCGGGCTGCTGCACATAGGGCACGGCGTCCCGCGCGGGCGCCGTACTGCATCCGGCCAGTCCGGCCAGCGCCAGAGAGGCGCCCATCACCTTCAGGAACTGGCGGCGATCGAGGCCCATCAGCCCGGTACGGTTCGGGAACTCCTCATCCAGGAACTGCTGAAAGGCGGGTGTCTCCGCCAACTCCTCCAGGCTCCGCCAGTAGCGAGGTCCGGCGCTGCCTTCCAGACGCTTGCGAAGCGCGTCCAGATCGATTTCCGGGGTGTCGGCCTGGTTGTCTCGGGATCTCTGTGTCATACCGTCCTGTACTTTCACCGATGACAGACCCAACAGTCGGTCAACTGCGATTTGGGAATGTGATACTGCTGCACCAGATCGCGCCCGGCCTGAAGTTCGCTTCCGCTGCGCTGATAGCCCGTTCCTCCGTCCTGTATGGCGCGCTCCTCACTGGTGAGTCGCATGCCCTGCTGGAACTTCCCATAGACGTTGAAAACGGAGCCGCGCGGCGCGACGAAGTTCTCCGGCCGACGGTGACATTCGAGGCACCAGGACATGAAGAAGGGCTGCCCCTTGTAGGCGAGCTGCATCCGCTGAACCGGGCCATGACACAGGTTGCAGTTCAGCCCCACCCGCAGGTGCGCGCTATGGTTGAAGTAGACGAAGTCGGGGACGGCGTTGACGCGATGCCAGCGGATCGGTTCCACCGTCGCATAGCTGTTGCGCACCGGCGCGAGCAGCGGACTGCTCGTCCATATCTGCGAGTGGCAGGACATGCAGGTGTGGGTCGGCGGATACCCGGCGCTGGAAGAGGTCTCGACGCTCTGGTGACAGTAGCGGCAGTCGATGCCCAGCTCACTGGAGTGATGTTCGTGGCTGAAGGGAACCGGCTGCTCGATCGGAATGGTCGCCTTGGTGCCGATCGGCGAACGCGACATCGCGCTGGCCGCGACCAGAAGCAGCGCCGGCCCGGCGATCATCGCCCACAGAGTCACCTTCGTTACCGTATTGACCGAACGATCGAAGACCTGCACGGTTTCACCCTTTCCCAGTCGGCGCGGTGGTCACGCCTGTTAACAATATCGGGAATCGGCTCGGGATGGCACCATACTCAAGAGGGAAATCGACGTCGGTCAATAGGCGGGGAAGCCAAGGGAACGATGGAAAGGTTCGCGTGTCAACATAAGGGAAGAGGGCGCCGTAGGTAGAAGGGCCAAGTTCGGCCCTTCTACCGGCTCCCTCCGGGCTATGGTGAGAGGATGGTCCTGGCTGGTCAGAGCGCGAAACTCAGATAGCCGCGGTCGATGTCTACTTCCGTGAGGCGCACCGTGACACGGTCTCCGACCTCGACTTTGCGCTTTCTCGCGCCGATCATGCCTTCGACCGGTGGCCGCAGGATGCGCACATAGACGCCCTTCGGCGTCACGGCGGTGACGACGCCCTTGAACCAGTCGCCTACGTGGCGGGTCAGCAGCATCGCGGCGGCGGTGCGGCGGGTGCGGCGCTCGACCCGATCCGCCATATCCTCCTTGAAGGTGCAGTGCTCGGCCAGTTCCGCCAGTTCCGCCTCAGGGTAGGGGGCGGCGCCTTGAAGCGCGGCCTTGATCAGGCGCTGCGTGATGAGGTCCGGATAGCGTCGGTTCGGGGCGGTGGAGTGCGTGTAGTCCTGAAAGGCCAGCCCGAAGTGGCCGACCGGGCGCTCGCCATGGCGATGGAGCACATACTCGCCAGGCCCCATCAGTTTGATGATCAGCAGCGACAGATCCGGAAAACGCAGCGGATCGGCCCGATGGCGCTCCCGCAAAAACGCGGCGAGGGCGCGTGAATCCGGCTCCGGCGGCAGGACACGGTCGAATCCGGCGGCGACGCGCACGATGCCGTTCCAGTGCAGCGGCGCGCGCACGACACGCCGCAAAGTTGGAAAGCCCTGCTGGTCCAGAAACTGCGCGACAACGCCGTTGACGGCGATCATCAGATCCTCGATCAGCTCCTGCGCCCGGTTCTGCGCTTCGTCTTTCAGATCGACGATGCTGCCGTTGCGCACAACCGGCTGGGCGTCCACGGTCCTCAGATCGAGCGCTCCGCGCTCTTCCCGGCGTTCTCGCAGGCGTTGCGCCACGGTATCCTGAAGACGAATCTGCGCCCCCAGTTCCGGCCTATCCGCGATCGCTGCGGGAGGCGTTTTCCCCTCCAGCCAGGCGGTCACCCCGTTGTAGGTCAACTTCGCTTTGTTGCGCACGATGGCGCGAAAGATCTCCGGTTGGTCCAGGTGGCCGTCCTCGTTCACCACGAACGAGACGACCATCGCCGCCCGATCCTGCCCTTCCACCAGCGACGTCAGGTCGTAGCAGAGGCGTTCGGGCAGCATGGGATAGGTCTGCGCCACGGTGTAGACCGTGGTCGTGTTGAAGCGGGCGCGAAGGTCGATCGGACTGTCGTACGAGACGCGGCTGTCTACATCCGCGATAGCGACGAGGACGCGTATGCGTCCTTCGCCCAGATCTTCGGCCACGGAGATCTGATCCAGATCGCGCGATTCGTCGTTGTCGATGGACAGCCAGTCGAGTGCGCGCAGATCCCGTGCCGCAGGATCGAATTCGATGTCCTCGGGCATCTCCTCCGCCTGCTGCAGCGCCTCCTCCGGAAACTCCGGCTGGAGGTACTTCTCCCGCATCGCAAAACGTGCCATCTCATCAAGATCCAGACGGTTCTTGTGTCTCATCTCTTCCCTCTCTATCTGCCTCTCTCGATTCCACCTCTGCTCGTTCCGCCTGCGTCTGCGGAACAAGCGTGACCATCCCGCTCTCTCACCGTGAGCAATCTCGGCGAACGAGATCAAATACGCGTTATAAACCTCCAATATCGGACAGGAATGCGTAAAACTATGTTCCGGAGCAACCTATACGAATAGGTTACACCTGCCTCTACAATATGGTAGAACTACCCTGCCATGGGATGAAATTGTCCGGCCATGGAATGAAAAGGCGGATGCCCAGAACGAAAACGGTCAGGATCAGACGCATCGGAACGCTCTGAGTGCACCCGCAGGAATGACGGATCGAAACGTTACTGGAGCCGATGTCAAACGACGCCATTATTCGGATTTGCCTCCGGAAAAAGGAAAAACGTGCCTCTCTCTCGAAATAGAGAGGCAATGTAAGCGATCCGAATGCGTGCCTGATGCCTCCTTTTTGCGAGAGTGGCAGGGGACCGCTATCCGTCGATGGGAGACGGCTTTGCGGATAGAGGAGGAAGTCAGTTGGCTGGAGAAGCAACGGAGCACGCCAGGCAGAACCGATGGGAGCAGTTGAGTCAGTATCGTGGGCTGCTGGCCTTCGTCGCTGTTTTTATTCTGGGCTGTCTCTACACACCGCATGCCGTCGATACGGGGCGGTCGATCTTTCTCTCCTGGCGCACCCAACTCGACATTCTCTACGAGTATTGCGAGTACGGGCTGCTGGCGACGGGAATGACGCTGGTCATATTGGCTGCCGGGATCGATCTTTCGGTCGGCTCTGTGCTGGGCTGCTCTGCCACGCTCTTTGCTGTGCTCACCGTGGGGTATGGGTGGCATATTCCTGAGGCGATCGCAGTAACGCTGCTGTTCGGGATGGGGGTAGGGGCGCTGAACGGGTTTCTGATCGCCCGCTTCAGGATGCAGCCGTTTGTCGTGACTCTCGCCACGATGACGGCGGCGCGCGGCCTCGCCAAACTCATCTCGGGAGGCATCAAAGTCGCGCCTGCCGCGAAGGAGTGGTATAAGCTTCAGGACAATACGCCGCCTTTCTTTAGCTGGATGAGCCAGTCGCTGCCGCATCTCGGAATGAAGCCCGCCGCCCTGATATTCCTCGTCAGCATTCTTATCATGGCGGTCCTGGTCGCGCGCTCCACCTTCGGTCGGAACCTCTACGCGATCGGCGGTAACGAGGAAGCGGCGGTTCTCAGCGGGATTGCCGTCCATCGCGCCAAGATCATCGCCTATTCGCTCTGCGCCGGTTTTGCGGCGCTGGCCGGAATCATCAACGCGTGTCGGCAGGACATCGGGGACCCGGAAGCGGGCGTCGGGTTTGAACTCGACGCCATCGCCGCGGTCGTCATCGGCGGCACCAGCCTCGCGGGAGGGCGCGGCGGCATGCTCTTCACCCTGGTCGGCGTGCTTATAATCGCCTACATCAACAAGATCCTCAGCTTAAATGCCGTCGCGATCGCGCCGCGCATGATCATTCAGGCCGCCATTATTCTGGTAGCCGTCCTCATTCAAAGACAGAAACGGAGTTAGCATGAAAACAATGAAGTTCGCGTTCGCGGGCGTGCTGGCCTGCGCCCTCTTCGCAGGGATAAACACGCAGAGCGAGTCCCACGCGGCAGGCGGCCTCAAGCCTGCTCCTGCCACAAAAGGCGCGCGGAAAACCTTTACGATCGGGATGTCGCAGTGTAATCTGGGCGAACCGTACCGGGTGCAGATGAACAAGGATATCGAGGCCGCCGCCGCCAAACATCCGGAACTCAAGATCATCTATCGGGACGCGCAGAACCGCAGCGAAACACAGCAGAGTCAGATGCGCGAGTTCGTGCAGCAGCGGGTGAACCTCATCCTCGTCAGCCCGAAAGAGGCGCGCCCTCTGACGCGGCCCATCGCGGAAGCGATGGATGCGGGCATTCCCGTGATCGTGCTGGACCGCAAGATCACCGGCGACAAATACACCTGTTTCATCGGCGGCGACAACGTCAAGATCGGGCGCGAAGCCGGCAAGTACATGGCGCAACTGCTCGGCGGCAAGGGCAACATCATCGAAATCCAGGGCCTCGGAACCTCGTCTCCGGCCAAAGAGCGCCACGACGGTTTCATGGACGGCATCAAAGGCTCTCAAATCAAGATTCTTGAATCGGTGGACTGCCAGTGGATGGAGCCGAACGCGCAGCGCGAAATGGCCTCCGCCCTCTCTCGCTTCCCCAAAATCGACGCCGTCTATGGCCAGAACGATCCCAGTGCACACGGAGCCTATCAGGCCGCGAAACAGGAAGGCAAAGGCCGGGAAAAGCAGATCAAATTCATCGGCATCGACTCCCTGCCCAACGAAGGCATACGCTACGTCAAGGACGGCGTTTTGAACGCCACCTTCCAGTACCCGACCGGCGGCGCGGATGCGATCGACAACGCCCTCAAAATCCTGAACGGGCAGAAGGTTCCCAAGAACATCATTCTCGGCACCCGGCGTTTCACCAAAGACAACGTCGCCAAAGGCGGAACTCCGCTCTAAAGGGATACCGCGTGTCATTGGGCACTCTCCGCGCAACCTAACCCCCCGTCTTCACCTTTCCTGGAAGGGGGCGGGGGGTTTAGGTCGCGCGGAGGGGGCGTTGTGAGAACCAATCCGACTGATCCAATTCCAAAGGGCAATTTATAATGAGCATTCGTCTCTTCAAAGCAGGGATTCTTGTCCTAAGACTCCCGGCCATTTTTATATGTATGCTGGCTGCGGCCTCCGTTTATGCGCAGGCGCCCGCCAAACCGACCCCCATCGATGGGCCGGGGTCGACCTATTCGAAGACGCCGCGTGCCACCGTGCCGCACTCTCCGGCGCTGCCTTATGGGTTGGCGCTGATGGCGCGGTTCGATCTGCTGCCGACCCTGCGGGACACCAAATGCGTCATGGACGCCAGTTACGAACACAACGGCGGGAACGGCGATGCCGACCACTATCTGCGTAAAGAGGGGAATAAGGCCATCCTCTCCGATATTCGCGGTCCCGGCTGTATCTATCGGTTCTGGTCGGCCAATGCCGCAGGGCATCTCAAGATCTTCTTCGACGACGCATCCACGCCGACGATCGACTGCCCGATGCAGGACCTTTTTCTGGGAAAGGTCGCGCCGTTCGCGGCTCCGCTTGCCGCTCACAAGAGCGGGGGGTGGTTCTCCTTCCTTCCCATGCCGTTTCAGAAGAGCTGCCGCATCGAAGTCACCGATCCCGGCGCGATGTACTATCATGTCCAGTACCAGCTCTTTCCGGATGGAACGCCGGTCAAGACCTTTACCAGGGAACTGTCTGCTGAGGACAAGGCGAACCTGGAGAAGGTCAACTCACAGTGGAACCACCTGGGAGACGACCCTAAAGACGTGCTGCCGACCGTCAGCAGTATGCGCGGCAAGTTTGAGCTGAAGCCGGGGGCGGTGAAGGCGTTCTCCAATATAGGGGGCGCAGGTGAGATCAACGCGCTCCATCTGAAGGTGACACCCGCGACCCGTGCGACCCTGCGGCAGACCGTGCTGCGCGTCTACTGGGACGATGCGAAGAAACCGGCCATCGAATCGCCGGTAGGCGATTTCTTCGGGATCGGGTTCGGGGATCAGCGCTACAGATCACTGCCGGGCGCGATGACCGATGCCGACTACGTCTGCTACTGGCCGATGCCGTTCGGCAAGCACGCGCGATTCGAACTGGCAAACCTGGGCGCGCAGCCGCTCAAACAGGTCGTATGGAGCCTCGACTACACCAGACTGAAGCGTCCCATGGAGGATGTCGGTTATTTCCATGCACAGTGGCATCGCCAGACGACCGTCGCCGGAGAGCACTTCCACATTCTCCAGACCTCCGGACGCGGCCTCTATGTCGGGGAGCATACGGACATGCAAGGTGATCGCGGCATCGGCTTCCTGGAGGGCGATGAAAAGTTCTTCGTAGATGACGATACCTTCCCCTCGATCCACGGCACGGGCACCGAAGACTTCTATACCGGTGGCTGGTACTTCGATGAGGGACCCTACAACTGGGCGCTGCACGGCTGTACGGTGAAGAGCGACGACTTCTCGCGCATCTCGGCCTATCGCTATCAGATCCAGGACTGCGTGCCGTTCCAGCACGGGATCAAAGTGGACATCGAGCATGGCGGCACGAACGACTATCCTGGCGCGGACTACGACTGCGTCGCGTTCTGGTATCAGGACTCCACAGCGCACGACTGGTCCCCCCTCGATCCGAAACAGTTGACCCCGACCAGCATTAAAGCCGGAGGCGTTCTGGAGGCGGAAGGACTTGCCTGGACCGGCGGGAGCGCGAAGGTCACGGACGATCTCCTGCTGGCGAACGAGGCGAGCGGCGGTAAACTGGCGACGGTGGCAGGCGCGGGATCGGCCTTCAAGTTCACGGCTCCCGCCGACGACTACTACCGGCTCTCGTTCTCCTCGCTGTTCCTGCCCGACAGTTCCACCGACGTGAAGGTGGCTGTCGATCAGAATGCGATCGATGCGGGCAAGTTCTCCGCTCCCAAGCCGAACGGCAACGGACGCAGCGACACCTCCGCACTGATCAAACTCACGAAGGGCGATCACACGGGAACGTTCGATGTCCCGACCGGCAAAACGCTCTATCTCGACTATATCAAACTCGAACCGAGCAAGAAGGAGCGCGGTGTGATCGAGGCGGAGAGCCTGGCAGCGCGTGCCGATACCGGCGGCAAAGAGACCGTGACCGAGACGCCTGTCAGTACCGCGTTCAGCGGTTATAGCGCCCTGAAGTGGAGTCCCAAGACCACGACCTCCTACCTCAAACTTCCGGTCACGGTCACGACGGAGGGGGACTATGCGCTTGAAGTGGGGGTGGGGAAGCTGCCCAACAGCGCCAAGATCGCCGCGCAGATCGATACCGCCGACCCCCTGGCGTCCATCGATACCGTCGATAAGGCTTCAGATGGCAGGAAGAACATTCGGCTCGGTGACAGCCTGCATCTTACCGCTGGAAGCCACACGCTGACACTGCTCTACAAGGGCGATGCCCCGACAGAGGCCAATCCTCCGACCCTGGTGCTGGACTATGTCCGCCTCCTGAAGACCCGCTATCCCTTCAGCGTCGAAGCCGAGGGCCTGAAGATCCTGGACCACAAAGACGGCGATACCTCGACCCAGGACATGGCCGGTTTCGGTCGTGACTGGAGCGGCGACGCGCAGTTCTGGCTCACCGGCAACAAGGCCGGTGCGGAGGCGACACTGGAGCTGCCGGTGCAGACCGCCGGTAAGTTCACTCTGGTGGTCTACTTCACCACCGCGATCGACTACGGTATCGTCCAGACGCTGATCGACGGCACTCCGGTCGGAGATCCCACCGACTGCTTCACGCAGGGAGTGAAAGCCAAAGGCCGAGTGGTCCTTGGTGCAGTCGATCTTACGGCAGGTCCGCACCGTATCACCTTCCGGGCGGTCGATAAAAACAAGGCGGCGACGGGCTATAAGATCGGCGTCGATGCCATCGGCCTGGAACCGGTCAAGTAGAGGCGCGAGGGGGCGGCCCGGCCCCAATACACACAAGTCTGTATTGGGGCTGGGTCACAAGGAGGGTTCTGCGCTGGAACTACAAGTCATGAGTTTTAATATCCGTAACATGCACTCCCGCGATGGGGCGAACGGTTGGGAACATCGGCGCGAGATGGTTTGCGATCTGGTGCGGCGGTATCAGCCGGATATTCTGGGGACGCAGGAGGCGTACTTTCCGCAGGTAGAGGATCTGCGGCAGGCGCTCCCGGAGTATGCGGTATTCGGGGTGGGGCGCGACGACGGCAAGCGCAAAGGCGAGCACTGTGCGCTTTTCGTGCACAGCAAGCGCTGGCAGATCGGTGCGAGCGGCACCTTCTGGTTCTCCGAAACGCCCGACGTGCCCGGATCACGCCACTGGACTCGGGAGCATCCCCGGATCTGCACCTGGGCGTATCTGATCGGCGATACCGGCTCTCCCTTCGTGGTCTACAATGTCCATATGGACCACGAGGCGCAAATCGCCCGCGAGAAGAGTTCGGTGCTGATCGGGGAGCATATCCAGCGCTTCTATCTGGACGTCCCTGCCCTGGTCATGGGCGATTTCAACATGGAAGAGGACAATCCCGCGATGCGACCGTTACTGGAAGGGGATGCGCCACGTCTATATGATACATTCCGGCCTCTGCACCCCACAACGCCGCGTCTGGGCACCTTCCACGGCTTTACGGGAGAGCGAGGCGGCGAGAAGATCGACTATATCCTCGCCTCGGAGGCGTTTCGTACATTGGAGACGAATATCGTGTATGATAACACGGAAGGCCGCTATCCTTCCGACCATTTTCCGCTTACGGCGGGCCTGAGTCTGGAAGATTGATGGTACTTTCCCGGCAAGGAGACATCGATGAAAACAGCATTGTTCCGGAAAACGATGTTTGCGCTTGCGATCTTCGGCTCACTGGCGCTTGGAAGTGATGCAGCCGTCGCGCATAAGAAGGCTTCTCCAGCAAAAGCTGAGGCTGTTCACACGAAAGATGCTTCCAGGCAGTTGGTGTTGCATCTTGCGGCGAAAAGATCTGTTATTCATCTGAGTTCCACGTTGAGCATGGAGGACTGCATCCGTGTTACCATTGAGAACCGAGGCACAAAGACGGTGAAACTGGTGAATCCGGGTGAGGCAAGCGACTATGGTGTCCGCACTCCAATCATCGGCATTTCGCTCCTCAGTGCGAACGATACCGGGGCAAGGCATCCCGACACACCGCCGCGCAATACCGCGAAGCGGTGTGGGAACTTCGACCCAAAGGTGTCCCTGTTTACGCTTGCGCCCGGCCAGAAACGGGAGATTGGCGACTTGACAGGTCTTTTCGATCCCTTTGAGCGGCAACTCAAGGGCAAAGGGCCATTTCGGGCCGTCTTTTACTACATCAATGACCCCAAACTATGGGAATCCAGCGGAGGATCGCGGCCCCGTAACCTGAAATTCCTGGAGAGCACTCCGTGTGTGCTTCGGAGCAACGAAATTATCTTGAACATAGCCGTGAACCACGCTCGCAGCAAATGACGGCATCAAAATGGATTATGGAATTTCGTGCGGTGGTTTTGTTTCTCCGGCAGAAGCACGGAGCAGTTGATCGGAAGGGGTATCGGCGCGTTCGATGGTGGGGCGCAGCAGGGTTTCGGACACATCGGGATTATCGCCCGCCCGCAGCAGAAACTCTTTGCCCTCTTCTCTGGCGACGCGCTCCTCGACGATGTCGATGCAGTGCTGGATGGCAGCCTTCAGTTCCTGTGAGACACCGTACGATCCATGCATAGATTTGAGGTTGGGCAGTTCATTTCTGCCGCCGACCTGTTCCATCGCATGGAGGACACCGCGCGCGTAAGGCATGTTGGTCAGATTGCACTCTCCCGGCCTCTTCTTTCTGAACATATAGCCCCAGATGAGATCTCGATGTCGTGAAGTCAAGGAGTCGCTATGGCGGGCTTCTATGAGAGGTAACAGACGCAGCATGGCTGCATGGATCGAGGGGAGTATGAGTTTGGAGTTCTCTTCCTCAACATCGTAACTGACCTCCAGATCAAGAATCGGCCTAACCATGTTAGCATCCTGTGTTTCAGCCAGGAAACGCATCAGACGTTCAGTGTGTTGTTTGTGCTTCTGAGTGCCTGAATAGGTGCGTAGATACATCGACTTCAGCCGCTGGAGTACCATCCAACTTACAATGGCGGCGGGGTAACCGAACCAAATCGAACCCAAAGCAGCCATGACTGTAATGCTCAAGCCACCGACTGCAATTCCGATAGCGTTGTTCAGTCGGCTCTCAGCGCGATGGATGTGTGCTGCCAGCGCCCTGAACTCTTCGGGGGTGAGCAGTGTTTTGGCCGTAAGTGGGTCGGTTGAAGGCGAAGAAGGAAGTTCCATGCATTTATGTTCCGCTTAGGAACGTGATTTCCTTCCAATCTCCGTGAGAGTGAAAACAAGAATAATTCTATATGCGGTGCGTCGTCTCAATGGTAAGCCTTCCCTTTGATACACAGAGGCTTACAATCCTGCAAAAAGGAGCCTACTATGCCAGATCGCTATGAACTTCATGTGAATGGAAAGGTTCATCCAGTAGAAGCGGATGGAGAGCGCAGTCTGCTCAGTGTTCTGCGCGACGATCTCGACCTGACAGGCGCGCACTATGGCTGTGGTGAAGGTCAGTGCGGCGCGTGTACTGTGCTGATCGACGGGCAGCCGACCCGCTCCTGCATCACACCTGCCGCCACGGTCGCGAAGAAGCAGGTGATGACGATCGAGGGACTGGAGCATGAGGGCAAACTGCATGCGGTCCAGCAGGCATTCCTGGATGCGGATGCGCTCCAGTGCGGATACTGCACGTCCGGGATGATCATGTCGGCAGTCGCGCTGTTGCGGAAGCATCCCATGCCGACGGATGCCGAGATCGTCAGCGGGATGAACGGCAACGTCTGTCGCTGCGGGACCTACCGTCGTATCATGCGCGCTATTCATACGGCGGCCCAGACCCAGAAGAAGGAGGCGCGGCGATGAGCAGAACGCAGACACCCGAATCGCATTCTAGCGGGACTACGCTTTCGCGTCGTGATCTGCTGCGTACCGTTGGTGCGGGGCTCCTGTTGCTGGTCGCCGTGCCGGATGCGGACGCGCAGGAGGCCGGGGGCGGGCGGGGACGTCAGAGGCCGGGAGGCGCGGCGCAGAGCATCGGAGCCTGGCTGCATATTGCGGCGAACGGGGACGTGACGGTCTATAGCGGCAAGGTCGAGGTCGGACAGAACGCCCGCACCTCCCTGGCGCAGTGCGTCGCTGAGGAGTTACGCGTACCGGTCGGTTCGGTACAGATGGTGCTGGGAGATACCGATCTCACTCCCTTCGACGCGGGAACTTTCGGCAGCCGCACCACGCCGAACATGATCCCCCAACTGCGTAAGGCCGCCGCTGCCGCGCGCGAGATCATGCTCGATCTGGCCGCCGCGCAGTGGCAGGTGGATCGCAGCACGCTCACGGCGGGCGAAGGCAAAGTCACGCAGGCGTCCGCGCATCGCAGCCTCTCCTATGGCGAACTGGTCAAAGGCCAGAAGCTGACGCAGACGATTCCTGCCGACATCGCTCTGACGCCGACCGCGCAGTGGCGTGTGATGGGAGTGCCTACGCCGAAAGCGGATGGACACGCTTTCGTGACCGGACGCCACCCGTATACGACCGATGTGAAGCGGCCCGGAATGCTGTACGGCAAGGTCCTGCGCCCTGCCGCTTTTCAGGCGACGCTGGCGTCGTTGGATGCGCAGGCCGCGAAAGCCATGCCTGGGGTCACGGTGGTGCAGGAGGGTGACTTCGTGGGCGTGACTGCCCCGACAGCCCAGCAGGCGACACGCGCGTTGGCGGCGCTCAAGGCGGAGTGGAAGACCGTGCCACAGCCGTCCGATCAGGCGCTCTTTGAGCATCTGCGGCCCGGAGCGAAAGCGGGGAAATCCAAAGATGTCCGAATCTCCGATCTCGGGGAGAGCGGGCATACCATCGAGGCGACGTACACGATCGCCTATATCGCGCATACTCCCCTGGAGCCGCGCGCGGCGGTGGCGGAGTGGAAGAACGATCGCCTCACGGTCTGGACCGGCACGCAGCGTCCGTTCGGCGTGAAGGGCGATCTGGCGGCCGACCTCAAAGTGCCGGAAGCGAGTGTGCGCGTGATCGTTCCGGATACCGGTTCAGGCTATGGCGGCAAACATACGGCGGAGGTCGCCATCGAGGCCGCGCGCCTCGCGCGTGCCGCGGGCAAACCGGTCAAACTGGTCTGGACACGCGAAGAGGAGTTCACCTGGGCCTACTTCCGCCCTGCCGGAGTCATCGATGTCAGGGCGAGCACGGATTACAAAGGCGTTCTGACGAGTTGGGAGTTCGACAACTACAACTCCGGCCCCTCCGGGATCGAAGCTCCGTATGCCGTTGCAGGGCAGCGCTCCAATTTCCACCGGGGACAGGCCCCTCTGCGGGAAGGCTCGTATCGAGGATTGGCTGCGACCGCCAACCATTTCGCCCGCGAGTCGCACATCGACGATCTGGCGCGTGCCATGCGACTCGATCCGCTCGCGTTCCGGCTTAAAAACCTCCAGGATGCGCGCCTGAAGGCCGTACTGGAAGCGGCGGCGGCACGCTTCGGCTGGGACAAGCGTAAGGCGACGCCGGGGCACGGTTACGGTCTGGCGTGCGGTACGGAGAAGGGCAGCTATGTCGCCGCCTGCGCCGAACTCACGGTCGATCGAGCGACCGGCAAAGTGCAGGTGACCCGCATCGTCGCCGCGTTCGAGTGCGGCGCGATCGTCAACCCGTTGCATCTGGAAAATCAGGTCGAGGGATCACTGGTCATGGGAATGGGCGGCGCGCTGTTCGAGGCGATCCGTTTCGATCAGGGCAAGATCCTCAACCCGCATCTGGCCGCCTACCGGGTCCCGCGCTTCGCCGATGTGCCCCCGATTGACATCGTGCTGCTGGATCGTAAAGACCTGCCTTCCGCCGGAGCCGGGGAGACTCCTATCGTGGCCATCGCCCCCGCCCTCCGCAACGCGATCCTGGACGCCACCGGTCAGGCGCTCTACACGATGCCGCTTGTACCCAATGGCCTCAAAGCCTGACACGGCCGTGAGAAGGAGAGATCCGTGCGGATGCGAAAGCCTGGTTGCCGAGTGGCGGCGTGGATGATGACTGTCGCTATGCTGCTCCTTCATGGCGGTTTTACGGCGCGGGCGCAGGAGAAGGCTCCGACGGATCCGACCGAGTTCTTGAAATGGAGCATGGCGCACTATGCATCCTTGACTAACTTTCAAGCGGATTGCTACTGGAGCGAGAGTTTCGGCCTGGGCGGCAAAATAATCGGCAAACGCAGGCTTGTCCTCGCCGCTCCCAATCGCTACAAGGTCGTGTTTCAGACAATTCCAAGCGGATTTGGTCTTGGTATGACGGCGATTTGTGATGGCAAACTCGCCGTCGAATACAGCGACATCAACAGTCGGGTGGCTCTGAAGTCTCCCGTTCCCACGACGATCGCCGGTGCGAAGGCGCAGATGATGCTGGATCCCGTGGTTGGCGCTTCGCTGCTCTACCACTTCTTCGATGGGCCGGAGAGACTGGCGGAACTGGTGGATACCAGCCAGCAACAGATCGCCTTCGGACGGGATGCGACGGTCGATGGACATGCCTGTAAGACGGTTAACTTCTATGCCACGGGAGACTATGGTAAAACCTCTGTAGCGATCGGCGTCGAGGATGGATGGGTCTACCGGATCCGCTACGACAGCGCGCCGCTTTTGGCAAAAGAAGCCGAAGGGGGAAACCAGGAGGGGAGGATCAAGCCCTCCTCCGAGTCGGAAGAGGACTACGTCCGTATCGTCACCAATGCTGTTCTCCCTGCTTCCGCGTTCGACACGACCCTGCCCAAGGGGATGAAACTCCGAGATCCTGCGGCTAAGGAACTGGAGGAGGACGAGCCGAAGCCCAAGCCTCCCGTGCCGCTGGGCAAAACCGCGCCGAATTTCACGGTCCGGACGCTGACAGGAAGAAAGCGCTCTCTAAAGGATTTTCGAGGGCAAGTCGTCATGATCGACTTCTGGGCCACCTGGTGCGGCCCCTGCCGACTCGGACTGCCGGAGACGCAGAGACTTGCGAAAGCCTACAAGTCGAAGGGACTGGCGGTCCTCGCCATCAGTGATGAGGACGCCAAAACGGTC
>Ga0070658_10002795_pt1 | contig 14500 bp, 11 predicted proteins | sample KBSC13metaG_FD_64664 | JGI IMG/M metagenome (GOLD analysis project Ga0070658, IMG submission 64664) | Corn rhizosphere microbial communities from Kellogg Biological Station, Michigan, USA - KBS C1-3 metaG | ecosystem: Host-associated > Plants > Roots > Rhizosphere > Soil ...
ATGGAATGGCTATGCGCACGATCCGCAGCACACCGGCACGTCGGCGACGGCTGCCCAGCCGCTGGTGGCAAAGCACTGGCAAACTCCGGTGGATCTCAATCCGCCGGGCGGCGGCAGCGGGCCGCTGTTCGTGCATTACGGATCGCCGGTGATCACGGCGGATAACACGATCCTGGTTCCCGTTACCGCGGCCGACGGCAGTTATCAGCTCAGAGCTTTCCGAGGGTCCGATGGCGCGGCGCTCTACACGCTGGCGTCCGACTACGCGGCGCCCGTGAACCAGGGCTGGACGCCGCCTTTCGGACCGGCGCTCGCGCTCGGAACGCGCGTTTACTATCCGGGCGCCGGGGGAACCGTTTACTATCGCGATCTGCCGAACTCCGCAACGGGACCGAACGGACAGGCTGGAGCGACCGGCCAGATCGCGTTCTACGGAATGCCCGGCGCGAATGGTTATACCGTCAATCAATCGGCGTTTAATCGTTCAGTCAGAATCTCGACTCCGCTGACGGCGGATCGTTTCGGCAACATCTATTTCGGATTTATCGCGACGGGCTCAAATCCCGCGGGGCTCGTGAGCGGTATCGCGCGCATCACGGCGGCGGGAAAGGGAAGCTGGGCGAGCGCGGTATCGCTCACCGGCGACTACGCCGCGGCGCAGATCGCTCAGAATAGCGCCCCCGCGCTGAATAACAATCAGACAGTGCTCTATGTCGCGACTTCGACAGGGCAGACCTACGGGACCGGCTATCTGGCCTCCGTGAACGCCGCCACGTTGGCGCCGATTTCTCACGTCGAGCTCGACGACCCGCGCGGCGGGAAAGCGACGGTTTCTCTCGACAGCACCGCCGCCCCGATGATCGGGCCGGATGGCGACGTTTACTTCGGCGTGCTGGAATCGCCGTGCTGCAGCTCGCACCGGGATCGCGGCTGGCTGCTGCATTTCGACGCAGCGCTTTCGCAGGCGAAGACTCCAGGCTCCTTCGGGTGGGACGATACGGCGTCGATTGTGCCGTCATCCATCGTGCCGTCTTATACCGGAACTTCGTCTTATCTGCTGCTCACGAAGTACAACAACTATGCGTCCACCGGCGGGAATGGCATCAATCAGGTCGCACTCATTGATCCATTTGCCAGCCAGACGGATCTCTACGGTACGTCGGTCAAGGTCATGAAGGAAGTGATTGCGGTCAGCGGCGTAACGCCGGATGATTCCGGTCCGCCCGCCGTTCGTGAGTGGTGCATCAACGCAGCCGCAATCGATCCGTTCACGAAGTCGGCAATTGTCAACAGCGAGGACGGCATCGTGTACCGCTGGGATTTCACCACCAACACGCTGTCGCAGCACGTCAGCCTGACCTCGGGACGCGGCGAGGCCTACACGCCAACCCTGGTGGGACCGGATGGCACGGTCTACGCGATCAACGATTCCATTCTTTTCGCGGTGGGGAGCTGACCGGACTTCGCATTCCCGCGCTGCTTCTCGCAGGCGCGGCGCTGGTATGCGCAGAAGACCCGGTTGCGGCGCTCGCCCATCGAATCGAGCAGGGCGTGGCGCATCTCGAATACTCCGCGCCGTACGGCTATCTGCCGAGCCTGCTTAATGCGCTGCGCATTTCGCCGGAATCGCAGATTGCGGTCTTCTCGAAGACCAGTATTCAGTCGATGCGGATCGAGCCGGCGAATCCGCGCGTTCTCTATTTCAACGATGCGGTTTCCGTTGGCTGGGTCAGGGGCGGATTTCTGGAACTCGCCGCGCAGGATCCGGGAAACGGCATCCACTATTACGTTCTGCAGCAGCGGGCGGGCGAGAAGATTACTCCCCGGCAGGATTGCGTGCGCTGCCACACCGACGGCGCGCTACGCGTTCGTACAGCGGTGACGGGGCCCGGCGGCGTCGCGTCGTCTGAGGCGGACATGACACAAGCCACGCCCTATGGTCGTTTGTTCGGCGGCTGGTTTGTGACCGCCAAACAGATTCCGCCGGGGCATCAGGGCAACTCGTTCGCTCCTGAGCTCAATCGCGATGTCGCGCTGCGCCCCACAAGTGACATCGTCGCGCTGCTGGTCTTTATCCACCAGATGCGGGTCATGAATTTGATTGCGCATCCGGAGAATATCGATGAGCTCGCCTCCGCGCTCGTCTTTGCGGATGAAGCACCGTTGCCCGGACCAATTCGTGGGGACTCCGGCTTCGCTCAGGAGTTCGCCGCGCCCAGTTCCCTGCGCGAGTTCGATCTGAACCGCACACTGATGCGGTACCCATGCAGTTACATGATCGAGTCGGATGCTTTCGGGGCGCTGGCGCCGGATGTCAGGAACTCGGTCTACAACCGCATGAAAGAGTTGCTTCGCAAGCTGAACATCGGGCCATTTTCCGAATCCGCCCGGAAACACGCGATCGCCATGATCGGGAAAATCTCCGCGGGCCGTTAGCGAACTTCCCACTCTTCGTCGCGATCGAGCACCGGCCCGGCCCCGGTCAGGGTGTAATAGTTCCCTTGCGGCGGGCGCAGCTTCTGGACATCCGGCGAGGGCGCCTCTTCCACCGGCGCGACAGAAACCGGCTGCTCCACCCCCTGATCGATTCCGTTCACGCCGACACCGCGCTCGATCGTTTCGAACACAATCGCGATGTTCCAGTGTGGCGTGGGCGCGAGATACTGCTCGATCAGCGCAATGCGCCCATGGAGCCGGTCGCCTGAGTGGACGATAATTTCCTTCTGCTTATTTTTGACCGTGGAGCGAATGACTCCGATCACCGGATCACCCGTGGCGGCTGTGGTGGTCTGAATCCCGGGCTCAATCCGCACGTGGAAACGAGTGCCCGTCGGTACGGGGGCCGGATCGGGCGGAGGCGCAGGCGCGGCCGTCGCAGCGTCCGGACGGCGGCAACTGGAGAAGTAGCTCGTGTTCCGGCGTTCAGTGCCATCTTTGAGAAACGTCTCCATCGTGGAATTGCGCGGCACGAGGACGTAGCGCTCGCCGATCCGCGTGGTCGCGTAATCGATTGTGTAGCGCACGAAGCAGGCATCGCCGGTGTTCTCGGCTTCGAGGGCGAGGCGACGCAGATCGCCGGTGTCCGACGTGACGAAGAGCGCGCCGCGCTGCGCGGGGCCTCCCGGCGGCAGCGTAAAGGCGAACGCTGTCAGCGGTCCGATGCTGGTCTGCTGGGTACCGCGAGGCTGAAAGAGCGAGGGATCGGCCGCAATCGTCTTGCTGAGAAAGGTGCTGAACTCGCCGCTTCCCGAGGCGGCGGCCGCGAGAATGCCGCCGATGTCGGTCTTCTCAAAACGTCCGGCATCGGTAAGCGAAAACTCTTCGCCTTTTGCCGCCGCGAGCACGTTCAGCCGAAGGCGGCTGCGCCACTCGGGCGATCCAGGCGAGTCGTTCGCCCCGGCGATGATCTGGGCGCAGGTCGCTCCGGCGGAAGCGCGCGGAGCGTAGCGCGTGCGCTCCACGGTTTCCATGCACGCGACGCCGCGCAGATCCGCCACGTCCGCGGCAATCGCCGAATGCGCTTTACTGAATGTCACTTCGGCCGCCGCGACCAGCGCCAGCGTGCCGATTCCGGCGCACATGCACACCACCAGCGCGCGCGGTACAGGGCCCTGAAAGCCTAACATGCTATGAATACGATCTTAAACCGGGCCTGGTTTCCGTTTGTCTTTCAGCATTCCGGGTTAATGCAGAAGGGCGATACTGCGGCCCGTTCTTTCGATCATTCGCTCCCAGAGCGTCTCAGGGTGCGCATCGAAGGCGAGCTTCTCGTCGTAGTCGAAAATGAACCAGCCATTATGCCGGACTTCGTTTTCGAGCTGCCCCGGCCCCCATCCGGAATAGCCAATGAAAATGCGGAGATCGGAGGCGGGCTCGTCACGAATAGCGCTGACGATGGCGGTATCCGCCGCCAGAAGATAAAGATTCCTGGTGACCAGCAATGCGGCGCCCGGAGGCTCTGTTTTCGACCGCTCCAGCATCAGCACCGAAGGTAATTCCAAAGGGCCGCCGATAAAGACAGGATCGCTTCGCTTGCCCACGCTCTTCAGCGCCGGCACTTTCTTCAGACTGAGATCGCTCTTATACTGCAGCATCAGGCCGAGCGCGCCGGTGCGGCTGTAGCGGGCCAGAAGAATCACGCTGTTCGCGAAGTGCGGATCGGGGGAATCGCGCAGTGAGACCAGGATCTTGCCTTGCGCCAGATCCCCAGGCGACTGCGACTGCGCCCGGCACACGGCGGGGGCCAGCAGAGCCGCTGGCATCAGAGCCGCGAGCCCGACAAGAGCGCCACCGCGCACGTTCATGCCTCTTATTCTCTACCCGGCGGGCCTGCAGGCGCTAGATTAGAACTTGCGCGTTTTCGAAGCGAAAACCGGGGACAAGGGGGAATTTTCATTTGGAAAAGCCTGACGCCGGGGAGCGCGGGTCGAATCTCAGGATTTATCTGATCGTGCTGCTGGTGGCGGCCGCGGTCTACGCCGCCTGCATGATTTCGCCCCCCTCTCTGATGGACGACGTGGACGCTGTCCAGGCGCAGATTTCGCGCAACCTGCTGACGTCCGGCGATTGGGTGACCGCGCGGCTCGACGGCGTCGCCTATTTCGAAAAATCGCCGCTGATCTACTGGATGATCGCCGGCTGCTTCCGCCTCTTCGGCGCGACTGATGTGGTGGCGCGCATTCCGATGGTGCTGGCGGCGCTGTTTCTTACCTGGCTCACTACGGCCTTCGCGATGTGGGCATTCGGCCGCCGCGCCGCCCTCTACGCGGGACTCTGCATTTCCACGTGCTTCGGGCTCTGGTTGTTCACGCGAATTCTGATTCCTGACGTCATGCTCACCGGCAGCATCGCGCTGACGATGTGGGCGTTTCTGCGCGCGATCGATGAGGACGAGCGTCATCCGCGCTGGTGGGCTTTGCTCGCCTGGGCGAGCATCGGGATCAGCCTGCTGCTGAAGAGCCTGATCGGTGTGGTGTTCCCGGTAGCGGCCGCGCTGATTTATCTCGCGATCACGCGGCAATTGCGCGATCGCCGTGTCTGGAAGGCGCTGCACGTCTGGACGGGGCTCGCCGTCGCGTTGCTGATCGCCGCTCCCTGGCACATCATCGCCACGCTGCGCAATCCGCCGTACTTCGAATTCACCATGCGCAGCGCTCCCGGCGAATATCACGGGTTCCTGTGGTTCTACTTTATTAACGAGCAGTTGCTGCGCTTCCTGAACATGCGGTATCCGCGCGACTATGACACGGTTCCGCGTGTGCTGTTCTGGGGATTTCACCTTCTGTGGCTGTTTCCGTGGAGCGTTTACTTCCCGGCAATCGTGAAGCTGAACTTCCGCCCCACGGATCGCGCCGGCAAAGCGCGGCTGCTGGCGCTTTGCTGGACGGGCTTCCTGATGGTCTTCTTCACTTTTTCCACGACCCAGGAATATTATTCGATGCCCTGCTATCCGGCGGTCGCCCTGCTGCTGGGTTCGGCCATGGCCGCGGGCGGGAAATATGTCCGCTACGGCACGCGAGTTCTCTGCGGCATCTTCGTGCTGGCGGGCGCCGCTGTCATCACGCTGTACGCGCTCTCGCGTGGCTATCCGACGCCCGGCGACATCTCGCAGGCGCTCACCGCAAATCCTGGCGCATACAAACTCTCGCTCGGGCACATGGAAGATTTGACCATCGCGTCTTTCGCTTACCTGCGCGTCCCGCTGCTGATGGCGGCCGCAGCGTTTCTGATCGGCGTGATCGGCACAGTGCGCGCCACCGGACAGCGTGCGTTTTTCGCGATTGCCCTGATGGCGATTGTCTTCTTCCAGGCCGCGCGCGTGGCGATGGCGGCGTTCGATCCATATCTTTCGTCCAGACCGCTCGCGGAAGCGCTGAAAGAGGCGCCGCCCGGACGTCTGATCGTCGATCACCACTACTACGACTTCTCCTCGGTTTTTTTCTATACCAATCGCCCGGCCTTGTTATTAAACGGACGCTTCAATAATCTGGTCTATGGATCGTATGCGCCGGGCGCCCCTGATGTGTTCATTAATGACGCGCAGTGGAAAACTCTCTGGGATGCGGCTGATCGCAGTTATCTGGTCATCACAGCTGAGAAAGAGCCGCGGATTCAGGCGCTGGTAGACCCGAAGGAACTGATTGTTGTGAAAAGCAGCGGCGGCAAAGTGTTACTCACCAATCATCCGCTTCCCGCTCAGCATTAAGATCCGTTTAACCGTCACGAAGAGAGTCGGGTTTCTGAGTAAACGAATGTAACGGATTTACATATTGTTTATAGAAAGGCGCTAAATATTCACGTATCTTACTTAAACGCGAAGATGTCACCGTAACTTCTATGGATGAAACTGCGTTTCACTACATATGCCTACCGGGCGCGAGATTTTTCTCGGCGTAGCTGCAATACCGTTCATCTACTATTTCATTTCTCTCTACAGCTCCTGGCGATATTTTCGGCAGCCGGAAGTTGTCCCGGAGCCTTCTTTTACTCCGCCCATCAGCATTCTGAAGCCGATTCGCGGGCTCGATCCCGACGCCTGGGATAATCTCGTCAGCTTCTGCCGTCTCGACTATCCGGAGTACGAAATTCTTTTTTGCGTCGATGCCGATGACCGGTCGGTTCTGTCTCTTCTCGATCGTCTGATGACCGCGTTTCCGGAGCGCAGCATTCGCGTTCTCCACGGCTCAGGCCGCGTTGCCACGAATGACAAAACAGCGAAGCTTTCGCGCCTGGTGAGCGAAGCGAAGTACGAACATGTGGTCATCAGCGACAGTGACGTGCGCGTGCGGCCCGACTATCTGCGTGAGGTCATCGCCCCGATGCGTGATCCCAAAGTCGGCGCGACCACGTGTATTTACCAGCCCACCGAGATTTCCACTTTCACCGATCGTATTCAGACGATTGGGATGATGTCCGATTTTTACGCGGGTTGCCTGGTGGACTGGCAGCTCGAGGGAATCAAGTTCGCTCTCGGTCCCACCATCGCTACGACTCGCACCAATCTGGCGGAATTCGGGGGTTACGCGGTACTCGAAAACCGTCCTGCGGACGACCTGCTGGTAGGCCGCTTCATCGCCGAAAAGGGTCATGAAGTCGTCCTGCTCCGTTACGCGATCGAAACGGTCTGCGATTACGGGTCTTTCCGCGATCTGCTGCACAAGCGGCTGCGCTGGATGGTGGTGATGCGCCACATGCGGGCCTGGGGACACTTCGGGCTCGTCTTCACGCAGGGACTGCCGCTCGCGCTGCTTGCTTTCGTACTCGATCCAACGCTGCCGGTCGCCGCATTTTTCCTTGGCGGTTACCTGATGCTCCGCATGGCAATGGCATGGATGATCGGGATTAGCGGGCTCGGCCAGCAGCGGCTCTGGAAAGAGCTGCCGCTGATTCCGGTCTGGGATGCGGTCGCGTTTGGCATTTGGGTGGCCAGCTTCGGACGCAATACGATTCGCTGGCGCGGTATGGACTATTACATTCGCGAAGGTGGTCTGGTCCCCGCCAGCCCCGAGGGTGTTCCGGTGGGCGCCGACAATTAGCCGCCGACCAGAACGACGCCAACCAGCACAATCGCCGTACCCGCCGCGCGCCGCACGCTGATTTCTTCATGCAGTACAAATTTCGCCAGCAGCGTTTCCAGCACGAAGCTTGCGGATGACGCCGGCACGGCAAAGCTCAGCGGTTCCCGCTGGACGAGCGCCATAAAGCCAAAAAACGAAACCGCGTTGCACATCACGCCGAGGAACAGAAGTTTCCGTTCCGCGATGGTCTGGAGCAATCGCGCGAAGCCTTTCGCGCTGACCGACTGTTCACCGGCGCGCTTCATCTCAAAGCTCTGGAGAAGATCGGCCATCACCGTGGCGAACACGATGACCGCCACCAGAAGCCATCTCATTCCGCGGTATCTCCGCTCCCGGTCGTGTTGCGCCGGGTGGTACCGACCAGCACCGCGCCCAGAAAGATCAGCAGCGTGCCCATCCATCGCTGCCCGCTGACGCTTTCCGCGAGAAACAACTTACCGATCAGCACCGCGAATACGTAGCCGATCGCGGTCACCGGCAATACAAAGCTGAGATCCGCGAGGCTGAACAACGCCATACGGGTCAGGAGTGAGAGGGCCAGCGCAAAAATACCGAGCGCCACAAACGGATTCGCCATGGCGTGGATATAGAGCACGGGATTCATCGACACGCGCTCGGGCACGTGTTTCATCCCCCACGCCATGAAGGAGTTTCCTCCGGCTTTGAGACCCAGAAACAGCAGGAGCACGCCCACTGTTTTCATAGCGGACGCTTGCCGGGTTGTGGCAGGCGTCATCCGCCGGCCCGCTTCAGCAGTTGTTCCGCCTCGTGGCGCGGAGGATCGTCCGGCGTCAGTTGCGACTGGAGATACGTGCGCAGCAAGTTGCGGGCGCGGTCCAGATTGCGATGGTTGTCGATGGCCACTTTGGCTTCGGCGAAATTCACGTCCGGTTTATTCGGCTGCGCCTTGTGGGCCCGTTCAAACAATTCGTCGCTTTCAGTAAAGCGGCCGTGTTTGGCGAGAAAGCGCGCTAAGTCCATGATACGGCCTGCGTCATGTGGCGCAAGCTCCATGGCCTTGCGAAAATGCGCTTCCGCTTTGGTCAGATCATTCCGCTTTTCGGCGATCTGCGCCTCTTCGAATTCGTGCTCCACCGGCCGCTCGCCCGCAATGGCCCGCGAGAGCGCTTCCGCCTTCTCGATGCCGCCCCCGAGGAACCCGGGAGCGTTGAGATAGTAATCGAACAGATCGTTCTTCGCTTCGCCGTTATGCGGGTCGAGCGCGACGGCCTTCTCGAAGGCCTGGTGGGCCTTCTTCGCGTATCCAATCGCCAGAAGAGTACTGTTTTCCGCGCGGCGACCCCACGCCCGGCCCAGCCAAAGGTGCGCCTCCGAACTGTTGGGAGCCAGCTCGACACATTTTTCGAAGAATTCTGTCGCCTTCTTGTAATCCGCCATCATGAAGTAGTTCTTACCGGTGAGGAGGTAAGTGGCGACATCCGGCGCAGGATCATGCACCAGGACCTTTAGCGAATTTTGATATTCAGTGTGCTGGTAGAGCTCCTGAGCGCGGTTCACGGCGTCCGGCGACGCGAACGCCATGCCTGCCAATGCAAGCAAACAAGCCGTAACCCTCATCGTACTTCCAGTTTAGGGCAACGGACAGCCGGAATTGTTCGCGGGTGGGCTCAGGCCTGAGCCGGGGAGTGGATGCCAGGATTTTCCGTTTTAGGGCCGGCGGCCGGGCGGGTCTTGAGTCGCTGCCAGGCAGCAAGTGCTCTCATAAAGTCCTCACTGGGCGCCGAATGACGCTCCGGCAGGGCGCTCAGTTGAGTCTTACGAGGGGTTTCGTTTTGCTGATTCTGCGGCATAGCGGGTTTCCGCCCGCTCACAATGCATGTGGAGTGCCAGCCTCAGAGTACAGTTCTCCAGCGCCCAGCATTTTCGAAATCGGCCGGTCCGGACGAATGAGCAGCCAGCATACGGCCGCCACAAAGTAGAGACCTGCAAGGACATAAAGTGGAATCGCCCAGTCGGAAAAAGCGCGCACCAAATAAGCGAGGACGAGTGGGCTGAGGGCGCCCGCAATATTCCCAGAGGTGTTCATCACCGCCCCCAGGACGCCTGCGCGTTGTTCGCCGATATCGATGCAGCATGCCCAGCTTGGCGCGAGAGTAAACATGGATGCGGCGCCGGCGACGGCGATCAGGATGGCGGATGTTTTTGCCGAATCTGAGCCGGCGGCGATCACCATGGTGACGCCGGCGATGGCGTATCCGACAAATCCGACGGAGCAGCGTCCCAGCCGCAGGCCGAGACGTTTCACGAGGCGATCGGTGATTACGCCGCCAAAAATATCGGCAGCGACGCTAAGGCCGAGCGGAAGGCCGGCATAAACCGCGACTTCCGTTTTGGCGAAGCCCCGGATTTTTTCGAGGTACGTCGGCAGCCAGGTAATGAAGAAGTAAAACCCGTAGGTGTTTGCCATGTACATCAGGCAGAGAAACCACGAACTGGGATTGCGGAAAACGGCCGCGAAGGATTTTGCGTCGTGTTTTTCATGCGCGGGCAGATTTCGCTCGCGCAGAATCAAGTCGCGTTCCTGAGCGGTGATTGCCGGGTGATCGCCCGGCTCGTCGCGGAACCACTTGTACCAGCCGAAAGCCCACAGGAATCCGATGCTGCCGCAAACCATAAACACCTGGCGCCAGGAAAGAAACGTGGTCATCCAGATCACGACGGCCGGCGTGAGCGCACCGGAGAGATGTGCACCGGCAAAGAAGATTCCCTGGACTTTGCCGCGTTCGCGCGCCGGTATCCAGCGTGAAAAGACGCGAGCTGCGTTCGGCCACGCACCCGCTTCGCCGATGCCAAACAGAAACCGCAGCGTCAGCATCGAGGTATAGCTGAATGCGCTCGCGGTGGCCATGGTGAATGTCGACCACCAGAGCACGATTCGCGTCAGGACGCGCCTGCTGCCGATCTTGTCCGCCCACCATGCCGTCGGGATTTCGAACATCGCGTACGAGATGGTGAACGCGCTGAACACCCAGCTCATCTGCACCTGCGACAGGCTGAATTCTTTCTGGATGGAGGGCGCGAGGACCGAGATACAGACGCGGTCGAGATAGGTGAGCGCCGCAAGCGTTGCGGCCACCCCCACCACCTTGTACCGGACGGGAACGGACATTGGCCCAGCATATAGCAGCGCCGGCGGTGGAAACGTGCGATTCTTGCGTTTGGAAACTATGCGCCTTGTTACGGTAAAACTCGCGGCCCTGCTGATCCTCTCTGCCGGCGCGGCATGGCCGCAGTTGCTGACGCCGGTCTGGGTGGAGGCGAGCGACAGCGGCTCGGTTGCGCGCGTCGTGGTGAATGGCCGCGGCGATTGTCCGGAGATCACGGTCGACGGCGTAACGCATCGCATGGCCGTGCGGCTGCCGATTCCGCGCGGTTTGCGGCCGGCGTGCGAGTGGAAGATTCCAGCGGCGGCGAAGTCAGCCTCCGTCAACAGCAAAAACCTGGCGTTACCGCATGCCGATCCGTCCCACATCGTGGTGATTGGGGATACCGGGTGCCGCATCAAGCTGCCCGCCGTGCAGGACTGCAACGATCCCGCGAAATGGCCCTTCCATAGCGTGGCAGAACGCGCCGCGGAATCGAAGCCGGATCTCGTGATTCACGTCGGCGATTATCTGTATCGCGAATCGCCTTGTCCGCCGGAATCAAAAGCTCAGTGCGGAGGGACTCCAATCGGAGATACGTGGGAAGCGTGGAACGCCGATTTCTTCGAGCCGGCTGCACCGCTACTGGCTGCGGCGCCCTGGGCTCCTGTTCGCGGCAATCATGAAGACTGCCTGCGGGCATGGCGGGGGTGGTTTTACTACCTCGATCCGCGGCCCTTCCATCGCTCGTGCGATCGCTACAGCCCGCCGTACCTGGTGAAGCTCGGAGCGTTTGAGCTGGCGATGTTTGATTCGGCAACGGCGGCGCCCCGACGCGATGTCGATCCGAAAGGGACGAAGCGCTATATGCGAGAACTGGCGAATCTGCACGCGGAGCATGCGTGGTTCGTGGCGCATCATCCGATCTGGGGACTGGCAGCCGGACCGAAGCCGACCGATCCAGCGGCGGAGACTTCAACCAACCTCACCAAAGCGTGGGAAGCGAAACCACCTGCTGGAATCGACTTCATTCTTTCGGGTCACATTCATCTGTTCGAGTTGCTGACGTTCGATCAGGCGCGGCCGCCTCAGCTTGTGGCGGGCGATGGCGGAACGCAAATGGGGATGCCGATTCCCGCGCGCCTCGCCGGAGTCAAGCTGAACGGAGCGACGCTGCTCTCCGCGCAGGACGCGCACGAATTCGGATACACGACGCTCAGGAAAGCAGCCGGCGGCTGGGAGCTCGCCCTGACCAGCGTGACCGGACATGTGATTGAGACCGCGAAGCTGCCGATCCCCTAAGCCGCGCACGCGTTATATCATCTTCCCAATGGCCGGGCCACAAAGAATTGCGATCGCTTTTCTCCTGGCCCTCGTCTGCAGCGCTCAGAAGTCCGAAATTTATAAGGTCCGGATCACGCCCGTCGCGATGGATGCGGCCATGAAGGTCAACATCGCGGGATCGGGATCGGCGACGGCGACGCTCGCGGGAAACAAGCTGATCCTGAAAGGTACGTTCGAAGGACTGCTCTCGCCCGCGACCAAAGCCCAGCTTCATCGCGGTTCAGCCACGGGCGTGCGCGGTCCGGTCCTCTTCGAACTCACCATCGATCACGCTGCGGCCGGCAATGTCACCGGTTCATTCGAACTCGCCGCGGATCAGGTCGAAAGCCTGCGCAAAGGGCGGTTCTACATTGAAATCGCGAGCGAGAAAGCGCCGGACGGAAATTTATGGGGATGGCTGCTGCCATGAACCGGTTCGGGCGGCTCGCGGTGTTCTGTCCGCTGGTGGCAGGCGGATTGTGGATCGTCAGCGCTCAGCAATCACCGCCCGCCGGCGCGTTCACAGCGGCGCAGTCCTCCGCCGGCCGCGTCGTCTATGACGCAAACTGTTCGAGCTGCCACATGCCGGGGCTCGAAGGCCGCGGCGAAGCCCCGCAGCTCGCGGGCACTCAGTTCATGTCGATGTGGGGAAATCGCCCGGTCCACGATCTGCTCGCGTTCATCCAGGCCGCGATGCCGCCTCTCGCCGGAGGCAGTCTCTCTGACGCAGACTATCTCAACGTCACGGCGTTTCTTCTGCAAGCCAACGGCGCTATCGCCGGCAATCAGTCGCTCAATTCCACGGCAACCTTCACCCCACGCAGTGTGGCTGTACGATCCGGTCCACCGGTTCTTCCCGCAGGCGCGGTTGGCGGTACCGGCCAGTTCGGCCGCGGCGGCGTTGGACCCGCGCGTGGCCTCACCATCACCGGTACGGTGAAGAACTACACGCCGGTCACGGAAGAGATGCTGCGCCATCCGGATCCTGCCGACTGGCTGATGATCCGCCGCAATTATCAGGCGTGGAGCCACAGTCCACTCACCCAGATAACGCCGTCCAACGTGAAGAACCTTCAACTCCAGTGGGTCTGGGCGATGGATGAATCGGGCGCGAACGAGCCGACGCCGATCGTCCACAACGGCACGATGTTTCTCGCCAACACCAGCAATATTGTGCAGGCTCTCGACGCGCGCACCGGCGATCTGATCTGGCAAAACCAGGTGGGGCCATCGGTCGGCCCAGGCGGCACCATCGCGATGCGCAGTCTAGCGCTCTACGGAGACAAGGTTTTCGTCTCGACCACAGACGCGCATATCGTCGCGTTGAGCGCCACCACCGGCAAAAAAATCTGGGACACGCCGATTTCCACGAAGACCAAAGACTTCACCACCACGAGCGGCCCGATCGTGGTGCACGGGAAAGTCATCGAAGGCCTCACCGGCTGCACGCTCTATCGCGAAGAGAATTGCTACATCAGCGCGTTCGACGCAGAGACCGGCAAGCAGCTCTGGCGCTTCAACACCGTTGCGCGCCGCGATCAGCCGGGCGGCGATACCTGGAACAACCTGCCGGACATGTTCCGCGCGGGCGGCGATGCATGGATCACCGGCAGTTACGATCCCGACCTGAACCTGACTTACTGGGGTGTTGCGCAGGCCAAGCCCTGGCTGCGCGCGACTCGCACGACCGGCGGCGAGAAGGCGCTCTATTCGAGCTCGACGCTCGCGCTCGATCCCGACACGGGCAAGCTTGTCTGGTATTTCCAGCACACCCCTGGCGAATCGCTGGACCTGGACGTGGTCTTTGAGCGAGTGCTGGTCGACCAGGGCAATCAGAATGTCCTGCTCACCGTCGGCAAAGACGGCATCCTCTGGAAGCTGGATCGAAAGACAGGCAAATTCCTCGACCTGAAGGAAACGATGTTCCAGAACGTGTTCGCCAACGTAGATCGCAAAGCGGGCACGGTGCAATATCGCAGCGACATTCTGGAGCAGAAACCCGACCAGTGGCTGCAATCCTGCCCCAGTACCGAAGGCGGTCACAACTGGCAGGCGACGAGCTACGTTCCCGAATCCGGCGAGATCATTATTCCGCTCAGCCAGAGCTGCGGCGAAGTACACGGGCGCGCGCCGAACCTCCAGGAAGGGGGTGGCGGTACCGGAGACCGGCACTTCTTCGAGATGCCCGGCACAAACGGAAACCTGGGGCGGCTCGCAGCGTTCGACGTGAAGACGATGAAGGAGCTCTGGCACATCGAACAGCGCGCGCCATTTCTCACTGCCGTGCTCTCCACCGCGAGCGGCGTCGCGTTCGTGGGCGATCTCGACCGTACGTTCAAAGCAATCGACGTGAAGACAGGTGCGATCCTGTGGAAGACGCGGCTCGGTACTACGGTGCAGGGTTTTCCAGTATCGTTCAGCGTAGGCGGCAGGCAGTACATTGCGGTTTCGACGGGAAATGGCGGCGGCAGCCCGAGACTCGGGCCCAGCATCATC
>Ga0070658_10002796_pt1 | contig 14498 bp, 13 predicted proteins | sample KBSC13metaG_FD_64664 | JGI IMG/M metagenome (GOLD analysis project Ga0070658, IMG submission 64664) | Corn rhizosphere microbial communities from Kellogg Biological Station, Michigan, USA - KBS C1-3 metaG | ecosystem: Host-associated > Plants > Roots > Rhizosphere > Soil ...
GTCGGCGCCAACGGCATGCGGATCGGCAGCGGGCTCACCGTCGGACTGTTCGGCGCGGCGGTCGGGCTGCGCCCCGCGCTCGGCTGGTCGGCGGCCGCGCTGTGCGCCTGCGTGGCCGCCCTCGCCGTCTTCCTGGCCGTCGCCGCCCGCCGCGGCGGCATCGCCGCCGACACCGTGCCCGCGCAAGGCCCCGTGCCCGCCCCCGGCGCCGAGGGCACCGCGGGCTAGCGGCGCCTCCTCACCCGGCGTTATGCCAGCTAAGTAACGTTCGTCAGCGTTTAGGAACTAACCGCGCGGCCCGGCCAGCCGCTCGTCGGGGATCACCGCCACGCCGAGGATCTCGATCATCGCCTCCGGCTGCCACAGGCCCGTGGTCCCGATGCCCGCCATGGCCGGGTAGACCGGCCCGGCCAGTTCCCGCCAGACCCGGCCGATCTCTTTGCCGTGCGCCTGGTAGTCGGGGATGTCGGTCAGGTAGATCGTGATGCTCACCAGGTCCTCGGGAACGCCGCCGGCCTCGCGCAGCACGGTGAGCAGATTGCCGAAGGCCTGGCGGAACTGCGCCACGATCCCGCCGGGGACGATCCGCATGTCTTTGTCCAGTGCCGTCTGGCCGCCGAGGTAGAGCGTGTTGCCCGCCAGCGTGCCGTGCGAGTAGCCGCTGGGCGGCGGCAGTACAACCGGGTTGACAGGAACGGGGATCTGGCCGGTCGTCATCCGCGGGCTCCTCACGCTGTGTCCTCGCACTGGGGCGGCAGCTTCCGGATCCAGCGTAACAGGTATTGACATATCTTCCACGATCGTAGAGATAATGAAATATCACTGGCGAGATGACAGGAGCTTGAGGCGTGGAGCCTGACCTCAGCAAGTACGAGCTCGCGGGCGACAACTCGCGGTATGCCAGCGCCGGCGGCCTGGTCGTGCCGGTGGTCACGCGGGCGGGGCAGGAGCCCGGCAGCACCGCCCAGTCCGACGGCGCCACCCGCATCTCGGGGGTGAGCGCCCAGCACACCCCGGCCACCCGGATCTGGTTCGGCCAGGTGCGCAACGAGGCCGGGTACCGCTCGGTGCCGCATCACCACGGCGAGGCCGAGACCGGCGGCTTCGTGCTGTCCGGGCGGGCCCGGATCTACTTCGGCGAGAAGTTCGCCGACTACATCGACATGTCGGAAGGCGACTGGGTGTTCGTCCCGCCGTTCATGCCGCACGTCGAGTGCAACCTCGACCGCGGGCGGCCGCTGACCTGGATGACCGCCCGCACCCCGGAGAACATCGTGGTCAACCTGCCGCAGGTCGGCGACGGCGAGCTGCCGGACTGGGTGGAACGGCCGTGACAGTGCCCGCACCGTCGACTGGGCCCGCCTCCGCGATCTTCACCGACGCGGTCACGCTCAAGCCGGCCGAACCCGAGCGGTTCGACGCCGCCTTCACCGCCGTCACCCAGCCGTGCCCCTGGCCCAAGGCGTACGGCGGCGACCTGGTCGCCCAGGCGGCGGTGGCCGCGATGCGCACCGTCACCGACGGCAAGGCGCTGCACTCGATGCACTCCTACTTCATGCGACCGGCCGACATCGGCGCCGAGGTCCGGTACGAGGTCGAGACGTTGCGCGACGGGCGCGGGTACAGCACCCGCCAGGTGCGCGCCTTTGCCGGCGGCAAGGCCGTCTACGCCTGCCTGGCCAGCTTCGCGGCCGGCGAGCCGGGCGGGCAGTACACGGCGGAGTTCCCGGCGGGCATCCCCGGCCCCCAGACGCCGCCGAGCGCGGCGCATTACCTGGCCGGGCGCTCCGGCGGCACGATGACCGCCGAGTCGAAGGCGTACTGGTCGGGCGGGCGCGGCTTCGACATGCGGCACGTCCCCGGGCCGGTCTACCTGACGGTGGCCGGGGCGCGGCTGCCGCAGCAGGCGGTCTGGATCCGCCCGTTCGACGCGCTGCGCCCGGTCGACGGGCTGACCAGCGCGCAGCGCGACGCAGCGGCGCTCGCCTACGTCTGCGACTACACGATCCTGGAGCCGGTGCTGCGCGTGCTCGGCCTGGCCTGGGCCGACGAAGGACTCGTCACCGCCAGCCTCGACCACGCGATGTGGTTCCACCGGCCGGGCCGGGTCGACGACTGGCTGCTGTACGCGCAGCAGGCGCTCAGCGCCGGGGACGGACGGGGGCTGGCCACCGGCCGCTTCTTCGCCGCCGACGGCACCCACCTGGCCACCGTCGTCCAGGAGGGCATGATCCGCACCCTGCCTGGAGGAAAGCCATGACCCCGCTGGCCCGCACCGGCTACGCGGACACCTTCGCCCGCGACAACCTTCCGCCGGCCGCCCACTGGCCGGTCATCGAGTTCACCACCGACCGGCTGAAGTACCCCGAGCGGCTGAACGCGGCCGCCGAGATCATCGACGTGCCGACCGCGGCCTACGGCCCGGACCGGCCCGCGCTCAAGACGCCGGACGGCGCCGTGTGGACCTACGGCGAGCTGCGCACCCGGGCCAACCAGATCGCGCGGGTACTGACCGAGGACCTCGGCCTGGTCACCGGCAACCGCGTGCTGCTCCGCTCGCCGAACAACCCGTGGACGGTCGCCGCCTGGCTCGGCGTCCTCAAGGCCGGCGGCATCGTCGTCACCACGATGGCCGCGCTGCGGGCCCGCGAACTCGGGCCGATCGTCGCCAAGACCAAGCCGTCGATCGCGCTTGTCGACCACCGCTGCACTGACGACGTCTACGCGCTCGCCGGGACCGCGGGCCTGAAGGTCGTCGCCTACGGCGGCGACGCCGCCGACGACCTGACCCGGCTGATCCTCGGCAAGCCGGGCGACTTCGCGGCCGCCGACACGGCGGCCGACGACGTGGCGCTGTTCGGCCCCACGTCCGGCAGCACCGGCGTACCCAAGATCACCACCCACTTCCACCGCGACCTGCTGTCGATCGACAACACCTTCGGCAAGGCGACCCTGCGGCTGCGGCCGACGGACCTGGTCGCGTGCACCGCCCCGTTCGCGTTCACGTTCGGCCTCGGGATGCTGATCGTGTTCACCCTCCGCGCGGGCGCGTGCGCCTTTCTCACCGAGGCGGCGACGCCGGTCCAGCTCGCCGACCTGGTCGCCGAGCACCAGGTCACGGTGCTCGCCACGGCACCCACCGCCTACAGGCAGATCCTGCGGGCGGGCAAGGCCGGCCAGCTGGCCGGGCTGCGCACCGCGGTCAGCGCCGGCGAGCACATCCCGCGCGACACCTGGCAGCGGCTGCGGGACGAGCTGGGGCTGCGGGTCATCGACGGCATCGGCGCGACCGAGATGCTGCACATCTTCATCAGCGCGGCCGGCGACGACATCCGGCCGGGCGCCACCGGCAAGCCGGTTCCCGGCTTCCGGGCCACGATCATCGACGCCGACGGCAACGAGGCCGGACCCGGCGTCGAGGGACGGCTGGCGGTCATCGGCCCGGTCGGCTGCCGCTACCTCGACGACGAGCGGCAGTCCCGGTACGTCGTCAACGGCTGGAACGTCACCGGGGACACGTTCGTGCGCGACGCCGACGGCTACTTCTGGTACCGGACGCGCACCGACAACATGATCGTCTCCTCCGGGTACAACATCGGCGGCCCGGAGGTCGAGTCGGCGATCGACACCCATCCGGACGTCGTGGAGTCCGCGGTCGTCGCGGCGCCCGACCCGGAGCGAGGCTCGATCGTCTGCGCGTTCGTGGTGCTCCGCGACGGCACGCCCGGCGACGCCGCCAAGGCCAGAGAGATCCAGGACCACGTCAAGGGGCAGCTGGCCCCGTACAAGTACCCGCGCGACGTGCGCTTCACGGCGTCGCTTCCCCGCAACACCAGCGGCAAGGTGCAGCACTTCAAGCTGCGGGAGGTCATCGCGGCGGAGACCGACAATACGAGGGCCGGGGCATGAAGATCGCGATCGCCGGCGGCGGCCCGGGCGGCCTGTACCTCGCGGCGCTGATGAAGGGGCTCGACCCCCGGCACGAGGTGACCGTGTGGGAGCGCAACGCCCCGGACGACACCTTCGGGTTCGGCGTCGTGTTCTCCGATGAGACCCTGGGCGGCATCGAGGGCGCCGACCCCGTCGTGCACGACCGGATGGAGCGCTCCTCCGCCCGGTGGACCGACATCGACATCGCCCTCAGCGGCGGGCCGGGCGGCGAGCACGAATTCACCGTGGGCGGGCAGGGGTTCGCGGCGATGGGCCGCAAGGACCTGCTGCGGGTCCTGCAGGAGCGCGCGGCCGAACTCGGCGCGGACGTCCGCTACCGCACGGCCGCGCCTGACGTCGCTGCGCTGCGCGCCACCCACGACCTGGTGGTCGCCGCCGACGGCGTCAACTCCGCGGTCCGCGCCGCCTGCGCCGACGCGTTCGGCCCCGACGTCGACCAGCGGGTGAACAAGTACATCTGGCTCGGCACCGACCTGGTCTTCGAGGCGTTCCAGTTCTTCGTCAAGCAGACGCCGTGGGGCACGATGCAGATCCACGGCTACCCGTACTCCGCCGCGGGCTCGACGTTCATCGTGGAAATGCACGAGCGGGTGTGGCGCGCGGCCGGGCTCGACAAGACCGAGCACGAGGCGTTCCCGCCTGGCACGAGCGACTCCTGCGCGGTCGCCCGGATCCGGGAGATCTTCGCCGACGAGCTGCGCGGCCACCAGATCCTCACGAACAACTCCAAGTGGCTGAACTTCCGCACGGTGCGCAACGAGCGCTGGCACGACGGCAACGTGGTGCTGCTCGGCGACGCGGCGCACACCGCGCACTTCTCCATCGGCTCGGGCACCAAGCTCGCCATGGAGGACGCCCTCGCGCTGGCGGCCTGCCTGCACGAGCACCCCACGGTGGCGGCGGCGCTCGACGCCTACCAGGCCGAGCGGAAGCCGGTCGTGGAGTCCACCCAGCGGGCGGCGCAAGCGTCGCTCGAGTGGTTCGAGAACATCGGCATGTACGCCGGGCAGGCGCCCGCCCAGTTCGCGTTCAACCTGCTGACCCGCTCCCGGCGGATCACGTTCGAGAACCTCAGGGAACGGGACGCGGACTTCGCCGCGCGGATCGAGGCCGACTTCGCCCGGCACGCCGGGCGGCCGGCGGCGCCGGCGATGTTCCAGCCCGCGCGGATCGGCCCGCTTGAGCTGAAGAACCGGATCATCGTCTCGTCGATGGACATGTACAGCGCCGACGAGGGGCTGCCCGGCGAGTTCCACCTGGTCCACCTGGGGTCCAAGGCCCTGGGCGGCGCGGGCCTGGTGATGACGGAGATGGCCTGCGTGTCGCCCGAGGGCCGGATCAGCCCCGGCTGCCCGGGGCTGTGGACCGACGAGCAGCGCGACCGGTGGGCCGCGATCGTCCGCTTCGTCCACCAGCGGTCCACCGCGAAGATCGGCCTGCAGGTCGGCCACTCCGGTCGCAAGGGGTCGACGAAGCTGATGTGGGAGGGCATCGACCAGCCGCTGCCCGACGGCAACTGGGAGGTCATCGGCCCGTCGGCGCTGCCGTACGGCGCCGGCTGCCACCTGCCGCGGGAGGCGACAAGGGCCGACATGGACAAGGTCGTCGCCGACTTCGCCGCCGCCGCCCGCCGCGGCGTCCAGGCGGGCTTCGACCTGATCGAGGTGCACGCCGGCCACGGGTACCTGCTCAGCTCGTTCCTGTCCCCGGTGGCCAACACGCGAACCGACCGCTACGGCGGGCCGCTGGAGAACCGGCTGCGCTTCCCGCTTGAGGTGTTCGACGCGGTCCGCGCCGCCGTTGGCAGCACGGGCGGCGGCGCGGTGCCGGTGACCGTGCGGATCTCCGCCGCCGACTGGGTGCCCGGCGGTAACACGGGCGACGACGCCGCGGCGATCGCCCGCGCGTTCATCGAGCACGGCGCGGCGGCGATCGACGTGTCCTCCGGGCAGGTCAGCAAGGACGAGCGGCCGGCGTTCGGCCGGTCCTACCAGACGCCGTTCGCCGACAAGATCCGGCACCAGGTCGCCGGCCCGGCCGGCGTCGCGGTGATCGCGGTCGGCGCGATCTCCAGCTACGACGACGTGAACTCGATCTTGCTCGCCGGGCGCGCCGACCTGTGCGCCCTCGGCCGCACCCACCTGTACGACCCGCAGTGGACGCTGCACGCCGCGGCCGAGCAGGGCTACGCGGGCGAGGCGGCCGTTTGGCCCGTGCAGTGGCAGGCGGGCAGCCGCAAGCCGCCGACCGCGCGGACCGACAAGATCCCGCCGCGGCTGTCGCTGCTGCGCGACGCCCCGGCCGGCCCGGTCCACGTGCGCTGGACGCCGGCGCCTGACCCGGTGACGGCCTGATGCGGCGGCCCCGGGGCGGCGGCACAGTGCCACCTGCGGCGCGGGATCCGGCACAATGGGGACGATGAGCAAGCCCGAGGAGGAGCCGGCCACGGGCCGCGCGCAGCGGTCGCGGACCGTCGTGGTCAGTTTCCTCGGTGCGGTCGTGCACCGGATGGGCGACTGGATGCCCATCGCGGGGACCGTCGACCTGATGACGCAGTTCGGGCTGGACGCGCCGAGCGTACGCACCGCCGTGTTCCGCCTCAAGCAGCGCGGCTGGCTCGCCGCCGAAACTCGCGGCGGCGCCCGCGGCTACGCGCTCACCCCGCTGGCCACCGCCACGCTCGCCGCGGGGGATGACCCCATCTGGCACACCAGGCAGCCTGCCGACCTCGCCGACGGCTGGTGCGTGGTGAACTTCTCCGTGCCCGAATCGGAGCGGACCAAGCGGTACCAGCTGCGCGGGCACCTCGCCCACCTCGGGTTCGGGAACGTCGGGACCGCGATGTGGATCGCCCCGGCGCGGATGCGCCCGGCGGCCGAGCAGGCGATCGCGGAGCTCGGCCTCGACAAGTACGCCGCGATCTTCGTCGGCGACTACGTCGGCGGGCAGGACCTGACCACGCTGCTGTACTCCAGCTGGGACCTGGCCGGCATCGACCAGGCCTACCGGGACTTCATCGCCCGCTACGCCGAGGTGGCGGCCACGCTGGAGGCGCAGTCGGCGATCGGGCCGCAGCAGGCGTTCGTGACCTACCTCGGCGCCGTCGACCACTGGCGCAAGCTCCCGTTCCGCGACCCGGGGCTGCCCCGGGAGGTGCTCGCGGCTGACTGGAGCGCTCCGGCGGCCGGGGCGCTGTTCAAGAAGCTGGTCACGGTTCTTGAGGGCCGCGCGCTCGCGCACGCCGCCGGGTACTGGCCTGCCGTCGGGTAAAACAACAAGTCGTTCGGCTGATTAAAGATCTTGATCTAGGTCGACGCGGATCGTCAGCGGGCTGGCGTGCAGCGCCCGCGACGTGGACATGCACAGGCGGCGGGCGACGCTGGCCTGGCTCAGGATCCGCTGGCGTTCGCGCGGGTCGTCGTCGTCGAGGATGTGCGCGGTCCCGGCCCGCCAGTCCGCGAGCGGCCCGCTGAGCTTGACCCGCACGCGGGGATCGGCCTCGATGTTGCGCACCCAGTCGGCGTCGCGCCCGCTCTGGGCGATGAGCCAGAACGTGTCGCCCTCCAGGCCGTCGCACACGGGCGTGCGCCGCCGCAGCCCGGTGCGCCGGCCGGTGGTCTCGAGCAGAGCGTCGCCCGGGATCGGCAGCCGCAGGTCCCACGCCAGCCTGACGACCGGGTTGACCACCGACTGCTGGACGCGGCCGAGCACGCTGCGCGCGACGGCCGGCGCCTGACTGGGAATGTTCATCGTCGAAGGCCCCCTTCGGCTACTCATGCCCGGGATGCCGCGCGGCAACCGGCATATCACCGGCATACCGGGAGTGCGGATCGGCTTCTTAACGAACATGAACCCCACCGGCGACATCCAGTTGACGCTCCCGCCCGGCCCCCGCACCGTGCTGCACTGGTTCGACTTCATCTGCCCCTTCTGCTACGTGGGACAGCAGCGTAACCTGGTTCTCACCAGGCACGGACTCGAGGTCGTGCACCTGCCGTTCCAGATCCACCCGGACATCCCGCCCGAGGGCATCGCGGCCGGGCCGCGCACCGGGCACATGTACCGGGCGCTGGAGCGGGAGGCCGCCAAGGCCGGACTGCCGCTGAACTGGCCGCCGCGGCTCCCCGACACGCGCACGGCACTGGCGGCGGCCGAGTGGGCCCGCAGGTACGCGCTCGCGGCGTCGGACGAGTTCAACCGCGCCCTGTTCGCCGCGCACTTCGAACTCGGCGAAGACCTCGGCGACACCCCCGTGATCCTCCGGCACGCGGCCGAGGCCGGCCTCGACACCGGCCCGCTCGTCGCCGCGCTCGCCGACGGCAGCGCGAAGGCCCTGCTCGCCGAGGCGGAGACGGTCGGGGCGCGGTACGGCGTCCAGGCCACCCCGACCTGGCTGATCGCGGGTCAGCTGGTCTCCGGCCTGCGGCCGGAAGCGGAGTTCGAGGCCCTGGCGGGACAAACGGGCTGAGAACACCGCCACATCAGCCGGCCTACGGGCACCGGCCGCGAGTCGCACGCCTATGACCGCCTTTCCGGCGCGCAAGCGCCTTTGCGCGGCATTTCCGGCCTGAGCGCGGAAACTCCGCGGTTCGCGGAAACTCCGCATCGTGTGGAAACCCCGTAGCCTCACAGCACAATGCCGTTAACTTTGCGGCGGCCGCGCGGCCCCGGGCCGCCTCGCATGCCCGCTCGCGGGAGGCTGCGGTGCCGCGGGCGAAAAGAACGTGGAAACTCCGCATCCCGTGGAAACTTCGCACGCATATAGCATGTTTTATTTCCGCGCGACGAAAAGTTTCCACGATAATCGTCGCGCGGTGAGGGGACGGCGGGTGGTTAACCGCCGCGATGCGGACGACACCGCGTTTCAAGGCCTGCGGTTTGAGCCCGCGCAGCGTCAGATAAATAGCTCATCCGAAGAATTCCCTGAGCGAGCCCATGGACGTCGTCCACTCGGAGATTTTATTGCCATCTTCATCTATTTCATGCCGGGGCCCGACGTAATCCCATGGCGTCGCAGGGTCGAAAGCTCCCTCGATTTCATCGAGGAAGATGATTGCGTTCTGGACGTACACGTCCTCGCCTTCCCTGTACATTGGCCAGCAGGTCAGGAAATTGCTATTTTCCGGGTCGGTCATGGAGGTCATCAAGCAGGACGTGGAGTGCGGGTTAGCGTTGAGCGCTTCAAATGCCTGCTGCCAACTACGGCGGTAGTCGGACTCGTCCCAGAATCCTAAGGGAATCCTAAAGGTCTCCGTGAAGTCGCCTATTACGATCCTCCCGGATGTCTCCGCAGAGCTGCCGTCGCCCTCACCGGCTTCCTGGTGTGATTGCAGTTCAATCGCGAACACGTTACTCCTTAACGTAGTTCAGCTCGGAGTCATAGGTTCCGATGCGTGCGCCCCGCCTGCTGAACATTTTCCATCCGTTGGTGACATTGTGGCCGTCGACATCGCGAGTGATGTAGCTCTTGCCATTTGTGAACACCTCCTGGCCGCGGGATCGAAAGGGGCTTTTTGGGCCGGGATCCGCGTAGCATACCCCAGAGCCGCTGCCCGATCACGCGAAGTAGCGGCATAGAGTTCTTGATTGGCCGCACTACGCGCTGCAACCGAGTCCGGGTGATCCGTGGCCACGCGGTGCCGACGGCCCAGTTCGAGGTCCAGTCGCAACACCTGCGCAAGCAATTCCAGGCGCGACCGGACGGCGCCGCGAGCCCGAGGCGATCCGACTGGCAGACCTCACTGCCGCGCGAGAACGGACCATCGTGGTCCCAGGGCGCGAGCACGACGGGATTCCGGACGACGCGATGAACTGATCGACGTCGCCGTCGAGATCCCGATGATCGGCACCGGGGCCAGCCTCAACGTGGCCGTGGCGGGCTCGCTCGTCCTCTACCGGCTAGCAGGGTTCCTGTAATCCGGGCGCCCCGCTGGGCCCGGACCGCATCGCCGACGCGGGTCGCGCCAAGCTGGCCGGCCGGAGGCTGCCGGGCAGACTGACTTTCGCCGGCCGGCGGGTACTGGTAGGAGCAGGAGCTCACCATCCGTACCGGTTGCCCAGCAACCCGCAGGCAGGAGGCGGTCATCGCCATGCGACCCGATATCTTTCCCGGCAGCATCTTCCCCGACTACTCGCTGCCGGACCACACCGAAACGGTCCGCTCGCTCAGCGAACTGCAGGGCCGCGACCCGATGATCCTCACGCTGGCGCGCGGGAACTACTGCCCGAAGGAGCACCAGCAGCACCTGGAACTGGCCGCCAACTACCCGAAGATCGCCGTGGCCTACACCCAGGTCGTCACGATCTCCACCGACGATCACCACACGCTGCAGGAGTTCCGCGCCTCCGTCGGCGCGCAGTGGACCTTCCTGTCCGACCCCGAACGGCACGTCCAGCGGGACCTGGACATCGCCGAGTACACCGACCCGGACAACAACCCGATGATCCCGTACACGCTGGTGCTCAAGCCCGGTCTCGTCATCCACAGCATCTACAACGGCTACTGGTTCTGGGGGCGCCCGTCGTTCTACGACCTGTGGCGTGACCTGCGCGACGCCACCCGGGAGATCCGCCCCGACTGGGACCTCGGTGCCCCGGGGCTCCGCGAGGCCTGGGACGAGGGCGACCTGTCCCGCTTCCATGGCTGGGACCAGCGCGCCGCCCAGTCACCCGGCGCCATGCCGTAGCCGTGAGTGCACCCGCGCCGCCGTCAACCGGCTGATCCGCGATAGCTCATCCGAGCAGGGTGCGGCGCTCCAGGTCAAAGGCCGGGTGCCGCCTGCGGGCGGCTGGCTGCGGCGAAGCGGCTGGCAATGGCCCACTTCGCGTGGCCAGTCCGGCGGGTCGTCTACCACAGCGGGTACCAGCTCGACATCGGCGACTTGGTGTTCAGCGCGCTGGGCGGCCCGGCCCGTGGATGCGCGAGAACAAGGCCAAGGGCTACTACGACATGACCAGCCCGCGGGACGTGTTCTACCAGGACCTCACGGACAAGGACGCCGCCGCAGCGTCGCGCAGGAGCGAGGCGACGTGGACTGGGCGGCGTCGATCGACTCCACCATCGCCCGGGTGCATCAGCACGGCGCGACCCTGCCGCGGGTCAAAAAGGGGCCTGGCGAACTACAACAAGTCCGGCCTTGAACCGCCAGACCATGCGATCAGCCGGTCTGTGGCGGGTTGACCACGAAGACGCACCTCGTCTGCGACGGCAAAGGCCGTCCCCTCGGGTCCACATCGAAGTCATTGCCTGGCACATCTCGTCGACGACGGCCTGCGCTCGTGCATCGGCCGGGGCTGCTCCCCTCGCCCGGCGGCAGCGCGCCTGCCACATCGCGCGGGCGGGGGCAACGGCTCAGCCGATCGCGGCGAGATAGTCCGATACCGCCGAGACGTCGCCGGCGTCGGAGATCAGCGCGATGTAGCCGTCGGGACGGATCAGCACGAGGGTGCGGTCGGCCGCGCCATAGGCGCTGGCAAGATGGCCGTCGGTGTCGGCGATGTCGTCGGGGCCGGCCGGTTGTCCGACGACATGGAGAGTCCTGAGGTCGGACGGAGAGGCTTCGACCGCAGGCGTGGCCCCGAAGTTCAGCAACGTGAAGCGTCCGCCGCGGGTCAGGTCGAACAGCCGGTGCTCGCCGTCCACCGTCGTCAGCTTGGTCGCATCGGGGGCGCGATCGCCGGCGCGGAGCGCGGCAGTGTCGTCGCGGTCGTCGCGCGCCAAGGCAGAGCCGCGATAGCCCACGTCGAGCTGTATCGTGCTCGCATCGCGGCGGAGGCGGATGTCGCTGCGTTCCAGCGTCTGCTTGAGGCGCGCGTTCGAGAGGTCGAGCACGTGGGCTGCGACCGGTCGCCGTTCGGCCTCGTAGGTGTCGAGGAGCGCCGGCGAGGCGCCCTTCGCGACCGCGGCGAGCTTCCAACCGAGGTTGTAGGAGTCCTGGATGCTCGTGTTCATCCCCTGGCCGCCGGCGGGCGAGTGAATGTGCGCCGCGTCGCCGGCCAGGAACACGCGACCCTCGCAATAGCGGTCGACGAGGCGGATATTGGCGCGCCACAGCGACGACCACTCCGGTGCGTGGAGGCGGATGTCGGTGCGGCCGGTCCGCCGCTCGAGGATCGCCTGCATGTTCGAGAGGCTGAGCTCGGGGTCCTGTCCCGGCGCGATGCCGGCCTGGTACTGGAAGAGATCGGTCGAAGGCAGCGGGCAGAGGCTGACGAAGCCTTCCTCATGCCGCCACATGGGCCAGACGTCACGATCGAGGCCGTCAACCTCGACATCGGCGACGAGCATCCGCACCTCCTCGCGAGTCTCGCCCACGAACGCGATACCGGCCTGCTCGCGGACGATGCTGTGACCGCCGTCGCAGCCGACCAGCCAGCGCGCGGTGACCGTCTCGGCCTCGCCGCCCTTGACGACCACCGCCGACACGGCCTCGTCCGACTGCTCGAAGCTGCCGAGCGCAGTGCCGAACTCGACCGCACCGCCGGACTCCGCCAGCCGCAGCCTCAACGCTTCCTCGACCCGCCATTCGGGCGTGATCAGGCTCGTCGTGTAAGGGATGTCGGGGCGATCCCTCAACGCCTCGGGCTCCGCGCCGCCCAGCGTCACCTGGCCATCGGGGGCGGTCGAAAGCATCGGCATCGCCATCCGGCCGTTAGCGATCACGCGATCGACGATCCCGAGATCGCCGAACACCTCGAGGGTGCGCGGCTGGATGCCCTTGCCGCGCGAGCCGGGCTGCGGGCCCGGGGCAGCCTCGATCACGCGGAAGGAGACGCCGCGGCGGGCGAGCTCGCAGGCCAGCGTCAGCCCGGTCGGGCCGGCGCCGGCGATCAGCACCGTCAGCACGTTCCGCGACAGCTTCGTTCCCGTCGTCTCGGTCATCTCATCCCCAGTCCAAGAAGGGAATCTCTTTCTAACCAGCGTAGGGACTGTTGCTAAGAAAGGCAAACCTTTCTATCGTGAAGTGGTGGTGGTTACCGAAACGTCCGGACCCGTCCGCCGTCGCCGACACGGCGAACAGCTCAAGGCCGCGCTGCTCGCCGCGGCCTGGGATGAGCTGGTCGAGGTCGGATATGCCCGTCTGACAATGGGATCGGTCGCTGTGCGCGCTCGCACCAGCGAGCCCGTCCTCTACCGCCGCTGGGCAAACAAGGACCAGCTCGTGCTCGCCGCGATCGAGCACCACCGGAACGCCAACCCGGTCGCAGTCCCCGACACCGGCGCCCTGCGCAGCGACCTGCTCGCCCAGCTGACGGCCGTGAGCGAAGCCCTGGCCGGCTTCTACGCCATCGCCGCCGCCGCCGCCTTCTCCGGGCTGCTGACCGACACCGGCCTGACCCCCGCGCAGGCCCGCGACAAGGTCATGGACGCCCAGCAACTCCCGCGTGTCCCGATCATCTACCAGCGCGCCCACGACCGCGGCGAGATCGACCTCGAGCGCATCCCCTCAGCCGTGCTTGCCATGCCGTTCGACCTGGTGCGACACGACATGCTCATGGACCTCAAACCCCCGAAGCCCGCACGCATCCAGTCGATCGTCGACGAACTATTCCTGCCCCTCGTGCAGAATCATCAGGCGGGCCAAGACTCTTTCCCTCCCGCATCTTCATCAGGCACGACCATCCTGGCCAAATGGTGACACCGGCGAGGCAGGTCCGAGTAGCGGCCGCGCATCCATGATTAGTTCAGTACTTGACGGTTGACTGCTTCCCTGACGGCGTCGTGCCCGCAGGCGGCACCAACCCGACCTCGTCGTAGAACCGCAGCGTCCGGGCCGTCGGCCCGGTCACCTTGGCCAGCTCCGAAATCGTCAGCCGCACCAGCGCCCTCCACTCTGACCGCTTGGGACCATCCAGGCAGCCGCTCACGACGCTAGAAACTGCGGCACCGGCAACCTCAACACCCCAATCGCTCGCGCACCACATTTAGCAACACGCCTAAAGAAGGCGGAGGTGAGGGCTTGGCGGCTCGTCAATCGTATGCGAATAATTGAAGATACAACGGTCCCGGCAGGGGGGCGGAGGGAGAGGCCCGTGACCGACCTTGACGAGTCCCTGGCCGGAACGGCCGACTACGACATCACGCCGCTGCTCCAGCCGCTCCAGGTGCGCGGCCTGCGGCTGCGCAACCGGTTCGTGATGCCGGGGATGCAGCGCTACTGGTGCGCTGACGGCGCACCGGACCAGCGGATGCGCGAGTACTACCGTCGCCGCGTGCTCGGCGGCACGTCCCTGATCATCTCCGAGTCATGCGCCGTCGACCACCCGAGCGCCACGAAGAACCCGCGTTACGCGCGGATCTCGCCGGATACGCGCGCGGCGTGGCGAGAGTGCGTGGCCGGCGTCCACGAGGCCGGCGGGGCCATGTTCCTGCAGCTCTGGCACCAGGGCGCGGTCAACTACGGCGGGGACGCGGAGACCAACCCGGACTTCGTCGCGCTGAGCCCGTCCGGCATGGCGCACCCGGGCGATTCGTTCGGGCGCGCCGCCACCGAGGCGGACCTGAAGAGCCTCAAGCGTGCTTTCGTCCAAGGCGCGGTTGACGCGGC
>Ga0070658_10002797_pt1 | contig 14496 bp, 13 predicted proteins | sample KBSC13metaG_FD_64664 | JGI IMG/M metagenome (GOLD analysis project Ga0070658, IMG submission 64664) | Corn rhizosphere microbial communities from Kellogg Biological Station, Michigan, USA - KBS C1-3 metaG | ecosystem: Host-associated > Plants > Roots > Rhizosphere > Soil ...
AAAAGCCGGTGGCCACGCCATACTGATCAACGCCCGCCACGGCCTGCGTGACGCCGGCGGCACTGCCGACCTCGGTCACACTCCAGCCCGCCGCGTTTTGGCCGGGGTTGGGCGCAAGGTGGCAGAGGACATTATCGGCGCGCACAAACAGCGCATGCGGCTGGCCGCCACTGCGAAACACGCCGATGGGCGAATCGGATTCCGGATCGACCAGCACGTCCGCCGTGTAGATGAAATCGTCGATCAACACCGAGTCAGACGCTAACGTCAGTTGAGCCGGCGGAGGAGGATCGGAGGGAGAGGTCGTCATGGGTGCGCGGTTGTTTGTCAGACAATTGTTGCAATGCGAGGCGTTCCTGCCCTGGAAACCCTCCGGGTGAGCTTTATGCACTGGAAAAAGCGTTTCACCATATCCACGAAACGCCGGCGATCATGTCACCGCAGCTCGGCAAGTCGATCACTTTTTTCAAGCGTAAAAAGCAAAGACAATCGTCCGGGCCAAACGTTCTATGTAACTGTTCGATCTTCTGAGCAATGGCTCGCTGACAACGAGCAGGCGCGGCTCGCGCCGTCGTTCGCAATCTCGCGGCGGGGCCGCCGCGACTCCTTGAGCGGGCCGCATTCCGCATCAAGGGTCCATCGCGCCCACCCATTGCGTGGTCATCCAATTCGGCGGCGACGCGCGGCGAAACTCCGGTGGCGACAGCTACGTGCCTCGCCTCCGGTATGCAGTTCCGCGGCCCATTTTCACCGCACCCAATCCGGCCACGACCTTGGAAATGCCCTTGTCTTCGAAGCTCCCGCTTCGCAGGCTCACGCCCCCTGGCCCACCCGCATCGCTGGCCCTCCGCAATAATCCATCACTCCATCACTCCACCCCAGCTCATGAAGCCCATCCGCCACATCGCCGTCCTCGGACTCGGCACCATGGGACACGGCATTGCGCAGGCGTTTGCCGCGGCCGGTTTTCGCGTCACAGGATACGATGAACAAAAGCCGGCGCGTGATGGTTTGCACAAGGTCATCGGGCGGAACATGAAGGATTTCGTGGCCGCCGGGCTCGCCCGGAAATCTTCCGTGGCGCCCCTGCTTTCGCGCATCCGCGTTTGCGAGAGCGAAGCCGAGGCGGTGCGTGGCGCCCAATTTGTCACCGAGGCGGTGCGCGAGGATTTGAAGGTGAAACAGAAGTTGTTCGCGCGGCTCGAAGGCCTCGTGGCGGACGACACCATCCTCGCCAGCAATTCATCCACCTTCCCGATCACGCAGTCCGCGGGTAAGATGCGCCGTCCCGAGCGGGCCATCGTCACACATTGGTTCAATCCGCCGCACATCGTGCCCGTCGTGGAAGTGGTGCCCGGCGAGCGGACGAGCCGGGAGGTCACCGAGGGGACGATGGCGCTGATGAAAAAGACGGGCAAGGTGGCGGTGCGCATCGATAAGGAGATTCCCGGCTTCATTGTGAACCGGGTCCAGATCGCAGTGTTTCGCGAGGTCTGGAGCCTGCTCGATCAGGGCGTCGCCTCCCCGGAGGCGATCGATGCGGCGATCATGGGGAGCATGGGCTTCCGGCTCGCCGCCGTCGGGCAGCTCGAGATCAATGACTTTGGCGGCCTCGATTTGCACACGCGCGTCTTCAAGAACCTCGTGGGAGAGATTGCGTCCGGCACCCGCATCCCCGCGAAAATTCGGAAGCTGGTGGACGCCGGCCACTACGGCGCGAAGACCGGCAAGGGCATTTACGATTACACACCGGCCTCGCTCGCCGCCCGCCGATCGCGCCGCGACCAGCGGATTCTTTCGCTGCTCAAATTGTTTTACTCGAAGAAATAGCCAGCCATGGCCGCCACCCGCAAAGTCATCATCTCCTGCGCCGTCACGGGTGCGATCCACACGCCCACGATGTCGCCGCACCTCCCGATCACGCCGGACCAGATCGCCACGGGTGCGATCGAGGCGGCGGAAGCCGGGGCCGCGATCCTACACTTGCACGCGCGCGACCCGAAGGATGGGTGCCCAACCCCCGACCCGGCGGTGTTTGCGCAATTCCTTCCGCGCATCAAGGAGTCCTGCGATGCGGTGATCAACATCACGACGGGCGGAGGACATAACATGACAGTCGAGCAGAGGCTCGCCGCGCCCCTCGCCGCCAAACCGGAGATGTGCTCGCTGAACATGGGCTCCATGAACTTCGGGCTCTATCCGGCCGCGCAGAAATTCAGCACGTGGCAGCACGAATGGGAACCGCGCTACCTCGAAAACACCCGCGATTTCATCTTCCGCAACACTTTCAAGGATATCGAAACCATCCTGCGCATGCTGGGCGACGACTGCGGCACACGCTTCGAATTCGAGTGCTACGATGTCGGCCACCTCTACACGCTGCACCATTTCCTCGAGCGCAAGCTGCTCCGCCCCCCACTCTTCGTGCAGAGCATTTTCGGCATCCTCGGCGGCATTGGCGCGGACATCGAGAACCTCGTGCACATGCGGCGCATCGCGGACAAGCTCTTCGGAAGCGACTACCTGTGGTCCATCCTGGCCGCGGGCCGGTTCCAGACGAGTTTCGTCACGACGGGAGCCATCATGGGAGGCCACGTGCGCGTCGGCCTGGAAGACAGCCTGTATCTGGGCAAGGGAGAGCTGGCCCGCTCCAACGCCGACCAGGTCAGAAAGATCCGCGGCATCCTCGAAGGTCTTTCCCTGGAAATTGCCACGCCGGACGAGACCCGGCGGATGCTGGGACTGAAGGGGCGGGAAAGCGTGGGGTTCTAGGGGAAAGCGGAGTTTGGATTGTAACGCGGGGGCGCGGAGGCGTGATACGTAGCGTCGAATTTATTCGACGAACCCACGTTGTGGAGCAACGAGGACATCCGGAAGTCAGAGGCCACCGTTCCTCGAAGCTCTCCATCTTGAACCTTGCCGAGGTTCGTCGAATAAATTCGACGCTACGTACGGTCGCCCGTCGTTCAACCTTCAAGACGTGCGGGCGATACCGGCCTGCGGGTCTTCATCACGACGGATTTCCTAACGGCCACGCCCGCGATGGATGCCGGTGCGCATCCCGCGGCAAGAAAGAGCGGGACAAGCGCGTTTCGCACACCTATCCGTAAAGTCATGCAGATTGCGGGAACTGTATGTGAATCTTGCCATCAGAGTATTGCTTTTGTCGCGGACGGACTGGCCTGTCCGAAGTGCAACGCGACCTACCACAAGTCGTGTCTGACGGTTAATGCCTGCCCAACGTGTGGAGCAGATTTGGAAAAGGAGCAGTCTGCAATCCAGGAACGGAAGGAGGAAGAACTGGCGCAGGTGAAACGCCAGCACACAGCGGGCAAGGTTATCCTGGTTTGCATAGGCGCGATCCTTCTCTGCGGTTTCAGGATTTTCGCCAGCGTGTCGCGCGGTGAGCCCCCTAGATTTTGGATGTTTCAGGCAATTACTATTGTGGTGATGGTGGCCATCATCATTCAGACGTACGTGCGAAATCGGTAGCCGGGGACCAAACGAAAAGCCTCGGCCGTGCGCAAAGTACAACACGGCGAACAGCCCTTGCCGGCCATGAGCGCAAATGCGAGTTTCGGATTGAGATTCCCATGAAACACACCAATCCCCTTTGGCTCATGGCTGCGGCAGCCAGCCTGGCCATGGTCACGCTGGCGGGTTGTGCGACGATGCGTCCGCTTTCGTCGAAACCGCCCGTGCCCAGGATCGTGCTCGGCGCGCCTTTCGACGTCCGGGCGTGGGCCGGTCTACTCCCGCCTCTTCCGTACCATGTCCTTCTGCCGGCGGGCGAATACCGACCGCTCTATGAAGACGACAAGGCGTATTATTACCAGGCACCCGCGAAAATCGTGGTCAACGACCTCGGTAGTTCGCTGTGGGACGGCGGCATCTACGTGCAGCGCGGCACGACCACGCCGACCGGATGGTATTACCAGGATGTCGATTCGGACGGGAACGCCGGGTGGAACTCGGGAGCATTCAAGTCTCCGCCGCCCACGCGATAGGCGATCCGGCATTGCGGGCCCCGGGGTCGGACCTATTCCCTTTCATATTCGAACCATGTGGCAACTGCTCGATGTTCCCCAGTGCATGATAGGAATGCTCAGGCGTGCGAAGAGATTCTTGATCTCTGCTTCATTTCGGTAGGTCTGGTTTTCCGGGGCAGCGTGAATCAGAGCGACCGCAGGGTTTTCTTTGCCAAATAATTTCTGAATCTGGAACGCGTTCCTCTTCTCTTGCCACGAGGAAAATGCCCACAAACGAAGGGCCACCATCAGAGCGGCAAGGTAACCGGTCTTGGCGCGCTTGGCCACCCAAGACATCGTCTGCACTGGCGAAAGGCGGCAAATCCCCAGGAGCTCGCGGAAGCTAAGGACGTTCCTCCTGAGCAACCCGAGCCTCATGACGAAGTCCTCGGTCGCCGCGCTGAATTTGTAGAAGGCCACAAATATGTTTCCCGAAGGATCTGCGATGCGCCTGGCCTCGTTCATGATCGTCCGTATTTCCGCCTCGTCACTCATGACATCAATGACGCCAGTGGCATAGATGATCGTTTTGTAGGCTCCATTTTCAAAGGGCAATGCCTTCGCGTCGGCGTGAATCAAATCAAGCCCCCGGCGGAGCCGGGCGTATCGAATCATCTCTGTACTCAGATCCACGCCATCGCATCGGAGCCCCTGCTTTTGCAGAGCGGCCACGATCAGGCCCTGACCTGCGCCCACCACCAAGACGGGCGCGCTAACGTCCTGCAGGATGCGGCTGAGACTCGGCAGGTTGAAAAAGTTGTTCTCCATCGCCGTATGGTGCGGTGCCAGCGCATCCCAGAAATCGGAAGAGCAGGTCACAAACTCATCAACGTGGCGGGACGATGTCATTTGTTGTTCTTGCCGTCCAAATCGCCCGCTGGGGAAGAACCGGTTGCGTCCGTCGCGATCGATCTTAAACCAGACAATTTACGAGAACAGCCTGGCATCCAGCTTTAGAGAGGGCAGCGATCTATGGGCATGAAGACAATTAAACAAATCGCTCATCAAGCTGGTGGGGTGGGAAGCTACGGACTTCTTTGGCTTCTCGGGATTCCGCTCCCGATCCTTTTGGTGATCTGGCTCGTGCGAGGGCACTAATTGCCCGCGTCGTCGTCCTCAAATCCGGGAAAATTCCCGCGACCCAATGCGCCAGGAATTACCCGACGAGTGACCGTCGACGACGCGCATCGAGTAATGACATGGGGCTGCCCTGCCCGCCCGCGGCGATAATTTGAAACACGCCTTGAGAACTTTAACACCGGCGACGCTTCTCCGTTTTAGTTGCACCGTAGCGTTTATCGCATGGTTTACCTTGGATTCGGGAATGGCAGAGGCGCCGTTTGCGCCCGCTGCCGACTACTCCCAGCGCCAGGAATTCGCGACTGCGAGCGTCGATCTCGGAACCAAGCCGGATGAACAGGCAACGCAGACTCCCAAACCGCGGTGGCTTTCGCGAAGGAGCATACAATCCATTGTCGTCAAGGTTCCTGAACCTCCCGCCCCCGGCTCTCCGGCGGACCAGGCCGACTTGCAAATCGAAATCGAGGCGCAGAACAACCGTACGCCGGAACGCTCGGCGCAGGCCAACGAGGACGACACACTCGATATGTCGCTTTTCCTGAAAGAGGTGAAACCGGCGTTAAACCCGGAGAGATATCCGAAGTTTTTTACCCTTTGTGACCAGGTCCAGTGCGAGGCGGACATCATCAATGGCGCGATCAAGATGCGGTTTCAGCGGCCACGGCCATTTGTTGCTCATGCCGACGCAATCCATCCCCTTTGCACCACCAGCGGTTCCAGCTATCCCAGCGGTCACGCTACCATCGCCTTCTGCCAGGCAAAGATTTTGGGCGAGCTATTTCCCGACCAGAAAGCGGTGTTCGTCGATGAAGCGAAGCGAATTGCGCAGAGCCGCGTCGTCATGGGAGTGCATTACGCCTCGGACATCGAGGAAGGTGAGAGGGACGGGCGAGAAATCGCACGCCAGTTACTGACGAAACCCTCATTCCGAGCCCGGTTGGCTGAAGTGAAAGCCGAGATTGGAACTGAGCCTAGGGAGAGGTCGGTGCATCCTCAGAGGCGGTCAGAACGGCGATGAGCGTTGCATGTTGAGGCAGCGGTGTACCTGTCACCGCCCGAGGTCACCGGTCCCCGCCGGGAAATGGACATGGCTCCCGCTTCCTCCCACTTGCCCGGCGACATGCATCTGGCCGAGCTTGCGCCAGCCGGGTTTGGGCTTGTCGGTGGTCGTCACGATAAGCAGCGGATCACGGCCCGCTTTTTTCGCAATGTCGGTCTTTCGCCTCGTGCCGCTGTTCCGGTCGACATCCACGGCGGAGGATTCTTGCGTGGTGAAAATTTCGCCCGTCAAGGTGTGCACGATGATCGGCGGCCAGGCTTCGATATCGCCTTGGGGCGTGCGCAGAACAACCGGGTCGCCGAGGGTCAAGGTATAAGGTTCGAAAACCGGTATTTCGAGGCGAATCTGGTGCGGACCGGGCTTGCGGAGCGTCCCCACCCGCGGGAGAAAGCCCCGCTTGTGTCCGTCGACAAAAAGTCGCGTGCCGTTATCCACTCGACGCCCGTCTCCTTCCAATGCCGACTTTTTCACGGGAATGACACCGCCGATGTAATTCGTGTCCTCGAGTTCGAGGGTAGGAATGTTAACGTCTCCCGCACCGCCGCCAAAGCTGGCGGCGGCGATCAGCGCCTCGATCCCGAGTTCGCCCATCGCCAGGCTGGAAACGCCCTTGCGCGAGATGAGCGGTTCGCTGGTGCACCCATCCAGGACGACCGCCAGAACTACGGCGATGAAGATTTTGCGGAGCACTGGAGGGTTCGGCCAGGGTTTTGCGCTACCCAACAACGCATCCACGCAGCTTCCAACTGAGCACATACAGCATCGGCCACGATTTTGTCTTTGGAGGAATGGAAAATAAATACGTCGTGCGCCACTGCGAAGTCAATGGCCAGAAGGCTATCGCAATGCGATTTATTCGACAAGCATCGCTCATTTAGAAAGGAGGCAGCAAATGCCTACCCGCAACAAGCTTGGGCCAAGGCTCAACGCCAGTCCTCGCAGCCCGCCGCGGCATAGGTTGCATAGCGTAACGCCCTGCATTTTACATTTTACGTCTCCTCCCGGCAAACCCAAGGACCCGTCAACGGCAATCGCACGGTGGGTTGCCTACCGCTTACTGTCGATTCCGTGCCTGCTCCCCAACCCGCCTCGCGACGACGCAGTTGCCACGGTATGCGGTGCTGAACCGTCTAATTGTCCCGATGGGACTTTCACGCGCTTACACCCGCTTCACGGGCGCACCTACTCTTGACACTTGATCCTGCTTAGCTGGTGCTTTCTGCTTCGCTAAACAACTCCTGCTCACCGCTCAATCCAATTCCCGTCTTTGCCCTTTTCGAGCGGGATTCGGACGGGTTGCATGCGCCGATACTTCTCGACAAGAGAAACAGAACTTTGATCCACACTCTCTCTGTACCTACTTTTATCCGCAAAATATGGAAACAGAGAAGAATCGTTCTTAGTCGCGGTCGCGTACTCCTCCTCGGTAACTTCACGTCCGTGGACAAACCACCGAGCCTTCACGAGCGAACCATCCGCTTCCAATGTAATAAAGGGTCCACTAAGACGTCCAGCTTCATCAAATCTACCGAATAGATTCAGCCGTCCCTCATGATCGTATACGTAACTTCCACCTACTAACACACCGCGTTTGTACCAATTTACACTCCGGCTCCCATCGATATCACTAACCTCCATTCTTTGACCATTTCGGAGGTTATCCACAAAAACCTCCTCTTTCGTCAACACGCCATGCCCATCGAAAATCTGTACTATACCTGATCCATTTGAGAATATTGCTTCTCCACATAGCGCTCCATTCTCACGATAGAACTTAGAAGACCCCACTCGAACACCGTCCCGATACAATTCTTCGGATTTGACAATACCATCCGCATACCACTCCTTCTGAAGTCCATGTTTTTTCTGCTTCCGGAACAGTTCCCGTTTAACCAAAGAGTCTTTAAAGAACGTGTCACGACCCACTCTGTTGGAAGAATCCTTCTCTACACCCGCGGGATAATACACAAAAGTTACGATATAAGGCTCAGCAGTAGGAATCGGACCAATCCGCTGCGCATCCACCGGGATTTTATAATCCTTTAATTCCTGCTCCCAGTCCAGGTTAGCGGCGGCCGGCTCCGCAAGCGCGAACGAACCGTGGAAACCGGCAAAAACGACAACGCCCGCGATCAAGATGGCCGCGGGAAGCAATGCCAGGTTGCCAAGGACAATCGAGTATTTCGGTGCACCCATGAGCCTGGACGGAAGTGTCTCGCATCTCCAAGCGCATGATCAACTAGAGCATGGCTCGGTCCGTAACGACAACATCCCACTCCTCTTCTTGGAACCTCGCCAAGCCCTGTTCGCCATCCTTTGCAGTTCCCACGGTATATCCGGCAGACTGGAGTGCTTCCGAGAGAATTTGTAGAAAAGAGGTTCGTCATCAACGATGAGCGTGCGGATGGCGTGTTCGGCGTCTGTGCGGATGATCATCGCAATGGAATCGAGTATCGCGCTTTACACGTTGTGCTTTCGCTGTTCCACATTTTTCGGGCAATCGACCAAAAATCAAGAGCCCTGCGACAGCAAAGGACGGGAGAATCACGTTTTCGGAGGGAGAGGGATGCCTCCACTTCTCCCAGTCTTGGAAGCGATCTCGCTTAACGCCCGATTCTCCCCGTTAGCGCCAAGATCAGCAAAATGAGCACAACCAATCCCAAGCCGCCGCCGAGATAAGGCCCACCATAGTAGTAGCCTCCGCCACCACCAGCGAGGAGAAGGACAATCAAAATTATAACAAGGAGGTTCATGCTGGGGAATCGTGGGGCCAAGGAAATGCGGATGTCAGTGTTTCCGTAGAAATCGTTGGCGTTTCTAGTTTTGGGAGTGCGAGGCCGGGGTCAGTTCTCGCTCCTCAAAATCCTTTAAAGCATCGAGGTCGTCGTCGAGTTCACTTCGCGGGGAATCACCGAACACTGAACGGAATGTGCTTGGGAGGAGAATCGTTGGGGACCATGCCCCAGAATCGCAGCCGTGATCCTGAGCGGTTCTACGGCGCAGATCAACGAAGTGGAGGTGGAGGCGAGGGGAGTTGAACCCCTGTCCTGATGTTTCTCAACTCAAGTTTCTACATGCTTAGCCCGTCCTTGGATTTAGGGAGAAGAGCGATTGGCGGGCAAACTGCCCCTCTCCCGATCGACCACGAAATTTTCTCACCCTCAGGCGCGGTCACTCCGCCCTTGGGCCAGCCTGCTGTCGTCGTCCCCACCGCCAGCAGGTGTCACGGTAGGAACGCCGCGGTCAATTAAGCCGCGAGAGCCAGCTTCTCCGAAGAGAAGTCGACTTCAACTACGTTGTTCGCAGTTATGTGTTTGCCCGGGAGTTTAACGAGGCCAACCAGGCTTCCTCGGCATGCGGCCTGAATCTCGAACCAACAGTCGAAACCAGTACGCCCCCTTTTTGAGAGGTAGGGAAACTATACGCGAGGTCGGCTGGGAATGCAACCGAGGAGATGGGCTCGGCGGAAGTGGATCGTGGAGAGTCGATAGTTGATAGCCGCGTGGAGCCTTCCACGCTGCCCCTGTGCTCGCAGCCGCTGAAATCGTTTGGGATGGGCGTCGTATCGGAGAACAGGTCCGAACGGCTGTGCGGGGCTATCAACCATCCACTTTTCACCATCCACTCCTCTTGATTCACGGTTTCCTTAGACTCGGCGCGAATGAACGCTACCCTCTCGGCCACCATGTCCAAGTTTTTCCTCCCACTCGCGGTTCTTCTCGCCGTCGCTTCGTTCAGCGGATGCTCCCTGTTCCACAAGAAGAAACCCGCTTCGTCGTCGCACCTCTACGAGGGCAACGCGCCCTCCATTCATTTCAACGACAAGCCGGAGTCGGCCGGCGGCGAGTTCAATCCTTCTTAGCAGGCGCGGGCACGACGACCACGGGGCAGCGGGCTTCCTTGATCACGCCATGCGTGACGCTGCCCACGAGCAGGTCGTAGAGGGCGCCATGCCCATGCGAGCCCATGATGATCAGGTCCGCCTGTTGCTCGCCGGCTTCGTGCAGGATCTTTTCCACGATGGGGCCCTGAATGTGGAGCGCGGTGACGTCGGCGCCGCTGACGGAGCACTGCGCTTTCAGGTCATCGAGGCGCTGCCGCTCCGCCTTGAAGTCGCGCGCCACGGCCACGCGCACGGTGGGCGGGCCGGCTTCGAAACCGACAAAATCGGGCTCCGGTTCCGCCACATTCAGCAAAACCACATGGCTCTCCAGGGCGGAGGCAAACTTGCGGGCAGTGGCGATGACCGAGGCGGTCACGTCAGAGAAGTCGACGGGTACAAGGATCGTTTTCATGGAATGTTTCCTATCTGGATTTCGCTACACACATTACGCCCGAGCGGGGGTTTCGTCGCCTCATTCCTTGCGCATTCCTCACCGGAGATTGTCGCACTGCGCGCGGCGGGTCGTGTACTGAAGGGGGGAGCAGCGAACGGGCGCCAGCTTTTGGAGTGCGACGCTGCTGCCTAAGCAGGGGCTCCGACACCCTTCGGGGTCTTCCGCTCGTGGAGCGACCTTTGGCGACAGCTCTTACGCCCCGATCGGGTGCCAGGTGGTCTTGAACTCCAGCGTATCGCGGACGGCGTAAAGGCTCTGCGCGGTGTCGGCGTACCAATCGATCGGCTCTTCCGCGGCGTGCAGGTGAACGCGCTTGATGCTTTCCGCGGCGCCCAGGCGCAGGGCTTTGCGCTCCTCGGCATCGGCCACGCCGCCGAGGGCGCGCAGATGAGAGTGCGTGGCGAAGGTGGGCACGAGTTCCTTGCGGAAGCCGGTCAGGATGTTGACCACCCCGCCGGGCAGATCGCTCGTGGCGAGCATCTCGCCGAGGAGGATTGCCGGGTAGGGCTGCGCGGTGGAAGCGAGCGCCACAATGGTGTTGCCACTGGTAATCGCCGGGGCGAAAAGCGAGACGAGGGCGAGCAGCGGCGCGTCTTCCGGGGCGAGTAGGCCGATGATGCCCATCGGCTCCGTGACGGTGAAATTGAAGTGCGGAGAAGCGACGGGGTTCACGTTGCCCAGCACCTGCTCATACTTGTCGGCCCAGCCCGCGTAGTAGATCAGGCGGTCGATGGTCGCGGATACTTCGCGCGCGGCATTGGCCTTGGAGGCGCCGCCGAGCAGGAGCGCTTCCGCCATTTCCGCGCCGCGCGCCTCAAGCATTTCACCGAGGCGATAGAGGATCTGGCCGCGATTATAGGCCGTGCGCTTCGACCAGCCGGGACCGGCCTTGGCCGCGGCTTCGACGGCGTTCCGCAGGTCCTTGCGGGTGCACTGCGGGATGTTCGCGAAGAAATTGCCGGCGGCATCCTTGAGCGGGAAAACGCGCGCGCTCTCGGAGCGGATGAAGGCGCCGCCGACGTAAACTTTCGGGGTCTTGGTGATGGGAAGGCGGGACACGGGAGGAATTAGAAAGTAGGATTTAGGATTTAGGAAGGATGTTGTCTCGCCGCGGCTCCTTGAGGGCACGCCCCGTCGTCATTTCAAAATTTCAAAATTTCAAAATTTTCGAGATTGTTTCGGATTTCGAGTTTCGGATTTCGGATTTTCCGTTCACACCAGCTTGGCGTAATCCAGCAGCCCCTGCCTTCCGCCTTCGCGGCCGAAGCCGCTTTCCTTGTAGCCGCCGAAGGGCGAGGTCGGGTCGAATTTGTTGAAGGTGTTGGCCCAGACCACACCGGCTTTCAACTCGGTGCTCATCTTGAGGATGCGCGAACCTTTGTCGGTCCACACGCCGGCGCTCAGGCCGTAGGCGGTGTTGTTGGCCTTTTCGATCGCCTCGTCGACCGTGCGGAAGGTGAGGATGCTCAACACCGGACCGAAGATCTCTTCGCGGGCGATGCGGTGGCTCATCGTCACTTCGGAGAAGAGCGTCGGGCGGAAATAGAATCCCTTGGAAGGCAGGCGGCATGAAGGCTGGAACATCTCGGCGCCTTCCTTCACGCCGCTGTTCACCAGTTCGCGGATGCGGTCGAGCTGCTCCTTCGAATTGATCGCACCGAGGTCGGTGTTCTTGTCGAGCGGGTCGCCGACGCGCAGGACCTTGATCCGGTTCTTGAGCTTCGCCAGCACCTGTTCGGCCACGGGTTCGTGGACGAGCAGCCGGGAACCGGCGCAACACACATGGCCCTGGTTGAAGAAGATGCCGTTGACGATGCCCTCGACGGCCTGGTCGAGCGGCGCGTCGTCGAAGACGATGTTGGCGGCCTTGCCGCCGAGTTCCATCGTCATCTTTTTGTCGGTGCCCGCGAGCGAGCGCATGATGATCTTGCCGACATCGGTCGATCCGGTGAAAGCGATCTTCGCGGGAATGGGGTGTCCCATCACGGCGGCGCCGGTCTCCCCCGCCCCGGTGACGAAGTTCACCACACCCGGCGGCAAGCCGGCGTCCTGCAAAATCTCCGCGAGCTTGAGGCAGGTGATGCTCGTTGTCTCGGCCGGCTTGAGGACGACGCAATTCCCCATGGCCAGCGCGGGCGCGAGTTTCCAGGCGAGCATGAGCAACGGAAAATTCCACGGGATGACCTGGCCGACGACGCCGAGCGGCGCGACCCGGCGGCCGGGCGCCACGTAGTCCAGTTTGTCGGCCCAGCCCGCGTGATAGAAGAAATGCGCGGCGGCCATCGGCACATCGAAATCGCGCGATTCCTTGATCGGCTTGCCGCCGTCCATTGTCTCGGCAACCGCGAATTCCCGCGCGCGATCCTGCAACAGCCGGGCAATGCGGAAGAGATACTTGGCGCGCTCGCGTCCGGGCATCTTGCCCCACACGCTTTCGTAGGCGCGGTGCGCGGCCTGATAGGCGGCATCCACGTCCGCCGCCGAGGCCAGCGCGATTTCGGCGAGCTTCTGCTCGTTGCCCGGATTGATGGAATCGAAATATTTGCCGCTCTTCGGGGCGACGAACGCGCCGTTGATGAACAGGTCGTAGCGCGGCTTGAGCCGCGGGTCCGCCGTCTCCGGCGCGGGATCGAACTCCCAAAGGTCGCCGAAGATCAACTCGGGGGCGGGGCGTCCGTTGCGGCCGTGAGTGCGGGCAGATTTCTTATCTTGTGCGGCGGAAGGCATGTTGGGAAAAGTTCTTGGTTCTTCGTTCTTAGTGCTTGGTTCCCTGTGGCTTGCGCGTGAGACCAAGGAATCAGTGTTCAGTATTCAGTGTTCAGTCAGAACCCGTGTCGCAGCGAATACTGAATACTGATTACTGAACACTGCCTAGTAGCTCTCGGCGGCTTCGCTGAAGTAGTACGGCGCCTGGTAGGCGCCGGTCCTTTCTTTTTCGATCTGGCGGATCAAGTCGTTGAGGAGCGAGCTGGCGCCGAAACGGTAGCGCTCGTTCGTCAGCCACGCGTCCCCGAGCGTTTCCTTCACGGCGATGAGGAATTGCAGCGCCTGCTTGGCCGTGCGAATGCCGCCGGCGGGCTTCATGCCGATGGCGATCCCGGTATCGAGATAGAAATCGCGCAGCGCCTCGATCATCACCTGGTTGTTGCCCAGCGTGGCGTTGAGGGAAGTCTTGCCGGTGCTCGTCTTGATGAAATCCCCCGGCCGGATCACGCGCATGGCAAGGAAGGATGCGGCGCGGATGTTGTCGTAGGTTTCGAGTTCGCTCACTTCGAGGATCACCTTGAGGGCCGCTTCGCCACAGGCTTCCACCACGGCGGCTATCTCATCCTGCATGCGGCCAAACTCGCCGGCGAGGAAAGCGCCGCGATTGATCACCATGTCGATCTCGTCCGCCCCATCGGCTACGGCGGCTTTCACCTCGGCGAGGCGTGTCTTGAGCGGGGCCTGGCCGCTCGGGAAGGCGGTTGCGACGGAGGCCACTTTCACGCGGGAATCGGCGACGTGCTTTTTCGCGTGGGCGACCATCGCGGGATAGACGCAGACGGCAGCCGTTTGCGGCACATCCGTGCCGTCGTGAGGATGCAGGGCCTTTTGGCAAAGCGAGGCGACCTTGCCGGGCGTGTCCTTGCCTTCGAGCGTCGTGAGATCGACCATCGAGGCCGCCATCTTCAGGCCCCAGAGTTTCGACGCCTTCTTGATGCTGCGGGTGGTGAATTTGGCCACGCGCTCTTCGACGCCGACTTGATCCACCGTGCCGACTTGATCGAACAACCGGCGGAAGGCGGCCGGGGCGGGAGACTGGGACATGCGCACACGATGCCTAATTCACGCTCGGAAACAAAGGGAGAATTGGGTGGGAGAGTAATCAGTGATCAGTTTTCAGTAATCAGTCTCCGAATTCCACGTGCGACACCGAACGTGATTTCTGAGACTGATTACTGCCCCACTGATTACTGATTACTCCCCAAAAACAGCTACTCCCCCAGCC
>Ga0070658_10002798_pt1 | contig 14496 bp, 8 predicted proteins | sample KBSC13metaG_FD_64664 | JGI IMG/M metagenome (GOLD analysis project Ga0070658, IMG submission 64664) | Corn rhizosphere microbial communities from Kellogg Biological Station, Michigan, USA - KBS C1-3 metaG | ecosystem: Host-associated > Plants > Roots > Rhizosphere > Soil ...
GAACGGAAGCTGAAATAATTGGCAACAGCACTGTAATAATTATAGACGGATTTCATATTTCAGACAGCAACATTACTGAGTTTAATAAAGGCAGCCGGATAAGCATTCAAAATATGCGGGTGCATATTTATGCTAAGGAAGATACTTATCATATTCCGCAGATAAATCCGCCGCACAAATGAATAAGCGCTTATTTAATTAAACTACTATTCAAACTTCAGCCATATTCATTTTAAATATAAATAATTTAACAGGAATATTGTAGACCAGGCGAGCGGCGTACATTGATAGAAAATAACGAACCACTACAATGTCGCTTCGCGTTATGGCAGGGCGCCGACACGTAACATCAACTTCGTAATGCTATTCATCAACAGTTGCTGCCTTAACGGAATGCAAATAATCGGCAGTAATATCTATTAAACAGTCGGTTGGCCCTCTATATAAAAAAACACCGGATATAACATTTACTAATGCTATACCCAGTGCTTTTGGAAAGTTTTATTTTATCTTATTTCACAGGAATAATATCAATAATTACTGTTCTGTTGTAAAACCTTCCTTCGGGAAGTGTATTATCAAAGGGCGCCGTACCGGCATCCTCACCAAATCCGTAAGATTCAAATGTAACACCTTTCGTTCCGGCTTTTGAAAGGGCTTGCTCAATAATTTGCTGAGCGCTTGTTGCTCTTTCATGCGATAAGGTATGGTTATATGCTTCATCTCCTATAATATCTGTATGCCCATGAATAATAACCGTTCCATTTTCAGGTACAAGAGGCGTTATAACACCAGTAAGGAAATTTTCATAGGCAGCAATTGATTTCGATTGGTCGAAATTGAAGAGGATGCTGTAACGTAATCCTTCCTGTTTAGGATCATCCATTTTCATTAAACTAACAGAGCTTTCTTTCTCAATGGTACCGCCATTTTTCGTTTGGCCAATCATCATAATTTTATAATTACCCTGCTGGCTGTTTCCCAAAATCGTTTTTCCCGAAACTGAAGCCTGGTCTTGTGTATAAGGACCATAGTGCTGCACGTTACCCTGTTCATCTGTAACATCTACCTTCCATGATTTTAATGATTCAGCAGCTCCGTCTGTATTAAATAGTACGTGGCTGTCTAAAGGATCTGTTTGTACAGAAGTTATTTCCACAGGTTTTAAATAGGCTGAACTACTTCCGCCCACCTGCATCAGTAATTCAGGAGAAGCACTTATGATATCTACCCTGCGGTCTTCTTCACGTAATAATGCGAGTTCTTTATCAGCGCCCGGTTGTTCTGATGAAATAGCTGGTTTATCTCTCCCATCAATATTTATTCTTGAGCCATCTATTCCAAAAGCTGTTACTAAATACTGCTTAACTTTTTCCGCCATTATTTTTCCTTCAGCAGGATTTTTATCGGATGCACCAATTAAAGTGATTGTGCTTTGCGGATTGCTGCGCATGCGGTCTCCCATAATATTCAAAATATTATGATACAACGCTAACTGCCTTGCTGAACGGCCATTATTTAAATTATCCGGCTGACCTTCCTGTAATTGAGATTCTTTAAATGAGGCGGCCTGGTTCTCGTTTAATTGTATATAGCGGGCGGGTATGTCAGTTGATTCCTGGTTAAAAAATACTGAATTAATAAGTGGGAATGTTTCTTTTACCTGGCGGCTTAACGGAACAACTTTCGGTGCACGTACTGAAAACTGTACATCTTTTTCCTGGGCAACCGGTGTAGTTGTTACAGCTTCTTCTACTGGTTTAGCAGGAACTGATTTCCCGGAAGTACCAAACTTTAAAGCTATACCAGCCCGAACTGTATAGAATGACCAGGATTCTACTGAACGTGGCTCATGACCAAAGTCGGTAAGAAAAGATACAAATGGAGAAACGGTCATCTGTGTTGCGCTTGTACGTGCAGAAACCGGGATATCAATACCGGCGCCTGCCTGGGCTGAAAATACAGTTTTGTGTATATCGCTCCAGTCTCCCCTGGTTTCGGGTTGTTTTTCCTGTGTATAAGTAAATGCTTTGCTCACATTAAAACTAAGTGTTGGGCCGCCAAATATATAAAAGGCGTTTGAAAAGGGAGCTATGCGCAAACTGGGTTCAACAGTTACATAACTGATATTAGTTGACAGGTCGGCTGCACAATTACAGGGAGCCGTCACGCCATCAAATTTACCTCCGCGGTTATCGTAAGCTACGTTTAGCATACCACCCCAAACTTTGTTAGGCTTGTACTCCGTAAGTAAAGAGAGATAAGGCTTCACGCCATCTCCTTTATGAAACGCGGCGGGTACTGTTAAGCTATTGTTGAGCATTTGCGTGGTACCGCGATAAGTATTGAAGTTTGCCGCAGCTGATTCGCCGAACCACCATACGGGTTGTGTTCGTTTTACTTTTTGTGCATGAACGGCGACGCCTGCGAAAATTGACACCAGGAACATGATTGCAAATTTTTTCTTCGTTATATGAAATTGTAACATAAATATCTTTTTAAAAATTAATTGTATTGTTCTTTTGGAAAACATCCGCCCTGCGGCGGGATGAAATTATGTGTGTTGTTGTACCAATAAATGTTTTATTGTGGTACGTTAATAGTAGTGTTTACGAGGGTAACCGACGCATTTAAGGAAAGTGCTCTGCCGTTCAATACCGTTTGAACCGCATTACCGGCAGTAGAGAAAGTAACTCCTGCAGAAGCAATAATAGTTCCGGACATAATGCCGCCGCCTGCACCGTTAATAGTGGCTGCGCTGCCTACATACCAGTAAACATTTTTAGCCAGGCCCTGGTTTATCATCACGACGCTACGGGCGCCTGCTGGTCCGGCAACACCTACTGTCAGGCCGCTCGCTGTCTGGAATATCCACTGCGCATTTGGGTCTCCTTTAGCATCCAGCGTAAGATTTCCGTTGGTTATTTTAAAAGTACCGCTTGCAGATTTATAGATACCCGGAGCCAGTGTTAATCCTCCAAGTTCACCTGCACCGGGATCAGTTCCACCTGGTTTTGAAGCCGGCGAGATGCTGTTATAAGCGATGGTTGCATCTGACAAGGCTTTAGTGGCAATGGTAAATGAATTAGCATTACCCGGCATCGGAGGCGCCGTAAAAATTCCACCTGTTACATCCCCTACATTCAGCGGGGTTTCCGTATAAATTGCGTTGTTTAGTCCATCATGAAATCCTGTTATTAATGTAGAGGCGGCTGTGGTACCAATACTGCCATTGTTAATAATGGTATTTAATCCCTGGTTAGTTATCCCGGCATTTCCGCCAAAGGCTCCAAAAAAAGAGGCACTTCCTAAAAATGATGGGGGCACTATTGATGCGGTAGTAAAGCTCCACACGTAATTATTAGCCAGTGAATTGCCTGCAAGGTCTTTTGCCCCTGTTGTAACTGTGGCTGTATAAGCAGTGCTTGCAGCAAGATTAGCTGATGGAGTAAAAGTAGCAGTGGTGCCTGAGTAGCTTACCGTTCCTGAAATTGCATTTGCTCCCTGTTTCAGGATAAACGAGGTAGAATTAATTGTTGAGGAATTCATCGCTTCACTGAATGTGGCGGTGATTTTTTTATCCAGAGCTGTGCCGATAGCCGTATTCAACGGGTCTGTAGCAATTACTGTTGGTGGAGTAACATCACCTCCTGTTGTAAAGTTCCATACATACTTGCTTGCAAGTGCATTGCCAGTTACATCTTTAGCACCGGTGGTAATGGTACCTGTGTAAGTGGTATTGGGTGCAAGATTTCCTGATGGAGAAAAAATAGCAGTTCCGCCTGAGTAAAAAATCGAGCCATTTATTGAAGTTCCGCCAAGTGTTGTATTTACTAAAGTGAAATTGGTTGTAGTGGATAAAGAATCCATTGCTTCACTAAAAGTGGCCGAAATCTTTTTGTTGAGCGCCACAGATGTGGCTGCATTTGCCGGATCGGTAGAAATCACCGTAGGCGCTGTTATATCCGGCCCGGACCCTGTTGTAAAGTTCCAAACATAATCGCTCACCATGGCATTCCCTGCCGGATCTTTTACACCGGAAGTTATTGTTCCTGTGTATTTAGTATTCGGTAAAAAATTATCCGTCGGTGAAAAAGTGACTGTGGTGCCGGTATAAGTAATCACCCCGGCAATTGGTGTGGTTCCCTTGTTGATTCTAAAAGTGGCGGTGTTGATTGTAGAAGGATTCATGGCTTCATTAAAAGTAGCGTCAATTGTCTTATTAAGACTAACGCCTGAAGCCGTATCCACAGGGTTGGTTGAAATCACTTTAGGACAAACGCCAGCGAGTCCCGGTTCTTCGGTAACTTTTTTACATCCGGCCGCAAAAACGACCATAAGTAATAATATAAACCATTTGTTGAAAATGTGAGAGTAGCCTTTACATGTGCGCATAAGGGTTTTCTCCTTTTGGAAAGAGTTGCTTTTCATAATTGTGCTTTAAAATATAATTGTTGTGTTTTTAGTTTTACACGATATTAAAACGCAACATGATGGCAATAAAATCTGTAGAGGTGTTACATGGTTTTTTGAAAAGAGTTACATCTTTCACACATTTTCCAACCCGGCGAGTTGTTGGTGATGCAGTTGTTTGAAGTAAGATGGCGTTAAACCGGTAACTTTTTTAAATTGATTGGATAAATGAGCCACACTGCTGTAATGCAGTTTCGATGCTATTTGTGTAAGGGTCAATTGATCGTTTATAATTAATTCTTTCGCCCGTTCAATTTTCTGTGCTATAATAAATTTCTGAATTGAAATGCCTTCTGCTTCGGAAAAAAGATTTGAAAGATAGGTATAATCATATTGCAGTTTCTTACTGAGATAATCGGAAAAGTTTGTTTGCAACTGTTCATGTGAATAATGAACCATATCCACAATTATATTTTTTATTTTTTCAATAAGCATGGGCTTCTTATCGTCCGCCGGATTAGGGGCGACTTTCTTTTCTGTTTGCCAGCTAATATCATGCATTACGCCTATAATACGGCAGGCTTTTCCTTCGTTATTTCTAATGATGGTGGCCCTGTTAAATACCCTGGCAATGGAACCGTCGGCCTTAATAAAGCGACCCGTATTTTCCCAGCGGCTACCGGATGCAATGGCGTCGTTTAAGCCTTTTATAACAGCTTCTTTGTCATCAGGGTGAAAATGTTCAGCCCAATCAGCATCCATATCGCCGCCGTTGTTCTTTGTTGCATATCCAAATAATTCTTCAAATCTATCGCTCAGGAAAAATTCATTCGTTAATAAATTCCAGTGCCATATTCCCTCAAAAGAAAGATTAGATGCTTCAAGCAATATATCGCCGTTATCGTTCTCCATAATGCTTTGATCATCCAGTTTTTTTTGAAGTTCCTGCAACCTGCTTACATCCTGTATAGCGCCGATAAGGCGGATGGCTTTCCCCTCGTCGTCTCTTACAATGCTTGCCCTGCTGATAGTGGAAGCAACAGAACCATCGTAACGCTTGAACTTATACGAATCGTTCCAGCTTTTATGATCTGAATCAAGTGTCTTCAATAATTTTTTCTCAACAATATTTTTTTCATCCAGGATAAGGCAACGGCTGAACTGATTAAAATGCACCGTATTATTGTGCACTTTATAACCAAACACTTCTTCAATACTATCGCCTACATAAATTTCACCGGTTACAATATCCCAGTCCCACATAACATCGTACGATGCTTTGGCAATGTATTTTATCCATTCATTATTTTCAGCAAGTCTTGCATCAGATTTTTCCTGCGCCACTATAATATTATCCGCTACAATTTTTTCTTTTTTTGCAGCAATCTTTTTTTGCTTTGATTTGCCAAGAATAATATTAGCCTCAACTATTTTATTTTTTTTAATGTCTATTTCTTTTTGCTTCAGGATGCCTGGTCTCCTGTCGGAAATGGTGGTAGTGGCTTTTTCAATTCCGTCTTCATCCATAAAAACCGCAGCACTGATTTCGCATGGAATCGCCTTGCCGGTTTTTGTGGTAACATTTACAAGGACAACAGATTGCCCTTCAGCATTCCTTTGACTGAGCATTTTTTTAAACCCGGCTTCATTCGTATCGAAAATAGAAGCCCTGCTTTTGGTTAATAATTCTCTTTTGGAAAACCCGGTAAGGGTGCATGCAGCCTTGTTGGCTAATATTATCTTGCCGCTGCTGACAATAGTAATGATGTTTGGCTGTGCAGCGTTATTAAAGGCGAGTTGTGTTAGAGAATCGCTATTTACCCCGGCATTGGAATTTTCAGGTGCGGCGGGCTTTTTTTTATTCATAGATCCTTGGGAGGTTAGCGTAAGACATCAGATTCAGGTGTAAGATAGCCTTAGTTAGGTATATAGCAATAAGGTTGCCAATATATCTGCGTTTTTCTAATACTGTCTTGTCCTAAAATGAATAGACTGGGCAAGCTCCGTTGAATAAATGAGACAACTTGAAGAAATTGCTGAAACTCTTTAATTTCATATCGCTTCAGAAAAGCCTGGAATCCAAATGGCACTTTAAAAAGTCCTTCCTGAAATATAGGCAGGAATATACGATGCCTTTAAAAGAGGCAAGTGATGAATTAACTGGTGATCTTCAAAAAAGAATCCCGTACAGAAAAGTTCTTAATATCAAAAAGTACATTCCCTGGAGTTTTTCTAAAACAAATAATATGAAAAACAAAAAAACAGCAAACCTTCAAATCGTCAATTTGAATGCAGCCGGAATTGACGTAGGATCAAAATCTTACATGGTAGCAATTGATCAGGAAAGAGAGAATGTCACAGAATTCGGTGTATACACAAAAGATCATCAAAAAATGATTGATCACCTAAGATCTCATGACATTAAAACGGTTGCTATGGAAAGCACCGGTAGTTATTGGCAGACACTTTTTAGTTCTTTGCAGGCCGCTGGTTTTGAAGTTCTCTTAGTAAATGGAAGTCAGACCAAAAATGTCAAGGGTAGGAAGACTGACGTTATTGATTGCATGTGGATTCAAAAGCTTCATTCACTAGGATTACTATCTGGGAGCTTTCTTCTCAGTAATGTGTTTCAGGAACTTCGGACTTACTATTTTCATCGTCAGCATTTAATAGAGCAAACTGTTATGTATGCAAATAAGATGCAAAAAAGCCTGAGGTTAATGAATATCCGTCTTGATATTGTTTTAAGAGATGTTACAGGAAAATCTGGTCTAAATATTATTGAAGCTATTCTAGCCGGGGATCGCGATTCAAAAAATCTTGCAGGCCTGGCAGATATAAGAGCAAAAAAATCGCAGGAAGAAATTGCAAATGCTTTGCAAGGCTCATGGAGGTCAGAATTGCTTTTTGAATTAAAAGCATCATTGCAATTTTATAAACAGTACGAGCAAGCATTAAATGAGTGCGATGTTATAATTGAAGAGAAACTTCTTGAGTATGTTCCCAAAGAAAATTTATCTGCTCAGCAAAGTACTCAGATAAAAATTACTAATAAGAAGTCCAGAAAGCATTCTCCTGCTTTTAATGTAGCAAAGATATCCTATGAATATTTTGAAACTGACCTTTTTGCAATACCAGGAATTAGTCACACGACAGTTTTATGTTTAATGACAAATGTGGGCCATGATATACATAAATTCGCGACTGGAAAAAGTTTTGCGTCGTGGCTTAGACTAGTACCTAATAATAAAATAAGCGGAGGGAAAATCATCAGTAGCCGGAGTCCTTCAGGGAAAAATCATTTAGCAATTGCTTTTCGGCAAGCAGCAAACTCAATTGGTAATCAAAAAGATCATCCCTTAACACCATTCTTTAAAAGAATTGCTTTTAGAAAGGGACGTATATCTGCGATCACAGCTACTGCCCGTAAACTTGCAGTCATTATTTGGAATATGATTACTAAAATTCAACCTTATAATAAAGAGAATGAAGAGGTACACAATGCGAGGCATAAACATGTAATGTTAAGGAACATTGAAAAACGAATTGGCTCTTTACAGTTAAACCAGGAGGAACTAAAGAAGCTGTTTGTGAGAACTTCATTATTAACGACTTAAAAAATGTTGTACAGAAAATAGGTTTACACAAATTCGGTGTAAAATGTTTAATTCAAATGATCCTTTCCTCTCAGCAACATCTCACGATAGTGGATGTTGCATATTATTAATATTTACTGATAACAAATAAAAACGGCAATGATTTCATCCCAGACTTATTTTTCATCCCAAAGCGCGTACTTTTCTTTTAAGACCGAGTCTCTCCTCCAGGACCTGTAGCAAGGCTGGCAGTATGGACGGCCTGAGATAAGAAATAGCGGGAAATAAATTTTTCAGGCTTCCGTGAGATTTGATTCGCTATTGATAGCTCGCTACTGATGAGGAAAGTAAATGGCATGTGGTGTAGCAGTCGGCAGGTAATTTGCGAAAATAGCTCTTCGTATTTATACGATCATTTCAGTAAATTCAGTAGTTGTAAAATCGGGCAGTAATGCTCTTGTGGAGGAAGCACAGCCGGTATATCTTTGTACCAGAAGTTGATTGATGTTCAAGAAACATTAATCAAAATATCCAAATCCTAAGAAAAGTTCCTTTATCCAATTATCCAATAGAAAGATTTAAAATCTGATATCAGTCAACTTCTATTTTTCTTTTATCCGATACCTTTAGAATAATCTTAAAATACAAGCATCCAAACATGCTGATGTAATTATCAACCCTGGAATTAAAAAAATTTAAGCCTGCAGTGATGCGGGCTTTTTTGTGCAGTTTTGTGGCTGATTTATTCGCAAAATAAGGGACTCCTCTCTTGGCGGGTTTCCTGAAGCTGAACCGCTCTATGTTGCATCAACATCAACTGTAAATACCAACCCCAATACGAGTTAATATTTTATTGTAATGTTGGTAGAGCGAAGGCACATGGTGTGGAAAACAGACGCCAAACGATTTTGTTGTTGTACGACATTAAATACTTTTTTATTCGATTATTTTAACAGTCCTTCCATAGTCCGCATCATTATTTATTTTTTTAGCAGCAGCCAGGTATGCAGCTTTTGTTTTTTATGTGCGCGGCATTTTCTGTGCAAGATGTATTAGCAGGTTGCTCTTATCAATATCAGCATGTTGTTCGCCGGCTGCATCTATGATTTGGACAAACTGGCCTTCTGATAAATCTTTTTTATCTGCCAGTTGGTAATAAATATCTTGTTTATCAATGTCGGCAATAAAATGTGCGGTGATATCCATGATACGGTTTAATACTTCACCGGATAGCGAATCGGTTTCAATCAAATGCGATAACAGGTTTACTTTTTGAATGTCTGCATTCATGCCGGCAACAATATTCAGGTACGCCATGCTCACAAGCGAATCTTTTCGCCGGGAAGGAGTAATTCTTCTTAATAAATTTTCTTTATCGGCATCGTTTACCGCATTGGCCATTGTTATTATTCTCTTCAATCCGTTTTAAAATCGGGGGCTTTCTTCAATACGCATAATGTTGGCTGCTGCTTATTTCAATTTATGTTTTGTTCTTATAGAACCAATTACTTGTTTAATGGCACTCACTACAAGGTCAGGTTCTGTAAGAAAAATTTCATGCCCGCTGTTTGCTGTTCGTATTATTTTGCTATTGGTTGATAGTCTCAAGAAAGCGTGTTGATTGCCGATCTTGTCGTTCATTAAACTATCTCTTAGAGTACCTAATTCTTTTGGGTACTCATTTTTTGAACTGTATAATATCATCAATGGTTTATCACCTATCTTATAGGACTGACTATCTGCATACATTGTTTTAAATTCTTCGGGAATGTAATCATCGGCATCTGCGATTTGATACTTTGGAAGCGATTGTGCCCAAAGCCTGATTTTTTGAATGTTGGCTGGAAGTTTGTTGAATGGAAATGAAATCGATGGTTTTCCAAACATATTCCAAAGTTCTTCTACTTCTTTCGTGCTTGGTATTTTGGTAAGTGTATCTATAGTTCTTTTGACAGATGGAATTTTTTTTCCTGCCGATGCAAGCAACCGCAATCTCTCAATTTTACCGTTTACGTTAAGAATTGCATTTTCCGATGTAGCGTCAACCAATACCATTCCTGCTATGTCATCAGAATATTGTCTTGCATACATTCTGGCAATAATGCCTCCAATAGAATGACCAACTAATATAAATGGTGGATGCATTTTAGAAGCATTTAGTAATTCATGTAGTTCATAAACATCCTGCATTATACTTCTGGGCATGGGTCCGGGGTCGCTCCATGCAAGCCCTGGTCTATCGTATGAGCAAACTTTTATTGATTTAGGAAGCTTATCCTGAACCAGTGTCCAGTCAAAAGAAAAATTGGAAGCTCCGGAAATCAAAATTACAGATGGGCTCCCATTGCCTGTGCCGTGCAGATGCAGCTTGTACCCTCCAATGTCAATAAGTTTACCAATTGGTTTATAGTTGATTGAGTCGCCACCAGATGTTTGCGCTTTTGTTGGCGAACAACAAACCAATATTTGAAGAATTAAAAAGCTAAACAGGATCTGTTTCATATGAATCCCTCGCTGTTCTTAGTCTGTCCTTATCCGTTAGTTTCGCTGTCGTGAGTTTGTAACATCAGAATTATAAAGTAATAATTTTATAACAGATATTCAATTATTATTAGCCAGCACTGTTTGCCATAATAATAATCTCTTTTAATGCCGGTTTTCTAAACTGATAATTTTTCTTAATAAATATAATCTAAATGTCCTGAGTTGCCAACTTAGCACAGCAGCACTTTTTTATTTGAACATAGAAGGATAGCTGTGGGACAGGTTTACCATTAATAAAGCTAACTTAGTAATCAAAAATATTCTTTATGAAAATACAACGCATTGCAGTGTCCGTTACCACATAAATCTTTTGATCATGGTGGTATTGCTTACAAAACGAAACCCGGCAGAAGCGCAAAAAGAGATGACAGATCGCAGATATTTCGGGATAATGGTTTGGAGATTACTGACCAACAGGGAAGAACAAGAGCAAGTATTAGTTTTCATGACGCTGTGGTTAAAGATGGTGTAACCTATCCTGGCGGGGTATGTGTCGAGGTCGGTATGGCTAAAAGAATATTCACCGCAATCACATATGACCGTAAATAAATGAAAGGTGGGTTCAAACCGATGTCGGTGTAGCCTGGTTGCAAAACCATCAGCACAAGCACAAAATAGCTTCGGCTCCAGCCTCAGATGTCTGTGATTACCCTCACAGCTGTTACTGAACAATCGGCGCCTTTAATTTTACATCCCAATTTATTATTAGTCTAAAATTATTCAGCTCTTAGGCTCTTTACAGGGTTACTCGTGGCTGCCTTTATTGTCAGAAAGCTTACAGTGCCTAGCGCTATCAGCAGTGCAGCCATCCCGGCCAGCACGAACACCCACCAACTGATAGCAACTCGATATGCATAACCTTGTATCCACCGGTGAAGTGCGAACCAGGCCAGTGGCCAGGCGATCAAATTACCGATCAGTACCAGCCCCATAAAATGCTTGGACAGCAGGAAAACCACATCTTTTACAGAGGCACCCATGATCTTGCGGATGCCAATCTCTTTGGCACGCTTCTCGGTGGAAAAAGATGCCAGGCCGTAAAGACCGAGGCAAGAGATGAAGATCGCCAGGCCGGCCATGATAGCTACTATCCTGGAGACCTGGGTATCGGTTCTGTATATTTTCTTAAAATGATCGTCCAAGAACTGGTATTCAAAAGGATACTCCGGCAAAACTTTTTTCCAGGCGGATTGGATAAATGCGATAGCTTGGCGGGCCTGCCTGCCGTTTATTTTTACTGATACCGTGTTGAATCCACCTCCTGTCGGTTGATTTAGATCGCCTAAGAACATGGGTTCAATCTTATAGTGAAGAGAATTGAAATTGAAGTCTTTAGAAATGCCAACGATGCTCGACAAAGTATCGCCGCCGAAATGTTTTCCGATGAGCGATGACAACGGCATGCCTGGCTGATCTTTGAGCAGTTCCTTACCCAAGGTTTCGTTAATGATGAATTCTCTCGCGAGCGCTGACTTTTCACTGGAGAAGTTCTTACCCGCTACCAGATCTATCTTATAAAGGCTCAAATAATCATGATCAACGAATAGCCCGGAGGTGAATACTACCCGCATTGGGCCGTTGCAAGGCCAGAACCCAAAGCCCATCTTTGCCATATCGATTCCCAGTTGATCCTGCGCCCCAGTCACCCCCGCCACCAGCGAACTGGTTGACAATTCCTCCTTTAGCAAAGTATACTTAGCGGAGCTGGTTCCATATAGCCTTATGGTGATGACCTGGTCGCGGTCAAACCCGGGATCCTGCTTCTCCATATAATTTAACTGGCGGTACACCAGAATGGTAGCTACTATCAGAATGATAGCGCTGGCAAACTGCCCTACAACGAGCATGTTTCTTAAAGTGCTTTTTTTTCTACCCGACTGACCTACACCTTTTAATACTTTTACTGGCTGAAAAGAAGAGAGGTAAATGGCCGGATAGAACCCCGATAGAACTCCGAGCAGGATCGTTCCCATAAATAAAGCCACCAGCAGTTTGGGATGTACTGAGAAAATGGGACTCAGATCCCGCCCGCTTAGTCTATTGACGTACGGCAACGCCAGGTTCACTAGTCCCAGCGCGATGATCAGGGCAATAAGCGATAACAAGACCGCCTCGCTCAGAAACTGAAGGCTCAATTGTGAACGCAAGGCGCCTATTGTTTTACGGATGCCCACCTCTTTGGCGCGCTCTGTCGACTGAGCGGTAGACAGGTTCATGAAATTAATGCAGGCGATCAGCAAAACAAGTAGCCCTATGGCCATGAAAATATCTGTATATCGCTTATCAAATTTCTGGAAATTGATATCATCATAAATGATGTCGGTGGCATTGGCATGGACGTCCCTTAATGGTAGCAGGAATAGTCCATAATGTATATCCCTGCCCGACACATGGTGTTTTTTCAGGTACGTGGGAAACTTTTTTTCAAGTGCAGCCACATCCGCATGCGGTGAGAGTTCAACATAAGTGTTTACCCAATGATCATTCCATCGATCCATCCAGTTTTGTTTGTAGATGGTATTAAAAGATTGCAAAGCATCAAATTGAAATTGGGAGTTAGCGGGCACATCTTTCAAGATACCTGTTATTCTATAAACAAAAGTATCCTCCCCGAAATGCGAAACTATCTTGCCCATCGGATCTGCAGTGCCAAATAATCTTCGGGCGGCCGATTGCGTCAGCACAATGCTATTTGGCATTTTCAGAGCGGTTTGCCGGTCTCCTTCCAGCAGCGGGAAGTCGAACATCCGGAGAAAGGAGGTATCTACGAAGAAGATCTGCGGAAAAAAAACTCTTTTCTCCCCGTAGGTCATCTCGTATTGACTTTTAGCATCCACGCGGCTGTAGTTCACGACTTCGGGAAATTCGTCTTTCAGCGTAGGCCCCATTGGGAACATGGTTATTGCCGTCTTCTGAGAAGTGGCCGTACTCGTGAAAGTTTCCACATCATTGAGTCGGTAGATGTTTTTGTGGTGCATGCTGTCGAAGCTCTTTTCGTAAAATACGAATAGTAATATCACAATACATGCAGCCATTCCTGTGGCAAGTCCGATGATATTGATTGCAGAATATAACTTACGCCTGGTTAGGTTGCGCCAAGTGGCGATAAAGTAACTTTTTAGCATAGAGGAGTATATGCCAAAGGAGGGAGCTAACGCAATGCCAACTTGAAAATGAGTTGTAAATGAATGATTTATTTTTTGTTACGCAACCAGAATGCCCGTTTTCGATACAGCTCATGTTTGATTTTGATTAGAAAACTATCTTTGCAACAGCACACAAGGCAGGTTTTATCGAACTCAAGGCCATTTGTGCTGGTGCAGAAGGCTCTGTAAGTCATGGTTCCTATATAAAATATATTTGTGTTCTTTATTTATATAATACTTTGCAGAACGGTGTATGTAACCCATAGGATTATTAATTAAGTCCCAAACACCTCTACATGCGTTTGCCTGCCGGATGTTGTATTATTAATACCCCCTTCCCATGGTGCGAATATGAGGCTTAGCCTTAACCAGGTTTACTTTGTGCAGTTACATACCAGTTGTAACTTAAATGCCGTTATCTAAATTCTCTCTTTACACTGCGCTTATTTCTGATGCAGCTATTGCCGTTACAAAATTTATTGCGGCATTTATAAGCGCAGCTCTGCAATGATGTCGGAAGGCGTGCATTCACTAATAGATACAATCAACGAAATTTTGTTATTGGCAGGCATTCGTAAAAGTCGCAAGCCTGCAGATGAAAACCGTCCGTTTTGCTATGGCAAGGAATTATATTTTCTGGGCTTTTATCGTTTCCTCATTAATATTTAGCTTATGCGGATGCATTTCAATATATTAAGGAATTATACGCTTAAAAGATCTTCGTACTCCGGAAGCAACTAAGAACTGTTTTTAAAGATGAAGCTTACTACTAAACAAATTACTACCATTATTAAAAG
>Ga0070658_10002800_pt1 | contig 14487 bp, 11 predicted proteins | sample KBSC13metaG_FD_64664 | JGI IMG/M metagenome (GOLD analysis project Ga0070658, IMG submission 64664) | Corn rhizosphere microbial communities from Kellogg Biological Station, Michigan, USA - KBS C1-3 metaG | ecosystem: Host-associated > Plants > Roots > Rhizosphere > Soil ...
AAAAGACTTAATAGGCCATTATCTGCGGGAGATAAGTATTTTGGATTTGTAAAAACAGGCAACAAAAGAAATGACAATCCCTTTCCAAAAAAATTGGTAATAGTATAAATGCCCATGGCCTTTAAAGCCGGGCTTTTATATTGTTGCTTTATAAACTGAATAGCGGCCATTATAGAATTTTGGAATTAAGGCTCTTACCGGATAAAACGCAAACTAAAGCTAATTAGTGTTTGGCTCCAACGCATTATTTTTTGGTTTCTTAAGACCGTATAAGAAAGAATTTCGATTTCGTATTCAATATGCAATCCGGAGTTTTAGGTTTCATGTGCAAAAGTTTAGATTCATTACTGGTAACGAAATTTTTTAATAAAAATTGCAAAGAGAGAAATATTCAACAATACGGCATCCACTTTATTGCTGATACGAAATAATATTTTCCATCCTATATTTGAAAACTATGCGGGGCTATGTTAAACGAGGCCAATGATTAATGAATTATATTAGATTAGAAATATGGATTTTAGGTGTTTGAAGATAGGATATGTTCCTTATTTACCTGATTTATCTCAGCCAGGCGACCGGCGAAGATTTCCATATTTTGCCACAAGAAATAATATCCCATTTGAAATTGCAGATAAAAATAAAAGTTACGACATTGTCTTGTTAACATCGTCGGCTAATCTTAGCCAGTGGCTTATTTATAAAAGGAAACATCCTAAAACAAAATTTATTTTTGAAATGGTTGATAGTTTGATTTTTTCTGTCAGCATTTTTAATACTTTATTTAAGGGAATCGGCTGGTTTATGCTTGGAAAAGAAGCGCGACTGCATTTAAGTTATAAAAATCTGATTATAAAATGGCTTGAGGCTGCGGACATTGTACTTTGTGCCAGCAGCGAACTTAAAAAAATTGTAGAACATTGGAACAGGAATGTAATAGTGAGTTCGGATTATTTAGAGCATGAGTATAATTTTTGTAAAGAGAAATTTGCTATTAGCGGTAAGATGAAATTAGTTTGGGAAGGCCAAGGTGCTGTATTACCGCATTTTTTGAGCTATAAAGATCTTTTAAAAGAGCTAAGTGAGTTTTGCGAGCTGCATATTATTACAAATGAAACATATCCCATGTATGGGAAAATAATAAATAATAATGTCAATAAAATATTGAGAAAGTTGCCGATTAAAACTATTTATCACAAATGGGATCTCGATAACAACTACAAAGTGTTCAGTCAATGCGATTGTGGAATAATTCCTCTTAATAAGAATAATCTCTTTGGGTGGCATAAGCCTGCCAACAAGTTAATTTCGTTCTGGTTTACAGGGCTTCCAACGGTTGTCTCCGCTACGCCTGCTTATAAAGAACTTATGGATATAGCTGGCGAAGATTTGTATTGCTCATCCAATGAGGAATGGATTGAAAAAATATATCGCCTAAAAAATATGGCCGAAGAAAATCGAAGTTTCCTTGCGAAAAAAAATTTGGCATTCGTACAGGCAAATTATTCCGACTCATCATTAGATATAGTGTGGCGGAACGTTTTCACGCAGATTACGAGCAATAGAGTCTGATTCTTTTTCAATATAAGTATCTTATAATTAAGGTCAGTTTTATTAGCGGGGCAATGGATTTTAACGTTATTAACTAACAGCCTGCTGTCAAAACCTAATAAGCTAAATGATAATAATATAAATATATTCAATGGCGCTGATCAAAAAGACGGTAATTCTTACCTTTTTTCTTAATGTAGGCATTTTGAAGACTATTGCGCAAAATGTAAAAATTATTGAATTTGGATGGGATTATCCAGATGTAACCCAATTAACTAACCGCCTTGATTCGATGCAAAATACTTCTTTTGACGGTATATGCTTTTCTCTGCAAAGAAATATTATGGAGGCTTTCGATACATCTTTAAAAAAAGATAGTTATTTCCAATTTAAAAAGCTCCCGTCACTTAGATGGGGGAAATATTCCAGTAATTTTATTATACTGAAAGGTTTCAGCAGAACAGGGGGAAACTGGTTTAATGACTTAGCCTGGCGAAACATAAGAGCCAATATGACTAATTTATCAAAAGCAATGAAAACAGGAAATTTGTCCGGGATACTTTTTGACCCCGAATATTATTATGACAATAAGTTGTTCAATCCGTGGACATTTTCTTCCCAACAATATCCAGGTAAGACATTAGCCGAAGTGCAACACCGTGTAAAACAAAGAGGGCAACAATTTATTTCTTCCTTACAAAGCGTAAAAAAATCATTTAATTTTATTTCTGTGTGGATAGCCAGCCTTATAGGTCAGGAAAAAAAATATACTCCACTTGACAAAACACGCCATATTTTATTAATATCATTTATTGAAGGCATTTTGGGGGTGAAAAATAATGATGTAACAATAACAGACGGAGATGAGTATGCATATTGGAATGTGAAGCCTTCTCAGTTTTTAGAGGCAAAAAATATTTTAAAAAAAACTATGCTTGAATTATTGAATTCTGAAAGACCAAAAAAGGAGGCTAAAAATATTGAGATAGCGCAACCTGTTTTTTATGACGGTTTGCTGGCGACAAGCCCTTCGTTTGATAAAGGGCTGGCAAGAGACGTCAAATGGAGATGGCTTAATGAAAATATAAAATTTGCTATTGCTTCCAGTGATAAGTATGTATGGCTTTACAGCGAACGGCTGAATTGGTGGAATGACAATTTAAATGACACCTTATTTACGATGTTGCAGAAAAATAAATCAGCATTTGTAAAAAGTAACATTACAGTTAACATTAATAATGAATTAACAAGTTCGTTTATTGATAATATTGCCGATAAAAATATTAATACTAAACAAGGATATTTCAGTGATATCAACAAAAACAAAAATGAAATAGCCTTTAATTTTAATTGGAATCAAAAATTACACAAGCTGAATATCAATTTTCAAAATAAGCTACCTGCTTCTACTTCTATATATGTAAATAACAGCCTCGCAAAACAATTTGCTCACTCCAATTTAAAAGTCAAGGTAGGCGTGCCTTCCTTTGAAAAAGGCATTCTAGTTATTATCAATCAATATGAAGATAAAACAGAATCATCTGCAGTTTATGTATCACAATAATATGTGTAAATATACTTTCAATGTTGCCCACTAAAGGAACTCAATTAAATTTATACGTAAATCAAAAGGTGTAAACCCTCCTGCATAATTAGATTATATTGCTCTTAAATTAAAAAAATTATCTTATTTCGTGCGTAAGCCTTCCACTGAAAATAATAATATCATTTTACTTTTAACGGGAACCGTTAATACTTATAATAAGGATTTTACATCATTAAGTGACTCTGAAAAAAGAAAAGCCGATTACATTAATACAATAAATTATTACCTCAAAACTTATAATTATCCTATTGTATTTGTGGAAAATTCTGATGAAGATTTATCTGTCCATTTTACTGGCCAAATTAAAAACGGGCGCCTTGAGGTACTTTGTTTTAACGGAAATAATTATGCACCGGAACTTGGTAAGGGCCTGGGAGAAATGCGTTGCATCGAATTTGCCATAAGCAATTCATCATTTATCGAAAAGACTTCTTTTGTCTTTAAAATAACTGGCCGTTATAAAATTTCAAATGCAGGTAAATTCATTAATTTTTACAAAAAACATCCTGATGCAGAATTGATAGCAGATCTTACTAACAATTTTACAAATTCCCAATCTTGTATTTTTGGCTTCAGGCCTTTTTTTGCTAAAATATTTCTTTTTAAATATGCTTCTATTCTTGACGATTCAAAGAGAATCTATTTTGAACATGCACTTGCAAAAGCCGTCCTATCAGCAATAAGCGAAAATGTAGTTTTTTATATTTTTAGATACTATCCGAGGCTTTATGCAATTTCCGGAACGACAGGGAAATCTTACAATAAATCATTTATTTATTTTTTCCCACGCATGCTAAAGTATTTACTGAGATATTTTATAGTAATACGATAAAAACCAATAAATTGGCTCTAGATAAAATTTCTATCATTATTCCGGCTTTTAATTCCGGCGCTGTTTTGAACAGCGCTATCGAAAGCATTCTTCGCCAGGATTACGAAAATATTGAGCTTATCATTATCGACGGAGGAAGCACCGATGAGACTATTGAGTTAATAAAAAAATATAATTCTCAAATAAAATATTGGATTAGCGAACCCGACAAAGGTATTTATGATGCAATGAACAAAGGTATTGCGGCAGCAACCGGAACATGGTTACTTTTTTTGGGGGCAGACGATGAACTTTGTCATGGAATAATAGCGGCTATTTTTAGTTCATCTCCTTTTACAAATACCGATGTGATTTATGCGAAAGTAATTATAAAGAATGAAGGAAAGGAGCTTGGCGGCCAAACTAATTATGAGAAGTTGATCGAACAAAATATTCCACATCAGGCTATATTTTATCACCAATCAATTTTCCAGCGAGTTCAAGGTTATAACCTCAATTATAAAATTCTGGCTGACTATGATTTGAACCTCAGGATATTTGAGGATCAGGATTTACAAAAGAGATTTATTAATCATACTGTATCCTCATTTTGCAGTAATGGGATAAGTAACCGAACTATAGATTATAGCTTTTTTAAGGAAAAAAAGGAGTATTTTATCAATCATTGTAAACTTTCATCCAAAGATAAAAGATTGGCAAAGTACTATTTCTTTACGGGCGTAGCCTTAGTATTGAAAAAAAATCTCGGGAAAGGCGCTGGTAATATTTGCCATGCAATTATTTTCAGCACAAACTCTTTTTATTATTTTCTACTTACGATAGATTTTATTTTTAGCCTTATAGGATTAAGAAAAAAATATAAATTCGTTTAGCTTTTTTTGCATCGATGATTACTTATTATGAGGTTGCAAAAATATTTCAAGCCGCATTTAATCCAATCAAACATGAAGAATAAAGTCACCGGGCGTCAATAATAATTAACTCTTATCAATTCATAAGGGTTTAACAGATCACCGTAAAACAGGTTTATATAAAAATAAACTGACGCTATGCCAACAAGCAACAAAATATTCCATTTCTTAAAAGGCGGCATTTTTAGTATATATGCAAAAAGTAAAGGGAACATAGCGCCAAACAATTCCATTATTCTTGCTGCTATGGAAGGTATATCTATAAGCAAGCCATAAGCAAAAATGCTTATGATATTACATTTTAGAAAGAGGAAAAGGCTTGAGTCTTTAATTTTATATTTTACGAAATATAAAAAAACGCCTGCAGTTACCAGCACATTAACTGTATTGAGCACATTAAAAAATCTAATCTTTTCATAAATCGAAGAATCTGCAGTTTCTGCATAGGTTGTAAGCTTTGTAGAAATTAATGCCAGATTTACGTGGGGCATCACAAAAGACAAAATCGGTAATCTTATTATGCCAAGTATAATCGCTCCTAAAAACAACGAGCCATATAACCATGGGTTTAGTTTATTTTTTCCTATAAAAAACAATAGCAAGTAAAGTATTGCGGAATTATGAAATAGAATTGCAAAAAGAATACATGCCAAAACTTTTATACGGTCATTTTTCAGGTAATAATAAACGGCAAGAAAAAAAAACGAACAAGCCAGTCCATTTCGTACCTGTGTCATTTCCTGGATAAAAAAATAATGGCTATAATACAATAACAATACAACAAATGGGTTAAAAGCAAGTTTTCGGAATGTAAAAAACTTTATACTAATACTGAGTGCCGCAAAAATTAGCATGATTGCCGCAGGAGCATTGTCATTAAAAAACCGGTAACAGATTTTAACTATAAAAACAAAGCCTGGCTCGAAGAGTGGCAATAAAGCTGGGCTTTGTGTATTATTGCTGTGAACAATAAAGTTGAATGAATTCAGGTACGGTAAATAATCACGTGAAACAGACATTCCTCGTAACCCAGCAAACAACGTTAAAAAAATTCCAACTACTACAAGAACAAAATCGACATTTTTTATTGCTTTAAACTCATACTCTATAGCAATTATTGCGAGTAGAATGAATAGTAAACAATAAATATACATGCATTGAAAAATTATATTGAAAAATTGAATTCAAAAATTTCCATGCTGCGTCAGGCTATATCTTTATACAGCCTGGTTAACCATAAACCGAGAAATGTAATAAATACTCCCGCCAGTGAAAAAAAAATGGCCGTTTTTAACTTGCCCATTTTAATTTTTTTCATGGGATAGTCCGCATGATCGATTATTTCTATCAGTGGAATTTTGTTCAGATATTGAAAACGTGCCAGCTCAAGATTTTTGAACATTTCTGAGTAAGCGGTTCCATATACCTGGATGTTCGCTTGCTGTTTTTGAAGTGGCACCTGGGATTCAGCGAAAGCCGGATTTAAATTTGCGTCCTGCGATGCTGCTTTGTTACTTATACTCGAAGATAGGCCACCTTTCATGGTTGCAACTCTTTGTTCGAGTATTTGAAGTGTCTGCCTCTCCTTTTTACTGCTTATATCAGTATAAAAGCTGTCAGTAGCATGTATCAACTTATCCGTAAATATTTTCGTAAATTTTTCATTATCCGTTTTCACCCGGATGGAGAAAATGCTAAGCCTTTTATCAGGCCGGTCAGCCTCTAGGGAGAATTTTACAAAATCCATATACGTGGCATATAACAAACTATCCTGTAAATAATTCAGTGATGATTTTGAGACACCTGCAGGAAAATGCACGCTACCTGCTTTACTCTCAGATGGTACCTTAAGCATATTTTGTCGGTAAAATTCTATAAGGGTAAGCGGCATTTTACCAAACGTGTCAACAGATAAAAATACACTTTCCAAGATATGCCGGCTTTTTACAATTTGGAGTATATTGTCTCCTGAAAACATTTCATTTGATTCGCCGCCAATATTAAATCCGAATTGAGCTGCCAGGCTTAAGGCTCCAGACATTCCGGAATTGCTATTGCCCTGGTCAATAATGAAGGTAAGATTGCTTTCGTACTTTGGGTTTTGGTGCCATGCATAAAAGAAGCCGATTATGCCCGATGCGAAACCAACGATGCAAAAGAGCCACCATTTTTTTAGTAAAGATTTAAGAAAGCTAAAGAATGAATGCCGGAACAAGGGCTCTGAATCATCCACTATTGTCATACATTTTTCTGGTTTAAAACGCGTTGCTTAATTCAATTGCTATTTAGAGCAAGTTAAAACAAATCTTCTTACAATACCGTATCATATATTAAAGGCATTTTATTGTTTTATAAAGTGGCAATTGAAGTTATATATCAACATTCTTCCCTATTTTAGCCAGCGAAAAATTGAAGTACATAATGGTATCCAAACGTTTTGCAAGTATTACTCATTTGCATATTTATGCAATCATTAATACAATTATCAAGTATAGGTACCATTTGAAGGGAACCACTACCCTAAAAATATTGGATGTTGGTTGTGGTAATGGCTTACTGTTAAGTACCCTGCTAAAAGAATTGCCACTTAAAAATTCGGGAATTTCATTTGAATTGTATGGCCTTGATGTAAATGATTCACATGTACAGGAACCAGGTTATTTCAACAAAACGATTTCCCTGCTTCAATCAGCAGCCCCGCAAATTGCCTGGGAGAATAACTTAAAGTTAATTACGTCAAATGATCAATGGCCATTTGAAGACGGCTATTTTGATCTTATATTTTCAAATCAGGTATTGGAACATGTTTTTAACCAGCAATTTTTTTTAAAAGAGATCCAAAGAACAATGAAAGAAGATGGCTATTCATTTCATTTATATCCTTTGCGGCATTATTTGTATGAAGGCCACTTATTAATTCCATTTGTACATAAATTCCGGAACTGGACAAGCACTTATTTCTGGATAAAATGGGCCTCTTATCTTCGGATAGGTACTTATAAAAAAAATAAACAAAACGGGCTGGTTAACTCAATACAGGAATATGCCGAAAAACATGCAGACTATTTAACCTATCAGGTAAACTATCAAACATTAAAGGAAATAAATGTAACGGCCAAACAATGCCGTTTAAAGTGTTCTTTTGACTTTACGTATCCTTATTATAAACAAAAAGTTCGGTCTATTTTAAGAGTGCCGATAATGGAAGAATATAAGAAGAAAGATATCCGATCGTCTGCAAATTCGTTTTGTTTTATATTCTTAAAATATGTAAGCGGAATAACCTTAGTACTTAGAAAAAATGATTCTTTTTGATTAGAACGGGTCAAATACGTGTTACTGAAATTAAATAAACTCTAAAACAATGAACCAATTAGAACAATATTTCAGGCAGAATGACAAACGGCGAATTGCCAAATGGACGCATTATTTTGATATTTACGACAGGCATTTTGCCCGGTTCAGAGGCAAGGAGGTAAACATACTTGAAATCGGAGTTGCCCATGGTGGAAGTTTACAAATGTGGAAAACTTATTTCGGGGCAGAAGCAAAAATTTATGGTCTGGATATTAATCCAAAATGCAAGGAATTTGAAGAAGAAAATATCAAAATATTTATCGGCTCTCAATCTGACAGGAAATTATTGAGAAAAATAAAGGGCTCCATACCGCAAATTGATATTTTAATAGACGATGGAGGCCACATGATGACCCAGCAAATTGTTACTTTTGAAGAGTTGTTTGGCCATATAAAAGAGGATGGTGTTTACCTGGCAGAAGACCTACACACTTCTTACCGGCTTGAGTTTGGGGGAGGCTACAAGCGTAAAGGAACTTTCATTGAATTTACCAAAATGTTTATTGATTATTTAAACGCATATCATTCTGAACAAAAAAAATTACTGGTAAACGAGTTTACCAGATCTGTTGATTCACTTCATTATTATGACAGTATTTTAGTGATAGAAAAGAGAAACCGGGAAAAGCCAAGCGAAGAGATAACAGGAAATAAGAGCTTTCAATTTGTGCCCAAGCCAGAATCTACTTTTGTAAGAAAAGCAAAAGATATCGCACTTGTTGTTCTAAAAATAACAAATAAAGCGTTGCGTTTTTTCAGGTTACCTGGTTTTATCTTGAAATAAAAATTCGTTTGAGTATAGTCTTGAAAGAGCCAGATCAGTTTGAATATCTGACTGCAATTCGGTTTTTTATTTTCCCTACAATTGCATTTTTATAAAGGGGGTACGACACAAACAAAGCAAGGACCAATAAATTTACAAAGAAGATCATTAATGGAGAATTTTTTATCACAGATACTCTGTTAAGGTAGTGATTTGAAACAGCTGCGCAAAGTATTGCCGCAATTATTGTAAAAAGATTACTGTTAAAAAATGGGATTATAGAAATCTTATTTTCACCGCTAAAGCTGGTGATCAGTACGATAGAGCCAACTATTGCAGCAATTGACCAACTCATAACTATATATTTCCCGCCAATATATATTCCAAATAATGGAGCCAAAATAAATATCAATACAGTTATGATCACATTATTGATCACATTCCATTTTAAATTGCCTGTACCGAGATTATGAAAATGTGCTGGAAATGCCAGTGCATTTATCAATAATCCTATTGCTACATTGAATAATACGAAATTAAAATCGTTGCTTGCCTTGTTCAGAAAAAATATAGAAACAGTATCTGTAAGCACCACTGGAGATAAAAACAGAACAACGCTCACTAACAAAATAAGTTTGAAATTGGCTTTGTAAAAGATCCTAATCCTGGATGATTTTCCAAGGGCTTTAAATATGCTTATTTGTGGTACAATGCTCTGATTGGCGGAAATGATCAGGCTTCTAAATACGCTTAACAGCTTTACACAAAAATCGAAAATTGCTGTTATATTACTACCGGAGTATTTGGTAATCATCGCTTTCATAAACGGATCACTTATTTGAGTTATAGATAACAGCTGAAAACTGAACCCATATTTTAAAATATTTTTAAATACTTCCTTGTCAAACTTAATGGCGAATTTGTATGATGGGATATTTTTTTTTACTGCTGCGAAAGACATGATAAGCAGGAAAATATTTTGAATTAACTGTGCTATAGGGATGCCAATAATACCAACTTTCAATAGTAAAATAAATCCACTTAATAAAAAAATAAAGGCCGCGGCTATATAAATTTTTGAGCGGAGGTGCATGAGCATTAAGCCATCTAAAACGGATAAATAGTTTGTTGAAAGGGATGAAAAAAAAAAAGACAAGATAATGAAAGGAAGTAACCTTTGGGCTATATACACCATGTGCTTATTAACTGTCAAAGGAATTACATAGTTAAAAATACAATAAGCCAAAATACACAACAGGACGCTTATTCCTAAAACAGAAACAAAGGAAGTATTGATAAGGGATTTTACTTTTTCATCATCGCAAGCCAATTGGTACTTTGGAATAAAAAACAATAAGGCATTAGCAAATCCCGAACTGCCAAATGCAGTAATTGCGGTAAGTGAAGATAAGTAAGACCAAAGACCAGTTACTTCCAATCCAAGATGTACTACCATTAATTTAAAAAGAACAATTGCTACGATAGCTACCGAAATTGTTTGCAAAACAGAAAACCAGGAATTTTTAAAGAGTTTATTTTCTTTCATTCGCTGTTTTTCCGGCCTAATGGTATAATTAATTTAAACTAGTCAAAAGTACTGAATGATAATTTACTGAACAAATTGCTTCATACCATTGCTCTTAGTGCTTGATTAATCTAGTTTTAAACGTAGCTTCTCATTACATATCTTTGTCAAAATAGTTACAGGCTTTCATTCGTAAGACTTCTTGTAAGTTTTGAAAGTTTAAATCTGTAATAGATTAATAGTTAATGATGGAAGAAATTAGCTGTATTGTTTGTGATCATGCCGTAAAAGTTACTATTGAAAATTTAGTGGGTTACCAGGAAGGTCAGGATTTTAAGATATCTCATTGCCTGGCGTGCGACACATCCTTTGCGTGGCCCCATTTAGTTGAGGATAGAATTTATGATTATATATATTCTCAAATGAAAATTGTGCCTGGGTACAATAGGTATGCAATATATGCGGAGGAAGTAGTAAACTGTGAGACCCCATTGGATTATCTTGCTAATAAAGAGGCAAATTATTTTGCGATCAGGGAGATCGTTACAAAGAATAGAGATAAAACAATTAAAATATTAGAAGTTGGGTCAGGTCTGGGATATCTTACCTATGCTATTAAGCAACAAGGATATAATATTATTGGTCTTGATATTTCGTCAGATGCAATAAGGAAGGCTAAAAGACAATTTGGAGACTATTACGTTTGCAGCGATGTCTACAGTTTCTCTTCAAACAATCCTGGCGAGTTTGACATGGTAATAATTACTGAAGTGATAGAACATGTATCAGACCCCAAAACGTTTTGCAAGATGCTGGTCAACCTATTAAAAGTTGGCGGTAAGCTCGTTGCAACAACACCTAATAAATCCGCATTTCCGCGTGAAGAAAATTGGGCAACAGAGTTGCCTCCGATTCATTTAACATGGTTTTCAGAAACTTCATTCAAATCAATTGCACGCCAATTGAATCTTACACTTTCATTTTTTGACTATTCGGCGTTTAATAAAAAACATGTTGATGTAAGTCGGGTAAGGTTTTATAAGATATTCTATAAAAAAGAAATACCTGTGAGCGTCCTCGACAAGATGGGAAAGGTAATATCACCCATAACAAGAAGTACTGATAATGTTTTGACTAAATTAAAATCAATCTTCAAGCATTTAATTAAGCCTATATTTATTTTACTATTGACGAATAAGAAAAACTTAAGCAGGAATAGTATGCTTTGTGTGATTTTGCAAAAGAATTCATAGAAACGTAAGGTTCTTTTGCATTTTCAGAAAGCGTAAATCTTTTTTGGATAAAATTCATGAAGTGATTGTCAACAATTTTCGTCTATAGTTTTATAACGTTAACTATTATTCCTAAGGCCGACACCAAAAGTGCTAATTCACCTACACTTAATTTTGCTCTATTGTTTTTTACTTTTTGTGGCACAAAAATCTCTGATCGAGCCGTTATCGATGGGTAGGATTTAAAAAATAAAAAATGTTTTACTGAGGCGGCTTTTCCATCTGGATAAATTACGAGGGAACCCGTCTTTCTCGCATAAGGAGTAAAATTGCCAGATTGGTTAATATAATACTTGAGATTTTTATTTTTCTTATACGGCACAATGGTTGGGTAATAAACTTCTCCGGATATTTTAACAAGGTTAGAATTTCTGTCAATAGTTAATATATCCCCGTCTTCAAGGGTTAGATTTTCTGAACTTTGAGGATGTGCAAGAGCTGTTGAAAGATCAACACTTATCAGATCATAAGTTTTATATAATTCATCCCGCAACCTTGAATTTTGTGAAATACTGTCAGGGTTAATGTTTAAAATTCTCTGAAAAAGCTTTTCCTTTTCTTCTATAGTTAAATTTGATTTTGTGTTTCTTCTTATTGTAATAGATGAACTGTCGGCAGAGGCTTTAAAACCTCCTACTCTTTGAATAATATCACTTATTTTATCACCGCTTTTTTCGAGCCCATATCTTCCCGTGCTTTTTACCTCACCTAAAACCATGACACTGCGTTGCTGCAAATAACCCGGCAGCGTTTTCACTATTACCATATCAAATGGCTGCAGGTTAAATTCATTTTGGTTATCCATCCCATTAGCAAGGTCAATATTAAATACGCGGCTTTCATAGTGGTTTGCCTTGTCTATATTGACATCCCGTATTCTTCGTGAAATTTCTATATTAGATGAATCGCCCGATTCTGTTATTCCCCCAACAGACAGCAACAGATCATGCAGAGTAAAATTTTCCCGCCAGGGGACTAATCCGGGCTTCCTTACATTGCCTTCAACGGTAATGTAGTTTTTATCAATAAAATCAAAAATTGAATGTATGTAAATAGAATCATTTTTCTGCAGGAAGATCTTTTGGTTGTATTTCAAAACTGAATCAATATCTATTGAAAGCGTGGTAGGCAATTTATTATTTAAATAGCGAAAAATAGAGGCTCCTTTTGTGTAAGCGTCTTCCGTAAGCCCTCCGGCTTTGTTTATTACATCTTTGATAGTAATGCCATTAGAAAGTTCATAATCGCCAGGCCTGCTTACAGAGCCTGCTATAATAATGCGGTTTCCAAATTCATCCTGCAATTTTCTCACTATATATTCATCGCTTCCATCGGGTTTAAAAGCATCGTATTGCGATGACCCGAGATCAATAATTTTCTTTTCCGCATCGGTAATTCTTATAACTGTTACTGCACCCCGGTATGCATCGTCTGTAAATCCACCGCAATACTTAAGAAGGTCGCTGAAAGATTCTGAATCAAGCATTTCAAATCTTCCTTCTCTTTTTACTTTTCCGGTAATTTTCACCCGATTCTTATAATACGGTATTCTAATTACGTCTCCTTCCTGCAAGAGAACATTATCTTTCTGAATGCCATTTATTAAAAAATTATACAGGTCGGCAGTTCGCTTAACACTATTGCCGCGAATAATTTCAATAGCACGATAACTTCCCATGGACGTGGGGCCACCGCACAAATAAAGTGCATTAAATAAAGTGGTTAAAGATGAGACCGTAAACGTTCCTGGCTTTTTGGCTTCTCCAATAACAGTAATGCGAATGCTTCTGATCTTTCCCAAAGAAACCTGCACTTTTGTCTGGCCGGAATTAATTGCCCTATAAATAGTTGAAGCAAGTTTTGATTTTATTTTTTCATCCGCCTGTTCCAGCGTTAACCCATTTACAAAGACGGGCCCAACGTTTGGAATATAAATTTCTCCCTGTTCGTTTACTCGGAGATTATACTTTTTTTCGCTGTATCCATATACCGAAATAACAATCTCATCATCTGGCCCTAAAATGTACCCCGCCGGAGCAGGGATGCGGAGATTGGGCTCGAATACCATGCTATTGCTGGTAAAAAGTTCTGAACCAAAGATTGTTTCATCGTTCTTAAATTGTTGCAGAGGAACTTTCTTTCCAGTAGTATCGTAACCATGCGAAACATTTTCAGACGTATCTTCACTTGATTCTCTTGTGGTTTGTTTATTCTGGAACGCAAGTATTACACCCAGCCTGTCCTTTAATTTATTAACCTCGGAAGCTGGCAAGCCCTTGTCAGCAACCAACTTGTACATTTGTGAAGCTGGTATTCCTGAAGACAAGGCCTTATTATAAAATGAAAGTAGTTCGTTATCACTATAATTATCTATATTAATACTGCTTAAATCTTTAATATCGAACAGGCTATTTTGAGCTTGAGCCCGGTTGGAACAAATAAGTATTGTGAATAAAATAAAAATGGCTGTTTTAATAATTCTCATTGATTGCTTTTTATTGCATTGCAAATCGGCAATTGGCTTTTAAAATGGGTGTGAAGTTAGTAATATTTGTTTTTTAATTTTTTATAGACAGGAGGCTATTGATTTATAGCAAAAATTCTATCAAGACGGCGTTTAACTTCATATAAAGTAAAAGAAAATGAAGAT
>Ga0070658_10002802_pt1 | contig 14484 bp, 14 predicted proteins | sample KBSC13metaG_FD_64664 | JGI IMG/M metagenome (GOLD analysis project Ga0070658, IMG submission 64664) | Corn rhizosphere microbial communities from Kellogg Biological Station, Michigan, USA - KBS C1-3 metaG | ecosystem: Host-associated > Plants > Roots > Rhizosphere > Soil ...
AACATCGGAACGGCGGCGCTGGAGAATCCCGAGTGGGTGCGGGCGGCAATTGCGGAATTCGGCGACCGGATCGCGGTCGGTCTCGACGTGCGAGGCACCACGCTGTCGGCACGGGGATGGACGCAAGACGGCGGGGAGCTTTTCGACGTCCTATCTCGGCTCGATGCTGACGGATGCGCGCGGTACGTGGTGACCGATGTGCGCCGCGACGGCACCCTCACCGGGCCGAACTTGCAACTGCTGCGTGACGTGTGCGCGGCCACCGACAGGCCGGTTGTAGCTAGCGGGGGAGTGTCGTCGCTTGCCGACCTGCGGGCGCTCGCCGGGCTGACCCCGATCGGCGTCGAAGGAGCCATCGTGGGCAAGGCTTTGTATGCCGGCGAGTTCACCCTCCAACAAGCGTTAGCCGAAGTCGCTACCTGAGGCGCGGTGTCTGTCGCTGCTCCGAGCGCAAAGCGCAGCCCGGCGTGGTTCCGTGAATTGAGCGGCCACTGTTCCTAGCGAGGCGTGTAATGCCTGTTCGGCTCGGATGTGACATCAAGATGCATCAACTCCGGAGCTGCTCCGATTTCGGGCGAGCGCCCGGGAGTGCAGCAAGTCTGCTCAGCGCCATCGTCGTGGCCAAGGGGTGCCCCCGTGCCATTAAGGCATTACCTACGTTTGCATTGAGGTGGGATGAGAGATCTTGGCGTGAGCAAATGGCTAGAGACTCACGACATATCGGCACTGGTCACGTTTTCGCCGTCCCGGCCCGCTAGGGCGGGCAATCCTCGAATCAATCTGAACGCCGGCATCGCGTTCGACGGAGCCGTCGTTATTTGACCGTCAAGTTCGAACCTCGAGGGAGTCGCCGACTTCGATCGTGCCCGACGACGTCGGTGCCAGCCTGACACCGAACCAGGTGCTGCGATCCCAACGCCGATGCCGCGCGAGCGTACGGATCGGCTCCTTGCCGCCAGCCAGCGTGACCGGGTCGATGGTCGTCATGACGCAGCGATCGCAGATCATCGTCGTCCGGAATTCGACCTCGCCGATGCGCAGCGTCGCCCAGCGGTCTTCGGCGAACGGCTCGTCGCCGTCGATCACCACGTTGGGCCGGAACCGCACGATGTCTAGTGGTTCGAACGGTCGTGCGGCTGACGCGTCGCTGATGTCGAAGGGGTCGATGCCGGCTACGTCAGAGAGCTCGGCGTCGGCGGCGATCCACCGGTTCAGCTGTGCCATCGACGCTTCGCTGGCGAGCAGCAGCGGCCCGGCGTCGGCCAGCGACAGCGATTCACCGGCAAGGCCGCCGCGGTCTTCGGCGATCGACCGCAGCGTCGGGTCGCCCTGCCACACCAGCCGAACCGGTCGCCCAAGCCGGTCGCTCAGCCAGCCGTGGATCTCGTCGGCTACAAGAGTCGCTTTGCCCTGCCGCGCGTGACTGACCGCGACCAGCTCGCCGTCAACCGGGGGCCGGACGACGATGCTGTCGCCCGCGGGGCCGGTGATCGAAATCCCACCGTCGTCACGTGGCTCGGCGTGAAAGCCGAGCAGGGCGTGAAGTTCACGTGCGGTGATCTTTTCGCCGTGGGGGTCGACGATGCCGAAGCGCCGATCACCGGCGAGTCCCCAAGGCTCGACCGACGCGCACTCGACGGCGACGCCGCCCATGGACTTGACCGGATAGATCCGAACCGAGGTGACACGCATGGGGTCGATCCTGCCAGTCGACGCCGGCGACAGCTGGGCTACTAACTGCGGGTCGAGGCTGCGCCGCAGGTCGAGCGGGCACAGCCGAACTGGGAACGGCGTCGTCAGATCGATGACGGCTGCACCGTTGCCGCGAGCTCGCTCGCGATACCGGCCGTCGTCGAACTCGAAGACGATGATCGACGGCTCGTCAGGGTCGACCACCCAATGCGACTCGACGCCGAACCGCTCGTACGCAGCATTCTTCAGGTTGAGATCGACAAGTGAGCTGGACGGCGGAAGCGTCGTCAAGTGCTCTCGCCTCAGCTGGCGTGAGCGTAGACGTCTGCCCAGGCTGCCGCGCCGACGCCGCCAGGCAAGATGTCAGGTGCGCTGATCAGCTGACGCCGCGGTTCGAGCGAGATTACCGAGCCTTCGACGCCCACGGCGCGCTCCGCGCGGCGAGGACCCGCATGAGCGCCACGCTCGGGCCGCACGTCGTAGCGGTACCACGACAGCTCGTCGCGCACCACGTACGAGTGCCGCTCGCCGCGCACGGTGTGCAAGATCACCCGGTCGTAGCGTTCGGCGACCGAGTGCAACGCGGCCAGTGAGGTGAGGTCGACCACCGGACCGTCGAGCGGGATCGCTTCGGCGTCAACGATGCGGTCGCCGTACTGGCGCAGCGCGCTGATCACGTCGTCTTCGGCGCGACCCGTGCGCCGCGAACCGATGAGCACCGCGATCAGCCAGCCGAGTGCGGCCACCGCGGCGATTCCTGCGACGATGCGGGCGGCCGGCACGCCGATGTGATGGCCGAGCGCCGACAGCACGCGCGGTCCGGTTGATGGCACCTTTGCGTTGATCGGTGACGCGACCACGAGCGGGTTCCCTGGTTGATCAGTCGATCCGTTCGACGGAGCGTTGGCGGACGTCGACACCACCACGAGCTGGCTGGCGCCGTTCGCCAGGGTGAGGTTGCCGGTATACGAGCCGCTGACCGGCTGGCCGTCGATCGTGCCCTTGACTGCGACTGCGGGCGTGATCACCAGCGATGTCGAGGTCGCCTTGACGCCGGTGGCCTTGGTGAACTGGTCGAGCGCGGCCTGAGCCGCCACCAGGTCGACCGCGACGGTTGCGTGGCCGCGGCCGTTGTGAATTGCGGAGCTTGGACCGGTGCCGAGCGAGGTTGTCCACCCATTCGGACTGACCAGGGCGGCCGACAGGGCGAGCGTGCCGGTGACCTTCGTGTCGGCGGCGTAATCGAATGAGAAGTCGACCGAGTGCACGATCTGGGTGAAGATCGGATTATCGGCGTCCACTCGACCGGTCGGGTAGACGACCGAGGCTGGAACGTTGGCCGAGTAGCCGAAGCTGCCCGTCTGGTGAACGACCGCAGTGCGGGTCGTCGCCATCGTGGCCGGCAACTTGGTGAGCCATGCCTCGGCGCCAACGCACGCCACCAGCAACACGGCAGCGCAGATCAGTTGACTACGCGCTCCGACGGGCAACGGATGGCGTTCGCGCCGGGTCGGCGCAACTGGTTCCCGCGTCTCGCGATCCAGCATGACCGGCTCGGCGATGGGAGATTGATCGGGTTCCGGCAGCACGATCGTCGGTGGGCTGGTTGGACGAGTTGCGCGTCGCTTAGGTGGCGCGGGAGCGCGGTGGCGCCCAGCGCGATGCCGTCCTCCGTGACTGCCGCCACTGGTACGCAGAACGCGCCGGCGACGTGCCCGTGTCGACCCTCCGAGCAGCAGCAGAGCGAGCAGGCCGCCGGCAATCGCGAAGCCAGGCGTTGAATGCAATATCGTGAGGTAGCGGCCACCCTGCGGCACTTGAAACTGCAGGCTTCCGAGCACGTCGGCTTGAGTCGGGTGGTCGGGATCGAGCCAGCTGTTGTTGTCGCCCTTGAACGTGAATCGTCCGTCGCTATCGCCGACGATTCGATGCATGACGATGGTGTGTAGCGTCGCGCTGCGATAAGCCGCGACCTCGCCGACGTGGTAGGACGGGCGCGCCCGCAAGATCGCGAGGTCGCCGGTGTGGAACTTCGGCTCCATGCTGATGCCGTGGGTCGCGACATACGTCGTTTGCCCACCCAGCTTTGCCGGCGCAAGGAACAGCCAGGCGAGGGCGCAGACGGCAACCGTCAGCACCCCACCTACTGTCAATCCCTTGCGCACGATGGAACCCTTTCCAGCAGTTCGGAGCCGCGGGCCGGACACCGGGCCGGCTACAGCGGCGACAGTGTCCGGCCCGAGGCGCTAGGCCGTATTACGCCTTCGGCGTCGTGGTGATGGTGACGTCGAGTGAGGTCGCGTCGACGGCGTTGATCGGTGCCGTGCAGTCGAACTCGGTGTCGGTCGAGTCGTACGCACCGGTCGTACAGGTGACCGGGCCGTAGACCGGCGTTCCGCTGTTGGCGTTGTTCCACTGGACTGTGGTCGTCGACCCGGTGTAGTCACCGCTGACCCACACCGTCACGCCGTCGATCTTGCTGACGTCGGTCGCGTTGATGTTGTAGTCGATGTGGTCGAGCGTTCCACCGGTCACAGTGACGGAGCCGTAACCGACGTGCTGGTTCGTCGGCATCGTGTTGCTGTCGGTGAACGCGGCGCCACCGGCGGCAAGTGCTGCGACTATTGCCGCCGCACTGAAAACTTTCGTTCTGGTGTGCATGGGACTACCTCCAGTTTGTCATCCATGACAATGTCGAGCGGCTACGCCCATGCAGGGGAAGAGCCGTCGACTTGACTTTCCTGTCGCCGCGCTAGTCGGCCAGGAGTGATCGCTGTTGAGGCGAAACTGCTTATGCTGCAGGCAATGTCACCCACATGGCGCAATGCTTTGGCGATCGCCCGGATTGGCTCGACCGACTGCGAGAATCGACGAGGCCGGACGCCGTAAACCCCTGCATCAAATGCTGTTCGATATTCGACCGTTTGCCATAACGGTTTGCGCCAGATGCAGTAATCGTGATTTGCGCTGTCCGATACGTGCGTTTCGAATCGGATTCGCGCTGCCAGGGGCACCCATTAGGCTCATCGGCTATGACCCAAGATGTTGGCGCCGTCCGGCGTATCTCGTCCGGTTCGACCTGGGAACCGATCGTCGGCTACTCGCGAGCAGTGGTTGCCGGCCCGTACGTCGAGGTTGCGGGCACGACTGCCCCCGAGGCCGGCGATAGTCCTTACGCACAGACGGGCGCCGCCATCGCGAAGATCGGTCAAGCGCTCGCCGAGGCCGGGCTCGGCCTAGGTGACGTCGTCCGCACTCGCATGTTCGTCACCGACATCGCGCGCTGGCAGGAGTACGGCAAGGCACACGGCGAGGCGTTTGCAGACATCAGGCCGGTGACCACGATGGTCGAGGTCAGCGCCTTGATCGATCCCGCGATGCTGGTCGAGATCGAAGCCACCGCCTACCGGACCGGCAGCGGGTCGTGACCGCAACTGAGGCCCGGCTGGCGGTCAGGGTCATTCCGTGCCTCGACGTCGATGCCGGCCGGGTGGTCAAGGGCATCAACTTCGTCGACCTGCGCGACGCCGGCGACCCGGTCGAGATGGCCCGGGTTTACGACGCTGAGGGCGCCGACGAGTTGGTGTTTCTCGATATCACAGCCAGCAGTGGCGACCGCGAGACGACCTACGACATCGTGCGCCGCACGGCCGAGCAGGTGTTCATCCCGCTCACGGTCGGCGGGGGAGTGCGCACTCCCGACGACTTCAACCGGCTGTTGCGCGCCGGGGCCGACAAGGTGGGCGTCAACACGGCGGCGATCGCGCGGCCCGAGTTGCTGGCCGATGCCGCCGACCGTTTCGGCGCGCAGTGCGTCGTGCTCTCGATCGACGCCCGCCGGGCGGGTCGGGGCACGGTCACCGACTCCGGCTTCGAGGTTACGACGCACGGCGGGCGGCAAGGCACCGGCATCGACGCCGTCGAATGGGCGGCTCGCGCCGCCGAGCTGGGCGCCGGCGAGATCTTGCTGAATTCGATGGACGCCGACGGCACGCTCGCGGGTTTTGATCTCGACCTGATCGTGGCCGTTCGGGCTGTCGTATCGGTGCCGGTGATCGCCAGCGGCGGCGCGGGCCGCGCGACCGATTTCGGGCCGGCCGTCGACGCCGGTGCCGACGCGGTGCTCGCGGCGAGCGTGTTCCACTTCGGCATGTTGCGCATCGGAGATGTGAAGGCCGAGCTACGCGACGGCGGCCACCCCGTCCGCTGAGCGGTCGCCGTGACGCACTCCGCGGTATCCCTCGTTGAGGAGCCCGGATCGGTCTACTCTCGAGTCGTCAGTGGTTCGTGCCTGTTCGTGCGAGCTGAGGGTGTGTCGTGCTGGTCATCCGAGCCTTTCGCGCTGTGACGAGAGCGTTCCGGGCATGGTCCAAAGCTCGATACGACCATGCGATCCAGTTGCCGGTGTGGCCTTCGTCGGGCGAACGCGCGCTTGCCCGACTTCGCGCCTCGCGGTAGTCCCCGCGTCCCCCCGGGCGCACGACGAGCGCGGACGTTGCCCGGTAGCGGTGGTATGACTGTCACTACCGCAACTAAACTGGTGACCATGACAACGCTCATTGACCGGATCCCAGAGCTGGCCGCACTTCTCGATTCGTTGGCGCCGGCCGATCGCCGCGAAGTCGAGGACGCCTACTTGCGGGTCGTGGCGACCGGACGACGCAAGCGGTCCCGCAGCCTCCACCCGGTTGTGCGCACCCACCCGCCCGAGGTTGCGGCCGCCGCCGTCGCGCGAGGGCTCGCACGCGAGAAAGCCACCCGCGAAGCACTGGTTGCCGACTCCCTCTCGACGTCCGACGTTGCGTCCTTGCTGGCGATCAGTCCCGCGGCCGTGAAGAAGCGGCTGGCCAAGGGTGGCCTCATCGGTTTCAAGCACAAAGAAGACTGGCGATATCCCGCGTGGCAGTTCGACGGCAGCCACGTTGTCGGCGACGTGATCTCGGTGTGGAAGGTGCTGCCCGATCGGCACGACGTGGCCGGCCTCGTGCGCTGGTTCACGTTGCCGTCGACGCAGCTGGGCAACCGGTCACCGGTCGAGGCGCTCCGCGCCGGCGACACCGACGCGGTGCTCGACGCCGCCTCGTACGTGGGCAGCCGTTGAGAGCAGAAGCCGAGGCGGTGCCTAGCGCACCGGTGCGTGTGCTGCTCGCCGCAGGCACGCCGCTCGTGCGCATCTACGACGCGCACTTTTACCGCGACGGTGCGTCATTTCGTTACCTCGGTCCGCACCTGCGTGGCCGGTGGGATCACCAGCTCGCCGACCCGGCCACCGGTGCGCCGGTGCCGAACGGCGAGCGCGGCGTGCTGTACGCCACTCTTTCGCTGCGGTGCGCCGTCGCCGAGGTGTTCGGCGACGACCGGAGGGTTTCGCCGTCCGCCACTCAACGGCTCGCGGTGCTCGCGGTCGACCGTCCGCTGGAACTGATCGACACCTGCGGCCTCGCGGCCGTGCCCTTGGGCGTGCCAGCTGGAGCCTTGCGGGCCAGGGACCGTGCGCTCACCCAGCGCATTGCGCGCGAACTCTACGAGTCAACCGATGCCGACGGCCTGCTCTACGAAGGCTGGCAAACCGGCGAAGCCTGCGTCTGCTTGTGGGAACGCGTCGAGTCGGCAGTCGAGGTGCTCGACGATCGCGGTCTGCTCGACGATCCCGAGGTCGCGCTTGATCTGGCCGTCATCGCCGACGAGTTGGGCTACGACCGACCGGCCTGGTAGCGATTCGGGGCTCGACGTAGCGGGTTCGAGCGAGCTGGTCGAACTGGCGGTTCGAGCTAGCGGGGCTTGGGCCGGCGCAGCACGGTGTCGATGTCCTTGCCGCCGGTCGCCAGCTCATTCCGCAGCCGGCGCAGCATCAGTTGACGGCGCACCCGCCTGCGGATTTCGCGCTTGGTGGTCTGCATCGTCGCAACGGTTACCGGGTTCGTCACGATCGGCCTCCTCACCTGCTGCGCGTGCAGCGGCTGGCGTTGGCGCCATATCTCGCGCGACCGGTCGACGAGCGCCCGGCACAATAGGTCGCATGCCCACTGATTCAGCGCCTGCAAACCTTGATCCCACGATCGCCGCCCGCCTCAAGCGCGATACGCAGGGCCTTTTCCCGGCAATCGCCCAGCAGTTCGACACCGGCGAAGTTTTGATGCTCGGCTGGATGGACGACGAAGCGCTGCACCGCACTATCACCACCGGTCGGTGCACCTACTGGAGCCGCAGCCGACGCGAGTACTGGGTCAAGGGCGACACCTCGGGCCACCAGCAGTGGGTGAAGTCGGTGGCCCTCGATTGCGACGGCGACACCGTGCTCGTGAAGGTCGACCAGGTGGGAGCGGCCTGTCACAGTGGCGACCGCACTTGCTTCGACGCCGACGTGCTGCCGGCGCGGGTCGGAGCACCCGACAGCGCCACTGCGTCGTGACGATCAGGCGGCTCACCCGCAAGTTGCTCGCCGACGGCGAGACCGCTGTCGGCCTCTACCGCAAGCTGGCCCATGACCGGCCGGGCACGTTCTTGCTGGAGTCGGCCGAGAACGGCCGCTCGTGGTCGCGTTACTCCTTCGTCGGGGTGCGGTCGGCGGCAACCCTCACCGAGCGCGACGGCCGGGCGGTCTGGATTGGCGCCCCCCCGCCCGGCGTGCCTACCGAAGGCGAGCCGTTGCAGGTGTTGGCCGCCACGGTCGAGGCACTTCGCGAACCTCGCGACGCGTCGCTCCCGCCGCTGGTCGGCGGCATGGTCGGGTTCGTCGCCTACGACGCGGTGCGCCGCCTCGAGCGGCTGCCCGACGACACGGTCGACGACCTTGGCCTGCCCGAGCTGGTGATGTTTCTCGTCACCGATCTCGCGGTGCTCGACCATCACGACGGCTCGGTGCTGCTGATCGCGAACGTGCTGCCCGGTGATTCCGAGCCCGACGCCGAGCGGCGGCTCGACGAGATGACGGCGGCACTTCAGCGGCCGGCGCCGTCGACCGTGGCGGTGCTGACCACGGTGCCCACGCCCGCCCCGGTGCGCCGCACGTCGAGTGCGCAATACATGGCCTGGGTCGAACGCGCCCGCGAATACATCAAGGCCGGCGACATCTTCCAAGTCGTGCCGAGCCAGCGTTTCGAAGCGAAGACGTCGGTGAGTGCGCTCGACATCTACCGCGTGCTGCGGGCACGCAACCCGAGCCCTTACCTCTACCTGCTGCGGTTCGACGGGTTCGATGTCGTCGGGTCGAGTCCCGAGGCGCATGTCACGGTCAAGGAAGGCCGGGCGTTGATGCATCCGATTGCGGGTAGCCGTCCGCGTGGCGGCACTCCTGAAGACGACAACGCGCTCGCCACCGAGATGCTTGCCGACCCGAAGGAGCGCGCCGAACACGTGATGCTCGTCGACCTGGCGCGCAACGACCTCGGTCGGGTGTGTGCGCCGGGCAGCGTCGAGGTCGTCGACTTCATGTCGGTCGAGCGCTACAGCCACATCATGCACATCGTCTCCACGGTGGTCGGCCAGCTCGACCCCTCGCACGACGCGCTCGATGTGCTGGCCGCGACCTTCCCGGCGGGCACCCTGTCGGGCGCACCCAAGGTGCGTGCGATGGAGATCATCGAGGAGCTCGAGCCGACACGCCGGGGCCTCTACGGCGGGGTGGTCGGCTACATCGACTTTGCCGGCGATCTTGACACCGCGATCGCGATCCGCACCGCGGTCGTGCGCGACGGCACGGTTTACGTGCAGGCGGGCGCCGGGCTGGTCGCCGACTCCGACCCAGCCAGCGAAGACGCCGAATGTCAGCACAAGGCCAACACCGTGCTGTCGGCCGTCGCGATCGCAGAGGCGCTGCGGTCACCCGACGAGTTGTCGTGAGCGAGCCGGGCAGCGCAGGCGGCGCAGGCGACCGGCGTGAACTCGTCGCGGTGGTCGGCGGGTGCGCGATTGCCGGCGCCATTGTGCTGTTCGCGGTTGGCCGCCGCTGGGTGCGCTACGCCGTCGTCGGTGGCGGACACACGTCGGCCGGGCCAACTGGCCATGACGTCGCTGCCGGCGCGACCGCGCTCGCGCTGGTCATTCTCGCGGCCGCCGTTGCGCTGCCGGCGTCTCGCGGTTGGCTGCGGCGTGGCGTGAGTCTGGTGCTGGCTGCCGCCGGCGCGGGCACGATTGCCCTCGCCGCAAATGTGATCGCGAGCCCGGGCGCTGCTGCGGGCCGCCGTTTTATCGGTGTGTTTTCGTTTTCGCAGAACCCCGCCGTGCACGCGCAGGCCACGGCGTGGCCGTGGGTCGACGTGTGCGCAGGCCTCATTGCGCTCGTCGCCGGTGTGGTTGCGCTGCTGCACTCCCGCCGGTGGCCGGCCATGGGTCGCCGATACGAATCCGGGCGCCCGCGTGGATCGACCGGTTCGGCCGAGACCTCGATGTGGGAGACGTTCGACCGCGGTGACGACCCCACGGTTTGACCCAGCGCGCGGGTTCGCTTCAGGCTGCGGGCGCGTCGCCCGAACATTCCTCGAACACAGTCTTCACAATCGTCAGCATCAGCGCGGCCGATGATCGGGTCGCCGGTCTCGCACCTCCACCGGTGATCGCTTCGCAGCAGGCGGAAGGAAGGGTGATGGTCGAGCACGGCGCTGGTTCACCTGGTCACGAGGGTTCACGCGGCCTAGTGCTCGTCGTCGAGGACGAGAAGCCGATCGCCGACCTCGAACGGCTTTACCTGACGCGGGAGGGTTTCGGCGTCCACGTCGAAAGCGACGGCCGGGCCGGCCTTGCTGCGGCGCGCAACCTGCACCCGGTGGCGATCGTGCTCGACGTCGGCATCCCGACCATCGACGGCACCCAGGTCTGCCGCATGCTGCGGGCTGATGGCGATTGGACGCCGATCCTGTTCGTGACCGCACGCGACGACGAGGTCGACCGCGTCCTCGGGCTGGAGCTCGGCGCCGACGACTACCTCACCAAGCCCTTCAGCCCGCGCGAACTCGTGGCCCGGGTGAAGACCGTGCTGCGCCGGAGCTCGGTACACGACACCGACGACCGGGTCTACGTGGTCGGTGCGGTCACTCTCGATCCGGCTCGCCGGCGGGTCGACATGTCGGGCACCGCCGTCGAGTTGACCGCCACCGAGTTCGACCTGCTGGCCTACCTGTGCAAGCGGCCCGGCCGGGTGTTCTCGCGCGAGCAGCTGCTCTCCGAAGTGTGGGGATACGCGGCGGCAGCCGGTACCCGCACGGTCGATGTCCACGTCGCGCAGATCCGTGGCAAGCTCGGCGAGGCGAGCCCGATCCGAACCGTGCGCGGCGTCGGATACAGCGCCGATGCCTGAGCCGTCGCAGTCGACCCGCCCCGATGGTGCCGTCACCCTCGCCGTCACCCATGGTGCGCGCGGCCGGCGCCGGAGCCTGGCCTCGCGCATTTCGATTGTGACCATGCTGGTCGCCGTCGTGGCGGTCGTGGTGGCCGGCTTGGCGTCCGGCGTTCTGCTGCGCTCGTCGGCTCAGGCGCAAGGACTTCGCGCCCTGCGCGACCAGGCCAACTTGCTCGCCGCCGCCCTGCAGACACCGAGCGGCGCCGACCGCGCTCGGGTACCCGTGGCGTTGGCCCACGCCCTCAAGAAACAGCACATCGATGTCCTGCTGATCGATCCTGACGGCGTGTTGACCGGTTCGCAAGGACGCGTGCTCGCGCATCCGATCGATGATCGCGATGTCGCCGCCCTCGTCGCGGGCAACGACGTCTCGGCCACCCGCACGCTTGCGGGCAACCGCGCGTTCGTCGAAGGGCGCGCGCTCAGCGGCGGGGGGGCCGTCGTCTTGATCCAGAAGATCTCGGCCGCTCGGGCCAACGAGGGCTTTACCCGGCTTCGGCTGATCTTGGCGCTCGGCATCGGGCTCGTAGTCGCAGCTGTGGCGGGCTTGCTGTTGGCCCGGCGGTTGGCCCGGCCGTTGCAGCACGCAGCATCGGCTGCGCACCGGCTTTCGACCGGTGCCCGCGACGTGCGGCTCGTGCCCGAAGGGCCGGCCGAAGTGGCCGACGTCGCCGAGGCCCTCAACGCGCTCAATGCCGCGTTGGCCGTGAGTGAAGGCCGCCAGCGGGAGTTCCTGCTGTCGGTGTCGCACGAGCTCCGCACCCCGCTGACCGCAGTCAAGGGCTACGCCGAAGCCCTGTCGGACGGCGTGGTCGCGCCCGAATCGGTTGCCGCGACCGGTCAGGTTCTGGTCGCGGAGTCGGATCGCCTCGAACGGCTGGTGTGCGATCTGCTGGACCTCGCGCGGCTAGGTGCCGACGATTTCCGCATCGACGTTACCCACGTCGATGTAAGTGAGCTGCTTCGCGCGGCCGGCGTGGTTTGGGCCGGCCGATGCGAACGCGCCGGGGTGCAGTTCAGCCTCGACGTTCCCGCCGGCCCGGGCGTTGTCATCGAATCCGACCCGGCCAGGCTGCGACAGATCGTCGACGGATTGGCCGAAAACGCCTTGCGGGTCACCCCGAGCGGGCGACCGATCGTGTTCGCGCTCCAGGTCGATGGAGGTGGCGTCGTCCTGCAAGTGCGTGACGGCGGGCCGGGACTCACCGAGGACGACTGCCGTGTCGCCTTCGAGCGTTCGGTACTTTACGAGCGGTATCGGGGCGTGCGGCGGGTCGGAACCGGCGTCGGGCTGGCGCTCGTCGCGGGCCTCACCGCCAGGGTCGGCGGCCGAGCGGAAGCAGGGCGGGCACCCGAAGGTGGTGCGTGCTTCACGATCCGGTTGCCGATTCGTCAACCCGCGGCGGCGCAGCGCCGATAACGAAGCGGCGGACCAGCGCTAGCTGATCGCGCACGGTACGACGACCCCGGGGGGCCGAATTGGGGGTTTCAGCAGGCCGCTACCCTGAGCCAACTCCACTGTCTGCCGATGGACCGCCCGCCCGTGAAAACCTGCACATACCTTGGGGATCGCTACGTGAGCGTGCTCGACGAGATTTTGATCGGCGTCCGCGCCGATGTCGAAGCGCGTCAGCGCACCATGCCGCTCGAAGCGGTCAAGGCCCTGGCGGCCAAGCGCGATCGCATCATCGACGGCGTGGCTGCGCTCCGATGTGACGCCGTTACGGTCATCGCCGAGGTCAAGCGGTCAAGCCCGTCGCGGGGTGAGCTGGCCACGATCAACGACCCTGCTGGGCTTGCGCGCGAGTACGAGTCGGGCGGAGCGGCCGCGATTAGCGTGCTCACTGAACGCCGGCGGTTCAACGGCTCGCTCGAAGACCTCGAAGCGGTACGCCGCGCAGTCGGAATTCCCTTGCTGCGCAAGGATTTCGTCTACAGCTCGTATCAGTTGTGGGAGGCACTTGCCTACGGCGCCGACCTCGTGCTGCTCATCGTCGCCGCACTCGATCAGAGCGCGCTGGTGTCGCTGGTCGAACGAGCCCAGTCGCTCGGTCTCACGCCGCTCGTCGAGGTGCACGATGAAGCAGAAGTCGTGCGCGCGGTCGACGCCGGCGCGCAGGTAATCGGGGTCAACGCGCGAAACTTGCGCACGCTCGAGGTCGACCGCAGCGTCTTCGCCCGGCTTGCGCCGCGCATTCCGAGCGGCATCGTCAAGGTCGCCGAATCGGGGGTGCGCGGCCCACACGACCTCATCGCCTACGCATCGGCCGGCGCCGACGCCGTCCTAGTCGGCGAGGGTCTGGTCACCGAGAAAGACCCGCGCCAGGCAGTGGCCGATCTCGTCACGGCCGGCGCCCACCCGGCGCTTCGGCACGGGCAAGCGTGAGCCCGAGCGGGCCGCTGCCAGACGCTGCGGGCCACTTCGGCCCGTTCGGCGGCCGGTTCGTGCCAGAGGCGCTGGTGGCCGCGCTTGACGAACTCGCCGTCGCTTACACCGACGCAATGGCCGACCCGAACTTCACCGGTGAGCTGTCTCGGCTGTTGGCCACGTATGCCGGCCGCGCCACCCCGATCACTGACGCGCGCCGGTTCTCCGAGCACGCGGGCGGCGCTCGCATCCTGCTCAAGCGCGAAGACCTCACCCACACCGGCTCACACAAGATCAACAACGTGCTCGGACAGGCGCTGTTGACCGTGCGCATGGGGAAGAAGCGGGTCATCGCCGAAACCGGCGCCGGGCAACACGGCGTGGCCACGGCCACGGCCGCCGCCCTGATGGGCCTTGACTGCACGATCTACATGGGTGAGGAAGACACCCGCCGGCAGGCGTTGAACGTGGCCCGCATGAAGCTGCTCGGCGCCGAAGTCGTGCCCGTCACTGCCGGTAGCAGAACGTTGAAGGATGCCATCAACGAGGCGTTCCGCGACTGGGTAACGACTGTCGACGAAACCCATTACCTCTTCGGCACGGTGGCCGGCCCGCACCCGTTCCCGGCGCTCGTGCGCGACTTCCAGAAAATCGTCGGCGAAGAGGCCCGTGCCCAAGTCCACGAGCTCACCGGGCGGCTGCCCGACGCCGTCACCGCCTGTGTCGGCGGCGGTTCCAACGCGCTCGGCATCTTCACCGCATTCATCCCCGACTCCTCGGTTCGGCTGTACGGCTTCGAGGCGGGCGGCGACGGCGTGGCAACCGGGCGGCACGCCGCCACCCTGACCGCCGGCTCGCGCGGCGTGCTGCACGGGGCCCGCACCTACGTGCTCCAGGACGCCGACGGTCAGACCGTCGAATCGCATTCGATCTCGGCCGGGCTCGATTACCCCGGTGTGGGTCCCGAACATGCCTGGCTCGCCGAAACCGGCCGGGTCACCTATCAGGCGGTCACCGATTCGGAGGCGATGGACGCGTTCCGGCTGCTCTCGCGCACCGAAGGCATCATTCCGGCGATTGAGAGCGC